>Ga0214247_1000010_pt1 | contig 168860 bp, 225 predicted proteins | sample TroBogypolimnion_18_FD_153085 | JGI IMG/M metagenome (GOLD analysis project Ga0214247, IMG submission 153085) | Freshwater microbial communities from Trout Bog Lake, WI - 03JUN2009 hypolimnion | ecosystem: Environmental > Aquatic > Freshwater > Lake > Hypolimnion/Profundal zone ... | reverse complement strand
CGGGAACTGTCCTTTTTGCTTAATAAACTCATCGTCTATATTTACCACATGCACCTGTTCTGATACAGTGGACTCCTTTGATGTTATTAATTGATCGAAGTAACGAAGTCGCACTGACTCTACAAAAGATGGGTCAGCTAAACGAATACAAACCATGAGCACTAGGGTTACTAGTGCCATCCATGGTGATAATAATTTTTTCATTACACAAACATATACATTGCCTGCGCTGCAGTAACGATATAGCGGAATGCTTGTTCGTCAGAGGATAATTCTTGCGCAGCTTTTACTTCCCAAACTTGTTGCACGAGGAATTGATATTCATCTTTACTCAATTGTTCGGATTCATATTGTTCACGTAAAACTAAAAGTTCATTTGCTAAACCAGCAGCTGGACCACCCATACCTGCAACTTCTCTAAGTTCTTCTATCATTATCTTCCTTTCCATGCGTCAGCAATGACGTCAATTCTAGTTTTGTTAATTTTAAGGATACTTTCACAAAATAGTTTATTATCAGATTTCTTTGCTTTGCCGATTGCTTCATCTAACTGAGCAATTGATTTTGCTTGAGGATCACCACGATAATCGCTATACAATTTTAATTGCTGTAACTTTGATTCAGCATCGCTCCAGTTTTTATCATCACAGTTTAATTTGTCGACTGCAATCTTAACAGAAACAAGGTTATTAAACATAACTGGATCATGGTCGATAGGCATAATTACTGATAGGAGCGAACAACCATTCAATAAAAATACTGTTATGATTATAAGTTTTTTCATACGCTGAACGAACTCCCGCATCCACAAGTGGATTTAGCATTAGGGTTAGAGATAACAAACTGTGAACCTTTTAGTTTGTCGCTAGTATAATCTATCGTTGCGTTCTCAAAATATTGCATACTCATTGAATCGATGATAAGCTGTTCAATTACAAAATCATCTTCTTCTTTATCTTCTTCAATAGTAAATCCGTAATTAAAACCAGAACATCCACCACCTTGAACAAATGCTCTTACGTATTTACCACTACCATCAGAAAGAACTTCTGATATTTGATTCTTTGCAGTTTCTGTTAAATTAATCATGAACATTCACATTTAAGTTGATAGTCGTGTATCGCTGCCTTAATCGCATCTTCCGCAAGTATAGAGCAGTGAATCTTAACTGGCGGAAGGGCAAGTTCATTAGCAATCTCGCTATTTTTAATTTGTCCTGCTTGGGCAAGTGTTTTCCCTTTGACCCATTCAGTAACAAGCGAACTCGATGCAATAGCCGAGCCACAACCATACGTTTTGAATTTGGCATCTGTGATAATTCCTTCTTCTACTTTAATTTGAAGTTTCATCACGTCACCGCACGCTGGTGCGCCAACCATCCCAGTACCAACTGATGGATCATTTTTATCCAGAGAACCCACATTACGTGGGTTCTCGTAGTGATCAATAACTCGATCAGAGTAAGCCATTATTTTGCGATCATTGATTTAATTTTTGCTTGGATTGCCACAGCCCAAAAAGGTTGTGGGAAATTCCAACCAACAAAAGCACCAACTGCTATCCATAGTAGTGTATCTAACATTTAAGTCTCCTTGTGTGAAAGTATTTCACGAATTAGTCATCAGAAGCATTAGCACCACACTTAGCACGTTTTGCTTTAGTGAGTGCACCAAAGTCCACTGGCCATTCTGCTCCAGGAGCAAGTTCTTTAGCGTTTGCAGGGAAAGCAAACTTAACACCACCTGCTTGTTCAATCTGTGCGATTGGCAAACGGAATTTAGTTAAATCATTTCCAAGATTAGGATATGGAGCTACGTGTGGGAATGCCCAGCCAGCAACTTCACCTGTTTGATTATTAATAACAATTTTGTAGAAACCATGTGGAACTATAACACCATTACCAATTTTTTTGTCTTGTGGATTATAAACACCACCTACATAGATTGTGTATGATTGATTGCGTTGAACTGCCCAACCACGAACTGAAGTTTCAAGTAATTTCCAAATTCCACGATTTAATGAACCAGCCTGTGGAGACATATTTGTCATGAGGAATGATTCAAACTCTACTTGAGTGTCCCAAGATAAGTCACCATCTGGACTCATGTGACCCTTATCATAACCAGTCCCTGCGTAATCAGCAGGTACAGCGCCACCAGCAACAGACTGATCAGCTGCGAAAGCATTAGTCCTAGCAACGCAGCCAAGAGCATTTTGAGGAAGAAGTTCATAGGTTACAAACTTTGGTAATTTGGCTGCAGCATCATATCCTACCAAATATGCTTGGCGACAGATAGGTGTTACACCAGTTGTCTGAGGGAAACCATATGGCGCATGGGGTTGGCATGCTGCAACAGGGTTTGGTTGTCTTTGTGTCCATGCGTTGGCTGTTAGGGATGTTATTACTAAGAATAACGAGAGTATATATTTCATTTCATTTCCTTTATGTTGTTTTCTATTTAGTTTCTAATATATGACCAAGTACCACAACCTGTAGAACATTGGATATTCATTGAACCCTGTTGTGCTTGAGTAGGGTTAGTTTGTTGCACATTAACTGTTGCTCCAGTAGTTCCATTTAAATTAACTTGAAACCACTTATCTGCACCAACACCACCAGACTGAACTGCATTAATAGTATTACCATTATTTGTAGTTCCATTTCCAGCAATAACATTGAACTCATGATTTCCAGATCCATTTTGATCAATACTTATATTATTTCCAGAACCATTTAAATTCTGAATATTTGCTGTATGGTTACCAGCACCTTGTTGTAAAATACTAACCCCATTGTTTATCCCAGAAGGGATTTCAACAGTGGCAGTTTTTACACCAGAATCTCTTTGTGTTATATTTATGTATGTGTTATCAACTGGAGATATTGATCCAAGGTTTATTGACGCATTATTGGCAGCATTATACTGCTCAATATTAATTACATTATTTGAACCAACTTGATTTATATTTACAGTTGCATCTGCTGCTTTTGTTTTTGAACAAAATCCAAAAACAGCAACAAAAAATGCAAAAACAAACAATTTCATTAATTCTGCCTTAAAGTAATTATAGTTGTTCCACCATTGTTGACTCTGTTTATAATTTCAACAGAACCTTGTTGCTGAATTATTTTAGAATTTTGATTTTTTGGAACCATTACACTTTGTGTATTTGATCCATCATTTCTATAAAGAGTTACATTGTTATCATCAACTTCAGCCACAACTCCGCTAGTTGCGATATAATCTGGGAGTAAACCAGATTTACTATTGTTTAATAAGTCTAACTGTGCTGCCATTTGAGCATTAATAATATCCAAGACATTGGCGAGAAAGTTTTGATCAAGTAAATTTCTTGATAGTTTATCTTGAAATGCATCTTTCTGTTGAGCATCTAATGCATTAACAAGAGAGTTTTCTTTTAAAAAGTCAACACTCAATGCTCCAGTTGAAACAACTTTTGTTTGTTCTTCTTGTTTTTTAATTTCTTTTGGTGGAGAAACAATAAGCATATTGTTTAACATGTCAAAATTTAATAAATTTAAAACCACTGGTTTCATTGGAGCGATGGAACGATCATATACCTTTGTTGCTTCAAATGGTTTGGTGAGTGTTACCATACCGCCATCGGTAATAACATCAATAATTCCAGTGTAACAATCTTTTGATACATCGATAGGAATTCTATTTCCTGGACATGTTGGAAGAAGAATAACAGTTGAAGCGCCAATTTCATCTACTGTAGCAGTAAAGTCTGTACCACGAACTGCAACAGTGGCAGTTGGTGTATTGATATTTACATTTTGGTTATTATTATGGGCGATTTGCCCAGATGCGTAACGAACAGTACCCAGCGCAACTTTCATTGCAAGTTTACCACTCTTTGCTTTTGGATCGTAGACAAAGTCATCAATGACCAGTCTAGAGTTTTCGTTTATCTCTACTTTAGTATCATCAGCAAATGTGATACCAACTTTACCACGAGTTGTTTTAATTGCGTCGTTCATTTCAACACCAGTTCCTTTCGCACCAGAGAGTGTTTCTTTATCTCTCTGGATTGAGGGAGGTAAGTTTACTTGTTCAGTAATCTTTCCGACAGCAGCATGCGTCTTACCGCAATTAGAAAGACCAGCGACAAATAAACATAATATAAAATATTTCATATTATTTGTTCTGTAAAACTGTTACACTATTTCCAGAACCAACACCAGTATAATTAAATATATTATTACCACCACTTACATTAGTTTGTGTTAGTGAAGTTGTATTACTAGAACCAGTAATATTAATGCTAGCTTGGTTATCACCAGTTTGATTAATTGTAGTTGCGTTAGATGCACCAACTGTTACTAAAGAAATAGAATTAGTTCCCTGACTTTGATTAATTGTAGTAGTATTTCCACCGCCACCAGTTTGATTAACTGAAACTGTAGCATTAGTATCACTGCTTTGATTAACAGTTAAACTGTTATTATTACCACCACTCTGCAATGCAGTAATACTATTATTTTGACCAGCACCTGTTTGATTAATATTCAAGAAAGCAAAATTTCCAACTTGTTGAACATCAATTATAGGACTATCATTAGTTGATCCTGGATTCATACTTTTAATTGTTGCGTCAGCATTATTACCTGTTACGCTGTAACGAATGCTAGGTGTACCATTTCCACCTGTAGTAGTATCAATACCAAACCTTAACATGTTGCCACTACCAATTTGATCGATAGTTACGGTATTATTGTCTCCCCAAATTTTTGCAGGAGTTTGACTACTAGTACCAATTCCAGGTAATCCTCTTACCGTGTTACCAGCACCATCTTGGGTAATATTAATCGTACTATTATCGCCAGACTGATCAATATAAATGCTATTATCAGCAGCATAACCCGACATTGACATTGCAGTCAATGCTAGAATTGCGAATAATTTTCTCGGAAATTCGCCGTTTCCTTTCATTCTTTTAACCATCTTTTTTATTAGAACTAAGTTACGTTCCTTAGTTCTTCTCCTTTAGGTTCTCTTTGTTTTGGTTTTCGTTTCCTTCATATTTTTTATCAGGGATTATAACTGGAAGCGATAGTGTGGTCTTTTTATAATCCCACACTCCTCTTCGTTCGCCTTCTTTAATTAATTCAACTACTGCTGCTTCAATCGTTGCCTTTATTGCCAATGTTCCTGGCTCATTAATTGTTAAACCTGCCTCAGCTTCAAATGCTTCTGTTCCATTATTTAAAAACTTTAATACAGCTACAGAATCTGCTGTTGAATAAACTATTTTAGTTACAGTAACTGCAACTAATACTTTACCAGTATTTACAGATACTGCTCTTAATGATACTGTTACCGTATCTTTAGAGTATTGAGTTTGAGAACCAATACCTAAAAATCTATGAGCAGCACCACCAGATTCAGAACCAGAATCATAACCAATAATGCCACCTTCCATAATTAAACCAGCAAATTGAAGTGGCATTAGTGGTTTTGCTTCTTTTCCTTCATATGCTTCGCGCATCTGACGAATGATTGTTCTTTCCTTTGTCAGATTATCTACAGCAACACGTTCAACTACATCAAACCATTGCGCTTTACCTACATCTTGTAAAGCACGAATTAAAAATACTTCGCCACCTTGCGTCACAGCAGTGGATAAGTTAGCAATTCCAGGTGTAGGTTTACGCTGTCCAGTTTTATCTTGAAAACTATAAACAGCGACAGTTACTTTTTTACCATCAGGCGCAGGAATAGCATCAAATTCTTTCTCAAGTTTATTGGGTGCTACTTCTGGCTTATATTCATAGCCAGCTTTCTGTATTACAGCGCAACCAGAAAGAATTAATATTAGTGATAATAAAATTAACTTTTTCATTAGAAAGTAAACTGCCCAAGTGGTACTGTAACATTTGTAACATTACCTAATGTATCTGTTACGCTAAGATATACATTTGAACTATCTTTAGTCCAACTAATTAAATTACCTTCAAAGTTTAATGTTCCGCTATTTGAACCTCCATTGGCAAACATTGCGGTTGCCAAATTTTGAGAGATTTGAGCGTAAATACGAGATTCTAAATTATTTAAAAATTTAGCAATGTTTGTATTTTGTTGAGCATTGGCAGCTGCTTGGGCTGCTGCCAATGCATCTTTAACTATTTGTTGTTGTCTTGTATACTCTTGGTTCTCTATTGTAAGAACGTGTGATGAATAGCCATTGCCATTGAAGGATGGAGATTTAAATGACTGATCTGGCAATGGTGTGGCAATTGCGACATTACTTATCAGTGTTATTAACAGTACTCTTTTGTGAATCATCTTTTAAATTTCCCTGTTCACGCAACGAAAGGATGACATTCACTTTTTGATTTAATCGGATAAGATCATTATCCAACATTCTAATTCGATCGATTAATGCGATCAATACATTATTTGCTTCAGTCGTTACTGGCTTAATCTCAGTCGTTACCCATTTCCAAACATAATAAACCAAATAACCCATGCCACCTGCGGCAACAATAGGAAATCCATACTTATTAATTAATGAGACTAAATCCATTTTCTATTACTCTTTAGTTCTTAACAAAGCAACTTTGCCATTTGCGCCAGTTACAAGTTTAAACATATCTCCTTCTTTCCATGCTTCTGGAAGATTGCCCCATTTATTTCCATTTGATTGACCAGATAGTTTTAAATCTGCATCAAAAATAATAACATTATCGTTTAAATCAAAATTGTAATCTACGTAAATCATTTTGCGTTCCTTTCAGCAAGCATTCTAAACCATTCTTTTTTCATCTCAATATCATGTCTAATATGAGTCAGGTGATCATCTCCATTATCTTTAGTATAAAGGTAAAGGAGAAAAGCAATAAAACTAAAAAACCCTACGGTATATAACTGCATAGCAGTAATTGTAAATGTAAATGTCATTAATCTCTCCTCGCATCAGATTGCTCTGCTCTAGCGATTCTATCTAAATCAGGTGGAATATGGAGTGCATGACTTACTTTAGTATCAATTCGAATGACATCGTGGTTCATGGCTGAAACACGTTTATCTAATGCCATGATGATACCAGCCATCTGTTTAACAGAGGAAGTTACGCCAGCTAAAATAAATTTAAGGGTTAGGAAAACGAAATAACCAGCTGCAGCAGCTGCAGCAATGGGAAATCCAACCTCCGCCACCAATTTAAATAAATCCATACTTTATCCATATAGTTATTATGGTTGGGGTTTAATCTTTTACCCTCTTATTATAGGACTATTTAGGAATGGCTATTTCTTATTTTGCAAGTCTTCTACTTCCTTTTCTATGGTTTTTACACCAATAGTTGAGAAAACTTCTTTGGCTTTATTTAGAAATGATTGGGTTTTTTGAGGTAGTGAATCATCACGTTTTTCAAGACGATTGTATAGATTAGGTTCCCAATCTTTACTTTCATCAACTGTAATATTAAGTTCTTCGTCAGTTATTTCAGCTGATTCATAATTGCTGATATTTTTCTCAACAATATGCTCATCGCCTTTTATTGATAACTGAGCATTATCAGAAGCATGTAAATTATCTTCTAAAGTAACTTCAATTGATGGTGATTCTGGTGGAGGATCTGGTAGTTCGCCCTGATCAATAAAAACTTCTTGTTGAATTGGTTCAACTTCTTCTCTATTACGTTTCTGTTGCCAGTTAGCAGCAATTAATAATAAAACTGCTAGTGGATCAAATACTGAAACAATCATTATAATAACCCAGCGAACTGCTTTTTCTAATACATCATTTTCTGGATTATCACCATATAATAATGCTGCAATATATTTTATTGGACCGACTTCGGCTTCGACTTTGCGGACTTCGCTGGCGATTGGCGCACGCTCTTCGTTGTATTTGGCGATTTTGGTTTGCGCTTGACCGATTTCGTTGAGGATTCTGTTACGGTCTTTTTGCTGTCCTCGTCTAATGGAAATGGCACGCTCTGCTCCACTGGCTTCTGTGGTTCTTGAGATGGTTTGATCAACTTGAGCATCGAGTTGAGAAAGTTCTTTACGGCTTGCATTTATATTCTCCTTTTCGGTTTTAATTTTTTCATCTATTAATGAAAGTTTTGCTTGCACATCTCCAGATGGTATTGCTTGATCTAAATGGGCTTTTGATAGATAACCAAAAATACCCATTGACGTTAGTAGCATTAAAATTACTAAAGCTACAGTAAAGTAATATTTTAATAATACTGGAACTTCTTTCCAATTACGGTATAGCCATGAAGCAACAACTAATTTTGATGATTCAAGTAGCGAACCCATAATGAAAATTGGTATGGCTGAAGCTGCGAAAATCGCAACTAACCCCATAATAGAATAGTAAGCAGCGCAAGCAGATAATGCTAATGCTGTTCCGAATAGTAGATATGTCATAATTTGTTTTTAATATGAGAACCATGGACTCGAACAGATATCTGTCCATTATAGTAGTCGTCTGATTCTAATACTTTCCTCCCGAACTGTTCCCTTGCTTCTATATAAGAACATTCTGCTTTAGATTTACACAAAAATAAAATCTCACGTATAAAGTTTTCTTTACCGAGAGACTCAACATCTTTATTTAGTTCAATACTAGAACCATAATATTCTCTCCAGTCGCTATCAATCTTGCCACGAATCTTTTTTTTCTTTTTTATACCATTTTTCTGAGTAACCATCTTATAGGTTGTCTTAGAAAACTTCGCTAACTTCTTACCGATATACATGCGACTTGTGGCTTTGTTCGTAATTAAATAAACAAAGCCAACACAATCTTCTGGTAAATCTTCAATGATTTGATTATTAAATGTCCACATAGGACATATATTTATCTACCAAATATTTGTATAGTTTCTCTGATTGGAGCTACTGAAGAGGTATTAAAAACTGTATGTTGGATTGGAGGTTCAATAAAAACCATCTTATTGTATTCTGGTTTTATGCACTTGATCTCATTATTATCTTTATAGGCAAAGTAACCACCCCAGTCATCATCCCAATATTCGTTTAGATAGATTGTTGCCCCAAACTTAACATGACTATCACCATGCCATGGGATGTAGCTACCTCTTATCCAACCATACCACATACAACCAATGCTATTATATTCTGGTAGGTATTGTTTTATCTCTTGTGATATTCTAGATGTTATTTGATCGTTTAGGTCTTTGACTAATACTGGATTACTATCCTTAATAATATCTGAACCCCAACTCATATAACTATGTCGGACTTCTCCAGTTCTAGAAAAATCTTTTATAATTTCTAATAGAGATGGCGAAAGAACATTACTCACAAATTTAATGTTACTCATCTTTTTCTAGTTCCTCTTCTTCGTAAATATCAGCTGAACATAAAGGGCAATAAACAATATCTTCAAAATTAAAGTCATCGCCCTTTACTGTAATTTTTCCTTCTGCCGCACAAGACGGACATTGAAATTGTTTTACTATCATGCTGCTTTGCCCCATACGTCATTCCAAGACCCAGACAGCGCACCTTTAGCATAGTCAGTTACACGATTCTCAAAGAAGTTTCCATGCACTGGTGCATTAATCATTTCCTCAACCCATGGTAATGGGTTCTTTTTAACTTTGTAAATACCTTTCATACCCAATGAGATAAGACGACGATCTGCGATATAACGAATATACTGTTTAACATCAGCTGCAGATAAATCGCGCATATCACCATTAGCATAGCAAAGGTCAATAAATTTATCTTCTAACTCCACCATTCGCTCAGCAATGGTATAGATCTTACCCTTCAGTTCATCGTTCCAAATTTCATTATTTTCTTTAATAAATTCTTTAAACAAACGAATCATATTCTCAGAGTGCATCGTTTCATCAACAATAGACCAAGTAACAATTTGCCCCATCCCTTTCATAATACCATGACGAGGAAAATTAAGGAGCATAATAAAAGAACTAAAAAGCTGCATACCTTCTGTAAAAGCAGAGAATACTGCGATGTGCGTTGCAGTTGACGCAAGAGTACCATTTTTCGAACTGAGTTCGGTAACATATTCGTGTTTATCCCTCATTTCTTGATATTCAAGAAATTCATTATAAGTTGATTCAGGCATACCTAATGTTTCAATAAGGTGGCTATAAGCAGCAATGTGTAATGCTTCACGAGCAGCAAAACCCATGAGCATCATACGTATTTCTGGCTGCGGGAAATACGGTAAGTAATTGTTAACATAACCCCCAGCAACATCAATGTCTCCTTGAGTAAAGAATCGGAAGATGTTCGTGAGGAATTGTTTTTCTTCATTTGTTAATTTCTTTTTCCAGTCTTTTACGTCTTCAGCCATTGGAACTTCAGAATGAAGCCAGTGAGCCTGTTCGTGTTTCAACCAAGCATCATATGCCCATGGATAATTGAATGGTTTAAAATATGTTCGCTGGTCTGTTAAATTATTTTTTGTTTTTGTGATCATTCTATTACCTTAAATTTATATGCTATACTTATTCTCATGTCTAAACAGTAGATTGTTGGTTCCAATGGGCAGTGTTGCATAGCAGAATTAAAAAGAACTGCGGAATTTGGATATGGGAATACTGACTTTACAACAGTATCGTTTTCAGTAAAAATAAGATGTCCACCAAAGAATGGTGGCCATTGTTTATGAACATAATAAACTAAACTTCCAGAAAGGGAGTTTGCATCATTATCATCATAGTGTAAGAAACCACATTGTCCATGGGCTTGACCATTTCCATAAATCCTTGATGTTTTTATTTTAGTGTTTAAAATACCTTCAACTTTAGATTTGAATAGATCTTCAATTTTAGTTCCTTGTAATTCTTTATACAGAAAAGATTTAATTGGAATTCCATGAGATCTTAATGCAAGTTCACCACCCTTCAATTCCCAACTAGGATTCTCAAATTCATTATCAACGATTTCTCTTTCAGATTCAGTAAGAAATGTATCTATCTCATAAACGTCACCAATATTCAACATATCAATATCCCGAAATTGTTTTCCATTTTTCTAATGGAGATTTGGTTGATCCAAAAGTGATTATATTGGCAAAGAAAACCAATGTCAATCTAGATTCATTACCTTCTCCAAATAATTTATTTTCTTTATGCCACTTATTACCGTCATATATAAATGCCCTATTGAAAATATTTTGTACTTCTAACGTAGTATAAAATTGACTATTATGTTCAACTCTTTTATCATCAGCATTATCTATATCACCAGAATATAGTTTATCTCTAAACGAAATAGTCTTTACTGTATGATTCTCATCTCTCCAATTACTTGGAACTGATGGATAACATAAAGAAGTTCCACCATTCAATGGTGCAGTTGGATTGAGATAAACTACTCCAGCAAAATTAGCAACATCACCGTCAGTATGAGCCCACCCTTCTTTATATTTTTCTGGAGCCAACTGAAACCTAATATCAAACTCCCAATTAAGTTTATCTTTTGAAAGATCAAAAAATACTGATACAATTTTTGAAGTTAGATGATTATACAGATTTTGATTTATATCTTTTAAATTGTCAGTCCTAGTGCCTGGGAATATTCCTGTATTTTTATAATCTAAAGATAAAGCATAATCTCTAACCAATGTTGGTGTCTCAAAGAAGTCGTCAATTATAGTTGCTGGTATCATTATCCCTCACACGCTAGACAAGCGTCAGCATCTCCTGTTAATGCGTGTAAATCGATTTCTTTAATCACTTCACGTTCGATACGCTTAGATACTTTATCTGCTTTAGCAATCTTATCACTACGGCAGTAGTACATAGTTTTCAAACCTTGTTTCCATGCTTGGAAATGCACAGCGTGAATGTATTTGATATTGCTATCAGGTCTAAAGAAAACATTTAATGACTGCGCTTGGTCTATATATACTTGCCTGTCTGCTGCATGTTGGACGACCCAACGCTGGTCGATTTCCATAGAAGTTTTGAAAACATCTTTTGTCCACTCGTCCATCCAATCGAGGTGCTGAACTGAACCATCATTCGCAATGATGCTAGACCACACTTCGTCTGCCCAACCTTCTTTATGATTGACTGCTTCTTTTTGGATAATTTCATCAAGCCACCTGTTCTTGTTTAGGTGAGAACCCGATAAAGTGTCTTGGCGATAAGCATTGGCACGATAAGGTTCAATAGAAGGAGAAGTATTCCCCATGAGAATGGAAGAAGAAGCATTGGGAGCAATAGCCATAAGATGACTAAACCTATTCCCAGTACCCACTGCATCAGGTGCTTCACCACGTTCCAATCCCAATTGTTTGTTCGCTTCATCTAGTTGTCCTCTGATATTAGCAAAGATTTGTTTATTTCTGCCGATCGCCATTGGTGATTCCCATGGCAAATTATTGCGTTGAAGATATGCATGCCAACCCAAAGCACCAATACCAATACTACGTTCTTGTTTGGCTGAATAGATAGCACGTTTAATAGTCTTTGGTGCGTTATCAATAAAGAATTGAAGAACATTGTCAAGCATCTCAGCAACGTCTTTCAAAAATAGTTTATCATCTTTCCAAGCATCATAGTGTTCAAGGTTTAAAGAAGATAAACAACAAACTGCTGTTCGTTTAACATCTGTTGGAAGAATAATCTCTGAACAGAGATTAGATTGATTAATCTGTAAACCTTTATCTTTTAACCACTGAGGCATTTTACGATTTGATTCATCAATAAAATGTAGATATGGTTCACCAGTCATCATACGCATTTCTAGAATGCGTTGCCAGAGTTCTTTGGCATAAACAGTTTCACGGATTTCGTTTGACGCTGGGTCAATCAAATTCCATTTATCATCTGCATCTGGATCTAGCATACAGTTTTCAATAATCTGCATAAACGCATCAGGGATATTAATACCATGATGCATATTAAGAGTGCGCATGTTTTGATCGCCTGTCGGCTTGCGCATCTCAAGAAAGTTTATGATATCTGGATGATCAATAGACAAGTAAGCAGCATAACTACCCCTGCGAGTACGACCTTGACGATATGCCAAAGAACTTGCGTCATACATTTTGAGGTGAGGCATGACACCAGTAGATTTATCGTCTGCGCTACGAATACCAAAGCCAATGCCCACACCACCCCCAAGCATAGATAGCCAATTAGTTTCGCTAAGATTATCAACTAAACCCTCTGCAGTATCTTCGATATAATTAAGGAAACATGATATAGGCATGCCACGTTTACTACGACCAAAACTGAGAATGGGAGTAGAATAAGATAGCCAATGCTTGCTGCTGTATTCATATAGTCGTTGCGCATGTTCAGGGTTACTCCCAAATTTATTTGAAACAAAAGCAAACCTCTCTTGTGGGCTTACTTCATCATCCTTCATATAACTTTCTTTTAATCTTAACTTACCTAACTCATCAAACAATTCATCACGAGAATAGTCTACCTTTATGCCATGCACAATATCTGTCATACTTCGCCCCAATTTTTATTAGTCTCTGTGTTGAACTGATTGCTTGGATTACTAACACGTGCACAGAACGCAATTAAATCCTGTACATTAGTCAAACCATCGAATTCATATTCATCGGCAGCTTGACTATAACTTACCATCTTAACTTTCATATTTTCTTCCATGTACTAAATTTCAATTTTGCTTCCATTCCTTTGAAGGTATTTGTATTTATCGTATCTATAATCTCATCGGCTGTCATATTACCATGTAAAATCATATCATTAATATCTTTCTGTTCAATATGCTCAGGGAACATACAAACAGAATAACCTGCTTCAATATTTTTTTCAAGAAACTTAGTTATCTCTTTGCTTCTTGGTTCATTGTCCATTACTATCGTTGCATTAGCCAATAGCTGCCGAATAGTAGGGGTATCAAAACTTGCTCCTGATACAGCAATTGCATTTGGAAGGAATAACGAATCAATTGGTCCCTCAACAACATATATTCTTTTAGAGTAGTCAATCCTGTCAAGTCCATAAATCTTCTCCTGTGTTTCATCAACTTTAATGGTATAATACTTAGGTTCTTCTTTACCATATGCTCTGCCTTGAAAAGCAAAACATTTACCTGCTGGTGTAAAGAAAGGTATAATCATTCTAGGATGTTCATCCTTAATTGGCTCTTGGAATTTAGCAGTTACTGAATTAGTAAACGCTTTAAACTTTGGAGCAAAATATAGTAGACTCCATTTATCTTTTGGAATCTTTCTATTAATTAAATACTCAACTGCTGGATGATTCAATGGTAGTTTATCTAATCGTGATAAACTTGAGAGAATATCATCCTCAAGTAATTCTTCTTTGGGAGTTTCTAAGATGACGCTTGTTTGTTTAACGTCTTTGTGATCATGGTGTTTTGATGCGCCAGCTTTGTAGCGTTCCAAAACATATTCATCATAAAGTTTCGCATCCACATACTTAATTAGATTACCAAGGTTAGTACCATAACCGCAGTTGTGACACTTAACAAATAACTCTTGCTCACCACGGTAAATATAACCACGAGCCTTGAGTTTGTTCTTCGAAGAATCTCCACACACTGGACAACTGTAATTCCAGAGGTAGTCTTTCTTTTGTTTGAAGTTCCTTAGACGAGTGCCAAGGATTTGTGCGTATTTGTTATCAATATAGAGCATATAGAGTAATTATACCCCATATGCTCTTGCAAAGCAAACTTTATTTGAATATTTTATCCAAAATATTAATATGGGATAATAGATAACCAACTGCAATTGCACCACCAACGATCATCCATTTCCAGCGTTCAAGTAAATCTATACGATCTTTCATTGCATCAATTTTTTTACCCATTGCAGTATGTTGGTCTTCATCAGACTTTGCTAGATCGTCAATCTTGCGATCAATGTGATCAGTAATCTCGCGATTACCTGTGGTAATGCGAGAATGCAATTCTTTGATGTCTTGTTTTACGGCTGCGACATCATCTTTAATGCCTTCGACTTGAGCTTCCAATTTTGCTATTCTCTCTTGTGGTAGATCCATTTTACTTTACCGATTCAAAGATTTCTTTTTGTGTTTTATACCATTCAATCCAAGCGTCAACTTTAATTTGACATTCTTGATATTGACCATAGTTCTTAGTCACAACCGAAACAACTTCACTAAGTTTAGTTGTCGGTTCAAGTAAATTCAAATCTGGACAAGCCACCTTTAGTTCTTCAGGAACCTCGGGAAAACTTCTCTGCACAGGTGTTGCTAAACAGCCAGCCAATAATAATACAGGAACAATTAATAATAGTTTCATTTCACTTTCCTCTTTGCGGAATCATTGAGGATATTAATAACCTGAGTATCAACAGTACATTGAGAATCAATATGTTTCTCAATTTCTTTAATTTTTTCTTGTATTACTACTTGTGTTTCTTTAACTACTTTAACACGATCAACATAAACAGTTTTAATTCTTACATTGTTGTCTTTAGATTGGGCTTCGCTTACTGCAATCTTATTTTGTAAATCTGCAGCTTTCGCTCGCCATTCTGCATCAGCAGCAGCACCACCATGGAACCAAATACCAGCAATTGCTAGTAAAGTTCCCATAATTCTAATTGGTTCTTTATATGGTAATGCAGGTGGTATAAAGTTCAAAAAGAAACTTACCACATACATACCAACACCACTAATCAATATACAATAAACAGCAAACTGAAGCCAAGCATCAGGAACAAATGACAAAATCCACATTTTATTTAATCTCTTTAACTGCCAGTGCTGAACGTCTTGCTAATCCAAATATAGGTTTCTTCTTACTATTAGGATAAATCTTTGGCTCTTGCGTTGCCACTGGACCAGATGTATTATTGGCTGGTGGTCCACCAACTACAGCGCCACCATCACCATCTTCTTTAAGGAATCTACCAACTAAAATTTCCTCTTCAACTAAATGGATTTCAGTTTCCATTAGTTTTTTAAATTTCTCTTCTAACTGAGAAGTAGTTCTTGAACCGCTTTGATAGTTTTCTTTAATTAACCAAAGAGCAGCAGCAAAACTTTTTAGTCTACTTTCTCCGCCAAATTTATTAATTAATTTTTTAAGATTAAAAACTAAACGTGTTAGATAATTATATGCATTACGTTGAGCATCAGTTTTGAATTGGCTAGTTTTAATTAATGTATTACCGTGTGCGTCAATGATACCGAGTTTAAATGCATCGGTATCAACAAAGTTTGTTACTAACATACGTAAAACTTTATATGCTAACAGATTGTCTATAATACGGCTACTCATTAGATCTTCCTTAGTATTGAGATAACTTTCTCATCTAATACAACTTCCGATAACACTATGCCAAAATCAGGTAAAGATTCTGGCATCCTATCAAGATATACTAGGAATGTTGTTAGAATATCCCAGCACTCTTCATCTACTTTATAAAATAACATCTTAGTAGTAGCTTCACCGAATAGATTATAAAGAACGATTATATGATTGAGTATTAGTCTTTCTTTTAAATCGCCATTGTTTTTATATCGAGATATTAGTTTCTTAAGATATAAAAACTTTTTTAAATCATCTTCGAACTCTGCTAAACTATAACACTGAGTGTTATCATAATGATGCATCGCATAAAGTAGAAAATTCGATTCATTTAACTTTTCATTCACACCATAATACCTTCAAAGAGTGATGGGGAGAAAAACCTCCCCACCTTACATAATTTATTTATTAAGCGTAAACTAGAGTTGCAGCAGCAGAAGTCTGAGTTGTGTAGTCAGTAGCACTTAGAACAGCACGATACTTGTAGTTATTGTATGTTGCTTTAGCAGCAGCAGTCAATGTTAGAGTATTAGTTGTTGCGCCACTATATACGCCAGCGTTAGTTACGTTAGTGTAAGTAGTTCCGCCATCTGTAGAAACTTGCCATTGGTAACCAATAGTTCCGTTACCAGTAATAGTCGCAGCAACTGCGAATGTACCAGTGTATGGTGTAGAAGCACCAGCAACGCTAGAAGGTTGTGTACCGATAGTAATTAAACCAGAAACTAATGGATCATTAGTAGTTACGTAGTTTGAAGATGTTTCAGTTACTTCAGATTCAAAAGCAATAAGTTTTTCTACTTTATTGCGAACTGAACTGTCAGCAGCAGTATAAGTTAGATAATTATACCAGCCTGGACCTTTAATTCCTTTTGCTCTATTTTCTGGTGTTTGGGCTTCTTCTTTAGTAACTAAGAATACTGAAGTGTTATTACCTGCTTTACCACTACCAGAATTAGTATTTGCAGTGTTAGCATAACGCTGTAAAGAATGAGTAGTACCAGTACCAACTGCACTAATATTAACCAAACCAGTTGCACCGCCAGCAACAGCATGAGCAAGAGTATCATATAACGCTACGTTGAAAGAATCTACGCGACGAACATAATAAACAGTTGCATCTGTTAGACCAGTACATGCTGTTCCACCATTAACAGAATACAGAACGGCATCACCATTAGTAAAGTTAGTAGTAGAATTAACTAAGCTGATTGTTTTATTAGTTGTATTTACAATGCTAGTGCTAGTGGCATCAAAAATTGCCTTTCTAGCGATATTTTTTGGTGAAGACGCTAATGTGTCTTGATTTCCCCATAGTGCCATTTTTATTCTCCTTGAATTTGGACTTTAAGTTATTTATAAGTTGCGCCAAGTTGTTTTAACTTGGACATTGTTGCACGTGGCTTGTATACACCAGCACCTGAACCTGCTTTACGTCCAGCTGTTTTCTTTTCTTTTTTCTTTAGATCAGCAGCAGTTTCGTCAGCACCTTCTGGATCAACATAAGATGTTCCGTAAGTGGCTTTCTTAGTATGACGATAAACACCATTCTTATCTGCTTCATATTCATTAATCTGTTCTTCATGCATTTTCTTTAAAGTTAATGCTAGACGAGCACGACGACCTGCTTTACCAGAATCGTGTTTATGTTGCTGTTCGTACTCAGCGTTAGTTTCGCCAGCACGTTTTGCAGCAGCAGTCATTGCGCCTGGATGTTTAATAGCACCCTTGATCCAATTAGCTTCCTGCATATCTTCTTTTTTATCTTCAGCAGACTTTTCCCATTCTTTGGCAGTCATCCCAGTACGCTTCATACCAGCTTTATCTTCTTTTTTATCTTCAGCACTGCCTTCTTTTGCTTCTTTAAGTTTGCCTTCTTTCTTCTCTGCATTTAATTCAGCATCAAGAAGCCATGCTGGTTTCTTTTTAGAAGCCTCATCTAATCCTTGTAAAAAATCTTTATATGATTTCATAGTTCCCTCTTTAATTTTTGGTTTAGCCCAACCCTCATCGGTGTCAGAAGCTGCACCATTAGGATGTAATTTTATTACTGCGGTTTTTTTATCAATTTTTTGAACTTTACCAACTGGAGCAGTTTCTTCTTCTAATCCAGTTCCGATTTGTTCTGCTGCTTCGATATAATCGCTTACGCACTTGATATAATCTGCAGCCATAGTAATCTTAGATTCAATCCAATCTGGTAGATCAGTTTCTTTATCAACCATTGGTTTAACTCTATTAACATTGTTAATAATAGTTTGAAGATCTAATCTAGCCATCTCAGTTGACTCATGCATTTCTGGACGATAATACTTTTTAAATTTCTTAAAGTCCTTTTTAATATACTCATGATCTTCTTCACGACCAGCCAAATGGCGACCATGAGCAGAATCTAGATAATGTTTAACTGTCTTATCATCAGCGTCAGTTAAGTTCTTAACATGTTTATGTGTTGCTTCATATTTCTCATCTGGACTTTGAACAGCACCATGGTAACCATTTCCTGGATTACCAGTAGCAGCTTCCTTTAACTTATCGTTTGGAGGGATTGCTTTATTCATTCGACTACGTTCATTACCTTTTAGTAACTTGTTATCGTCTTTATCTTTAAATGTAGAAGGATATCCTTCCCATTCATCTTTTTTATGAACTCTTCCAGTTGAAGTTTCTATGGTACCTTCATTACGTAGCGCACGACCAATTGCTTTATTATGCGCTTGGGCAGTTTTATGTTCTGGTTCAGCAGCAGGAACTGGATTGTTTAATTTGTAACGAGCACCACGAGAAGCGTCCATAGTTTTACGCATAAGAGCATTGGCTTTATTACGTTCATCTAGAGTTTCTTCTTTAACTGCCATTTGAGTATTTGGTTCATTTGTGCCATTAAAAAATTTGAATCCTTTAACTTTCTTAACACTACCTGCTGGCATTTTATTATCTGATGGAGCAGAAGTAGTTGTGTTCATTGCATCACCACCAGCTACGTTACCTTGAAGAGTACCTTCTTTAAAATGAACTATACTACCTTCAGCTTTGCCACCATGTTCTTTAGCAGCACGTTTGGCTTTTTCCTCACCAGACATTAAAACTGTTCCATGCGGATTAACAGTACTATGACCATGAACCATTGCGCGCATTCTTACTTCTGCGTGACCATTTGGATGGTAGATTGCTTTACCATCAAAACCTTGAGCAGCTTGTTTAGCAGCTTTATGCATTGCAGAAGTTTTATCATATCCTTCTTCAATTTCAAATTCTTCTTTCATACCTTTTGCTTTGGCAGCCATGTAAGCACCAATAGCCATTTTGCGACGTTCTGATTTAGACTTATTATTAAAACGTGGATTAGTTGAAGAAATAAAATCATTAATCCAAGCACCTGCGCCAGCGTTAGCATCTAGATGTTCTTTAACACCCATAGCTGCTTTTTCTTTTTTATCTAAAGCAAGTTCAGGATCTATTTTTGGACCATTACCTTTGGTCATTTGGTCTTTAAAACGCTTTAGTTGTTTAGCGTGATCGTCTTGTTGATCCATAGTTTCTTCTTTTAAGTTCATACCTTTACGCACATCGTTATACATGGCGTCCTTGTGTTCTGGTTTCATTTTTGATGGTGCTCCAGCGTGGAATGCTTTTTTGTTTCCAGAAGCAGCATGTTCACGCATTTTACTTGCAGAGATACCAGTAGTTCCTTCTGCATCTGGATCACGTTCACCAGAAGAATGTACTGTTATCTTTTTAAAATTATAATTGCCATGAGCAGCATTCTGACCATTATATTTATGAAGAAGATTATGCATCTCTTCATGGCGATCAGAACCAGCAACTACATGTAAGTGAGTTGCGCCAGCAGCATGAGCAGCTGCAGCATGGTGGAGGATTGTAGGTGCTTCTTTACTAGCAGCAGTTACATTTGTTCCAGGGAATGCGTGTTTAGCGTGATTAACTTTTTGTTCAGCAGATAAAGGATTCTTCTTAGAATCTTGGCTATGAGAAACTACAAGACTATGAGTAGCATTATGTTCTTTGGCAACTGAATGAAGTTTATTAACTACTGCCTCATGGCCAGAAGTAATTGGGTTCATACGACCAAACGCTAATGCGTGGTGTTTTTCTAGTTCTTCTTTCACACAGCTTCCTTCAGCGCATGGTGCAGTTCCAGGTTTACGTTTGTAACCTGTCCAGCAAGTACATTTTTCTTTTAATTCGTTATAGGTAATCATTTTAACAATTCCATTTTCTTAATGCTAGTGCTTTACGAGTTGGTTCACCATTAGGTTTCTTCATTGGACCATCAACGCCACTCATACGTGCACAAAAAGATTTTCTACGATTGGCAGCTTTACTACCAGCCTTTAACTTTGAAGGTGGTGTAGTAACTGGAGCCTTTAAATGACCACCTTGTGCATTATAGTGATCACGACCTTTTTGTGTTAGCCCACCAGTAGATGACTTATATCCTTTTGCGTCAACTGCTGCTTCATTTGTTTGAGACGCTTTTAATGCTGCATCAGTTGGAGCACCTTTGCTTCCTGGTTTGCGCATATGTTCACCAGAACCATTCTTAATTCTTTCTTGTTTAGCATGGATGTTATCCCACAATCCACGCTTGGCTTCTTCTAAGTATTCTTTAAAGGAAATCATACAGCTTTACCTGCGCTTTTAATTGTTGATAATGGATCGCTTTGTGAATCAAACTTATGCGCTTGAGAAGCAAACTTTGTTTCTTTACCAGTTTTTGGATCAGTGTGACTAAAATGAACAGAGCCACCACTTGCTTTTACTTTAATATTCTTATGATCTTTTAGAATATGTTCATAATCTTGAGCTGGGTTTGCTGTATGATGTTGAACACCCTTTGCAGTTTGGTATGTAGTATGTTTAGAGAAGTTTGCTTTACCAGCTTCTGCAGCTGGAGTACTTTTAGCTGCAAGAACATCACGGATATGATTAACTACGTGTTCATGATTACCAGAATCTAAATGATGTTGTAATTCAGCAGCATGGTGATGCGCAACATTGGCCAATAGTTTTTTATTTTCAGCTTTAACTTGATTGTGTTTCTCTGGGTTCTTTTGTGCCCATTCTTTACGTGCTTCTTCGTTCTTACCTTCTAACTCAGGATGCATCGTTTTAATTTTCTTTTGGTGTTCTTTATAAAGCGATTGCGCCTTTTCACCACTTGATTTCATACCAAGACTTGATGATGGAACATTCTTACTAGATTTATCACTAACCTTTAAACTATAACCATGATGGGTTTCATCTTTAGGTTTCTTAGGGTGGTGAGTAGAAATATAGATATCTGAAGAGTCTTGTTTCTGAGTTGCTTTAACACCAGTTACTTTTTCTGTATCTCCAGGTTTTGAAGTCCAATGAACTCCATGAATTACATGACCTGGATGAGTTGCTTGGATGTTCTTATGAATATCTGCAGCTGCGCTTTTGGCATTTGCTTCAATACGTTTATAATCATTAGGATGAATCTGTTTCTTTAAACGATCATGCGCTTGTTGTGGTGTTTCACCTTCAGCATTTTCATGTTTAGACATATGCTGACCATTGTTTAAATGTTTGCCAACTAAAAGTTCATGAAGAACACCTTTAGTATTATTGGAAACGCCACCTTCTTTAGAAGCATCGTCAGCAGCTTCTGTTAGATTATCTTCGAAATAAATTTCTTCGTTTAAGAATGATTTAAATGATTTCATTTACGCACCTTTAAAAGATTTGATCTTGCGAACTCAGCACGATTCACAAGTTTAGATGGTTCTGTTTTACCATTGTGTTCATGATTAATAACAAAACCTTCTGGTTTGGATTCTTTACCTTCGATGTGGTGTTCATAATTACTATGACCACTTTCTAAAGATTTAACTAATGTATTCTTTGCTGCTGCCAAATGATTATGAGCAGTTAATGTATTCTCATAATGCCCTTTGTTTTTCTCAACGTGGGCAATTTCTTCTTTACCTTTTGCACGTTTTTGTTCTTGGGCTTTTTCTGTCTTAACACCAGCAACTTGCTTAGCATGGTGGGCTTCAAGATGAGATTTAAAATCTTTTACGTTTGGAGTAGTGTTATTTCTAACAGTTGAGTTAATGTATGTTGCTAGATGACCATGTTCACCACTATGCGCTGGGTGAATAGCATTATACATTTTGTCGCCATGAGTGTCATGAACTGCTTTGGCAGCTGCCATATGTTTATGAAACTCATCTTGATTTTGTTTAGAATGATTTGCTGTGCTAGTATCATAGCTGGCATCATGGTGGTGAACATCAGGATGCTGACCAAATTCGTGATGATTAACTTCATGATGAGCAGATAATGATTGAATATCTTTACCATGATATTGAGTATGAACAGCAACACCTACTTTTGCTTTTGTAGCTTTCTTGGCTTCTTCACCATGCGCAGTGTAGGTAATAGTGTTAGGAGTAAAGGATGCTTTACCAGATTTTTTATCGTGTTTAACATCACCCTCAGAGTGCATAATATCACCCTGATATACTTTACCTTTTGGTGTAACTTTAGGTAGGTGATGTAACGCAGCTTTTAATTTAGTGGCAAGACCTGGAGCGTGGCCATGATTCTTGTCAATGTCAGCATCAGTATGATTAATCTTTGGTTCTTTATTAAATGCTGATTTAGAAGCAACAAAGAATTTACCATTCTTAGGATGAGTGCCGAAAACTACAGCAGGAGAACCATCATACTTAGTGGTAAGGTTACTATTGTTCTTACCAGCTTTCATATGTTCATGTGCGTGCATTAAAGCACCATGAGCATGTTCAAATCCTTCGTGACCATGCATTAATGGACGATCTTCAGGATGCGTAATGTGCTTTAACTTAGCACCTTCGGCTTCTTCTTTTAAATATGTTTGGAATGATTTCATATTAACCTATTTTCTTTGCGGATGTTTTTAACCACCATCCATGTTTCTGATGTGTATCGATTCGGTCAGCAATAAAATTACAAATACCTTGTTGTTTATTTGCATTTGCTAGTTCGAACACTTTATTTAGGCTGTTAATCACTTCTTGATTTGCTTCGATTAACTTTTGCAAAATATCAGAAAGAAGTATTAATCTAGTTGATTCTTCTTCGATTGTTTTATATTTGTATAACTCATCAATACTTACTGGCGCATAGTCATCAATCTTACGTAGCAGTTCTGCAGTAGGATCAATAGAATTATATACATCAACGTAAACTTCTTCAAAGAATGCATGATATTGTGTAAATAAAATACCTTCTACGTTCCAATGGAATTGGTGTGTTTTATAATACATGACAGTAGCATTTGCCAACAATACTTTAATTGCGGTTTTTAATTCATCCATTTAAAATACTCTTCTAGTTTTTCCACGAGAAACTTCCCCATGGGTTAATCTTGATTTTTCAATTCTTCTAACTGTCGCAACTAGACCTGAAGTCATTTGTTTAATCTGCGCCATTTTTGTTTTCATACGCTTTTCAATACTTGCTTTTTCATCTGGTGCTAGATTACGTAACTTTCTACCACGCAACATTCTTTTCTTCATCATTCTAATAGCCATTCTTCTGGCTCTGCTTTCAGCTTTCTTACCATTAGCAACAGTATGTGTTGCTATTTTACTTCTTTGTTTACGTTTAGTTTTGCTAGTTCTTAATCTAAACTTAGCATGCATTCTTGATGAAGTTGTTGCCTCATCAATTGCTTCTCTATCAGAAACATAGTCTTTAAACGTCAGCATTCGAACTACTCATTGGATCAAATGGTTGTCTTCCATCTTGAGGAGCAGCACCTGATGGACCATTCCAGTCAGCAGCACCGATATGACAAGACATTGAAGACATAGTCTGTGTATCTAAATGATTAGGTAAAAAATGTAAACGATCACCACGCTTTACAGCAACCCAGTGATTCTCTCCATCTTTTTCTTTAAAAGAATGGCGTTGCCCGTGTTGTAGTTTACCAATCTTAGAGTGGTGTTCTTTACCAATTTTAATTTGAACAGCATGACCATGGTCAATTAACTTGTGGTCAGCATGGTGTTCAATTTTAGTTTCTTCTTTAATAACACTTTCAGAAACATAAGGATGTTTTAATCCTTCGCTATGATGTTGTTCAGCTTTTTCCCACTCACGCTCAGCAGAAGAATGTCTACCTTTAGATTCATGCCAGCGACCCATTGAGTCGTGATGATTAACCATATGTGCATGATAACCACCCATGTTACCAGCAGTTTTAGATTTCTCTGCATTATCTTTATGCTGCATCGCTTCTTCGTGGTGATGGTCGTAAGTTTCTGCGATAGTTCTAAATGATTTTAATTTTTTCTTTTGCATATCGGTTTCTATTAATTTAACATTTTGAATCCATTTGCTTACTAATTTACCTGTTGATTCTTTTAGCAACAAATGATTAGAACCACGTTTAATAATTTCATATTCTTGACCATCTGACTCAACGTGTTCACCAACATTAAATATTTCACCACGGAAATATTGTTCACGTAGATTATCTTTGACTAATTTAATTTCTTCTTTGATTGGTTCTAATCCTGAACCAACTCTTAAATCATTCATTAATCTACGAGAATCAATTTCACGAATTGCTGAAGGTAAATTCTTTTTAAACTCTTCGTATAAACCTTTAACTGCATAAGTACGAGTAGTATCTTCGCTGTCTGGATCTTTATCCATTGCTGATATAACTGTAGCTTCTTTCAAAGATTTCTTTAGTGATGCTACTTTATCTGCGCTTGTAACAACGATAACTTTTCGATAAGTTTCTTTTAGTTTAGAAACTGTTTCATTAATATTATCTGAGTATGTAGAAAAATGTGTATTCGGAAATAACAGATTTAAATACTGTACTTTCTTTTCTACTATTAGAGGATTCTTTTTAGCGTCGCTTAGATCGGACGCATAAATGGCGTAGCTGGCATTCTTCTGCTCGGCTAGAGATTTGACAGCCTTTATAAGAAGTTCATGTCCGATAGTCGGAGGGTTAAACTTTCCACAGGCTAGAACTATCGTTTTACTCGGTAGTTCTTTGATTAGTTGTCTATAATCTTTCATTTAATCCATCAATTAAGTAGTGTTATATCTTTATTTATAACGAGATGGATTTAAGTAATTCGATTATATTTACGTTCCCATTTAACTATTTGCTGCATTAATTTAGGTATTGCTGCGTTATTCTTAAAATCATAATCAAATGTCTTTAAGAAGTATGTTAAAGTTCTAGAATCACGATGGGTTTTACATCTATTGAGGAGGGTTTCAATATCCATATTTGGACGTCTAGATTTAAAATCCATTAATATACAATGAGCATATGCTTGGATCTCATCGAACTCAGAGAGATATTGTCTCTCGTCATTCTTTCTTTTGTTATGGGCTTTTTTATATGGAACTACGTAGTGGCTCCATTGATCGTCACGTCTATCATATTGCATGTAGTGGATAATCTCATGCTGAAGGCATGTTATTAATCGGAACTTAAAATTTCTCCAACCATTTTCAGTAAAGGGGAATGTATTAAAATAATCTGTATAGATTATAAGACAGCACTGGCGTTTCTCGATATCGTATTCGCCTGCAATACTAACCCCTCTTTTAAATCTTGTGGCTTTAGATGGCTCTTTTCTCCATTCTATTTTAGTGCGCCACTTCTTAACATAATTACCTAGTCCAACTGAGTCGTTTCGGTAGTTATCTAAATCTTTCCATATTTTTGAGGGTATGAATTTCGCTCGGAAAGGTACTGAATAGAAATTCAGTAATTCCATAAAGTCATAATTGGCGTTTTCTAGGTGATACATAATCCCCAGAAGATGCTTGCTTAACTAAACTGCTTCTCCAAAAATGCAAGAACCTTCCCCTGCTCCTCTAAGTTAGTGTTTACAAACTCAGTAATATATGGCATAAGTTCAAAATTAGACATCAAGTTACTATATTTAGTTTCTCTTCCTCTTAGGAATTGTTCTGACTGGTCAGATCCACGATCTTTATAGCGTTGTTCTAAAATATCTTTGGGAGCCTTTAGAAATACCACTTCTAGCTTGGTATTTGGGAGACCCATGCAGAACTCTAGGAATGATTGGTTGAAAACCCGATCTCCCTCGAAAAGGATATTGCAGTTATGGGAAGCGACCCATTCTTGAAGAGGTGGTTGAACAGCCATAGAAAGGCGATCGGTTCCAGCAAAGGTTTCACCCTCTTCGTATTTACCAAGGATATAAAGATCTCGTTCGGTATTATACATTGTTGATACTAATTTTGCTGGCTCAACTCCGATCCACTGTTTATCTTCCATATATTTACGGAATAACGTAGTCTTTCCAGTTCCAGGAGATCCACCGACAGCAACTATCTTTCGTTCTTTTGTTTCCATGGTAGTTCTTTCGAATGTAATAATATCAGTTGCGCCGATACGTTCTTCAAATGCCATTTCTGATCTCCTCAATCATTTTGTTTAGTTCATCTTTCGTAAATACCCAAACACGTCCACGGAATGAATGAGTATCACTATCAATCTCATGTTTCTTTGTGAAGGTCATTTTCTTGATAATTTCTTTAGAAGCAGTCTTTGCTAGATTATTTTTAATAACATCAGCATAGTCAACAGTGGTTTCACGGAGTTTCATAAGTTCAAATTCTTGAACACGATGCTCAACAAGAAACTCATTTAAAGAATATCTATCAAAGATTTCATCAGCACTTGTTCGAATTGAGATAGAACTTATTCCTGTTCCAGTAGTAATCGTACTACCTGCTGCTCCAATAATAGTTCCAGTAATAGCACCAGTATTTGAAATTGAAACACTAGCAGGATTCATATCTTCATACATAGCACCAGTAAGTCCAGTCATTTGACCTTTAGTAATAGCCATTAAAAATTCTCCAATCCAATTAACATAGGTTCTTCATCATCAAACATCCAATCCAAGTTTTCTATTTTACCTGAATTTATAAATGCAGGAAACTTTTCTTTATCGATTCCTCTTTTGTGATCTAGACGTAAGTCAATAGTTTCTTCACGTGCTTGCCACAGAACATCCCAATCAATACCATACCAACCATCACCCTCTGCTTTAATAATCTCTTCAGCCTGACGATCTAAGTAGTAACCAAGGTAACGTCCATGATGTGCTCTAAAGATTTTCTTAAACGAACACAGACAGGTTTCCATTGTAAAAAAATCTATTTGCGTTTCCAAATCTGGGAATCTATCTTTGGTTTCGATGAGAATAGATCTGGCTTCTGACTCAAGAGTTGCATACTCTTGTTCAGTGAGTTTTCTATCCATATCGTAATGTCTGCCGAGGGCGCATAATAATCCATTACGATGAGACCGAGAGCCATCATAATCATCCAGCATGAGACTAGTAGGGCTGATAAGAATACCAGCGGTATGCTTAAGATGCTGAAGATAAAACCAAGTGGAATAGCGACCAAACTTATGCAGCCCAGACTTAACGCTTTCCCACAGGTTATCAAAGTTTGTCTCTTCATTGTCTCCATAAAACCCTTCCATTCTTTCTCGTTGAGTTTTGTTACCAATAAATTGCTGATATGAAGCAAACATGGCAGGGAGATGCCCCTTGTTCCACTTGGTATCAGTTTGGTAACGTAATCGTTTATAATTTGTTGAGTTCCACTGCGTAATTCTATCAACTGTTGCTAATTCATAATCAGGAAATTCATTCATCAATACCCACGCAGTTGGTAGTTGATAAGTGTTACCGTAAAGCCAAGCGAGCCAAAGACGTTGTTCATCATTATGCTCGTAACGCTTATTGAGATAGTTCGTGCACCAAACAGCTGGATCACAGTCATCATACTTCAATGACCATGCGTACCAGCGAATGAACGCTTCTCTATTATTTTGAGGTTGTCTGTAATCCATTATTTTCTAGCAACATTAAACACTGCTGTAATTCTTGGTTTAATACTATTTGATTTTGGAACTTCATGCTGGTACCAAGAATTCCATATTAGAACCATACCTTCTTTTGGATTTATAATATATTGCCTACGGTCATCAGATGGATTTAATGCATTATACGGAATATAATCATAATGTGGGCTCGTATCATAAAAAATAATTGGAGCAGCATCATCTGGAACAGTCAAATAAAATAATCCAGAAAGTAATGCTCCTGGATGAGAGTGTTTAACATGAGTGTCGTTTCCGTATATTTCACTAAAGAAAAGTTGTATTTCTAATTTTTCTGGTGGTTTAATATTAGAGGTTATCAAATATGTATTTGATAGTTCAGCTATCTTCTCATATACAAAATTTAATTTATCATCTATTAAGATATTACCATATGTGTTTTTATAATTCCATTCATAGGTTATCTTAGAATCATCAGAAAGATATTCTTTTGCAATAAGCAAAATGTTATCTGTTAAATCTTTATTAATCTCATAACCTATAACTGATGGAAAAATATGTTCGAAATTCATTACTGATTCGCAGTCTCAAATTCTATCTTTAATTCATTGATCAGAATATTCAATTGTTTGACTGCATTTCGTTCTTCACGAATTTCTTTTGCTTTTTTGTTTTGTTCATCAAAACAAATGCAACAATATCCTCGAACATCATTTTTATGTTTTCTAGTACTCTTTGATTTTAAGTAAAATGCACTTAAAGGTTTATGAACCCTACAGCATTTGCACCAAGATACTGCTCTTGATTTTGTTCCATCAAGATTAGTTACCCATGCATCCTCAGCAATTCTTCTTGTAACAACTGCCAAATTTTCTTCTCTCAAGTGTGTCATAGTGTGTTCCCAAAATTATATTATACTACAAAAATGAATGAAAGTCAAGTTGTTTCTGATCCTCTGCAAGACTAAACAGAGTTACACAGCCACCTTTACCTTTGCGATTAACAGCCTTGTTGATAATTGTATCGGAGTAGTCGTAATCAGCTTCTGAATAATTATCTCCATTTATCCTGAATATGGATAATTGGCAACCACTCTTTTGAGTACCCCAAAACTTAAAACCCAATCGTTCATAGAAACCAACTGCCGTCTTCTCGGAAGATACTCTGAAGTATGTAGCACCAGTGGCTCTTGCTCGCTTCAATGAATCTTCACAAAGTAATCGAGCTGAACCTTTACCTCTATGTTTTGCAAATGTATGTAACAGTTGAAGGTTTGCAACATGAGGTTTGGTCTTTGATATTGTGGTGATAATTGCAGCAGTTAATTCATTACCATCGAATGCGCCAATACAATAATCCCATTGGTCTTGCATATCTGCTTTGGCAACAAACGTCTTAGCAAAGTTATCTTCTTTGTCTGTAGTTATTGCTGCGATAAAATCCGCACGTGGGCAATTTAGTAATTTCATTTTGTTACTACCAAATTTATACAAATTCTCTCAAACGCATTTGATGGGTTAGATGAGGCATGAATTAGATGCGCAGGAAATATTAGAATAGATCCCTTCTTTGGTTTAATTCTATATTCATCATCACCATCAATTATGATGGTATCTCCATCAGAATCATTAACATAATATACTGCACTCATACATTGGTCATCACCATCTTTATGTAAACTTGTATGTCTATTATTTGTTTCAGAACATCTCCATAACAAATTATATTTTATGCGATTAATTTTAGAGTATTGTTCAAAATGATCTAGAAGAGGGAGGAACAAATTATAATCGTGTTCTGGAACTCTACATGTTAGTTGTCCAACATCAAATGTAGTTTCATTCTGAATTGGAATATCTAAAGGATGTATACAAGTTTTATTATAGGTCCAATGTATACCTTCTGAGATCTCCAAATATTTGTTTTGCAAATCTCTTGATACACAATCTTCTATTACTTTATACTTCAACATATGTTCTTACTTTTTCTCCACGATCTTCTGGATGTTTTGTTTTCTCCCAACCAATAAACTGATGAAGATCCCAAATCATTGGAGGGAATTTATAATTATTATTTGAAATTAATTGTACTACTGATTCACCAGTATTCAACGCAGCATCAAGAAAGTCTTGAACAAATCGGAAACACGATTCAAGTTCCGTACGATCCATTGTACCACGGAACAATCTAAACTCTACCGTATCGATATGCTTCAGTGCGTACATATTAATAGCGTAGCGGAATGGGCGACCCATTGATACTCCATCTTTACCTGCAGCGTGCATCTTAATGAATGAATCAAAGTCAGTCGCTAGATTAATAATGTTATCAGCCATATAGTCAGGCAGAGTTCGACCACCATCAAACTTCAAATACATTTTTGCGCCTTTGGCACCTTTCATTTGATTATGTTCAAAGTAACCATAGACGTGTTCAACTGCTTGGTGTTGGTTTTCTTTAATATACTTTGTCAAACGCTTCAGAGCATTGATATCATTTCGGAGATTCGGTACACGGCAATGAATATGAGTATGAGCAGTAGCACCAACAGTAGGTGGGTGTCCTTCCTTCTCAAATAACTGTTTGAGTTCAAAGTAGCGATCAACCTGCTCTTCCCAAGTCTTAGTCGGTTTAGTATTAATTTCCCCACCGACTGGAGGAGATTCACCAAGTGGGTCAGCGCAGACATATTGATATGGCTCTCTTAAGTTAATAATATCTCGTTCTGAGTGTTCCCAAGTTCCGAGATGTTCTGGAATTGAAAAAGAGCGAGGCACATCACCCCACTCTATCTCCATTCCGTAAGTAAATTTATCAGTTGGATATTTCTTCAGTCTCATAGTTTACCTTTTGTAAATCTGGTTTGTTAGTCTTAACAAGATTAACATTCATTGTCATATTTGAATCAAACGTGAGGTAAGTATTCATTGGCACTTCTACTGCTGGCATTCTAATACCTGCACGTTTAGGAATATCTGCAGTAGAAGTAATTATAACTCCATTTACTAAAGAAGTCAAATATAATGGACGTTTACCATTTCTAAAAACAGTAAGTTCTTTTTTTAGTGACAACTCACAAACTGCCATAGATGCATCTGGATATTCACCAAGAGCATTATCAGAATGTAAAACTAATTCAGAATCATTCTTTGTTTCACAAGGATAATGAAATATCTTACTCCAGTTCTCTGGAAGTTCTTGAGTGATAACTCCATTATGAACAATAGAATGGGTTTCGCTTGCTATCGGCTGATTATACAATAAATCGCTAGTAGAATATCTACAGTGACCAATAAGGTAAAGATTACCATCGTCATTGACCATCTCCTCTAAATTATCTAAATGAATAAATTTATCTGCAGGAACTGCTTCTTTAAATGTAATAATCTTATTATCTTTAATATAAGATAAACCAGTTGCGTGCATTCCTCGAATCTTTGACTCAAGAAATACTTTACGGATAGATTCAAAATCCTTTTCAGTAGGATTCTGAATCAAAGCACCAATAACGCTACACATTAAAAGAAATCCTCAAGTGAAGAAGAATTTGCTTCTGGATGATATTTCATTAATTCCTCACGACCAAGTTTTTCTTCGCAGTAATCATACCATTCTTGACTAGTCCACATAGATTCTGATACACCATTCCAAAGTTTTTGCCACATTGGATGCTCGTGATTACGTCTACGATGTTCAACAAAATTATAACGACAGTCTTCATATTCAAAAGAACCAAGTTCTAACATTTTCTCACGGAAATACACAACCAATGATATACGCTCAGAACCTTCTGCGCAAACAATAGGTGTATTGCCATGCATAACTTCGTGATTATTGATTAGAAGCAAATCTCCTGGACGTGGATTAACTGCAATTCGATACTCAGGAGCAATCAAATATCCACCAGTGTAATTACCATCATTGGATAATGTTAACAGATTAGATAAACCCTCATTCAAATCACCAGCATCTCTATGTGCCGCAGTTCTAAATGTTTTATTAACAGTTACTGTTGTGAATGGTGTTCCTGGAACTAAGAACCTTGGATCTAGTTTGTTTGCTGCTTTCATTTGTGCAGCATAGCGTTGAGGTAAAAGATTTTTAAATCCTTCAGCAAGATTCTGCAGGAATGGATATGACATTACAAACTTATCAAAGTTGTCACGAGTATAGGAAGTGGCACGACCATAAGGAATGCGAGGATAACGATCGAACCAACCAGCGATACCAGAATTAACTGCAGTACCATAGGTAGTGGTACTAATCATTTCCATAACATCTTCACATGCCTCAGCACGATTCTGACGACCAAGTGGTTTGATAGTATCTAGCCATGCTTCAAAATCAAACTTAGTTCCACGGAAACGTGAGATAACCCATACGTTGTTTTTACCACTACCACCTGCCATACGCTTATCAGTTTCAGTAGGATACTTGGCACGAATAACATCAATAACATCTTCTTCATCAAGAGCAGAGTTTCGATTCTTTAGCAACGCATCCATCATTTCCTGTTGGTAGTTTGTGACCCACTCGCGACCTTCAGTTGTGGCAAGAATGCCATCTTTGATACCAGAAGCAAGTCCACGATTCTCTGTGCGAATCGCTGCTTCTCTAAGTCCGACATATGCGGCATCTTGTTGTTCTTTACTAAAATAGTTTTTCCTAAACTTTAATACAATTCGTTTCTCTGAGATTGGATCTTCACCAAATTGTGGTGGCATATAAACATCAGTATCTTCTTCGATAAGATGATCATAATGTGATTCGTCAACAAACTTACCAAGAAGATCTTCACAATTGTGTTTCTGTTCAGCTACAATTACTTTTACCATATTATTCTCCTAAAACTTAAACCCACTGAAACCTTCTGCTTTCTGACGCTTTCCAAATTCACTTTTGTCAAACATAGGAACATCATCTTGACCTGAGTCAGATAAACCTACTTGAGCAGATGCCTCAACATCATATAACTTCATCTTGGCTCTATCAACACCAATGACGAATCTCTTGTAAAAACTTGGATCGTTATAACGATTCTTTAACTGCTTAACAACAATCTGATTCAACTGTTCAAGTTCTTCATTAGATACTAGCGCAAACATAAGGTCAGCAGTGGCTGGTAATCCAAACGATTCAGAAGTATCTTCCAAACCTGGATCGCTATTTGTGAATCCGCTTCGAGTAGTTTGCGTGGCAGAAACAATTGGAACATTATATTCTACTGCCAAACCACGTAACTCTTCAGCGATACTCTTAATATATGTATAAGAATTAATACTTCCACCTTGCTTCATACGCTGACTTGCGCAAATGTTTAGATAGTCAATGAAGATAATGTCAGGAAGAAACTCACGCTTCAACTTCAACTCTTCAAGCAATGCTCTAAAGTGACCAGCATGAGCACCTGCAGTTGGATATTCTTTAACGATTAATTTACCCTGTGTTTTACCAGAGATCTTATTGATACGATTATCAAAGATATCTTTATCAATAACTTTCAACTCATCCATAGTAAGATTCAACAAGTTCGCATCAATACGCTCAGCGATTCTTTCCTCAGCCATTTCCATAGTAATGTAAAGAACATTCTTACTAGCAGTTAATACTCCAGCAGCAACGTGACACATAAACAAAGATTTACCAACACCAGTACCAGCCAAAACAATGTTTAAAGTTTTCTTGGATAAACCACCTTTGGTAATCTTATTAAACATATCTAAATCGAAAGGAATCTTTTCTTCAATTCGGTGATAGAAGTCATAACGTGCATCACTATCTTCGATGTAATCATGACCAACGTGATTATCGAAAGAGATGGCAAGAGCATCAGAAAGGATAGAAGGTATGGAATCTTTGGTGTTAACTTTATCTCCGCCATCAATGATTCGGATCGAGTGTAGAATTGCATTATAGACAGCCTTATCTTTACAGAACTTCTCAGTTTGTTCCAACATCCATGATTCATTAACATCCTCATGAGTCATAGTATCTACATAACTATTAATCTCAGAAAGTTCTTTGTCATTAATGTCAGTTCGGTTTCCTACCTCAATTGATAGAATTTCTTTAGTCAGTGGTTTATTATACTTCGTAAAGAAATCCAAAATAACTTTGGCAAGGATCGCTTCTTTTCTTTCTGAAAAGTAATCTGTTCTAATGAATGGGATTACCTTACGACAATACTGCTCATCATATACAAGATTACTCAGAATCTTCGTTTCTATTCTCATCAATTCCGCCAGTGTAAGTAATATTATTTCTTTGTAGTTCTTCTGCCATAATAAACTGAAGAAGTTCACCAATATAGAATTCGAATTCTTCTTTGTTATATTCTATTTGATTATTATGGACTTCATACTCAAAATTAAGTTTGCAAGTATCATCATGTTGCTCTTCAAACTTAACTTTACCGTAAGAATATATTATACCCTGAAATGGTCCAGAAGTCAACTTTATCGCATCATGTCCTGTTTTGCGATTCTCAACAAGGATATAAGGTTTTGCAAGATGGTCACTCATCAAATGCCAATGCCTCAAGTGCTTCATCAAGGTCATCACGCATCATTACTTCACCCTGACCAATTGAATATTTGTTCTTGATAAAATCATAGAATGATTTACTTGTAAGAATTGGTAGCCAGAAATCTTTTGAGTCAGTATCTTTAATACGATACTTTTTATCTTCTACAACCCCAGTCTCAAGATCCACTTTTGAGTACCAACCATTAGATGGCTTAATAACATGTCCTGACTCAAGAGCAACATCCAATAAACCAGACCACTTGCTAAGACCACCTTCAAAAGTAACACTAACAGGAATCTTAGATTTTTCTTTAACATAACGACTCTTCTCTACGTTGATAATAAAGTTATAACCAACAATCTCTGTTCCTTCTTTTTCTTGTTGACGTCCAAGGATATAGACATTGTCTGCTGAATACATTGCGCCAGTACCACCACCGACAATTGCTTTTGGAAATAAACCAATTTCCATATAGGTGTGATTAACAACAACCAAAGGAATATCTTTTAAGTTCAAGTGTGGTGTTACCATACGGAACAAAGACTTCATTTGTTTTGCTCTGGTCATATCTGCTACAGACTTACCTTCCAATGCATCCTCAACTTCTTTCTTAGAAGCAAGATTACCAATAGAGTCAATAACAATAATAAGATGATCACCACGCTCTACGTTTTGTAGTTGTTGCATGATATCAATCTTTAATTGTTCAACGTCTGTAAGAGGAGTGTGAACCACTCGGGATGTATCAATGCCAAAGGTATCAAAATAAGACTGAGGAGTACCAAATTCAGAATCGTAGAAAAGAAGTGCTGCATCGGGATATTTGTCCAAATAAGATTTAGCCATCAACAAACTGAAGGCAGTTTTAAAATGTTTCGATGGTCCAGCCCACATAGTAATACCTGGAGTAAGTCCACCATCAAGGCGACCTGATAAGGCTACGTTGATAATTGGAACTGAAGTAGGAATCATATCCTTCTTCTTAAAGAACTTTGATTCAGATAGAATCGCAGAGTCTTTGATAGTTGAGTTCTTCTTGATTTTGTCTAGGATGCTTGCCATATTATACCTTTAAAAATTCTAACAATTGTGTTTCATTTACCATACCATTTAGACGTTTGATCTCTTTTCCATTATCATCAACGAGAACTAACATGGGAACAGATCTAACATCATACTGAACTGATTCCATAATGTTAGTATCAATATCAATATTCTCAATTGGAATAGTAATCTTATCTCCTGCTCCAGCAATTACCATTGATAACCCTTTACATGGTCCACACCATTCTGCATAAAACTTTTTAACTTTCATATATCCTCCTATGGATTTTGTTTAGAATGTGGAACATCAAATACAAAAGTAATCCGAGTGCAATCACCAATGTTTTCAGTCCCGTGCATAAGTTTGTTATTGAACCAAAGTAAAGTTCCAGGTTCAACAATAACTGATTCGTCGCCTACAAAATATCTATATTTTCCTTGAATGGATAAATGATAACGATCTCTTGTAAGATAATAAGTTCCCTCATCAATATGTAGCCCAACGTGTTCACCTGAAGCAAGAGAAAGGAAACCGCATCTACTGAATTTCTTAAAATTTCTTTTTAGAAATCCTACTATCTCTGTGTGATGTTTGATTGCTGGAGTTGGTACGCAAATCTCGCTGTCTCCTACAAAGTCTTCAGCTTTTTCTACAGCACCGATTACCAACTGAAGATTACCAACTGGGATATTATCATATCCTCTATCGATTAAAGATTGAGCACCCTCGATATTTCGTTGAGCCATCCAATCGTCAGGATGATCTTTTAGTTGTTTCAAAATCTTTGAAACATTAATCCCAGTTTTAATAATCCTAATATTGTTCATATTCTTGGACCAATAATCCAACCAACTAAACTTTTTCTAAACCCAGAAACTACAGGTGTTACTTCATGCAATAGTTTTGAATCAAAAAATGTAACTGTACCATATGCCTTATTTGCTGTAAAAATTTTATCCTGATAATAAATTTTTACATCTCCTCCAGTATAATCTTCAGGTTTTGATATTTGAAGAGAAAACGATAGCGATCGATTCAGAGGTGGATTATCTTCATAAGCATCAGCATGAGAAGAATAAAAACCATTATACTTAGAATCATATTCTGTATACTGTAATGATTCAATTGAGTATAAAACTTTATTAAAGTTTGTTAGATTTACATGATTAATAGCAATCTGAAGTTTATCATAAATCCAATCATACTCTGAATTATCTAACCAATATACATTAGATTTTCTTGCTTGATGACTATGTAAAACAGCTGCATTCATTTCTTCATCTGTAGTAATGGATGAACCCCACCCAGCAATTGCTGCTGTCGTATTAACAGAAGATAGTTGTGAATTAATTTTATCCAATTCTTCTTTGGTAAAAATATTATCTACGGAAAGAACTGGCTGAAAATTTTTTACTTTATTTAAAATATATCTCATCCAAAGAAATCCTCTAATGAACTTTGTTCTGATGTATTCCAACCAAGCGAACCAATAATAATTTGTAGGGCATCGAGAAATACCTTTTCAAATTGTTTATCATAATCTATGTAGGAGTTCAATTCAAACTCTGGTGGTAACTCTTGACTGAATGCAATAACATCTTCTTGGAATGGATTTGGTTTGCGAACATAAACAAATCGAATTTTATCACCATCACGAATTGGTTGATACTTTTTATCAAGACCCATCTTCTTAGTATAGTGATTAAACAATAAAGCACCACGAACATGAATTGGTGTTCCCTTAGAATAGATAGGTGAACCAGCGTATTGTTTCATACCATTAACACCACGAGGAAACGCAATCTCTTCAACAGGAAGTTTCTCAAACTCTTTACGATACTCTAATATGTAGTTCTGTAAATGTGATTGATTTCCTTTAAGAATAACCTCAATCGAATCTCGCAATTTATCACGAATAACTGCAGGAGTAGAGGACTTGACCATTTCAAGACCCATAACTTTAATTTTAGGTTTCTCATATTGAACACCCTCTGAATTATGCACATTAAGAATATATCGTTTCTTGGCAGTCCAGATACCTTTGTCAGCTAGAACCTCACGCTTCATCTGCATCTTCTGACTATACGCATTCATATAGTCTGCTAGTTCTTGGTAACCTGAATCAATGAATGGTTGGAAAACATCTTCACAGATTTTATCCATGAATTTAATTTTCTGTTCATCAGTTTTGCCAGCGCAAGTTTGTTCAACTAATGTTTCAAGAGTAAGGTAGATTGAATCAGTATCAATTGCAACTACATAATCTTTACCTTCAGTCTTCAATGTTTTATTCATGAAGGCATTTAACTTGTTGGCCATCCAACGAATAGACAACTGACCAGAAGTAGTAATACCCTCAGCCATACGAATATCAAAGTAACGGAAATACTGATTACCCATTGCACCATAAGCAGAGTTCAAAGCAATCTTCATAGCCATCTGCAGATTATTCAAACGAGAAATATCTTTCAGCAATTGTTTCTTAGACTTATCTTTTTCATACTCTTGTTGGATGGCAAGCATTTGTTTCTTGAACTTAGAACGATTTTTATACATCTGTTCCATTAACTCTGGCATGAAACCTTTAAACTCTTTAGTATAAGTCCATCCATTGGCAGTCAAAGCAAGATCTCGTTGCTTAACATATGTGGTATCAATTTCTTGATTCAAAAGTTTATCAACAGTAACGCTAATCTTTTCCGATGTCAAAGTTTCAGGACTAATGTTATACTGCATAATCAAATGCGGATACAATGAGTTCAAGTCAAAAGAAGCCATCCATTTATGAAGACCAATAATTGGATCTTTAACATATGCACCCTCAAATTGAGCATCTTTGCCTGAGTGACTCTTGGCAGGAACAACAATACCTTTTTTACGTAGATGATTATAGATAATCGTATCCCACATGCGAACCTGCGAATAAACATCCTCGAAATTAATCTTGGCATTATAAGCCATGGTCAAATGCAATTCGATAAGACGCATCTTGTCTTCTAACTTATCAACCAACTCTACGTCATGAATATTATAATCAACGAATTGCTGCCAGTGATTAGTATAGAAATCTTTAAATGAATCTCCTGGATTTACTTTCTTCTTGTCACCAAGTTCTTCACCAGCAATATAATCCAAACGATAACTTTCCTGTTTAGAATATGTATATTTCTTATAGAGTTCAAGATAATCTAGTTGAGCAATCCCAACGATATCGTAGTGAATCTCTTCATTACCTTTAATGAAAGTCTTTCGTTCATTAACATATCCCCATGGACTCATCTTATTAGATTCGCCATCACCAAGTTCACGCTCAATCCTACGGATAAGATATGGCATATCAAAGAAGTCAGTATTCCAACCAGTGATAACATCTGGATGGCTCTTAGTCCAAAATTCTAGGAATTGGGTTAGTAGGTTTTGTTCATTCTTACAGTTAACATAGATTACATCTTCACGTGGATTGACATATGCTTTACTTCCAAAAGTAATAATACGTTTTGTCTGAAGTTCTTTAACTGTGATAAGAAGAATTTCTTCATTGGCTGATTTAATATCAGGGAAACCATTCTCTGTTGAAGTTTCAATATCAATCGTGAACACTTTAATCTGTTCCATATCCCAATTGATATCATGCTGATAATTATCGCTTATGTATTGATACGCATAGTTTGAGTTTCCATATACAGCGAATCCTTCAACACCATCATAGCGTTTAATAAATTCTCTGGTATCTTTGATTGTGCCTGGATTAATCTCATCAACGAATGTTCCCTCCAGTGTCTTCCACTTGGAGGGTTTCTTGGCAGTCACATAAAGAGTAGGACTAAACTCTAACTTACGTTGATAGCGTTTACCATTCTCAACACCTCTAACAAAGATTCGATCTCCGATAGGGTTTACTGAGGTATAAAATTCCATTAACTCTTTCCATACATTAACATCATAGCATCAAGAGCACAGTCATGAACAGGATGGTGCTTAATAACTTGCGCTCGTTCAAATAAGGGATGATTCACTTCACAATAACCATTAGTTCCACCACTGAGTAAATCAACTGCAGTTCTAACGTCCCTCCACATATTATACCCAGTAATAGGTTGCATGTCAAGTTTTTTAGCAAGCGAATCAATTACCATTTGATCAAGAGAACCCCTTGCCCACATAGTTTGACCATTTGCATTAATATATTTGTTCATATAATTATGTAACTCTTTAATTGCATCTTCTGCATACATATCTATTGAATTTGCATCAAAAGAAACACTACGAACATATTCGTGTTGGTTTGCCCACCACTCTAGTGTTCTCACATCAACAGTTCTACCAAGACGTTTTGCTTGATCTTTTGCGTTCAACTTAACAAAGCACGCATTGTCTAGCAAGTCTTGATAGGTTGGACGTTTCTCTGGGTCAAAGTGAAGCAATGCTGCCGATAAAACAACAGCATTAGATTCAACACCCAAAGTTTCTACGTCAAATATAAACATTAATAATCCCTCTTTTCGCCTTCTTTGGTGAACAGAGTATTAATCTTTTGTTCATCTGTCCAATCCTTAAGATAATCATTTTCAATATCGCAAATGTCAAGTGCTTCTTGTTCAGAAACAACACGATGGCTAAAAATAGTTTCACCAAGATATGTCTGAGAAAATTCTTTGGCAGTTTCCATAGTGACATCATCAAGAGCATATTCAGGGTGATCCTTTGGAGCCTGAACCATATAACTTACTTTATGCTGTGCAATACAGTCAACCTTTACCCATACTTTATCATTCATAACTATTACCTTTCATTGCTAATGCTTTGTTTAAAGATTTCTGCGCAGAACGCAAACCAAATTCCATCTCATATCTTTGTTGTTTGAGTAAATTAATCTCACGAGATTGTTTTGTATTCTGTTCATATAACTCGATGGTATCTTTCTTAAGTTTTTCAACCCAAGTGTTTACTTTATGAATAGTTACCCATGATCCATCAGCAAGTTTAGTATGACCATCACGAGTGCGGAACTCATCAGTCCATCGTTCACCATTTTTATAACTTGGCATTGGTTCAAACAAAAACAATTCCTGTTGTTCTAATTTGCGTAAGAGAACGTCAAAGTTTTCTTCGACCATATCTTTACCGTAAAACATTATTCATCCCCTTCATCAGATTCATATTCTTCTTCTTTACCATTCATTTCTGCATGAATATCACACAGAGTCATATGCCATCCATCAGTATAAGTTTTACCTGGAGCACCACACTCTTCACAAGTACGATAACTCATAGACTCAGCAAAAGTAATATACTGATAATGTTTATCAGTTGCAGCCTGAACATAGAATCTTAGTCCACCGAACTTTTCTTTTACTTGAACAGCAACTGGAACTTTCAGACTTTCTTCGTCAAGTTTTGTTTTTGCTTCATCAACAGCTTCTTGTGTTACTGTTTTTGTTCCGTAAAGAACATTACCAACACCTGTTTCTATAAGATGTTCATAACGACTTTTTGCGCTACGATAATCGCTTGTCAATAGACCACAAAGAGTATCAATGATATTATACCAACCATCACCAGTTTCAAACCCCCAGCACATTGCTGTGTGTTGCATATTCTCGTGACGATCTTTAAAGATCAGAGGATACTTTGCACAGAGTATTTCATCAAGTTCACGTTTCATTATACTGCTCCAATCATTTGTTTATACATTGTCAATTTTTCATTATTTAATTTTGGGATATCATAGCGTTGTATTAATTCATCTTCAGTGTATGTTAATATATCTTTCAACGAAATACCAAGATTCATATATGTCAACATCTCAAATCCACTAACTTTATTTTTACTGCTCATCAATTCTGAAAAATAGTTTGAAACATTTATCATATCATCAAAACCAAAACCCTGTTCTTCATGATACCATCTACCATTCGAATCAAACTTATATCCATAGACTTCTGAGTTAACTGAAAACTCAGAACCATAAAGATTAACACCTTTGCTCCTATCAAAAATATGCAGAGGATTAATAACAGTTCTCTGAGCAGGGTATTCTGAAGACATAAGATATGTTTCAAGTTCTCTAAAATACTTCTCATCATCATACGGTAAACCAACAATTAATCCTACTACAGTATTAACCTTACCATCCCATTTTTCTCTCACCCAGTTTAGACGTTTCTTAATTCTATCTGGGTGCAAACCTTTACCAATTGCTCTAGCACTTTTATGATTGAATGATTCAATCCCAAAAAAGTTACCAATCAAACCAGCTTCTAAAAGAAGATCTGCTTGATGCGGGAATCTATCAATCAAATCAAGTCGAAGAAATGCGCTAAACTTAGGTTTGAACGGCAACGATGTAAACAACTTATGAAATTCTTCCATCTTATCATTATCATCATTGAAGGTATCATCTGTCATATAAAATGAATCAGTTCCATTCTCTTCCCACACTTTAATTATCTCATCACGAACCTGAGACATATCTCTAATGTATGTACCTTTCTTTTTACCAAGAAGGGGATAGTTACAAAACTTGCATTTAAAAATACACCCTCTAGCAAATTCAATAGGCAATGATTCGGTTGGTAATATGTTGTATTCTTTTTTATGCCAAAAGGTTTCCAATGAATTCATTTCTGGTTCTTTATACTTACCAGAATCAATCAACACAGACTTAGTTCCACCAATATCAATCTCAGTTGAATGTTCAAGATATATTTTCTTACCTGAAAGGAAATCAGTTAATTCTACAACAGTCACATCAGCATAACTAGCAATGTAATAATCAATCATCGGATCAGCGTGTGCTTGAAGGGCATATGCTCCACCAAAAACAATCTTAGCATTACTGTTCGCTTTAATAAATTCATATACTTTAGAAATTTTTTCATAAGATATATTTTGGTACATCCTAGAAAGACCAACCTTCTTTGCTAATGGTGAGTAGAAAAAAGTAGAAGAAATACCAACCCATAAAGTATTAGGTGTTAAAACATTTTTCAAAGCATTGATAATTTCTTCTACTGAAAGATACTGAATATAATCAATTACACATGTAGTGTATCCTGCTTTTTCTAAAGCAGAAGCAACCCTGTATGGACCAAGCGATCTTTGTATCTTAGGGTAGTCGTTTGGCATATCTTGACCACCACTAAGAATAACAGCATCAATCATTAACCCCAAGTCCTATGATTTTCTGCTACATGCTCAAGACCATCGTACTCGTGAATATGCCATTCGACATCATCAGGAATATCAACGATTGCTAGTTCTGCTGCAAAACCCCATGCTTCTTTACCCAATTCTTCAATCACTGCAATCAAATCTGGATCATTGCGTTGTTCATAGAATTCATACTCACTTAGATATGTCGCATCAGATTGTGGACTACCAGCTTTGTAATAGTCTGAGTCGTTACCACGAATTGGCCATTTTGCTGGCACCTTATCGAATGCGATACCCTTACGCTCAAGCAATTTCTCAAACGCTACATTTGAAATACCAAACCCACCGAAACATGTATTGATTGCTACTTTCATTTTATGTCCTTTGAACTATCTGCGATATCTTTATCATCACGAATTTCAACAAAGATTGGAAGAAACAAACTCTCGTCTCCCAACTTATTCTTTATTCTACTATTATACTTGATTGCCACGATTTTGTCAACTATTTCTTGACCATAATTCTTGCGATGTGTATCATTAAAACCAGAGCCTACGTTTACTTTAATTTTACCATCAGCTGATTCGCAAACAATATTACCCAGCATTCCTGCATACTTACCAGTACCTTCTTCAATTGCAACGATCTTAAGATCACATTCTAGTTCGCCTTTGAATTTAATCTGAGTCTTGCTACGTTTATCTTCCCAAACACCATTACCATCTTTAAGAATAATACCTTCATATCCCTTTGATAGATAATCTTGAAAAATCTCCTGAGCCTGTTCAATCGTTTCAACAATGGTTGAAGTAACAGCCCAAATCTTTTTATCTTTGGCTGGTTGTTTATTTACAATCGCCTCAAGAGTTGAGAACCTTTTTGAATATGGAGTTCCGCAATGTCCGTCAATAAATTGAACATAAGGAATTAAATCCCAAACAGAAGCATGAACCTTTGCTGCATCTTCAGCTGATATAGTTCCTTTGTTTGCTTTGTTGAGGATACCATTACCAGTCTGACGATCCATAAACTGACAACTATCGTCATCCATTACCAAAAGTTCACCATCAAAAACACAATCAACAGAACCAGCAAGAGAAATAAACTCTTGCTCCAAATTGCCAAGTAATAAAATTTCTTTGCCATTTCTACTCCTAAATTCACACTTACCATCACGAACGATCGCATTGAAACGCATACCGTCCATCTTCATTTGAGCATAGGCTGGGAATTTAATCTTATCAACCAATTTCTGTTCAAATGGTGAGCAAAGCATGCATGGATATTCTGGAACGAGTCCCATCCATACATCATTTGCTGTTGATACTTGAACCCCACACTTCAAATCTTTTTGAATAATTCTTTCAATAACCTTAGCGTCATCTGGGCTTAGAACTTCTAGCATACCTTTAAGATGAGCAATTGCCGCATTTCCTGTTACTAGACGACTGGATAAATCAAATAAAGAATCCAATGCAAACCTCAACGTAACATTAGTTTGTTCTGTCTGTGGAGTATACGCTGGAATCTTACGGATATAAAATTGAGTAAATGGATCAAGAGCCAAACGAATTACTTCACGGAGAGTTTCATTATCTTTGTTTGCTTCTAGTTGTTCTTTCTTAAAGTTGCGTGAAGCATTTGCCGCAAGACTATCCAAAAATTTATTGATGTTCATTTTACACTCTCGATATGTTTACACTTACCATGATATTTAAAACCAATACAGCTACAACTCAAACCATTTTCTGTTTCTTCAACAGTATATACGTGATCCTTGCTACCTTTAATTTCCCAAGTTCGATTAGAGGGTTTCTGCCCAGCAAAATTTAAGTTGCGTTGAATAACTTTAAACTTACGATACCTTGTATCAATGCGAATAAAATTTTTAAACATCATAAAATCTTTAGGATTATTCTTTTTGAAATAACCAAAAATCTTATCCATTGATTCGCTCATTATATATGTATGGTTACAATCCATACCATCTTCCCAAGTTGTAAGTTCTCTTGCTAAAATCATGCTACTTCCATTTCTTTGAAGTAACCATAAGGAAGACCCTGCGTAAAACAGAAATACTCAAAGTCACCATTAACACCCTCAGCATCCATGAGCCAAGCAATAACACGAGCACGATTAGTGCCAGTGTGCATAAGATTTGTTACACGATCCTCGAAACGAATAATTGCTTCAGCTTCTGCAGCTTCTTCTTGGATGCGATTCTCTTCACATACACGAGCAAACACAGCGAACTCACGATCAAAATCCTCTAGTGTCCAATTGCTAACATCATTGCGTGGACGGAAACCATAAGCATCTTTATGAAAGTCCGAGTAAGTGCACTGGGCTTGTTCCAACGCAGACATTTCTTCCCAAGATTTGAATTCAGACATTTATGATCTCCTAAAAAATTAAACTAAACTGAAAGCAGATTTGCGTGGAGCACCAGCTGGAAAACCAGAAGTACCTTGAACAAAGCCACGTGAAGATTTCGAACGCATCATTTGTTTTGGTGCTTTACGAGACTTAACAACTTCAATCGAACCACCTTTACGGAGGAATGCTTTAATTTGTTTTTCAGTTTCTTTAGCCAACTCAGATTTTGACTTATAAATTACGCTCATTTCAGTTCCTTTTTTCATCATTTATACAACTATTATACGCCATAATTGCATTAAAGTAAAGCGAAATTTGACTATCCCCTACAAACCTGAGGGGAATACGTAAGTTATTGATTTAGAAAGGGATTTTAAAGCCCGAGAGAGGGCGTAGGAGACCGTAGGGAGGTCGGAGAGGTAGGGGTGGGTAAACCCCTATTGGGAGCCGAAAAACGTCTCTACGATCGTTTTGGCACGTCCTAAGAGACGATCTTTAGACCACTCAGGGCACTGGCGGAAACGACCTCGATACCCGAGCCAAAGATTCGGTTATATTCGTTCGCCATGTTTGGGGCTGGAATACCTTCAGTAGCGATTGCGGTAGCGTAAAGGATAATGTCGCTTTCAGCGTAAGGCATGTATGGAGCAAGTCCAACACCAACACCTTTTTCTGTTTGTTGAATTACGATTGCAGCGGGATCGCTTAATGTATAACCAAATTCAGTTAATTCAGTCTTGGCGATAATCTCTTCACCATTCAATAGTTTAAAAACTTTAATCATTATACTTCCTCTATCATGTGTTCAATAAAATTTGCTGCTTCGTCTTGACTCTGGAAATATTCCATAATAATTTTATCCATATCATATACGTGTTGCATTAAAACTAGAATCTGCTTATTCTTGTACACCGAAACTTTCAATGTCCAATTCCCTCTGCGAACCAGAAAGAAGGATATGAGGTTTGGTGATAGTTTTGCTTTCATCATAACAAGTATTTAGGGGAACCCGAAAGTCCCCCTACTTGCTATGATTATTTTTGGTTAGGAGTTACTGGTACTTTACCATTAACCCAATCCCAATCATCATCGGTCATTGGAATCCAATTACACATTATAATCCCCTTGCTTGACCTTCGTAATATCTACGAGTCCAATGCTCTACATCTGCAGCATTAAGTGGTCGTTTACTTACGATAAATTGTTCAAGAGATGATTGTTGTTTTGGAAATAATTTACTAATCAATTTTAGGAGTGCCATTTTGTGTACTCCTGTGCTTGAATTCTTTTTGCTTCTTGAATACACGCAATAACTTCCACAACAAATCCCTTAATAGATTTTAGAATGTTAGTCATTTGTATTTCCTTCAGTCAAAAATTCTTTTTTGCCAGTTGTCTTTACTGGAACTTTCTTTGGCTTCTGTTCTTCTGGAACTAAACGCTCCAAAGCGATTTTAAGCATACCATTAAATAGTTCTGCGTTCTTAACTTCGATATGATCATCGATAGCAAATGCACGAGTAAATGCACGAGTAGCAATACCTTTGAACAAGAAGTTATCTTCTAGTGCATCAGTAGCTGCATCAACATTACCCTTAACAATCAACTTACCACCATCAATCTCAATATCGATCTCTGACTCACCGAAACCAGCAACTGCGATTTCGATTGTGTATGAGTTCTCATCATTCTTGCGAATGTTATAAGGTGGGTAGTTTGGAATGTTTTTAGTTAGATCAGCATGCAAAGACTGTAACTGTTTTGCGTGATCCTCAAAGCCGACAAAGAATTTGTCGAAGTCCTTAAATCCTGGACCAAATAATGCAATGTTTGGAAATGAATTTCCCATGGTGTTTCTCCTATTAAGCGAGTTATAAATTTGACACCCCGAAGGCATGTCGATTAAATGCTGGTTACTGGTTCCAGCGACAGCTTAACGTACTGACAGCTTTACCAACGATTCGTAACTTAGCGGTCCTAAGGTGAATTACTTATCAGCGTGATATTCTGGAAACTGTTCGGCAGATTTAGCAAGAGCCTCAGCTTCAGTAGCTTTAACTGCAGCTACGTGAGCAGCAAGTTCAGCAGCAGCTTTTTCTTCTGCAGCCTTAATAGCTTCTGCGCGAGCAGCAGCATCTTTTGCTTCAATTTCTTCGATTGTTGGGTTTACTTGTTCTGCCATTTAGTTTCTCCTGATTAAACAGCTGGTGTTTCTGGTGCCTGTGCAGCTTCAGCGTCAGCGATTGCTTGTGCTTGTGGGTCGCCTTGTACTTTGATCTTTTGGATCAATGCTACAACTTCCTCGAAAGGATGCTTACCCAATACGGCAAGAATAGAATTTACTTCATTAATTTCAAGTTCAAGTTTAATCATTTTGATTTTTTTCCTATGTTATATTTCGGTACTAATTCCCATTGGTCTTTCTCTTTGAAGGACACAACTTTAATTTGAGACAGAGATGCTTTTTGCTCAGCCTGCGTATTATTTAGGATCTTTAACAGATCCCAATCCTGTAGCAAACCAGAAATAGCATTCCTGCGCTCAATATCACCAGCAGTGATATTCGATTCTTTACCGTCCAAAGCAAATAGTTCTTTGAAGTGCACGATAAAGTACCTACCTTGCTTATGCAAAATATGGCAAGATTGGTATAATTTGTTTTCTTTCCTAGAAGCAATCCCAATGCGAGTCAAAGTTTCACGAACCTTTAGAAAGTTATCAGGCTCAGGTAAAACCACTTCAAGCATGGACTCTGGCGTCCAGTCGTAATAAATCATTTCAACAGTCATGATTTTCCACCTTTATATAGTTTCTCTTTTATCATAATCAAGTTCTCTTCGGACAGCACTTTTAATGCTTCTGTCGCCTTCTCACTTGAATACCCATAATACTCTTTAACGAGTTCAAGAGATTCCGTTTCAGCGTCTTTTTTAGACCACTTACTAAATCTCTTTTTCCTCGAAATAATATTTAGGAAAAAGAAAAACTGCATATCCTTATCTAAACCAGCATGTTGATTCATCTGGTTAGCATAGAATACGGTATCGGGGAAATACGATAACCCTCTATTTATAATGAAAGGTTTATAATCTTTACCTGCTTGCGGATCCTTTTCAAACAAATCTTCTTTGGTAAAATTAATTGCATTTAAAAAATCAAAGGGACTCATTGAGTACCCTTAGATCTTCTGTTGTTGCGGCAAAATATTTATTTGGATATCTTTTTGCAAGAGCATCTTCTAACTCTCTACGAGTTTTACCTTGAGCCATAAATTCATTTTGTATTTTATCATAAACATAAAATACACCATTATGTTTTTCAATTGAAACGTGGATGCGGGAATCAGATTGTTCTTCAACCTTTGGCATTATCTCTGTAACAAAACGCTCGATAGTTCTTTTTGCATGACGTTCTCTAGCATACCATCCATATACAGCACCCATAATCCAAACAACAATCCATATCAAATAATCATATAATGTCATATCAGCCTCACTTGAATTTACAGTTGGCCATAATCTCAGTCAATGCTGCCATAATATTCAGTTCATGATCAGCAACGAATGCTGCTTTGTATTGATAATCAGCAAGAACCAAAACCAATGAGGGAATACTTTCTGGAACCATATATGTTACTGACGTGTCATAAAGTTCACGAAACAGAGCAACTGTATCTGAATCAGAATTTTTACCAACCCATTTACGCACATTAGTAAAATCTTTTTCTTTCATCATCTTAATTAGATCTTTGAAAGATTCCTGACTCATATTAACTAGAATACCAGAATCAATCTTACCTGAAACACTATAACGCTGAAGTTCGTTTAAAACTCTACGATAATCTGGAAAGTGTTTAGTAATTAGTTCAGCAACTACTTTCTGATCAAAGTCAACATTCTCTTGTTTAAGAATTTGCGTTGCACGTTTAAAGAATTGAGTTAACATCACTTGTTTATCTTTTGCGTCAATCTTAAAATCGATACAAACGCAACGAGAATGAATCGCTTCTAAAATCTTATTCTTAAAATTACAAGTAAAGATGAAACGACAATTAGCGGAGAACTCTTCAATAAATGCACGCAAGGCTGGCTGAGTAGAGTTTGCCTGAAGAAAATCTGCCTCATCCATAATAACTATCTTTGGTGAATCAGTTAGGGATACTGTTGAAGCAAATCCCTTGATCTGAGTTCTAAGGGTATCAATATGACCCCCAGTATCTGAACCATTAAGCATAATATATTCAGCACCAATCTCATTACAGAGTGCTTTGGCAATGGTAGTTTTGCCCACCCCTGCAGTTCCAGAAAGAAGGAAATGAGGTAGTTCACCCTGAGTTACATATTGCTTAAAAGTTTCTTTCAAAGATTCAGGAAGAACACAGTCATCAATTTTCTGTGGGCGATATTTTTCTACCCAAAGAAATTGGTCATCACGAAAATCAATCATCACTTACTCCATTATTTAATTACGGTCAATTTTTACTACAATATTATTTTGGGATAGTAAAACTTTATGTTCAATCCACGACTCAGTTTCCAATTCAGAAAGATACTTATCATATTCAGTCAACTGGTTTTCAATTATACCCTTACCATGAGTATTAATCAAATTATATTTCATATGTTCTTTTTCATACAAATCAAGACCAGCCATTACCTGAGCCCAATTTGGTGCATTAAACATATTATAGAAACCAGAAAAATAATGCTGGGATGGCATATTTCGTTTGAAATGTTCAAGATGATCTTTAATAAAATCAGTCTGCGTCATCATCTCTGGTAATGTTTGCCAAAACAAAGTATCTTTACGTTTAGTGATATAATGTAACTGAACAAAATCAACTATATTGTCAAAACACTTAGTAAAGGTATCATTGTATTTGTTGCATACTGATCTGTCTTCAACCCAGTCCCCTAACATTTCGCATATACCAAATGCTTGCAATATTGAGTTGCCGATACTAGATGCTTCTAAAGGTTCAACAAATGATGCAGATAAACCGACAGAAACTACATTATTAATCCAAAATTTATCTACACGACCAGCTTCAAATCTAATATCTTTGGCGACATTAACTTGTTCAGTATAAAATGATTGAACTTCATCATGGGCTTTTGTTGAGTCAATAAAGTCATCACAGAAAACATAACCATTACCGTACCTACCCTGTGTAGATATTCTCCAATTCCATCCAGAAGAGAGGGCACGAGATAGTGTGTATGGTTTAAGATCTGATACATCATCAGTTGGAAATGCTAATGCATGATTCATTGGAAGATATTTTTTATAGGAAATAAACTTCGCTCCAACTGCTGAAGCAATAACCCTTTTAAATCCGCTACTATCAATAAAGAAATCCGCAAAATACTCAGCATTCTCTCCAACAATAGAGGCAACATCGCCAGTAGGCGATAGTGTAACATTGGAGATTGTATCATTTGTTACTTCAATGCCACGTTCTTCACAAACCTTATGTAAATAAACATTTAACTTGAATGTATTAAAATGAAATTGATTGACACTAAAAATTCCAGATTTTGAATCAATTAAATTCGTGTCAACTAAAACATCTTCAGTTTTAATATTTGAAATAATTAAAGATTTTACAAACTCATTTTCATTAACTGGTTGATTGTAAGGATACCATAATCCACCAAGTGAGTGGAAATAACTTTTACCATCACCATTCCAGTTTTCAAATTTGATACCTTTCTTTAATGCAGCATCAGTTTCTCTAATTAAATTTCTAATGTCTAAACCACAATATTCAACCCATCGTCTCCAATGTTCAGTTGATCCTTCTCCAACACCGATGATTCCAATGTTATCGGATTCAATAACTTTAATTGAATAATCGGGAAAAGTTTTCTTTAAAGTGATAGCAGAGATTAACCCAGCTGTTCCGCCACCAAGAACAATAATGTTCTTCATATTAAAACTCGAATGATGAATCTGCCTCAACTGCTACATAATAAACCAAATCACCAGCACCTTTGAAGCGAGAGATCTTCTTACTGGAAACACTAACAGCATAATCACCTGGAATCATTTTTAGGTTTTCTACTTTCAAATTAACTTTGAATTTCTTGTCACTTGAACCAACAGTAGAGTTATATGAGTTACCAGTGGCATTCTTTTTATCACCAACAACTACGCTCATAGTTGAACCATCACCAACGATAGATACATCAGAAGCACGCAATACAGAAGCAGTACGTTGAATCATGCTGAGCATATTTGCGCTCATATTAAATTCAATTTCTGGATCTGGGAAGGTAATCGCTTTTTGTGGAGCAGTCAATACGCTTGCTTCAGCTGCAAAGTATTTAATACTGTTGCCACCTTGTTCAATAGTAACCCACTTGTCATTGAATGTCAATTCTGGATCATCGAACAAAGACATGGCACCGAGGAACTCATTGAGGTCATAGATACCAAAGTCTGGGAAAGTTTCAGTAACAACTGCATCAGCCATTACGTTTTTCTGAGCCGAGATAGTGGCCAATTTATTACCAGCCTTCAAAAGCAAATTGCTATTGATACCAGCAAAGTTCTTAATTAGACCTACAGTTTCTTTACTTAATTTCATTTAATTTTCCTTCTTCATTGATAACATAATTTTTAATTTCACTACACTCTTGGAGATGTGGACATTCATCAATATTTCCATTTGATTTATAGTGTTCAACTAGACCACAAAACTTTTGATTCTGTGTTCCATCCATTGGGCAACGCACATATACATGTTCCATTATTAACTCCTTTTTGTTTGGTATAATAATATGTATAATTCATTATACCCTAAAAGTGGCTTTTTGACAAATTTATTTGACTAAATGTTGAACAATAACCATGCAACTAATCCATGCCCAAATAGTATTAAATCCTACTAGGGTTGGAAGTAATTTCTTATTACTCGCCCAAATTAAAGAAAGACTTGTACCAAGTGTTAGGATATATAACCACCAAAGTTGAATACCCCAAATCAATCCTGGAATAATAATAATTGCCTTTGCAGCCCAAGAAAGAAACTCGACTGTGTTATAATTAGTCCAGTATTCTTTTGTTGTCCACATTTTGTAACAATTGAATACGTTTTGATACCCAGTTTTACCATATATAATAGCAATTAAAATTCCCCATGCTGTTGCTGCATAAATCCATTGTTCGATGGTCATTTGGTTTCCTTAGAATACTTTACATCATGCTCATACAAAAACATTAAGCAGCACATTGCATGCGCCAAATGGTTCTTGCCAGTTTCGGGATCGTTTTGCTCTTCCTCTTTCCATGCCCAAAGATGTCTTTGCATTGCGTCAAAGTATCTACGTTTTGAATCAGGCACATGTTTCCAATTATCTGGCTCATATTTCTCTGCGCCAAATGTTAGAATTTCTACAGTCGCTTTTAATGCGAGTGGTGGCAGTAAACCATATTGCAGTTTACCACCATCAAATTTTCTACCACCAGTAGTGGCGTTCTGTGATTCTTTAATAGCATCTTGAATCTGTTGCTTTGAAAACTGTCCAGTAAATGGAGCATCTTGAATTTTTACTTTTGACATCAATCCTCCAATGTTTCACTATGGTTTTTCATACAGGAAATCCCTTTACAAACTACAGCAATAATAATAAGGAAGGTAATACCTAAAATAATCTCAATCATACATTTCTCCAAATGAAACGACAAATGGATACTCCGAAGAATATCCATTTATAACTCACTTAATTATACTGTACGAGTGAATACAGATGAACCTTTGATTGCAGCAGCAAGAGCAACCATAGCACGAGTTGGCTTACCAATGCGATACTTAACTACTTCTGCGCCATTAACAACAGCAGGGTTTGCGTATACGCAGTAACCTTGTTCACGTAGGTTACGGATTGAGGAAGCTGGGTGAGCAATACCAAAAGATGCTTTGATTTGCTTTGCAGTAAATGCTTTACCAGCTGAGAGGTGTTTCAACAGCGTTTGTTGTTTAGACATAATAAGAGAAAACTCCATAATTAACGAACCATCATAAAATAAAAAAGGTCAGAGGGGAGATGGCAGTGACCCCTCTGACTCAAACACGTGATTAAACAGTAATGCCGTTTTCACGTAAGATCTGATTGAAGTCTTCCGTATCTTGGTCAACTTCAACAGAATCATTGATAATCTTTTCAAGACGAGTGGTCTCAGAAAGATCAGTAGTAGAAGCAGTCTTGGCTACCTTAACTACTTTCTTGTTCTTTACAATCTTCTTAGAAGAAGGTTTGTTGTTCAAATCTTTAGCGTAAGTAGAGAGTTCAGTTTCAGTAGGAACTGGCAACTGATACAAACCACGCTCAAGTTTATTGCTCTTGAACAACCAGTTAGGATATCCAATCTTTGGCGCACCAGCACTACGCTTTTTAGCCAAATCTTGGGTGATAGCAACAACTTCTTTCAAAGAGATCTTGCTATTCTTTTTTAGAGATGGTTGGGCTTCAATCAAAGCAACAACACATTTCTTTTGAGCCATACTCAGGTCAGCGAATTTCAACATAATCAATTTCCTTTTTCAATTTCAAATAATATTATACTACGATTTAATATGCAAAGCAAGTTTAAAATGGCACTTCATCACTTGCAGGTGTTATAGCAACTTCAGGTGTTGCAGGAACCTCAGGTGCAGGATTTGCAACTTTATCATATAGGTCAATGAACGCAGTCTTTGTTGCAGAATCAAATCGATTGCAGCAAAGTTCTACTGCTTTCTCACGCTTCTTAAAGATTGCAAACGCACGAACAATATGAATCATACGACGAGTCGTAATAGTTTCATCCACACCACCATCAGCAAACGTGCGACGGATTGCGTCAGCCCATTTAACCAATGTCTCTGCGAACTCTACGTCTTTGCATTCGTAGGTTTCCATCAGATTCTCAATAATCTTTTGTTCAATCTTAGCATTAGGATAATCCTGTTCAAACGTAACAGCGAATCGTTCCAAGAATGCTTCGTTCAAGACGTTCGTGCCAATGTAACGACCATCATCTGAACCCTTACCCTTAGTATTCGCAGTAGCGAAAATATTAAATCCAGGAGCAGGAACGATCATCTCGTTTTTAAGTTTGAAGTAATAGGGTTTACCTTCAAGGATAGGTTGCAAACAGAGCAAAGTATTTGCTGAGCCTGCGTCAATCTCGTCAAGCAATAAGGTACAACCAGTTCGCATAGCGATAAGAACTGGACCTTCAACGATAAGCACGTTACCGTCTTCGAGGGTTTTCGTACCGATGAGTTGTTCCTCATCAGTCATCATATTCAAGTTAACACGAATCAATGGACGCTTATGTTTGGCACAAATCTGCTCAATCATAGTTGACTTGCCATTCCCAGTCGGACCACTGATATAGGCTGGATAGAAAATCTTCGCCTTAATAATATTTTCCAAGTCAGCATAGTTGCCGAAAGGAACAAAATTTGGATCCTTCGCAGGAATCAACGATGATGTATTATTATAATCCACTGTAAATGATTCAATCTTTGGTTGGGGTTTCAAAGCAGTATTGCCAACGACCATAGGTTTACTACCATCGATCGCATACAAACCACGACTTACTTTATTCACCATCAACCACTTGGGTGAGGTTTTCGTATTAAGAGCACGCATCGTTTCAAGCAACTGCGCATTTTGCACAAGTCCTTCGGTTTTCACATCAGGGAATAATTCAAAAAGTTTAGTCTCAAACTCGGTCTGAAACGCACTGTCAATCTTAGCCATCATATAACTCACTTTCAAAAAACAACATAATCAATCAATTTATACAACTATTATACGCCAGTTCGCAATTAAAGTAAAGCGATATTTTGTATAACCTTACAAACTTGAGGGGATTAAAATCCCCTTCTAAATCAATAACTTACGCAACATAACCCACGAACCTATTGAGTAGCACTCGGGAGGTTTTCTTAATGTTGAGGAATTTACTGAAATTCTTTGCAATAACCTTTGCATTCGCATCGGCTTTTACATCTAACTCACCCTCTTCAATCTTCGTTGAACTTTGAGGAATCAAAAACAAATCATCACGACCAGTATTCTTAATTGAAGCAAACCCTTGATCACGGAAATCTTTCCTCCAAGAATCAATCTGGAAAGTAGAATTACCATTATAATTTGGTAAATTATCATTCAATGCGCACTGCAAATCACGTCTGCGGTTTGCGCAAATATAGAAACCAACAATCATAATATTATGGCGATCTTTAATCATACGCAGGTAGGTTTCAGTTTGAACACCAGCAAATCTTGACAACTGATAAGTCTTCTGAGTAACAGTATCACGAATAAAGTGTTTCTGTTTAACTTTCTTCGTAACGCCATCAGAACCATATTCATATTTCTGATCTTCAAGACCACGAGAAGAATACAATGGTCCACCAGCGCCATCAGTCAAAGTAATCAAAGTCATTTTCTCAATAGAATTTTGTTTGATATATTTGTCAATGTTTAGGTAAATCCAAACCAATGCTTCATTGAGTGGAGTTCCACCAGTAGAGAACCCATCGTTCCACTGGAATTTGCGTGTATTCAAAACACGTTTTGCCATAGAGTGGAATTCACTAGTGCTCATTTTGCTGGAGAATAATTCTAGAAGATTAAAATTATTACTTACATTGCTCAAGATATTCTTGTTTTCATTTCGTGCATTTTTATTAACAGCCCACTGACGATTCTTAATTCGTTCTTCTTCAGTAGGATATTTACGATCATTGTACTGAGAAGTAAAAGCAAGAACACGATATGGAATATTGATTCTAGCACAGAACATAGCCAAATTGATAACCTGTTTCAAAGTATCTTCAAGAACACCATCCATAGAACCAGACCAGTCAAGCAAGAAAACCATACCATGGTTTTTGCCTTCAGGAAGGATTGTAACACGTTTGAAGATATCATCGCTGAGGGTATATGACCAAACACGTTTCATATCTAGAGAACCTGATTTTGCTACTTGAGCACGTTTGTATAGTGCAGCAGATTTACGCATCTCAAATTCTTTAACGAGATAATTTACAGCACGTGTAGTCTCGGTTTTGAACTTATCATATTTACTATTTTCTTCAGCAATAATTTTTGCGGATTCAATAAGGTTATCTTCAGTAACCCAATATTGTTTAGTCTCATTGAGTACCTGTTTATAACCGATTACTGGATCAGCAAAATAATCAGTATCAAATTCATGATAGAGATATTCATTGCTCTCATCAGCAAGGTCTTCTAATTTCTCAGAGAATGCTTTCTCAGTCTTTGACTCAAGTTCTTGATCGCCAACTGAAGAAGTTGTTTCATCAGGTTTATCTTCTTCACGTTGTTCGTTTGAAGCAGATTTTTGGCTAGAAGGTTTCAAGTCAGAATCATCTTGATCTTCTGATTCTTCAAAATCATCATAGTCAAGATCCGAATCATCGAACTCGCCCATAGGCTCATCGTCAGTTGGCTCGAGATCTTCAGGATTTTGTTCAAGCATCTGTTTCTTCTTTTCCTCTAATTTTTGTTTAGAGTAACCCCAGATCTCTTCAGCCAAATCGATAACTTCTTGAACAGTCTCAGTACGTTCAGCACGATTGACGAATGGTTTTTCATCAGCGTCAAAAGTAACGCCACAGGAAAATCCTGCTTTAAAGTATAGATTAATTTTATCAATCAACAATAAGTCATTGAAATTCTGAACTTGTTTAACGCCAAAGAAGTCACGATCATTGAGTTGTTTATATCCTTCGTTCATACGTTTACGCAGACCTGGATATTTACGTTTGATCATTTTCTCAATACGTACATCTTCAAGTACGTTGAGGTAGGTCATTATTTTTGAGTTATCTTTAATAGGAACAAAATACTCATCGGTTGTATATAATGCATGACCGACTTCGTGACCAACAAGCATGTCCTCAATCTCGGGAGTCATATCTTTCCAAAGAGGTAGTGTTAGTACACGGGATTTTACATCGAATGATGCAGTGCGAGTTCTAGCACGCTGCACTGAAAGATTTTCAGTAGCAAGAAGACGTGCGGAAAGATCTGATGCTTTGATATCCATATTATTCTCCAAACGCCATATCGTGTTCTGCTAAAGTCAGCAATGACTCAACTTCAGCACGATTTGCTAAGGAAAGTTCACCTGAGAAAACTAATGAGTCTTCTAGACCATATTGACCAGCCAACTGGGCTAGTTCAAAATCATTAAATTCATTCCACATATTTATCACCTTTTCATCATTTATACAACTATTATACGCCATCTTTTTGTAAAAGTAAAGCGAAATTTGACTATAATCGTAAGTTGTTGATTTATAAGGGTTTTTTAGTGTTCTGAATAACCCTATGGATCTTAGGGTCTTTATTCATCCGCTCTATATCCTCTAAAGCGATCTCAAGGGTTTCAAGCCGATCTTGCAACTCATAGACTCGGTTGCGGAGATTCCCATGGTCTATCCAAGATAAAACCATAGAGATAAGTTTTGGAAGGAGTTGACTTAGGAATTCCAACTACACGATAATTGAAAAGTCGTTTCGTTTTTCAAATTTAATCACAGATCTGAATTTATCAAACAACTGATCACCTTTATGACTAATAACAAAGATGTTTGAATTTTCACCAAACTGATTCATTAGGGTTAGGAAATAATCAGTACCTGCTGTATCTAAACTTGAATCAAAAATTTCATCGAGTAGAAGTAGGTTAGTATTAACTGAGTTTTTCATTTTTGCTATTTGGCGCCAAGTAAAAAGAATTGCAAGGTCAATGCGCATTTTCTCACCCTCAGAGAAACTTGCGTAAGTAAACTCATCACGGAAACGAGATTTAATCTTTTCGTTGAACGCTTCATCAAGTTCAAAGTGAATGTAAGTATCCATTGCGTTCAGATACTTGTTAATTAACTTATTCATTGCTGGTAGATATTCACGAATAATAGCAGTCTTAATACCTGTATCTTTCAAAAGCACATTAGCAACTTCTTCAATGTTGCGATGTTCTTGCAGTTGATTCTTCTGAGCAATTTTATCTAGCGCATCTTTTGCTAGATCTTTTAACTTGTTCTTCTCCTCATCGATATTTGCCGTATCAGTTTTTGCGCTTTCAGCTTCGTCCTGTAGCGTTTTAATTTGTTTGTTGAGGAGGGTGATTGCTGAGTTTCTTGTAGATAACTCAATATTTTTTTCGGTAATTTTTGATTGTACTTCAGCAATGACAGATAATTTTTCATTAAGGCTGGATAGGATTGTTTCGAGTTCGCTAACTTTTCCATTTTGTTCCAGCAACTTTGAATTAAGTTCCTCGACAATTTTCGATTTATGTTCCTCTGGGATACCTTGGTCACATGAAGGGCAAACATCGTGCTCGTTAAAAAACTCTGACTGATGCTCGCAAGTTTCGATCTTTTGGAGCAACTTACTTTTAAAGGATTTTGCTTTTTCAATGTCATCAGTAACAGTTTCCTTATCATTGATGCTTGCTTTAAGAGTACCGATCTCCGAAACGATAAGTTCGATCTCGCTCTCTGTGTGTAAAATCTCTGCATTGTTCGCAGATATCTTTGATAAGATATTGTTGATACTTTCAGTTTTCGCTTCCGTGATCGTTTTGATAATCGCTTGTTGATTTTCAACCTTATCTTTTGCGCTTTTAATTTCACTCTCAGTCCGTAGTATGGCATCTTTAGTCTCCTGCGCTTTTTCTTTCAATAGCAAGTTCATTGTAGAGAAAATTCTAATATCTAAAATATCTTCAATAACTTCCCTACGTTGCGATGAAGATAACTGCATAAATGGAACGAAAGATGCCGAGCCAAGAATAACAACTTGGGTAAAAGTTTTATAATTTAATCTTAGGATTTGTTGCTCAAGGATCTTTTGATAATCACGAGAAGCAGCATCTTGATTAATCATTTCATTCTCACACCAAATCTCAAAGACGTTTGGTTTTATACCACGAATGATTTTATATTCTTTACCATTGATATCAAACTCAACCTCAACTAAACAATTCTTATTGTTAATAGAGTTAACCAACTGACCTTTATTAACATTACGAAATGGTTTACCAAATAAAGAAAAACACAAAGCATCTAAGATTGTGCTTTTACCCTCACCATTTTTACCAATGATTAAAGTAGTTTGAGATTTGTTTAGTAATACTTTATTGGGTGAGTTGCCAGTTGATAAAAAGTTCTTCCAGCTTACACTTTTAAATACAATCATTTACCCATCCATTTCCAACCCAAGAAATACTTCATCATAAACTTTTGAAGTTTGCTTGGTTGTTTTTTTTCACTGGGAATTTCCCATTCACCAATACGTTGAGACCAAGTTGCTCCTGTTCCACCATCACTAACAAGTACAGCATTTCTGTATTGCATACCAACAGGAATTGGTCCATGAAGACCAGCTATACCTTGAGCACGATAATAATATTGGTGCGGAGAACACTGAGAAAAATCTAAATCAAGTTCAATCTGTTCCGTAAGTGGAAAGAAATATTGAATCTCTAATTGACTCATTAGACTACCTCTATGTTAATTGCCTCAGTATATAAGCCACGCATATATGACTTAACTTTTTCTTTATCAACATCAGTTTCAATTGATTCAATATAATTAGAAAGAACAGAAACTGTATCTTCTAAGTTAATCTCCTCATTGATTTCACCTGCTTCAAATTCAGAAAAGTCTTCCACAATTTTAATTTCGTGGCAGCCTTTATTATATAACTTCTGAATAAATTTGTCAAATTTATAAAAATCAGTTTTTTCCAAAACAACTAATTTTACATATTTCTCTTTTAGTTCTAACTGATCAATGTCGATCGGGTCGGTTTCCTTGTCGGTGTACTCGAGTCTTTCGAACATTCGATAAGGATTTTTAATGAAGTCGAGTTGTCTTGTAGAGAAGTCGAACAAGTGGAATCCTCTGGGATCGTTATAATCCTGCCAAGTAAGTTCGTACGGATTTCCCAAATAGTAAATATTGCGGTCGTTACTACGATGATGATAATGACCACTAAACACCAAATCAAATTTGTTGAAAATTTCTGCAGAAAATCCTTCATGACTTTCCATTCCTCTATACATTGCGAACCCAGCAATCTCCAAATGCCCCATGCATAACGTAGCTGTGGTGTTCTTTATTTCATCAATACTTTGTTGATAGTTTTCAGGACAGATCCAAGGTAACATACAAACCTCAAAGCCATTTACGTTAATAGTTTTTGGCTCAGCAATAACTTCAATGTTATTGTATTCATTTAATAACAAATCAGGAGAATTTACTTCATTGGTATTTTTATAATAGGTGTCATGATTACCAGCAAGCATATAAACAGTAATACCACGTTCTTCCAATTTGTCAAAGAACATTTTCTTGGCTCTGTCCAAAGCATAAAAATTGACGTACTTGCGTCTATCAAAAGTATCACCAAGAATAAGAACAGTGTCAATGTCAGATGCATCAAGAGTAGGAAAAAAAGTATTGTCATAGAATTTTTGGAAGAAATCTAAAAACGCAACACTATCATTTCTAGCACCGAAATGCTGATCAGTAATAATTGCTACTTTCAAATGAACCCTACCTTTCGCTCAGTTGGCTTATTAGTTTGTGTATTAAAGATTTCAGCGATAGAAAACTCAACAACTTTACCTGGAGAAACTTCAGGAACAGAACCATCTAATTTTTCTGCTAGTTTTTTAGCATCAAACAAAGACAGTGGTTTGAATTCAACAATATCAAAACATCTTCCTGGACGAGTCAAGGCAGAATCGATATCACGGATAGATGGTAAGTTGGTAGAGAAAATCATTTTCTTACCTTTGGTTGTAACAAGACCATCACCTACGTTAAGGAAACGATGCATCATTGTATTACCATCACTGCGTGGTTTAAGGAATGCGTCACTATCCTCAAGAACCATAATGCTTTCGTCTCCTTCAATAAAACGAGCAAAGAAACCATCTTTATCTAAGATTGCTGCATCATAAGATACAATAGCTGAGGAGTTTGTGTGAGCAAGTAAGCCACGGATGAATGTAGTTTTGCCAGTTCCAGGTGGACCAATTAACAAAAGAATATTCGCAGAAGATTCCATGTAACGATCATAATATGATTCAAGGGTTTCTCCTTTTAAGAAAGGATACATTTCAGCACAAGGTAAACGATCGCGATTAAGTGGAACATTAACTGATTGACCATCACCACCATAAACCCATTCGATGTGACAAGTAACAATATCAAATTTAGATTCAACTAATGCAATAATAGCGTCTGCAAAATGCACATCACCATAAGCACGAACAGTAGTTGTATTGCTATTAACATCGAACTTGATATAGTTATTAGTATCACGTTCAATAATAAAACCATTAGAAGAATTACCTTGCACATGAAGGTCGTTCTTGAAAGTTTCTTCAGCCCATTCAGCCCAGTGTTCTCTATTACAAAGAACATTAGTTTCGCGATGGATAGTGCGCTCTCCTGCTTCAACACGACGCTTCAGAATTTCTGAAGTAATCATATCATCAAAATCACTAACACCTAAAAATATTTTTTCGTTTGTATTTTCGTTCATAATCTTATTCAAATAAAACATATTATCAGAAGCATCCCAAGTAAACTTTCTGATAGTTTTTTTAGTCTTTCTGTTTTTCTTCCTCGACCGAATCGGTGGATAAGATCGAGTCGATACCGACAAGTCCCGTATCCATTCCCTCACTGCTCTGCTCGTCATTGACATTTTGTTCTTCACCTATAAATGCGTTAAGTGTATTTTCCATTTTTTTCTTGGCAGCTTTTTCTTTTTTCCTGCCGATAAAATCATCAAACGTATTATTCTGCTGCATAAATTCAAGATATGCGTTATGGAACTCACCACCATCATCTTGATCTTGTAATTCAAATGCTTCAAAAGGCATGTTCTGAATTAACTTACCTTTAATATAAGACTGTTTCTTTTCTTTGGCTATCCTACGTAAAAATGCGTAGTAAATAATTTGCGTAAAGTATGCGAAAGGATTGCTTGATTTAGATGGATCAAAGTTATCTATATACTGAATACAGTTTTCAATCCCATCAAGAATCATATCATCGCGATATGAATATCCAATGAAGTTTGGTTTATATGATAAATGAGTTGCGATTTTTAAAATACACTCACCGATATAATTACTAATAACTGGTTTAGGTAAACCATTCTCTTCAGCATGTTTAACTTTTGTTTTCATCTCAACAATTGCTGCGAGAAAGTCTTTATTGTTTACGTAATGAGCCATAGCATTATTTGTTTCCTATAATTATCAACATACAGTAAGTATACCTTATATAATGAAAAAAGGCAAACTTCATTTGACTATGCATCTTGCAGTCATTTAAATTTGCCTTGTGCGCCAACAGTGGGTATAATAACCATGTCGGGTTTGATATTAGTTAATGTTTAGTATCGTTTCCTTCTACGAAGTGACTTGGTTCTTTTTCTGTTTCTTCTCCCAAAGCACTATCTAATTCATCCCCAAAGATATCCGCTAACATTCTAATTCGTTTTCTCGCTTCTTCTGCTGTTATCTCAGTAGCAACTTCAACACTATCTTCTCGTTCATGTTGCATTACAATTCTTTTATAATGTGGTATCATAATCTCTTTAAGAGGTTTAATGTAAATAACATTTTTCTTATCTATATCAAACACATTGTCGTTTGTGAACTGGCAATAAGGGTGAGCAGTTATATGCTCTCTACCTTCTTGTGGAATAGGAATAGATCTAATAATCATTGGGGAAATTATTTGGAGGTGCGTTGAGTCTTCTTGTTCAAGAACACCCATAATTTGTTCACCAGTAGTAAGTTTCATTACTACATAGAATTCGTTACCAGTTAACATAAATCTACCTCAACCAGTTTAACTTTAAACTCTTCTTCAGCGTAAGTTTTATAACGCTCTGCTGCATGATTTAAAGTATGATTCTTCCAAGACTTCCAATGTAAATCATCAGCAAGGTCAAATAAGTTACATGTAGTTTTGCCATCTTTTAATCTTAACCCACGACCAATACTTTGTAAGTTACGTATTTTACTTTTAGATGGTGAAGCAAAAATAACATTTTCTAATGATGGGATATTAATCCCTGTGCTAAACGTACCAAAAGATGCAATAATAATAGCGTCACTTTCGCCTTCAGTTATATGGCGAATTGCTTCTCTATCTGTAGTTTCAGTGCCACCATAAACAAAGAACACTTTTCTTTTATCATGCACTTTAGATTTAATAAGTTCGTAAAGAACCTTGCCATGCTTTTCAACGTATTGAAAAAGGACTAGCGTATTTCCTTTAGAATTTACTGCCAAGTTTCGGATAAACTTATTTCTTGGTTCACAAGATACTAGCCAATCCATTTCTTCTTGGTACGTTTTATTTTTACGTTCCTTACGAATCTCTTCATTATATTTTAATAACACACACATGATATTTAGGTCAGCGAGTTTCCCACTATCCATTAATTTCTTGGTAGTGGTGACCCTATGCACTGGACCAAAAACACCTTCAAGAACTAATTTATGAACTTTCTTATTATCAAGAGTTCCTGTAGTTCCAATACGGTATTTAATAGAATCCATCTTTTCCATAACCCCAGTAAGGGATTTCGCTTTAAATTGATGGGCTTCATCGCCAAAGATAACATCAAATTGTTTGAACCAAGATTTTGGTTGAAGATAAACAGATTGCCAAGTTGTAATTAAAACATCTTTAGTAAAATCTTTAGTATAACCACTATAAAGTTTTTGACAATGTAATTTTGTATCCCAACCATTTACAGTTGAATAATCTTCGAAGTCAGTATATAATTGTTCAACCAATGAAGTGGTTGGAACTATAATAATACATTTGCGATTATTTTCTAAATGCCATCGAAGTATTGAATAGATGATTAGGGACTTACCTGACGCTGTTGGCGATAAGAGTAATACTCGTTCAGAATTGATTGCTTTATGGATTGCATCACATTGGTAATCTCGTACTGTGATTGCTTCATTTTTGGATTGAGGATTGAGTGTTTTGACCCATCGTTCAATGTCACTGTAAACGATATTATTTTGTACGAAGTTTTCTGGTTTAACATATTGTATTTCATACTGATTCCTTTCAGCAAAATCTTTTACATAATCAAGCAAACCGATATAAAGTGTTTTACGAATAACATCATACAAACGCACTTTACCATCCCAGAGTCTTGCTCTGAATTGAGGTGTAAACCTAGCACCTGGATATTCATAAGTGAAGAAGTCACCTAGTTCTTGTTCAACACTTGGGTCAGAAAATATGCGAACAAAAACTTCATCAAGTTTTTCAATCTTTATCATTACATTCCAGCAAGGAATTTCTTCCACTCAACAGCAGTTTTAATTTGCCAGTCTCTTGCTTTAATTTGACCAAGGACTGATTCAAGAAAATATATCATTGTCTCAAGATAATCAATTTTTATTTTTAATGTATTTAATTCTGTATCGCCTGTTAAGAATTCATCCATTTCATTCTTTAATGGTTTAACACCTTGCCATTGTTCCCAACCAAGTTGTGTTAATTCATCACGTGATAACTCGCCACGATATAAACGAAATTTGTTTTTGCGGAGAATGTTTGCGTCAGAACTTAACTTAGTATGTTTAAGTTTGACATTGACAAGTAGTTTTAAATACTTAGCGTGGAGTTTGGGCGTAGCTGTGGTTGTTTCACCAAGATAATTATCATCTATTTGGCAATCAACATCCCACATATCCTGCAACTGTTCTATATTCATAATAACCTCAAAATAACATTATACTATAAATCTGCAATAAAGTCAAGTAAATTTATATAGTGTAAATCTAAAAGTAGCAGAACCGATTAAATAAGAAACATCAACATTAGTAGATGCAAAAGTTAATGACTCTAATGCAATTGGGAAACAATCAGTAAACGTAATAGTTCTTACAGGATTATTATTTGCATCTAAAATTTGTAAAGTTGCATCAGAATAATTTTTTGCAAGTTCATCATATTGTGTTGTATCACCAGCAAGTAAATTTGTATATTGTGTATAAGATTCTGGGAATCCCAACGCAACAATCCAATTATAGATTACATTATAATTTGACATCTGCTCATCAACCATAAAATTAACAGTTAATGTGTCATAGGTTAAATGATCACCTGGAACTGGAGCAGTAGCAAAAGGTGTTGAAAATGCAGGATCACCTAATGTAATACCTGGGATATTTGCTTGTTGGCAAAAGAATGTAACATCAGGAACTTTAGATATACTAAAGTTGAACCCATTAGGGGATAGTGGATTTAAGCCAGCTGGAATAGAAATAGTCATATAGTTATTTATAATGAAAAAAAGGGCACCGAAGTGCCCTTTGAATTACTAATCGTTTTACTGATTCTAACTATTATAGCAAGTTAGTAACAGTTACGCGACGGTAGTAGTAGTTCTTATTGGAGATAATATCACCAGTAGTACCAGAGCTGTCGTCCAAGTCAACGAATGGGTTAGCAACCATACCATAACGTGTCTTGAAACCAATTTTAGGTTGGAAGCTGTTAGGATCAACAGCACGAACCATTTGGAGCGGAACGTATGGGCAATAGAACAAACCAGCGTCAAACGCAGAAGCACCTTTGTAACCAACTACGAAGAATTGGCTAGCAGATACGTTTGATGAATATGGGTCAACATAAACTTTGTACTTGCCGTTTAGAACACCAGCGAAAGTAGTAGAAGTATCATCAACAGTTAGATTATTTTTACCAGTTAGACCAGATTGATAATCCAACACACCAGCCATTGCTAGAGCAGAAGCAACGTCAGCTGAAGTGATGATAAAGTTACCACGACCACGACGAGTTTGTTGACCGATAGCATTGGCTTCACGTTCGATTTGGAACATTAGACCTTTGAATTTTTCAACAGACCAACGACCATTAGAGTCAACGTCTAGGTCAAAAGTACCTTGAGTAGCAGTACCAACAGCAGCACCTGGAACAGCACTACGGTATACAGTACGAACAACTTCACGGTTGATCTCAGCAAGAATCTCAGTAGAGAGAATGTTGCTTAATTCGCCTTCAGCGTCAAGACCATGAACTGCTTTCAAGTCTTGTGCTAATTCAACTGAGTATTCAGCTTTAAGAGCACGAGTCTTAGCAACTACAGAAGTCTTTTCGATAGAGAAAGACATAGCACCGAAAGAACCGTCACCAGTACCACCTTGGCCAAGTCGCTCAGCTGCGGAAGTAGCAAGACCAGTACCTGCAGCAGCATCACCAGTAGATGGACCACCAGATTGTGTACCAGTACCAGAGAATGCAGAGTTTGCTTCGTTGAATAACGCTTCAGTACCACCTTGAGTGCTGTAACGTGATTTCATTGCGAAAATCAAACCAGTAGGTTGAGTCATTGGTTGAACACCAGCGATATCATAAGCGATAAGTTGTGGCATTGCACGACGTACCAAGCTGATCAATACTGGGTCAAACTTAGCGATACCGCCAGCATCAGGATATGAACCAACGCTGTTAGCTGGAGCTGCTTCGAAAAGAGCTTCAGTTTGCTTAGCCATTTCACGTTCCTGGTTCTCTAATAGAACAGCAGTAACTTCACGCTTGTAAGATGATTCGATTGGAGCAGAGCCTTCGTGATTTAACACGGGTGCCCATTTTTCCATTAATTGTTTGCGATCCATTTTGGATTCCTTTATTTAAAAATTTATTAATTGTTGAGTGCTGATAGATAAGCAGACATTTTTGGGTCTGTACGCTTTGATCCAGCTTCAGTGATAACTTCAACTGGAGTATCAGTTACAACAGATGTTACACCTGATGTAGTTTTAGTAGTGAAATAAGATTCACGTAAAGTCTTAACTTTAGATTCATAAGTTTCAGCATCATCGAAAGTAACTTCAGCAACTAAACCAGCAAACTTTTCAGCTTGTGTGTCAGTTAAACCTTCACTGATTGATTTAACAATTTCGCTACGCTTTGCTTCGTTAACTGATTTAGTCAACTCAATATTAGCAGCAACTTGTTCATCAATCTTCGCTTTAAGTTCACCAATTGTTTCTTCCATGTCGGCAAGTAGGTCATACTTTTCTTCAGGAACATCAATATAGTGTTCTTCGAATAGTCCTTTCAGACCATCAACGAAACTTTCTAAAATATCAGACTTAATACCACGCTCAAGGGCGATTTCATTCTGTGTCATCCACTGCTCAGCAATATAGCCGAGGTATCCATCAACTTGTTCAACAATACCCTCAATTTCTTCAGCAACAGTAGTAGCTACTTTTGCTTCGAACTCTTCTTCTAAACGTGCAACTTCAGCAGTTACACGTGACATAACTGCAGCTTCAAAAATCATAGCAGCTTTGTCTTTAAATTCTTCTGAAAGATCTTCAGTGCCAAACATAGCATCTAAATCTTCCTTAACACCTTTAACAGCGTTACCTTTGCGAACTGGAGTCTGGTCGCCATTGTGTGGGTTCATAGAACCTTCTGGACCTTTCTCAGCATCTTCTTGGGTTTGCACGTCATTCTTAGCATTGCTTGGCTCATCTTCTGGTTTAGTTGCTTTAACAGCATCACCTTTACGGATAGGCTCTTTATCGCCACCTGCAGAATGAGCAGTAACATCTTTTTTACCTGTTTCAGCGCCAGCCAATTTGGCTTCATCTAATTGTTTATTCTTAGACTCTGCTAAAATTTCAGCGATTTTTTGTTCGATTGACATCGTTATTCTCCTAACTGGATAGTTCTATTATTTATTTATTAATTATCTGATTTTACTCAGAAAGTGTTGGAAAGCTCGAATCTTTGCTTCCTCTAGATTTCTAGAAGAAGTTTTCTTAATGAAAGATTTTACCTCTTCAATATTTTGTTCCACAAACTTTCCATCAACAAATGTCCATTCCTTACCTTCCATAATGCCACGTACATAAGCATCTGGGGCTGAAGGATCCGCGACGATATCAGCTGCAGTAGACAGCATGAAATCATCTTGAACAACTTGTACACCTTCGTTATTAGTCTTAAGTGAACCCATTGCTCTTGAAGAAACACCAAGGTTTGCGCCACCTTCTAAAAGACCTTTAGCGATTTGACCCATTGGAGTATCTAAAATTTTAGCACGACCAATATAGTTCGTACCTTCTTTGCGTAAAGAAGTAATCATATGTGATACACGATCAAGATTAATACCTGGACCTTCTGGGTGACCTAGTTCACCGTATGCACGATTATTCTCTACAGCTTCTTTAATATAACGACCAACTTCGCGATCCATTGTACTTTCTTTGTACATACGACCATTGCGGTTAGTAATTTCTGATTGAAGGAAAACACCTTCAATAAAATATTGTTTTGGTTTACCTAACTTTTCTTCAACGATTAAGTTAGTTGTATCAAAAACTTCTCTAATAAGTTTCATTATGGGTGTCCTGATAAGCTAGTGTTAGCGCCAACAATAGTTGGATCGTCATAAGAACCGTAAGTAGCAGTCTCAACTGTAGTAGACCAACCAGCGACTTTACGTAAAATTAAATAACCAGTAACTGGTTTTGCTACATCATTGTTAACAACAATATCATATGTGTTGTTAGTTGTGTCAGCAAAACCATTAGAATTAAAATCTAAGAATGGAGCATTTTCTGGGGCGCATGCAATAATGTTTTTGCTATTGCGAGTAATACGCAATGTAGCACCATCCGCACCAGTAGAAATAAACTTAACAATGTTAACAGTTGGTGTATCAGAATTTCTAGCCTGAGTAGCAGCACCTAAGTTAGCAATAGTAAGGGTTCCAGTTTCAGCAGCAACAGTATCAAAATGTACGATTACTTCTTGGTTTGTATTTTTAACAGTTGTAAATAAGACAGCCATTTTTATTCCTCTATTTGTTCAAGCACGTGAAAGAAGTTATCTTTTGATTCTCTCATATACTCGATAATCTCTGTTTGATCACCTAATAACTTATTTAGGATATCTTGTGTATCTTCATTTATTGCAACTGTGGAGTTATCAGCAAGCACATAGTGCAATTTGCCTTCAACGATTCTATCAAGTTTATTTAAAGAACGAATTTTATGAACGACTGGGTCAACACTAAAAATATTTGAAGAAGCAAGTTCTACGTATGATTCTATTAATGTATCAGTAACTTTAATATCGTGGTGTTCTTTAATAATACTGGCTACCGTATGTTCCGAAATTTCCTGATATGTATCTTTTGTAATCTTGCCAGCTAATTGATGTGTATCGTAATCTTCTTTAATATATTTTCTTGCTTCTTCGATAGTCTTATGATCAGTGTTTAAACCATTAATTAAAATCTTACCTTCGTCAGTCATTTCTATTAACTGGCGATAGGATCTAACACTTTCAACAATGTTAGATTTTCTAAGAGAAGATTTTAATTCGTAATATTTCATTCTTCTTCAGTGGTTACTGGTTCTTCTTGATTAAACATTGATTGCGCAACATCAGTACGCATATCATCTAAACGTGTAGAAATCTTTTCCGCCATTGCGTCATTAAATGCAGTTTCAATTCCAGTTGCATCTTTATTAATAATCGCCGACACTAAATCTAATGTACTCATAATATCTCCTTATTGACCAGCAGGTTTTGGAGCATCAGCAACTGGTGCTTCAGCAGCCTGTGGCGCATTTGCTTGTAAAAAATTCTGTTGAGCAGCTTGGGTAACACCAGCAAGTTGTCCAGTTCTTTCTGCATCACTTACATGGTATTCTTCATCAGAATCCATTTCAGCTTGCATTTCTTCAATTTCATCTTCAGTCTGGTAAAGAACATTTCTCTTAACCCAGTCCATAGAATAAAATTTACCAAGATATGGTTCAATTAATTGTAGGGCATTTAAACGACCCATTAAAATTTCATTATCTTTTAATTCAGCATAATGATTATCAACAACATAATTGTAACGAATATCTTGTTTAATTAGTTCCCAGTCTTCTGGGCGCATAATATTTTTAGCGATTAACTGAACACGAAGTGCATCAGTAAATATGTGGCTAAACTTTTGACGTAGTCTTATAATAAACTTATTAAACTTAACCTCATCACGACTAATTTCTTGCGCACGACCTATGCTAAAACCACCATCTTGTTGAAGGCGACCAATTGGCACATTCAATGAACGATATAATTTTTGCTGGAAGTATTCAATATCTTGAATCTCACCAAGATTTTGACCACCTGGAAGAGTAGTAATCTCAGTACCTTTACCACCTTCACGACGTGGCATCCAGAAATCTTCCATCATTGACAAATGGCGACGATCATCTCTGACCTCGCCTGTCGTTGCATCATAAACAATCTTATTACGGAACTTGTTCATGATATCATTAACGTATTGTTCTGCCTTAACTTTTGGCAAGTTACCTACGTCAACATAAAATATTCTACGTTCAGGCGCACGACTAATACGGTAGATAACTAAAGAATCTTCAATCATCTTTAATTGGTTAGTTGGCTTAATTGCTTTATGCAAATAAGACATCATCATACCAGTATTAGCATCTAAGAAACCAGATGGTGTATAAACCACTGAGTCTAAAGATAACTTAACACCTTGAGTTGTTTGTTCAGTAATACCTTTATCATTGTAAAGATAATATTCTTGAACTTCTTTAACAACTTCAACACCCTGAGGAGTTCTTGACTTAACTACATTTTTAATCCTACGAATTTTACGTGGATCAATGTAACGTAACTCAACAATTCCCTGTTTTAAATTATTTTCATCTAAAAGAATATGATAGTAAATACGACCATCAACATACCAAGTGCGAAAAATTTCATGACCACGTTCTTGGAATTTTAATAGTTTAACTATCTCTTCAAATTCAATGCGAATTTTTTTCTTAATACTTTCAGAAACATCAACGTCATCTAAATTAATAGTAACTGTTTGATCTTCTTCATCGTATACAATTGCTTCACTAACAATATCTTCAATGGCACCATCACAATCGCTATATGTTGCAACTTCACGATAACGACGGATTAGATCATTTTCATTTTTAATGACACCATCTAGGTCCATGACCATACCATAGTAACCACCAGCATTTACACCAGTGTTTACTACAGTTGATCCATCTTGAGGATTAGGAGCGACAATACTGTCTAACTCCCTTTCCTTTTTACGTAGTATCTCGAATCCAAATAACTGCATTATATAAAACCCTCGAATTGTTTAATTATTAAACTGGGAAACTACCAACTGGAGTGTCAACAGAAACATTAACACCAAATCCAGAAGCAGCACCAGTAGCAGATGTAAAGAAGTTGTATTGGAATTCTACATCAAACTGTTCAATAGCATTTTGTTGTTCGTAATCTAAACCAATTGCAGCAACAGTAGTTGGGTAAGCATCAATAAAGTTGTAAGTCTTGATGATAGCACCACTACGATCTAATTGGTGTACAGCTAAGTCAACTTGGTAGTCAGTAGGATTAACACGACCATCAGTAGTGTCATAGTTCTGAATACCAGACTGCCATTGTTCTAGTGCATTACGGATACCAAAAGTAGTATCATTATACACAGTAACAGTCCAAGGTTGGAAAGTACGTTCGCCAGCAAAGTTAACAGGACGACCACGATAAAGAACACCAATGTTCTCAATAGTAGAAGCTGGTAACTGAGCAGCTTTACACAAGAATTGTGCACGTTGGCCAGCAACTGCGCCTAATGTCACAAAACTTGGAAATGTTAGTTCAACACGGAATTGGTTTGGGCGAGCACCGCCACCCAACATCTGCGCTTTAAAATCAGCAATATTTGCCATTTATTTTTCTCCTTAGTTCTTTATTTATTTATTAAGCACCAAGCTCTGTGAAGCTGATTGAAGAACGAGCAGCAACAAAGTTTAGAGTAATAAAGTTAATAGAACGATTTGGTTTAACGTAGATGTCTGCAACGAATTGGTTAGCATCAACAACGTCACCAGTATTGTTTGAACCATCGCAAACAACTATGAAGTCAGTAACACCACGACGACCTTGAACACCACGTAAGAATGGTTCTACTAAGTTACGGAATTGCGCTTGAGTAAAGCTGTCATTAAATTCGAACAACTGGAACTTAGCAGCAGTAGCGATAGCTTTTTCCATAACGATGAATAAGCGACGTACGTTAATACGATCAAACGCACTTGGTTTAGCCAATAGAGTTTTGTCACCGTAAAGAACAGTACCTTCACCTGGGAAAGTAACAACTGGGTTAATACCAGCAGCGTAAAGAACATCACGATCTGCTTTATTTGGATTAACAGCCAATTTAACTACGTTCTTAATTTGACCACGATTTAAACCACCTGGAGAGAACCAAGGATCATTAGTGTTATCAGTACGAGCACATAGACCAGCAGTATCACCATTTAATGGAACAAAACGATACTTGTCGTTGTAACGATCGTATTGATATTTGTAACCAGAATCCATAACACCATAAGAAGTGCTAGAGATTAAATTACGATACGCAACAAGAGCAGTAGTAGCAGCAGAACCAGTACCAGTAATTGGGTTACCAGAAGAAACGTCTTGTGGAGAAATAAACGCTACGCAATCAAGACGAGTTTCAGCAATGTTAGAAATAACATACTGAGCAACAGTAGCAGAAGCTGGACCAACTGGCAATAGGCTGATATCATACTGAGCGTCGTCAGCATAAAGTGCCCAAGCATTTTCTAATTGGCCATCAGTAACTGCTAGATCATCAACACCACCTGATAGGGAAGAAGTATACGCTGCAGATAATGATGCAAAAATAGTACCAACAGAACCAACTTGAGCAGCAGTACCCCAAGCAGATCCAGAAAGAACTGCAGTAGTGTGATCTAACCACCATACATATTTAGAAGTAGAGTTAATTACATTCTTGTAATAGTTGTTAGTTCCGTTTGGAGATTTTGCATCAGATGCTTTAGAAACATAAGCAAATTTCTCTAGGATAGTTCCTGGAATTCCAGACCATAGACCATCTTGGTCAATGATAGCAACGTGGAGTTCGTCATTAGAACCACCAACAGAAGCTGCATATGGAGATGTGCCTGGAGCAGTTGGGAATGCAGCAGCATAAGTCCAACCAGTGAAAGTAGCAGAGTCAGCCATTACAACCTGTAATGAGTTACCTAGTGTACCTGGATATTTGGCAGCAAATTCACCAACAACACCTTCACCATCGATAAAGCTGTTTAGATAAACTGTGCTGTTATTAATCTTAACACCACCAACAGAAATAGTTGTAGTTGCAGTAAATCCTGAACCACCACCACCAGTTAAACTAATTGCTGGAGCAGAAGTATAACCAGTACCTGGATTAGTAATAGTAATACCAGTAATAGTTGATCCAGAAATAGTAACAGTACCAACAGTAGCACCAGTACCAGTACCAGTAATTGTAGCAGTTGGAGCAGAAGTATAACCAGAACCTGGATTAGTAATAGTAATTGCAGTAACAGCACCAGCAACAACAGTTACTGTACCAGTAGCATTTGTGCCACCAGCAACTTGTGGGTTGCTAAATGTAACAGTAGGAGTACCAGTATAGCCAGTACCACCAGCAGAAATAGTTACACCAGTTACAGTACCACCAGAACGAGTAACAGTAGCAGTAGCTTGAATACCACCAGTAACTTGAGGTGCACCAATTGTAACAGTTGGAGCAGAAGTGTATCCAGAACCTGCATTAGAAATAGTAACAGCACTGATAGAACCAGATGGTGTTGATACTGCGTTTCTAGCGTTTGTGCAATCAGCACGAGTAACTAGAAGAGCATTTGTATATGACAGGAAGTTCGCTGCAGTAAAAAAGGCTTGAGCATTAGCGTCTTGTGGTTTGCCAAAGATTTGAACTAATTCGTTCTCTGAAGTAACCTGAACTGGGGACATAACTGGACCCCATACATACGCACCAACTGTAGCACCACGACTAGTAGATACTGCTGGAACGATCGCTGAAAAATCTTTTTCTACGACTGCAACGCCTGGAGATAATTGGAAAGGCATTGTAATTCTCCTTGTTAATAAGTTTTACTTTAGACAGAAATTCGTGTCTACCATTTATTTAGTTTTTATTGGTTTTCTCAAAAATTAAGTGGTTCTTTATCGTCATTTCCATCATCATAGAACCCAAAGGGAGTAAGTTCATCTTCAATTGCTTGAATCTGTTTCTCATACATAATAGTTCTTAGGTTTATGTTATTTAGGTCTTTAAAATAAGGCTGAGTTGTAAGCCAACCGAAAAGAACCAAAGGCATAACCAAGTCATCATGATATCCCTCGTCTGCTTCATACGAACCTTTTTTCTCAATAAAAGTAGAGATTTCAGAGATCGTATCCGCATCAGTAATTAATAATTTATTCTCTTCAACCAAAGATTTGAAGTTGTGACACCCAATTCGTTTAATCTTTTTATCAGTGTTAACTCCTAATTGGGTTTTACCCCCACCGAAACCAGCACCAACATATTGCCCTTGTGTGTGACGATTAACAAACAATATATTCTCGTATTCTAATTCATTATACAAGATATGGGCAACTTGTTCGCTAACATTTATCTCTAACAAGAGATATGCTTCATTATATTCTTTACCTACTTTATACAGTATGTTTGGATATAACAAAGGACTAATATCATTTTTTCTATATTTTGCAACAATTCTATATGGTGCTTCAGTAATATCAACCACTTGGAAAGCAGAATAGTCACCACCAACACCTTTTGCTACGTCAGCCACTAAACAATATGTATGACCTTTTTGTGGTCTTACATAAACATCTAATCCATCTTTTTCATAGATTCTAGGATCAATTGACATCTTGGCAATAATATCAGCACTAATCAAAGTTAAACTAGAACCAAGGAACTTACAAGCAACCTCTTGATTATATTTAAGTTCACCAAGCATTGCTTTCTGTTCAGCTGCCCATTTATCATCACGTCCAGGGATTTCCCAATACGGAATAAACAAAGCAGTAAAACCATTACGTCCGTTTTCAGCATCATTCCAAAATTTCCAGAAATGATTATATCCAAGTGGTGTTGAAGATAAAAGAATCTTTGTTGTTTCACCAGCAGAAATAGTTGGGTAAACAGAAGTAAAGAATTCTTCAGCTACGTTATTAGGAATAATCGCAGCCTCGTCAACATAAAGTAAATTAACAGATTTACCACGAATACCAGAAGTAGATGTGGCAGCTGTAAATACCTTTGAACCATTTTCTAGTTCTACGTCACCTTTATTCCAAGTAGTAACACCTTGTTGCATCCACAAAGGAAGCATCTCATACATGGTTTGGTAACGATTTAAAACTTCTCTTGCAGCAGTTGCTTTGTTGGCCAAAATAGCAACTTGTTTATTTGCTTGAAATAATGTATACCAAAGAATATAAGCAGCAGAGGCAGTAGTTTTACCTTGCTGACGTCCTTCCATAAGGATAACACGTCTATTATTATGGATTACATTTAATTTATTCTTCTGACAATCATACAATTTAAACAACTGCAGACCATAATCAAGAGTAACGATATAACAATAATTCTCAATAAAGTAAATATAATCTTGAGCACATTTCATGTACTCTTTAATATTATCCTGTGTAAAATCAACTACTACACCTGCTGCTTTTAAGTTCGCATTCGAATTATATATTTCTGCCATTTATAATCCTTGGCCAGTCCACTGCTCCGAAGTAACTGTTGCGGTAGTCACATCACCTTGCGCCACATATGCCCTATTAGCACCAGTAGCTTCATTCTCTCCAATATTAGCATTAACCTGAGTAATAACACCCTGACCAGAAACTGGACCATAAAGGTTAAGTTTCATTTCAAAATTAAGCGTATGAGTAACAAATCTTCTATCAGTAAAAGATCCATCGTATTCATCAACAACTGAAACACTATTTAAAATAATAGGAACATCCATGGTAATACCCATTTCAGGTACCATGTTAATTTGAAGTGTATATTCTGGTGTAAAAGTAGGAAGGATCTGCTCAATAATCTGCATTCCATCTTCCTGTGTTTTAGTTATAACATAAAGAGATAAATCTAAGTTATAAGGAACAGGAGTATATACAGTTGGTTTTGTTGAATTAGAAGCGTCAGTTTTAATTTGTTGCATTCTATTTAATTTACGAGATGAATCATAAACATAACCAATAATCTCAAATGACATTCTTGGCAAGGAAACCATAGTAACATTATTTTCAATATCAGGTTGTTGGTCTAAACGAACTAACCATTTTTCTTTTGGCGCATAAGAAAGCGGAACTTGTAAACGCTGAATAGTATCACCATTAACAGAGTCGCCTTGTTTACGATCAATATAAATGTCGCTGAATAAACGACCGAACGCAACGATCGCTTTTCTTATTGAACCATGATAATAAACATTTCCATCAAGCATTGTTTATTTCTCCGAATGGATTAAGCTCATCAAAATTTAATACCCCTGTTGCTGCAGATTTAAAGGCATCATTTTCACCAAATCCGTCAGAAGACTTATTAATATCAATATCAAGAGTTGTCGTTGCAGCAGCTCCAACGCCACTACCACCAACAAAACTAATAATTGGGGCAATTTGATAACCAGTACCAGCATTGGTAAGGTTAATTGCAACAATCTGACCAGCAGTAGTTCCAGATCCTAAAACTGCAGTTGCTGCTGCACCAGTTCCAGAAGAACTTGTAAATGTAACTGTTGGAACAGAAGTATATCCTGTTCCATTATTTGTTAATGTAATAGTATGCACACGACCATGAATATTTCTAGTAGTATTAGTGCTGAATGTTTTAAGAGATTCAAAATTATCCACTTCAGCGATACCAGTATCAATTCTTTCTGAAGAGTACTGGAACAATTCAACTTGTAATTTGTAAACATAAAGTTTACCAAGTTGATAGAATGGATCTTGATGTTGAACAAATTTAATTTCAAACAATCCACCAGTAAGTGGGAAGTAAATTAAATCACCTTCATTTGGTCTATCAGGAACAGTTGTTACGCCATAACGACCAACAAACTGACCCCAACGTCTACGAGCAACAACTAAAGTTGCAGACTGTTCAATCATTAAACCAAATTTCTGAATAAATGCACCTTGACCAGAAAACGAGTCTACGTTCTCAAAATACATTTCAATAGGAAATGCAGTTTTAAATTGAGAAAGGCGATCTTCACCTAGAACATTATCCTTAGAAACTAAGGATCTTGGAATGTAAAAAACTTCATTACCATAAATCTTTAACGATTCAATGATAATGTCTTCAATCAGGAATTGCTCGTTTTTAGTTCCCTGAGAAAAATATACATTTACGGTGCTCATTTTATCCTAAGAAGAATTCTAATGGGGCTGATTTATTTTGTAGTTCGTCTTCTAAGGTTTGTATTTCTGTCATGGCTTCTTGATATAATTTATCGCCATCTAATGTTACGCCACCTGGAAGTTGAAGTCCTGTAAATTTCTTTAGGTTAGTACCCCATTGACGTTTAAATTGAGCAGTGCAATAACGCTTAATCCAGTTTTCATTCCAAACTTTAGAGAAAGCAGCTGGATCTAAAGCACGATATGCTTGAACAATAATATAGTCACCAAACTGAATATCAGTTGCCCAGTTAATATCTAGGTATAAACGATTTTGTAAACGATTAAAACGATAAAGCGTATGACCATTTAACTCTAAATCTAATAGAGCCAGATGAGACATAACAGTTTTGTAGTAAATAATTGATGTAGATGTTAAATCGTATAGGTCATTCAAACGCAATTGATATTGTAAATCAAAAATATTCTTAGATGATGAAGCCTGACCTATACTTAAAACTTTTTGAACACCGTATACTGAGTCATCAATATCAATATATTTTTTATCATATTCACCAAGAACGCATGGGGATCCTGAACCAAGAGTAGCAGTTACACCAAGTCCGCTAATAATAGTTTCACCAGCTAAAAATGTTCCGACCACATTTTTAACCATTAGGTTATTGCCTGATGACGCAGCAAAATTTTCTCTAGTAACTGTTGCAACAGCAAGAGAAGTTTGACCTACTACCTGATCTTCTAAACCAAATGATGAAGCATTATTAGTAGTAAGAGTTATAGTGGAAGCATGAATTTGACACTTAAGATATACTTGTTCGATACCTTCGTAGTGATATAGACGCCAGTAATCTAGCACCTGATCAATACGATCTTCTAACTGATCATCATCTACGTTAATCTCCAAAACTGGAGCACCTAGATCTCTGAGGCAGTATTGCTTTAGATCTTCTCTAGAAGCTGGGATTGCCATATATTATACCTTGAATGCGATTGATTCGCCTTTGATAGCAGAGGTTCCAGAAGAACAAGTAGCGTAAACAGTTAATGTACCACCAGAAATAGATGCTGTAAACGTAGTGTTAGTTGTTGCTGTTTGAACTTCTATACCAGCCAAATAGTTTTCAGATAAAGTTACGTTAGTTCCATCATGAACAAACATCAAACGAAGAACTCTGTATGCAGTTCCATTAACAACTTGCATTTCAATAACACCAGAACGATACGTTGCTGTTGCGAAAGTAGTAATAGCAGTTGCAGTTGATCCAGAAGTAGAACCAGAGAATGATTTTCTAGTTCTAATCGTATCGTCAAAAGTAGAAACTGTAATAGTATTAACTACAGTTTCATTGTTTACTGTTGTAGTTGTACCATTGATTGTAAGGTTACCAGTAACTGTTAAGTTATTATTAACAGTAGTAGTACCAGTACCCGCACCAATAGAAACTGTAGTAGCTGAACCACCAATATTAAGAGTAGTCGCTACTGTATTAAATAAGTTCTGAGTAGTTTGTGTTCCAAGAACAGTACCAGTCGCTTCTAAGAAACGAGAGTAGTTCATACCAGCAACTTTTAGTGCAGCATTACCAGCAGAGTTCTTAGCAAAGAATTCTAATTCACCGTTGGATGCACCAGCAGAAGTTTCTGCTCTAATGTAAGTATATTTGTCAACAGAAGATACACCACCTAATGAAGACCATGCGCCAGAAGAATACCCTTCGAAAGAAACTTGATCCGTATTATAACGCATCATACCAGCAGATGGCGATCCTGGACGTTGAGCAGTAGTACCAACTGGAATCAACCAATAATTTGTGCCAGTTGCAGAAAGTACATCTAAACCAGCAACGCTAGTAATTGTTGAGCCAAGAGAAACTGAACTAGAACCAATAGTAACCTGACCAGTTGCCCAAGTAGGAGCATAACCAGCACCAGCAGATTTTAAGAATGTACCAGATGCACCAGCAGTAATAAAAGTAGTAGTACTTACGTCAGACTGAATAATTAACTGACCCGCAGAACCACCATTAATATTATTTGCTGAAACAGCAGTAGTTGCAGTACCAGCTGAGATAGAAGAAGCAGCAACCCAAGTAGGTGCACCAATACCACCAGAAACAAGAAGTTGTCCAGAAGTACCAGAAGCAGTAAGAGCAAGACCATTAGAAGTAGAATAAGCAACAGAACCAGCATTTGCTGTAATTGCTGAACCAGTACCACCATATCCTAAACCAACAGCAGTACCAGTCCAAACAGAACCAGTACTAAAGGTTTTATTTAAAGCAGTTTGAACTGCGTTTGCGCTTAATAATGCGTTACCACCAGCAGTTGTACCATCATGGAGACGCAATACGTTAAGTGTTGAGTCAACAGATAATTCTCCTGCTGCTCCAGTGAACGCATTGTTCTGTGTGGTAGTTCCTCTTCTAAATTGTACTTGTGTTGACATGTTATTCCTCTATTTTCTCTATTTATTATGCTTGCGCTTCTGTCCAGAATAAGTTGACAATTGGATTCGCAGCAGTTGTAGTACTGTTGTTTTTAATTACAACTGCCAAAACGTCTGGACCGTCAGGGAAGTTACTATAACCACCAATTACTGAGTTACCAAATTCTTTCAAGTTGGATAAGTCAATAGAAGCGAAACCTCCTGGCTGTCCAAGTGTACCAAATAACTGTTCGCCTGGAGTAGCAGCAGTTGCTGAACTTGTTGAAATTTGTGCAAAAGAAGGTTGTGAACCTAATGCAGTTGTGTTTACGTTTGTCCATGTTAATGATGATGCATCGGTATTACCTGGATTTAAAATACCAGTAACAGTAACTGATTGGTCAGACTGAATTTGTAATGATTGCAGCAATAATTGCGCACGATTGACAAGATCTCTATCTCCGAAAACTCCAGCAATTGAGTTAGAAACAGAAGGTGCTAGACGTAGGTAGAACGCTGTTACCGATGCATTGGCTGCTAAATTAGTAACCTGTTGTTGATAGTTAAAGTAGTAACCACGATCGTTATCAAACTTACCATCAGTAATATAAGAAGAACCCCAGTGGTTAACAACAGGAGAAGCAGTACAAGAAACTAATGTTACCGAATTAAATCCATTGCCAACCGCATGGATTCCTGCTGCGCCACCAGTAAATGTTTTATTAGATCCACCGATAAAGAATGTCATCGATGCACCACGTGTTAAACCAGTTAATTGATTACCAGAAACACCAGTATAATTAATCAATTCATTTTCAACTAAAACTGTTCCGCCACTTGTTGGAAATCTTAAAGCATCATTTAATGTTAATGTAGTATCAGTGCTTGTCATACTTGCCATTAAACGATCAGCAGCAGATTCATTGATGGCTTGGTATCGAGCAACCATGTTACCAGAACGCATGTAAGCAGAATCGTTTACGTTATTTTGTTTCATGCGGTGAACAAGAATCATGTTACCATCAGAACCACGGCACATAAAATCAATAAAACCAGCACCATACCAAGACCAGCTAATACCCAACATCTGCATTTTATTAACAGAGATTTGATAACCAGAAATACCAGTACCATCAATTTTATCAATATTAAATTGAGATTGTGGGTAACGAGTATCAATTGTTAAAGATAATTTAATAAGACTTGATGCATTAATACCACGATATGGTGGATTAACTGTCATTGATGTATCACTTGTGATAGCATTAACTTTATATGACATACCACGAATAACTACGTTATCACCAACTTTTAATTGTTGAGTAAAACGAGTAGATGTTCCAGTTACAGTTTGTGAGCCTGGAGTTACTGAAACGAATCCTGATGTTTGAAAAACTGAGGCACGTTTAACAACTGCTAATTCTCGCCCATCAAATTCCCAGAATAATCCATTTTGATCATCAAACGTACCACAACGAGTAGTTGCGCCATGCCAGTTAGTAACTGTAACACGTGGAAGATTTGTCAACACTGAAGAAGCAGAACCCAATGGAGTTGTTGCTGCAATAGTAAATTGGTTTTCAGAAACTACACCAGTAACACCATAAGTTCCATTATATCCTGCAGTAACAACACCTGAGATAACAATTGTTGCGCCAGCTTGAATACCATGGTCAACTTCAGTTGAAACAGTAATTACAGAACCAACTGTTGTTCCGTTTGCAGAAATTTGGTCAAGGTTAAGAACTGGGTTAAACAAAACACCAGAAGTCCACATAATACCTTTACCAGATTGGTAACGGATATATTTCTTAGTCTGACGAGATATAGAAGCACCATGACTTGAAACGAAAGTTCCCAAGTTAATACCACCATCAAATGGTCTGTGCTGAACGAACGCATCAGAACGAACGTGGGAAGTTATTGATATACCAGAGTTTTGTACGGCACCACCAACCTGAGCAGTAAACGTAAAGGTAGTTGGAGAAGGAACTGTCTCAGCGTAGAAGTTACCTTGCATGTAAACATGGTTAGTACCACTTGATTGAACAGTATTAATTAATGGAGTTCCTGGAACAATACCATGATTAGCAGAACATGTTACAGTAATCTTAGATGGAGAGTTACCATCAGATGTTACAGATGCAATTGGAATTTGTGACCCAGCATAGAAACCACCTTTACGTGCATAAGAACTTCCTTGGAAAACGCTTAATCCGTTTGTACCAACAATACCTTTTGCGTAGTAAGTAAATGTAGTTGTTGTTGGCGTAGAAACAACAACGAATGAACCTTCAGCACGAGCATAATATTGAGTACCTGTTAAACCGAATACAATAACTGGAGATCCAGCTGTAAGACCGTGAGCCTGTGAACAAGTAACAGTCATAACTGATGGATTGCCTCCATCTGATGTAATATTGGTAACGAATAAGTCAAGACCTGGTTTTTCAAAAATACCTGGGATCAATCTATTGTGTGCAAAATTTTGCCACTTTGTTGGTTGGAGACCATATTCAAAGTCAGCGTCGATCATAGCCTGTGGTTCAGCAACACGCATACGTTCAATAGCATCAACACCAAACGCATATGGGCGAACAATATTACCGATTTGTTTAGGTGCGTCAGAATAAATTGCAATCTTATCTGTGCTCAACATTGTTGAAGTATCAGCACCAAAAGTAACCAATGATGTTCCTAACTGTTCAGAAGTTTGTGAACCCATTGTATACCCAAAACCACTTGGTTGTGGAGTAAATGTAGTATCGTTTGGATTATATACAATCGTACCATTTTTGGTAGGATCGCCAAGAGCGTAGATATTTGTCTGCGCTGTTTTATTTGCAATAATTAATAACTGGGTTAGATCCACTTTACCAGGGAATAATAATGTTCCCTGTCCTGCTGGACCTGGAGTAAAGACATACTTTTCAATTAGCTGACGTGCCATGTTCTATCCTTTAGAAACCAAAAATAAGTGCTTGAGCCAAATAATCTGATTTGACTGATTGGTCGATGTTGTTTAACGAAATAATACCTGTAAAACTTAAAATACCGCAATCGTAAATATTATTTGCGGTAGAATATACTGTTCCTTCATCTTCAGTAATGGTAATATTATTATCAGTGACGTAACCAAGATCTGAAGCAGAAGTTGCAAAAATCGCAGAAGCAACTGTTGCGTTTGATGCTGCATTAATCCATGCTGAACCAGTATATGTTAATACTTGGTTAGCAGCAGGACTACTTATATTAACTCCAGACAGTGATTGTAGAGTTGGATTATTTACATTAATAACCCCAGTAGATGAATTATAAGAAGCAATACCACTTGCGCTTATCGAAGCTCTTGCTAATGGAACACTAAAATAAAGATTAGAAGATCCCTGAGCAATATCATCAGTGGTAGCATTTGAACCAGCAGTAACCAGTCCTTTAGAATTTGTTGTTATCTTAGTATAAGTACCTGCAGTTCCAACAGAAGCTAAAGTAACTGTTGTTGTTCCGCCAGTAGTACCAGTACCTGTTGCATCACCACTTAAAGTAATTGCACCAGATATTGAAGCGGTAGAAACTGCAGTGACTAAACCTTTTGCATTAACAGTAACAACTGGTATTTGTGTGGTAGAACCAAAAGAACCTACGTTGGTATTAACTGTGGCAAGGGTCATTGCCGTAGTAGTTCCAGTAGTACCTGAACCAGTTACATCTCCACTAAACGCTATTGTGCTAGATAAAGCAATAGTAGATGCTGATGTTATACGTCCATATTGATCTATTGATAATACAGGGATAGCAGTCGCGGATCCATAAGATCCAGCGGTAACACCAGAGGATGCTAATGCTACAGTTACTGCAGAAGAACCATTAAAAGATGTTCCTGTTAGACCAGTACCAATAGTTAATGCATTTGTTGTGCTTGCCGCAATAATTATATTAGCAGAACCATCAAATGCTACTCCATTAATATTTCTAGGAGTTTGTAAAGTAGTTGCAGTACTAGCATTGCCAGTTAATGCACCAACAAAGGTAGTAGAAGTAACAGATGTTAAACCAGCAAAAGTAGTTACCGTAGCACCAAGTGCCACGTTTGTAGAACCAATTGTTACTGAACTATTTGTTAATTTAGAGTTAGCAATTGATCCAGCCAACATTGTATTTGTAACAGTACCAGTATCACCAGTTGTTACAACAGTACCAGTGGTTGCTGGTAAAGTAATAGTGTTAGTTCCAGCAATCGCTGCTGATGTTAAAGTAATAGTTCCTGAAGTAGAACCATTAAATAATTGACTTTTACCAGCAGCAAGTGCAATATTTTCAGAAGAAGTCCATGCGCTTGTTGAAGAAGCCCATTGGAAAGTTTTATTTGTGGAGCCATATAAAAGAATACCACCACCATTTGCAGTAGTATCTGTTGGCGTGCCAACTTTACCAATTTCAATATTTTTATCTGCAACAACCATTGTTGTTGAGTTAATTGTTTCAGTAGTTCCATTTACTGTAAAGTTACCAGTAACAACCATGTTATTATTAACAGTAGTTGTACCAGTAGAAGCACCAATATTAATAGAAGTACCAGCAGCAAACAGAGTTGGGCTTGTTGGTGTAGCGAAGAAAGATGTTGCGCCAGAAGTACCATCTATGGCAGTTAAACCAGATATACTTGTTGAAGTTGCGCCTAATGCTACGTTTGTAGAACCAATTGTTACTGATGAATTTGATAACGAACTATTTGGAATAGACGTAAAAGTATTTGTTAAACCACTAATAGTTTTATTAGTAAATGTTTCTGCGCCAGCTAAAGTAGCAAGAGTACCAGTAGTTGGAAGCGTAAGAGAAGTATTAGCAGTTGCAGTAAATGTTTGGGTAAACGAACCAGCGTGTGTCACATTGCCAGCAAGTGTTAATGTATTTGAACCATTATTAACACCAGTACCACCATAAGTTCCAGAGATAACATTACCCTGATAACTACCACCAGCACCAATACTTAAATTTGCAACAGGAGTCGTAGATGTAACTACTAATGGCGCACTTCCAGTAGCTACTGTTGATGTTAATGTAGTACCAGTAATTGTAGTACCAGCAATTGCTGCAGGAGTTGTTCCACCGATTGCAGTACCATTTATTGTTCCACCAGTAATATTAACTGAACTAGCAGATTGTGTTGACATAGTGCCAAGCCCAGAAACCTGAGTATTGGCAATTGCGATTGCTTGAGAAGAGATCGCTGTTATTAATCCTTTGGCATTAACTGTTGCTGATAATGTAGTGCTTGCGGAACCAAAAGAACCTACGTTACTATTAACTGTCGCTAGAGTTAAAGCAGTACTACTTCCAGTAGTACCTGAACCAGTTACGTCACCAGTAAAACTAATTGCGCTGGAAATAGAAGCAGTACTTACGCTTGTTGCGCGACCATATGTATCAAAAGTAATAACTGGAACTGCAGTAGAAGAACCATAAGAACCAGCAGTAACACCAGATGCAGCAAGAGCAATAGTTACACCAGTTGTACCATTATAAGAAGTACCAGATAAACCAGTACCGATAGTTAATGCATTTAAATTTGAACCAAGAGCGACACCCGAAATAGTAGAATGCGATAAAGCTGTATTGGGAATTGACCCGCCAATATTTGCCAAATCAAGACGAAGCATTTCAATACCACCGACAGTAGATCCATCATGTACTCTAATAGAACCAGCTGTTGTGTTGTATGTGACTTCACCAAGTGCTCCTGTAAAAGTAGCAAACTGAGTGCTCGTACCTCGTCTTAGTTGAAATTGAATTGACATTTATCTTAACTCGCTATTGATCCTGCGTCTACTGTTGCAGCTGCAGAAATTGAATCTGTAATTAAACCCATATCTGCTATGGGAAACCCATTGTTATTTCCAGATGTTATTGAAGCCCAGGAAAGAGTAGTACCATTATTTGTTAAAAACTCTCCTGCAACATATGGTGTTGGAAGTGTTGTTCCACCTGATCCATTACCAGTTGGTAAAATCTGTGATAGAAGGGTAGGATTTCCAGAAGACATATTATATTTATTATCCTATAAAAGCCACGGACCAACAGTCATTGGCATCAAATGTAACAGTACCAGAAGTAACAGTTACTTTAAGTGTATCATTAGCTGCGAGTTTAACAACGGCAGAACCACCATAGTGAAATGCTGTTGAGTTTCCACCCCACTCTAGATATACTTGGGTTGTCGTAGTTCCACCGCTTGTTTTCTGAACTTGAATTGCGGATGTATTTGCGGATCCACCCCATCTTGCCACTAGATTAACTTGATATAAACCAGCAAATGGAGCAGTAAAAATACCAGTAGATCCGTTTAAGTTAGAACCCTGCTGATAATCAACAACCCAGTTGCTGCTAGTAAGTGTATTTGTTGCGTTAATCGCTGTTGTGCCACCACCATAAACTCGGAATGCTGGTCGATTTGGCATTGTTATGCTACCATTAATACCTAAATCGCCAGTATCAGTTAAACTAAACAGAGTTGTAGAATATGCGCTATTAATAACTTGTAAACTACCAGTAGAATCTATTCTAAACCATTTGTTTGGATTTGATGCGCTACCATATCCATTAGTTGCTACTAAAAAGTCGTGATAACCAGTACCACCTTTGCTGTTATAACCAGCAAGGTTTAAAGTAGAAGTAGAACCAGCACCAGTATAGTTTAAAGATATTAATCCACTTAGAACAACACTACTAGAGTTTGACGAACCAATATTTACAACTGTTGTTGAACCAGATGCACCGCCAGTACCAATGTTAATTGTTTTGGTATTACCTGATAATGTTGCACCAGTTCCAAAATTGTATGTAGTTGCAGCAGTTGACGTGCCAATACTTAATGCGGAATTATATGGACCAATAGTATATGAGGAAGATCCTAGTTGAAAAACTGATGACCCCATTAAAAGATTAGAAGGAATCCAACCATGGAAATCCCATGATCCGTTTGTTGTTGAATTATCTAATAAAATTACTTGACAATCACCACCCTGCGGAACTGTTCCAACTTGGCCACCACCATTGTTGTTTATTGTTAAACTCGATGCGCTACTTGTGTTATTATTAATACGGAAAATCCAGCCAGCTTTTAATGTAGTAGCATCAGGTAATTTAATTATCTGAGTATTATTTCCTGATACTGTTATGTTTATAGCAGTAGAAACTGTTAGTGTAGTTGTTGTATTGTTGGCAGTAATATTAGTTACGCCATTTGGCTGAAAAGATTGATTTGCAGCAGAGATTACACCAGAGTTAATTGTTATAGTTGTTCCGTCTGGTTGAACTATACCAAGATTACTATTAGTGGCAGTTGGTACATTAAATGTATTTGTGTATCCAGCAGTTGCTCCAACTTGAGCATATACTTTCCAAGTAGTTCCGTCAAACACTAAAGTTATTGCAACTCCCGCAACATCAGCCACTAAATTTGCATTATAACCATCAATACTAGAACCATTACCAGCAATGGTTAAATTATTGCTATTAAAATTTGCATCGTCAGCAATAACTACATAATTACCATTTTGTGGAGATGCTGGAAGGGTAATTGTAAAACTACCACCAATCGTATTCGCCAAATAACCTTGACCAGATACTGCGGTAGTATTTGAATTTACTAAAGTATATGAAATCCCAGTGGCAATATTTGCCCACTGAACACCAGTACCAGTTGTTTGTAGATATTGTCCCGCAGTTCCAGTAGATCCACCTGCTGTTACTGCACCAGTAAGAGTTGGACTAGAAAGGGTTTTATTTGTTAGGGTTTGTGTACCTGTTAAGGTAACATATGATGAAAGATTACTTGTGAATGATTGTATTGTATTAGAAGAATTTTTAAAATACAATAATCCATCAGCATAGTTTAATGCTATTTCACCGTAATTTAAGTCAGTAGGCTGAGGTACTTTACCTGAGACTGATGACTTCTTGAGTAGAATTCCTGTACTCATTCATATCCCTAAAAAGGTTAACAGAGGGAATAAAAATTCCCTCTATACTAAATTTTAATTAATACGTACCACCATCAATTGATGATGACCACATTGGAACTCCAGAAGAATTCACAGTTAATATTTGATAACTTAAATCAGTTCCAGAACCACCAGCAGCTGCAGCAGTAACTTGTAGTGGACCAGAACCATTACCATAAACGATACCATACTGAGTAGCAGTAGTAATACCAGTACCACCATATCCAACATTTATAGTATTACCATTCCAAGTAGAACCTGAACCAAGTGTCTTATTAGTTAGTGTTTCTGAGTTTGCCAGAGTAGCAAGAGTACCAGTAGTTGGTAGTGTTACACCAGTATTGGCAGTTGCAGTAATTGCAATTGGGAATGCGCCATAAGTTGTAAGTGCACCAGCAGTGTTAATATTACCACCAAGAGTGATAGTATTTGAACCATTGTTAACACCAGTACCACCATATGTAGCGCCAAGTACGTTACCATGCCAAGTACCAGTAGTAATAGTACCTAATGTAGTAATGCTTGTTTGACCAACGTAGCCTGTATTAACTTGTAGGTTACCACCAGTAATTGATAATGTTGCATTATCTACGTTTACTGATAGTGTATTACCATTCTTAGATAAACCAGAACCAGCATTAATTTCACCAGCACCTGAGAACTGAACGAAGTTAATTGGGTTTGTATCAACAGTAATAGTTGCTACATCAGAAGAAAACTCAGCAATTACGTAACCAGAGTTAGCATTTAATGTACCCTCAGTAACAAAGATAAATGCACCTGGATCCATTGTACCAGTAGTTGTTGCGCCATCAGCATCAGTTGCGCGAGTCAATACCCAGTTTGTAGAAGCAGAACCGATATTTGTAACAACAAAGATACCATTATCTTTAGCAGTTGATTGATCTTTAATAAGAACACGATCACCAACAACAGCAGGAACAGAGTCAATAACTAAAGCAGCTTGTGTGCCAGAGTTAGTAAGAGTTTTTCCTGCGCCAGAACCAGAAGCAGTTACAGATAAGTTTGCACCAGTAGTTGCTAAACGAGCAGGGAATTTAACTGCTAAACCAGACTTCAATCCGTCAACGTATGCTTTAGTAGCAGCATCAGTTGCTTGAGTAGGAGTACCTAGAGAAGTAATACGAGCAGAAGAAACATCAACAGTACCAGTACCAGATGGAACCAAATCTACGTTCTGGTTTGTTCCACCAGCAGTAAATACTAATGCGCCAGTACCAGTGATAGAACCATTGGTAGTTCCAGTACCACCGTAAGCAACAGCAACTGTATTACCGTTCCAAGTAGAACCTGTAGATAAAGTTTTATTAGTTAATGTTTCACTATTGGCTAAAGTAGCAAGAGTACCAGTAGTTGGTAATGTTACGTTTGTTAAACCAGTAGATGTTAAAGTAGTGCTATATGCACCAGAAGTAACTAAAGTGCTACCATTGGCAAGAGTTAATGTGCCAGTAGTAGTGCTAATTGTTAAACCATTAATACTTGTGGCAGTTGCAACTCCAAGAGTTGGAGTAACTAAAATTGGACTAGAACTGAATACAAAGTTACCAGTACCAGTTGCACCAGTAGAAGTAACACCTTCAATTGTTGGATGACCAGTAATTGTTGGAGAAACTGCTAAAACATTGGCGCCAGTACCAGTATTTGATGTAATCTGTGTTCCATTAATCTTAAAGACATTTCCTGCGCCAGCTGTATCAAAAGTCTTATTAGTTAATGTATCAGTAGTAGCACGACCAACTAATGTATCAGTTGCTGCTGGTAATGTTAATGTATTTGAACCAGCAATCGCAGTAGCTGCAAGAGTGATAGTACCAGAAGTAGAACCAGAAAAGTTCGCACCAGCAGAACCAATAGTTGGAGTTGTTAATGATGGGCTAGTACTGAATACAAAATTACCAGTACCAGTTGCTCCAGTAGAAGTAACTCCTTCAAGCGTAATATGCCCAGTAGATCCAATTTTTAATAATTGAACACGAGTAGCATCAGCAGCATTGTAGAAAGTAATACTATCGCCAGAACCAGCAGAAACACGAGCATTACTATTACCTGAATCGTAATCAAGAATTATACCATCAGAATATGTTCCACTGAAAATACCAGAAGAAACTAAACCAGCAGAAGTAACAATGCTAGTTGCAGTTGCAGCACCTAATGTTGGGGTTACTAAAGTTGGGCTGTTAGCAAGAACAACTGAACCTGTACCAGTTACAGAGTTATAACCACTGTATTCATATACCCAAGATTGAGTAGAGATAGATGAAACGGTATATGTTACTTGTTGACCAGCAAGCTGAACTAATAATCCACCACCAGTAGAAGTTTGAACAGTAATATTACCAGTACTGTTATTAGTAAGAATGTATTCTTGACCAACAGTTAATGTTGATGTGTCAGGAAGTTTAACAGTCTGAGTAGTTGTACCAGTGAAGAACTGGTTTGCTGGACTAGAAGCAGATAAAGTTGTAACACCTGCACCAGTGGCAGTAGAACTATATCCACCTGCACCGATAGAAGAAATTGTAATTGTTTGACCAGAAACAGTAGTAGTAATACCATTACCACCAGCGACTGTTAATGTCTGATTTAATAGGTTTACTGTGCTGGTTGTACCACCACCAGCTGCAAGAGATAATGTTGCAACAGTTGGCTGCCAAGAAGCAGTATCAGTGCCATTGGTAGTCAATACGTAAGTGTTAGTACCAGCTGATCTTGGTAGTGTCCAAGTACCAGCAATTTGAACCATACCAGTGCCGTTCGGATTAAGAACTAAGTTGCCATTGGTATTTGTTGTGCTTAAAGTATTACCAGTTAATTGAGTATTACCAACTAACCACTTATCAATAGTACCAGTTGATGATAGAACTGGAATTGATGATGCGTTAGTAGTTAATGTACCAGCAGTTGATGCGTCGATTAAACCAGTATAGTAAGTACCACCGATTACATAGTGATTTGCTGCATTACCTGTAGTCTCTGATCCAATACCGATATATAAGCGATTACCACCTGCGCCAGCGTAGGCTGAATACGCTAATTCACCAGCACCAAGTGTACTTGGATTTCCCGCTGTCGATGAACGCTTAATTCTAATTATTGATGCCATCTTTTATTCTCCGATTAAAATTCGCCACCTTCCATATTCTGCGCATCAAGCGTAGTGGAAGCTGTCCATTTATTTGTATTTGTTTTGTAAACCAGTATGGACCCGTTTACTTTACCGTAAGTAGTAATATCGACATCGGCGATATTTGAAATCGATTCAACCACAGCTGGCGCAGCTAAATTTGTTTGTGAAAGTGTAAGAACACCTTCCGAAACTGCGACCGATAATGCTTGGTCTGGGGTTACAACTGCTACTATATCTGCCATTATATTTGTGTTATCTGTGGGGTTATTGTTACGATACCCTCTACTACTCTGGTTTTTGAACCAGATGCAGAAGTGATCTCCACGTCATAAAGCCATCTCCCTGCGGGAATAGCTGAAGAATCTGAAGCGGATAGTTGGAGTCTAACTTTACCATTGGCAGCGTCATAAACTGTTGCGGTAAATGCATATGCTGTGGATGAACTGTAGGACTTTCTCATCTGAGAAGCTACAGTATACCCACCTAAATTCAGAGGTTGTCCGTTGGTTGAACTAACAGTAATTATGTTACTGTAATCGCTTCCAGCGTCCACGAAAAGATTGCTAATAGTAGCCATTGACCCATCCTAAACACTATTCTTATACCTCTTTATTTATAAGATACGGAAGTTGGGACTTAGTTTGCATCTTGGTCGACAAAAACATTATGATATCCTTCTAGTAGAAAAATCCAGTTCTGCTGATTGATTCCAAAATTAGATATCTTTTTCGTTTTGTTTAATGCATAATGTTCTTCACCAAATAGATCTTTAAGGATTTCTCTCATCTGCCATCGATGAGTAGTTGAATCCCCTCTTATCTTTGTGAACGGCTCTTTAGTATTTACTGCCCATTTTTGAAATTCGATGGAATTAAAAAACCCATGAATCTTCTCCGCCTTAGATGGTTCTAATCGTATCTTATGTTCATAAACTGCAGTATACCAATCTAAATTAAAAATGCAATACCATCGTAAATCTGCGACAGTTTCAAGTTTTCTTGGGCTGGCTTTGATCGCTGGATCTAAAAATTCCAAGAATTTTTGATCAACATTTTTCTCATACGGCTCATATATGGTTTCTTTTGTGCCAAGAGTGTGGTGGAACATTGCTGGTCCACCTGTTGCAAACATATCATCAGTTGGACCAAATAACTGATTCCCGCACATTCCGCTTACATAGATCCCATCTTCTTGGTAATTAATCTCATTAGTAAATGGGATTGTTATCTTATGGTTGAACATATGTTTAATTTTTCTGTCAAACATATCCCCAGATTCTATTATAGAATTATAAGTCCCACAAACTCGAACTTGATCTTTATCGTTTGCAAAATAATGTAACATAAACAAAACAAAGGTGCTATCAATACCACCAGACCACATAACATTTATTGGTTTGTTTAGAGCAAGTAATTCTTTACATCTTTGTTCTGTTACTTCAAAGAATGATTTATTATAACTTATATCTGCATCTGGTATTGGATATAAATCTGGAACCATTCTAAGATAATGGGGTAAGTTCCCAGTTCTATCGTAGACAACATTATACTTGTTTAATCCAAAGAGTTCATACAATTCAAAATATGTTTGAGCGTTACGTTCAACTGAAAAATTTATTAAATCTTCAGGACGTCCTTTCATATATTTTGATACATTATTTACATCATAATATAAAATTTCTGGATGTTTTGGTTTATTCATAATATCTTTCAAAATAAAAAGGGAGCCGAAGCTCCCTCATATTTAGGCATTAATTACAATTAATGTAACTGAATCTTCTGAACCAAACCTGGAGTGAAGTAATCAGCAAATTTCTCATATACCTTAGAAGTAACTTGTTTGAACTTACTTTCTTCTTCAGCAGACATACGAACAACTTCAACACCTTTGGCTTCACATTCTGCAAGAATGTTAGGAATATCAGCAACTGATTCGCGACGCTCTTTACGAGCAGCATTGAATGCAGCAGTAGCCATAATCTCTTGAGTCTCATCATCAAACTGGCTCATGAAATCTTTATTAACGATAATAGAAGTCAAGAACAAGCTGTGTGCTGTATCATTAACAACTTTGAAAGACTTATATTGATCTAGTGGGAAAATACGTACGTAAGTAGACTCACCAGCAGCGATCTCACCGCGATCTGCAAATTCATTCATTTCCTCAAGAGCGATATGCTCTTTTGGCTCAGCACCAAGAAGTTTGAAAGTTTCAACAGCAACTGGGCTACGAGAAGTACGAACTGTTTGACCTTGCCATGCTTCTACAGTATCAGCACGGAAGTTAGCTGGAACAACACGATATCCACCAGAGTAAGTGAAAGACATAGCGTGAGTATTAGAATTCTTAGCAACACCTGCTAATAACTCAGCACCGATCTCGCCTTCTAAAACTGCATTAGCGTGATCATGATCGCGGAATAGGAATGGTAGATCTAAAGCATGAAGATCTTTATTGTAATCAGCCAACCAAGTAGTGTAGATATGGCTCATTTCGATAGTGCCATTATCAACCAACTCCATTAGTTCATTCTTGGTAATTTTCTTACCAGCATTATACTTGTTAGTATAGTCAGTTAAAGAAAGAACTTCGATGTTAAATGCACCATTAGTTTTCTCGTTAACTTCAGCAGAAAATGCTTCTGCAACTTTCAAAAATAAGCCGATTGGCTCGTGGGCAATAACCCATTTTACATGTTTGGTTGTCATTTGTTTATTTCCTTTAAACACTTAGTTTCAAAAAACCACGTTTCTGTTTGTTTATTTAGGTCAATTGACCTTTTCATAGAGAATATACCTTTATTTATAAGTTCTCTTATGATACCTTCATCTGGAATTTCATCATTATTTATAACAAGTTCTCGTGGGATAATTGTGTCTCTATACCCATATTCTGGTGTATTTGATTCGTAATAAAAATAATCTTTTATCGTAAAAAGATCGTTATTTCTTGGGAATCCATTAATTTCAAAAAGATACCCTTTAATGAATGATTCCATCTTATACTGCCATAATTGAGATTACTTTTTTTGCTTTACGAGTATTTTCTGGTTTACCATTCATCCACCAGTAAACATCTTTTCTATCTTGACGTAATGGTCCTTCAATATAACCAAGAACATATCCCTTGGAAAGAATCTCTATAGCGATTGTTAGTACAGTTATATTATCACTAAAGGCATTATTACAAGATGCTTCCCAAAGTTCTCCAGAAAGAAACATACAAGCACCTTTACAAATATGAACTACTGGACAATTTGGGCATTCTTCTCTATCACTCCAGTGAGTTGATGTTTTTAAATCAACTGCTTCCAGATTAGAAACATGGCCAATATGATGAGAAACACCTGCAGGATTAATCGAAGCTGTGCTTACATTTTGGCAGGTTAACACGTTACCATTTAAGTCAATCGCAATATTCTCAGGTTTGTCCATACCGCACTTTTGAGTAACAACTTCAAGAGGGATTCTCGTTTCTAGTGATGCAATAAAACCCTTTACTTTATCATGAATTGTACCAAACTTCATTGCATTACCAGAACGTAAATCCATTAAAGATTTATTTCTAAATGCAATATCTTCTTCCTCGTCTAATAATGAATTAGCCAATCCACCTTCATCATAGGCATCAACAAAAGTACCCTCACCTATCATAAGATGATTTAAGTATGTTGGTCCAATTTCATCGACAACAAATTTTACAAAAAATGCTTCAATATCAACACGACTAATATTCTTACTATTAATCATGGAATTAAAACTAAATCGTTGTTTTGGCGCAAGTCTTTTATATAAATCTATAATACCTGCCTTTGAGGTAGTATCTAATAATGGATCTGGACCACGAACAAATTGACCTGGACCATCATGTGATACTGAAACAGAGAAATTTAGTTTTTCTAACCAATCATTTTTCTCTTGGTCCAACAGACTACCGTTTGTAATAACTCCAAATTCTGCATTAGGGTATCGCATCCTTATCATTTCAGCAAGAGGTTTCATTGTTTTCCAATAAACGAATGGCTCTCCACCCCAAAATTCAATTTTAGTTCCTTTACCTTGGCCATCTTCCCCACCTTTATACCAGGTTGACATATTCATAACAAATGGAAATACATCGTCTGGATTAGTTGAATCTGCGTGGGGTACAAATCTTTGATTACAATAATCACATTCAAAATTACACGAAAGACCAAGCTGAATTTTTATTGTTGATAAGTCGCGCTTGCCTTGCTGAATTTTAATTTGTTTTTCTGCAATAATTGTTGGTGTTTTTGGAAAATCTACTAGATCAGTACCATCTTCCCATTTCAATGTACTTCTAGAAGAATCGTAAATTATTTTACGTGTATCTTTGGTTAAAGGATTATGTGCGGTAATTTCAAATTTGGCCATAGTTTATTCCGAGTATAAAAAGAAAAATCCCACTATGTTATAGTGGGATTAACATAGTATAAAAATATTTATGCTAATGTTTTAGTAAAGGTATTAACATTAGAATATTTTTTATATCCAATTTTAATCTCTACAGTATCGCCTGATTCTAACGTATTTGTTAAAACATTAAATGTTCCAGAACCATTTGTCATTTTTACTTGATTTCTATCTAGAATACCACACACAGATTCAAGATACAATATAGAAACAGAAATATCTGAACATGTTACAGTAACAGGAATTGTGGTACCAGCAGAAACATCGGTAAGAGTAGTTGAAGAAGTTACTGTTCCCAATAATTCAGAAGCAGTAGTAAATTCATCAACAAATGTATTTGGAGAATTTACATCTACTGTTATACTAATATTATATGGATCGTTTACAGGCGGAGAATCATCTGTAGGTTGTAACTGATCAAATTTAGCAACTAAAAATGTACAATCAGTAAATTTTGAATTATAAGAAGGAACGAATATTCTAACAGGAAACTTGTAATCAAGTTCAGCACCACCTAATTGTTCATTCACTAATATTTTTGGTTTAGTTGCAAATGTTTTATCAAAAATTGATAACAAATTAGCAACAGTTAAATTTTGTACATATCCATCAATTGGGTGTAAATTTACATTACCAAAAGTCCAATATGAATGATCAGAAAGTCGAGAACTTGATTTTAATACGTCTAACGAAAGAGAAAATGCGTATAAAACTACATCTTCTTCTTCAGTTGTTTTAGTTCTAGTTATTTGTAAGTTCAATACATCTTCTGTTATATTAAAAATATAATTTATTGTATGATTTTTTCCAGTAAATAACTCTGGAAAATACTGAGCTACAGGTTTAATTTTTTTAATTATTGCCATTATTTTTATCCTTAGCAGTTACAGTTACAGTTGTGACAATTTTGATGGTACCAACCAGCATTCATAGCAGAGCCAGTATCCAAGTAAATATACGCAACTGGACCATATGGATTATTACCACAGTTACCCTGCCCTCCAGAATATGGTCCAAAACCAGACATACGCTGTTGACCATATTTTTGGTTATGCGGAACCCATGCGCCATAGTTACCTAAGTTATTGGAAAACTGCGATAGAGAACCTGGCCAACCACCGCCAGAGTTTCCAGCGTAACCAGCATTAGTAGCATAACCAGCATTAGTAGCATATCCAGCAGAACCAGAGATGTTTGTTACAATAACACCACCAATGCTACCTTGAACGGATGTAACAGGAACAGAAACAATAACAGCACCTATTGCTCCTTGTACAGAAGAAACATAAGATGTAACGGAGATCGTTGGGTTACCACCAGTACCATCAGCGTTACTAATAGTAATACCTGTGCCAGCAGCAAGTGAGCGAGGAGCAGTTGTACCAGTACCTGTTTTAACTAAAATACCAGTTCCAGAACCAGCCAATGAAGTTAATGTTGCGTCATATGCTTGTACGTTAGTGCCAATAACTAGACCAAGATTACTACGAGCAGTAGGAGCATCAGCAGAACCAACTAATGTTCTTCCATAAGAACCAAAAGTAGTGGTTGACGCAGTTCCTGCTCCAGTGTAGTATGGTAAAGTATCAGTAGCAGTAGTTGTACCAGCTAATGCAGCAAGAGTTCCGCTATATGCTTGTACGTTTGAACCAATAGCAAGTCCAAGGTTAGTACGAGCAGTACCAGCGTCAGTAGCACCAGTACCACCACCAGAAATAGCCACTGTATAGTTTAAACTAGAAGCAACAGAGGCAGTTCCAGTTAAGTTAGCAGTAATCGTAGTAGCAGAGAAATTTCCAGAACTGTCGCGAGCAACGATAGTATTACCAGTAGCCAAGTTAGTAGCAGAACGAGCACCAGACGCAAAGGTCACAGTATCAGCGTTTACACCACCAGCTTGAGTAGGTCCAGAAACAGAGTTTAATTTTGATAATACGTCTGCTGCAGTATAACTAGCTGCAGTAAGACCAGTCGCAAGGGCTGTATTAATGTTTGAGAAGTTATTATCTACTTCTGTATTAGTAAGAGGGCTTCCTTTAGAAGATCTTAGCGTAATAGATGCGGATGTTATGTTTGCCATTTAAGGTTTCCTTTGGTCAATCTTTTTTCAATATTTGAAGAAGCAATGATTTAATGTCCTGCAATTCGTTCTTAATGTTATTTATATCTTCAGTATGTTGAGAAATTTCAGCTTCTCGCTCCTCAGCTTCACGCTGTCTAGCGATATATTCCTCATATTCACTCTTATTAGTATTTAGGATTGCGCCAGTCGTGGTATCTCTAACTAAACCAGCGTGTCCCGCAACTTTCAAATATTTCATATTATGGGCAAGCGATTACTCTGAAGTCCTTAATAATCGGTACTGCAGCAGAATTCGAAGAATTCATAACGATTTTAATTGTTGCCGTATCGTACGATTGTATACCAGTCAATGTATAGGTAATATCAGTAAAAGTATTATTACCATTATCTACCTTAACGATAGGTGAATCTGGTGTCATTTTAGTATATTTAGCATACTTTAGTTGAGCACTATCACCAGTAACTGTTTTATAAAATACACCAACATCAGCTTCAGCAGGGATATTTGCAGTAATCATAACTTTCATATAAGTCGATGCGTTGGCAAACTTAATAGGAGTAGTTACATATTTACTTGCAGTAGTTCCGCCGATTGGAGCAATTTCATCAGCGAATAATACACGAGCAGAAACCGTAGTTACAGTACCAGAAGTAACAGCAGATTCTCCAGTAAACGTGGTATTCAATGTAAGGGTGCCAGTAGTACCATCGTCTGTGAAGCCAGTAACTAAGAATGTTCCATTGTTGGTGCTAGTAGTAGCATTAGCAATAGTTACATATTTACCGATACCGATAGAAGACATTGCAGTTCTAACGCCAGCAATAGTAGAAGTAAGAGTTCCGCCCGCATTAAAAGTAAATGCGCCAGTAGATCCAGTAAACGAAGTTACAGTATCAATTGCTGCCACGTTAGTATTAGATTCAGTTGGGTAATTAAGAATATTCTTAACTGCAATCAAACTTGTTCTAGTTGTATCAATTACTGGAGATACAGCATCATTCGATGTTTGAAGAGCAGCAGAGAAAGTTAAACTCTTAGAACCACCAATATTAGCACCTTCATTCCATTCAGAAGCAATCATTCTTGGAGAACCAAAATCATTATTCTGTTTAATTAAACATGGAGTAAAACTACTATCAACAACATATGGTGTTTGACTACCATCAACTGACTTACCAGAAGTAGTTTTAACTGCAAAAGAAGATGTTGTATCAGAGAATGACTGAATCTGAACAGATGGATTTACTGTGTCAAATTCAATATTTCTAGACGCACGAATTAAAGTCCCACCAGTATAACCAGTTAAAGTAGCATTAGCAGTTGTAGTAATTGTGTATGAGTTTAAATCTACGTTAGAGATAATTGATTGTTTAAATACCTGATTAGCAGGGATACCATTAACAGGTCCAACATATTGGAAAGTAGATCCAGCAGGTAAAGCAATAGTAGCATTGGCCGATAGAGTTAATGAAGTATCGCTACCAACCGCAGTAACAGTACCGATATAAACATCTTGTGCGCTATACAGGTTTGTTCCAACAATAGCTTGAGTAGTAAATGTAGTTCCAACACCAGTAACAGTGCTACTTGAAATAGAAGTAGTAATAGTTCCAGTTCCTGGATCATTTGCATTGACTGCTGAAATATCAACAGTTGATCCCACTGGCATACCATGATCATAATGCCAAACTCGAACTAAGTTAGAACCACTTGTAGTTTCAAACGGATCTGTGTCAAGATTATCGTATGGTAGAACATCATTAACAAATTCTACATCAGCAACAACAGAAGTATTAAATACTGCTCTATTAATTGTAAACTTAATATCAGCACTTTGATCAGGTGTCCAAGTAGATGCGTTCTGAGACTTAAACATTACACCAGCATATGGTTGTTCAGAAATTGTTCTACCTGAACCTGGAATTGTGTCGCCCATATAAGAGATCCAAACATTATAGCTGTTTGAGTCTGATTGTAGAACGAAACAATACTCAGTTGTGTCTTGAACGTAAACTGGAGAATCAAAAGTAAATGTAGTTGGCGTATCGAATGTTGGGTAAGTATTACCATCAGCAGTAGTTACTGTGTTTGCAGATAAGTTAACATCAGCAGGGAACTTAGTAACAGTACTAAATGGTAGGATTCGTTTTCCAGGAGCACCATTGATCATTTCACGAATTGATAGTGTTACTGGAATATTGGCATCTTTAGTTGCAAAGAAAATATCAATACTTGTTAAGAATGCGCCACCCTTTTGTTGAATTAAGAATGATTGCGCAAGAGGATCATACCAACCAGTATCGGAAAGAACACGATCTGGACCAGATTGATGAATAACTTGATTATCACTAACTTGTTCTTGAACTAAAGTAGCATTGCGAACTGCATTAATAGTAGCTTGTTTAGTTGTTAAAGTACCAGTAGCTTCATATGTAGCAATACCACGTGATGTATAGTTACCAGCATATGTGCTAGAATCAACAAGTTTCAATTCACGAGAACCAGTGCGGAAACGAACAGAATCAGTATTAGGAATATTAAATAAGAACTCAAGGTCACCAGAAGCAGTAGTTGTTAAAGTTGATTGTGGTGTTACTGAAACGATAGTAGCAGTAGCTCCACTGTAAGAACCAGTAATACTATCACCTGGAATAGAAATACCACCTACAATAGTTGGACCAGATAAAGTTCCAATAATATTAACAACGCTTAAACATTTATTGCCATTACCATCAATATATGAATTAACAACAACAGCTGAACCACCAGTACCATTAGAAATAACATCGCCTGCATTTAAACAAACTTGAACATCATTTGCGATTCTACGTTTTGGATCTGAAGCCTGAGCACCAACATTTGATGATGTATCAAATGTTCCAGTTACGCCACTTATAATAATTTTAATAGCTGGAATGCAGAAAGCACTAATATCAAGACCATCAAAATATGGATAGAATTTAGTGTTTGGTTTTAATTTATGCGCTTGAACAAGAATATTTCTTGAACGGATATAAGGGATAAGCGCAGTAGAAACTACAACATCATCAACTTGCTGATAATCAGTTTTAAGAGCAATAGATGTATTAACACCACTTCTAGATTGTCCGATAGCAACTGCAGTTGTTTCAACAGTAACTTGACGGTGAGCCCAGCCACCTAATGGAGATTGTGGACCACCACCAAAGGTAGCATCGAGTTGACTTGCATCAGTATTAGAAACAGTTCCATCTCTCCAAGATGCAACACCAACGCCACGTTTATCACCAACATAAGTTGTTGTTCCTGTGCTTACTGGTTGACCAGTCCATTCAGTTTGCCAAGCATTCCAAACAGTACCAAGAACACCAGCTTTCTCAGCCATAAGGGCAACCATATTATAGTTACCTTCTACTTGCTGAATAATATCAGGTAAGCGAGCAGTTTCAAACCAATCGTCTGTTGGTGGATTTAATTGTACTGAACCTAAGAAAGTAAAGATAGCAAATGGGTTAATATTCTCTAAACGAGAAGCATACGACTGAGTAATTAATGGAGTAGTTGTGTAAGGTAATGTAATAATATCACCAGTTAACTGATAATTTGCCCCAGAACGTAATGTATTAGTAGAGAATTTCTCTAACAGGTTTACGTTATACATTGTATAGAATGGACGCAATTGATTGCTTTCCATATCAACAGAACAGAAATAGTCAGGATTTGTGCTATCTCCAAGATTATTACCAGCAAAGTTATCAACAACGAAACCATTTTTCATGCGATCAAGACCTTTAGAGTCAGTGATCTTCATTGATTGAGTTTCTTGCTCTAATAAAGAAAGAGAAGTATAATACTCAAGTGTATTGATACGTGATTCTAATTTACCAATATCACGCATTGTGTAACGCTTATTATCAATTTTAGAAACTGATACGTTTGTAGAAGTTGTTCCAAACGTATATGGTTGTAAATCTAGTGTGTAGAGAACCATACCCAATGCTGGATCAACTGGATATCCTGGAGTTACAGAAGAAACACCATTGATATCAAAAATATTACCATTTAAGTCAACAGCAACTTTATCTCTACGAGCAAGATAATAACTGTAATCAGCAGTAATAGATTCACCTCGTTTCGGCATAGCTGAGTAACTAGAACCTGTTTGAGTAAAGTTCTTATATGCCATAAAGTTTGATCCACCTGAAGCAACAGCAAAACTTCTATTTGCAACACGAGGACGGAAGTCAATAGCGTCTCTTAAATTTGCAGGAATAAGTTTATAGTCAATACCAGAGTTAGCAACTAATGGGTTATAGTATGAGTTAACATCAAAATAGTCACCAGAAGTATGTTCAAAATATTGATACGTTACTTTAATTGGATTTGATGGGGCAGCAAAAGATGGAAGTAATGTTAATGAGCCCCAGTCATAGTGGGTATTACGCTGACCATTGTCAAAACTATAACGATCTGAAATATCAGTAGTATAAGCAGTGGAAGCTGGAGTAGTGCCAAATGCAGCACCAGTGGCCATTGTTACGCTTACGATTTGGAATACGTCTGCTTTATCTAGATAAACGACAGCTGCTTGTGCAGCTGCAGCAGTAGTAAAGGTTTCAGAGACTGTATATAATGTTTTAGTCTTTTCGAAGCCAGAACCATTACGTTGAACTGTTGCAATAACAGTAATAGAGTGTCCTGATTGTGCAGAAGGAACAGTAATGGTTGCGTTACTTCCAACTGGTAGGATAGTTATTGGAGTGAATACAACACCAGTAGTATTATCATAACAAGCATAATGTGTGCTATCTGCTGCAGAGGCAAATGTACCAGAAGTACTTAAATTTAAAGTTGTACCAGATGCGTTTTGTGTAAACTTTTGATAGCAAACGTAAGTAGTATTATTAACACCACTTGAACCAACACCCTTAACGCTACGAATTGCGTAGTAAGGTAATGGGAATATTAGGGAAATATTCTCTGGCTCAGCAATCTGAGTAGTACATTTGATAATTGTTGCTCCTGTAACAGTAACAGAAGAATCAACAACAATTGCGTTTTGGTTAGTAATTGATACTACTCTACGATAGTAGCTAGAACCAGAAGCTGAAATTTGAACTAGATCATTAACTGCTAAATCAGTTAAGAATGATGTTCCTGTACCATTAACTGTTGTGCCAGAAGCAGTAACTGAACCAATCAATTGATTAGTGATTGGGCTAATATCTGCGCTAAATGATGTTGCGGCAGAACCAACTGCATATACAAAAGATTTTACATCTGTGTTAAACTTATATCCAGAGTTCATCTGAACATCAAATAAACTTAACTTGTAGATAGTTGAAGAACTAAATGGTAAACCACTATGGTATTCCATTACACGAACACGAGCAGTACCAACTGCTGTTGCTCCACTTGGAGAAGTACCAACAGTACCACCAGTAATGTAGTTATACAAAATTACGTTTGCATATGTATCAACTGGAGGTAGGTTATTTACGTTTGTAACAAGAACATAGTTACCAACTGTTGCTGGTATAACTGAGTTAGTAGTTTGAACAAAATCTCTAGCTTTATTAACTGGAATATATGTTACAGCAGTCTTTTCAATCTCATGACCCTGAACATATGCTTTACCAGCTTCAATACCAATGGCTAATTGATTTTCATTGCCATCTAAATTAATACCACGATTATAAATTGGGTTTGTAGTATATTGCCAATTTACACCTGTTGTGCTTGATCCATCATAAGCAGAACCAGAAGTATGTGTTGGAGGAGTGGTAATAGAAGTAGTAGTATTTAATGCAGTGTAAATATTACCGTTGTAAGTAACAACGTCGCCGATTAAATATGCTGTGTTTGTAGTCCAAGTTCCGCGATTATTATTGCGGTGTTCACGAACATCAATGTCAAAACCACTAACAGTATAATCACCATTAGTATCATATGTTCTTCTTTGGATTTCAGTTTCAATTTGATTGTAAATTGTATTATAAGCAGTGTCTTGAACAATAGTATTAATTTTACCATTTGTTACACGGATAACTTCAACGAAATTTGTATCAGAAGTTGAATCAATTGTAAGTTTAGTTAAAGTCAAATCAATCATATAACGATGTGCACCTGGAGCAGCATAGTTATATGAGTTTTGAGCATTATCTAAAAGAGTTTCATCTGATTCTGGTGTAACAATAGATTCTGTATAAACTAAACCAATACGATATGTTGGAGTAGTTGTATATTTGTCAAGAACGATAGTTTGTTGTGTGCAAAGAACAAAATATCCGTTGATATAATAAACACCCTGTTGAATACTTGCTAAAGAACCTTTACCAACACAGTCAGAAGTAGAACCAATTTGGAATGTATATGTTCCATCAGAAGTTTTTAATACTTCATTAATACCAAAAGTTTTAGCAGTAGTAGAACCTGTTGGTGTTGGTCCAGTATAATTTAGATATAATGTAGTTGGATCATCATTTTCTGCGCTTTGGCAGTAAGTAACAGTTGCAGTAAGACCAGTAGTTTGGCCAATAATAGTTTGACCATTTAATGCTGATAAGAAAGTTTCAACTGCTACGTTTGAATAAACAGGAATAAGTTTTACGTAGTCTGCTCCACCACCTGGCTGGCCATCAGCTTGAATGGAAGCCTGTCCAGGAATAACCATGGCACCATTTTTAAAGATATTATCGCCATGGGTTTTAATTTGATTCTGCAGAATACTCTGCATTTGAGTAAGTTCTCGAGCCTGAACAGCAAACGAAGGACGATACAAAATTCTATAAAATTGTTTCGCAGGATCGTAATCATCATTATACGGTTCGGTATTAAAGTCTAGCATTCTTTTTACTCTTTATGTTATTCGTTTATTTATTAGAAGTGGATAACAGTTCTTAATGTTACGTTCTGATCAGCAGTTGGCGTAAACGCTTGTTTGTTATCAATAAACAATATATTACCTGAATATTTATCTGCTGTTGGAGAGGTTACACCTGAAGCAGTAAAAGTATTTCCTGCTACGTTAATAAACACTGATCCAACAGTTGGCACTGCATTATCAATAGATTGAAGCAAAGCACCAGTAGAAGTAACAGCAACAATTCTAAACAAAGGACCAGTAGAAGTTCCAAGTGTTAAATTTTGGTCAGCGACAAAGTTAGTAGTATCAATAAAACCAGTTACCAAATAACAAGCGGATGCCAATGAAGTAGCCAAGTTACCATATGCTCCGAATTGACGTGGGTTTTTAATAATACCCAATTGTCTAAAGTCATTATTTACAATATATCCTTGGTTTGTATCTTTAGATACGTTTGTATAAAACATTAAAGTTTTAGCAAACATACCAGTAATTGGATCTTTACCATGACCACCATATGGAGCCATAACACCACGAGCAGCAGCACCGAAACCAGAACCTTGATCAAATGCTACTTTACACCAACGATATCCTAAACCATAATTTGTAACAGTAATTTTTGTAACTGTACCATTAACTACATTAGCAGTTGCTGCAGCACCAGTACCATCACCAGTAATTGTTATAGGAAAATCTGAACCATAACCATATCCACCAGAAATAACTGGATAAGCCATAATACGCCCATCAGGTGTCAATAGTTCAGTATTTGCTTGTAAAGTATTTAAATCACCTGGAGATAAATCAGCAGTTAATTGAGCAGTGTTCGGATTAGTACCACCACCATTACCGTCACCAGTGACTGTTAAGTTAGCGTATGTATAACCAGTACCACCATCATCAATTTGAACTGCACTAATTGCGCCATTAACAATAATTGGTGTTAATTTTGCTTTAGATGGAGGAGCAACGAAATATGCTGTTGCTCCAAGCCCACCTGAAATAGCAGTAATTGAAACATTTGGGGCAACTTTATAACCAGCACCATATCTTAAATTAACAGTACCAGTTGCTGCAACACCAGAATAACGCAGTGTCATAGTTCCATTTGTTGCAGTTTGTAATGTAGTAGCACCAGCTAAAGCACCAGTACCGATTGATGAAGTAATAGTAACAGTTGGTGGATTAATATAACCTGAACCACCAGCAGTAACAGTAATACCAGTAATTACACCAGAAGTAATTACTGGTGTAGCAACAGCTTGAGTACCAGTAGAAACATCAGGAGCAGAAATATTAATAACAGGAGGAGTTACGGAACTATAACCAGATCCGCCAGAAGTAAGATTAATTGCGGTAATTGCTCCATTAATTGTTGGGGTTGCAGATGCGCTTGAAGTTCCAGCAACAGTTACAGTATAAAGTCTATTTGAGTAATAAATCTGTTGACCAACACTATATGCAGTTGAAGCTACAAACGGAGTACCAATAACTAAATTTTGAGCGTAGCCATAACCATATCCTGGATCAACAACTTGAACTTTACCAACAGAAGTTCCATTCATAATACATTGACCAACGAAACCTGTTCCATCATAATCAGCGTCAGGTGCACTATCGATATCATCAACCAATGCCACTGATGGAGTAGATGTATAACCCAAACCACCATTGGTAATTGTAACATCATATATGCTACCAAATAAGGTATAACCAGTAATAGCACCACCAGTCGTAGTTAATACACCAGTAGCACGTGTTCCAACATATTGTAAAGCTGCAGTTCCATTAGCAACAACACCAGATCTGTGAGTAGGTCCAGGAGAAGCCATTGTACCAGTAACTGTTGCAGTATAAAGATTATTATTATATTCTACTGATTGCCCAACAAGAATCTGAATTCCATTTTGCCAGACACTGGCTCCACTGATTGGTGGATCAATAGTCATTGTCGCCCCACCAGTATATCCAGATCCAGGATTTGAAATAACCATATGGTCAATTAAAACAGGATCTGATTTTATATAACCATCACCAGAAACTGAAATATTTGCGAAAGTATAATTCTGTCCTTGATTATCAATACGGACATTTAGAATCTCACCACCAGAATAAAACTGAGATCGAATAGAATTAACAACTGGCATATATACGTCAGTTAAAAACTTATTGCGAAGAGCAATAGGAATACTGTATAAGTATTTCCACATATATCCGTCAGGCATAACAACTGGATCTACAACAGTACCAACTGGTTTATATGTAGAAATTGAATTGTTATTATTATCAAGACATTTGTATACGTTAAAATCGTCAGTTAATGCATAACACATGGTATCTTCTAAACGCTGAGCACCAGAAGGAGCAATAGTAACTGCTGCTGTTCCAACAGCACCTGTGCCGCCACCACCTGAAATAGTAACAGTTGGAACAGCAGTATATCCAATACCTTTGCTAGTTAAAGTAATTCCTGCAACAACACCAGAGTTTAACACTGCTACTGCAGTTGCACCAGAACCACCACCACCTGAAATAGTAACAGTTGGAACTGATGAATAACCATATCCACCAGCAATTAAATTAATACCTTGAACTTCAGTAGAATATTGGTCATCATACATATCCCAAACTTGACCAGTAACCCAGTCTGCTCTAGGGATAACGAAAGCCACGTCAGTTGACTTAACTTCTTTCATAGTAATAATTTCGTTACGTGTTGCTAATTCATAAGCAAAACTATCAACTGGTAGTGGAGGATTTGTATCCACTGGCCATGTTAAAGTTTTACCTAAAAAGTAGTAGTAACGAGCACTACGATTTTGGATTTCATTATATACTGCGTTAGCAATAGAATTGTCTAACGGAGATTTTAGTAATGATGACATTTATTTTACCTAAAAATTAACTTACTGTAACTACCCAAGTAACAGCAATAGAGTCGCCAGCTGCTTTGTTAACAACTGGGAATGTAGTGCGGCAAAGCATAGTGCCTGATGAGCTTGCATTAAAAATACCAGCTTCAGTAATAGCACCAGTACCAGTACCTGCTGGGAATGTAGCAGTAGCAGTAACTTGAGCACCAGAAGAAGTAAAGGATGCTAATGTAACACGTCCAGCTTCAGTACCAAGCGCAGTATTGGCAACAGCAGGAGTAGTAGTGTTAGTACCAATGGCCATCCAGCCCATTACAGTAGCAACGCCAGAACCTTGCATACGGTTGGCAATATAAGTTTTACCAGTTGTAACAACTAAGTTTTTAACTTTGTGTTCTTCTTTTAAATTACCATTTGAATCTAACAACTGAATTAGTACTTGCCCAGTTGCTAACAATTCGTCTTGTTTTTTGATTTTCATAAAATCTCCTATTTATCCAGTAAAGGTTATTGGGTTTCCTACGTATAAGCCATTGTCATTTAAGAAATAACCAGCTTCTCCATATGGGTTTACGTCCATAGTACCGCCACTATCTGTTGGAGTGGCAGTATTTGTATCAGAAGTAATACCATCATTTAGCAATAAACCAAATGTGGTAGTTAACGCAAACGCAGGTGTCGTTCTATTTAGGTCAGTAGAACTTGTGGCGTCTGTATCTAATGGTGTAATTGTATCGCTATCTGCAGTTGAGTTATCATACAAATAGTGAACAAAAGATGTTGAATCAATAGTTTTAGAAACTGAATATGTACTAATACCATAACGTCCACTTACACCATCAGAGTTGGTGTAAGTTGGTTCAGACATAGTCACAGATTCTGAATCTAATGTAGTTCCATCATTTAAATAGTGAGTGGAATCAAGTAATTTAGTATTGGTAAATGCTAGGTTAGTTCTAGTCAAATCTTGAATATCACCACCATCACCTAATACTACAGACTCGTTGTCAATTGTGACACCATCATTTATTATATGAGTTTGGTCTAAAGTTTTTAATACACCAGCATCAGAACCAGTTAATAAAGTTCCGCTTAATGCAATAAAATTAGTACCATTATCAGTCATAGTTACGTAGAACGTATCGACTGTGCTGCCATCATTTAATTTATTATTACCTGTATCATCAATTGGTTTTGATGTTACTAGGTAAGGCATAGTTCTTGTTGAATCTAATGCAATACCAGTTTCAACCATGGTAACTGTTTGATTATCTTGACTACCATCATTATTTAAAACTGTATCATCAATTGGCTTCAATATACCAGCAGAAGAACCACTTAATAGTGTTCCAGTAGGAACATTAAAGACAGGATTAACACGAGTTAGATCAGTAACATCATTTCCTGAATCTGTAATAACACTATCATTTAATGTAACAGAAAGGATTTTAATTAATGATTCTAAAGCTGTACCGATTGAAAATTCATTACGAATATCGTATTCACCAAATACCTGAGTACCAGCTGGGTGAATTAAATTCTTAACAATTGTTTTGTAAGAATCTAATGCTTGATCAATTTTAATAACATATGAGAATGCTTGATAGTATTTACTATCTTGAATAAATACCGCATCATCTAAGAATCCATCGTTGTTAACATAGTAACCTGGATATTTTGCCAATGGTCCAAGAGTTACTTTAATAATTGCAGGATCAGTAGTAGTTACTTGAGAATCGATATTAGTAATACCAAATTCACGAAGTGTAATACCAGCATATGCACCATCAAAGAAGTTACCCTTTTGAACGCCATATGATGCAATATCTGCAGCAATTTCAGCTGAACTTTCTAAGTTATAATCAGCAGTATTAAGAGATCCAGATTCAGCAAATCCATTTAATGATTCTGTAATAGTAAGATTAACAGTTTTATTTGCTGGCGCAAGGAATGTATCAACACGTTGAATAATAGTACCAGCAGTTCCAGCTACGTCTTGTCCAGAAGTGGCAGAAATTGTTGTAGTAAAATCTGTTGTATATCCAGTACCATATTTAATAAACTGACCAAGAGCAATACCACCATTCGCATCAACAGCAGAAACTTTCATAATGGTTCCATAACCATTATAGTTGTTGATATTATAGAGGTCGCCTACTTTAAAACCAGATCCAGGTTTCTCAACAATTAAGTTTGAAGTAGTTGGTAATATCTGAGCATTGAATACCAATTGATTAGTTGCTGGATCAATATAGCGTAAAGTATCACCAACTGAAATTGTACCAAAGAAACGTCTATCAAGAATTAACTCGTATAAATTATTTGATATTCTAATTGCACGATCAACTTCAACCTCAACATACTGACGGCGATCAATAAGAACACGAATAATTTTAGTTTGTGTTACTACATCAACTAATTTACCAACAATATCCTCTGGTTTACCAACAAGGATATTAACGAATACGGAAACGTCTTGATTCCATTTACCATCCGAAGCACGCAACATTTGAGTTGCAGGATAATCAAGTTCAATAGTTTTATTAAAAAGAATTCTAAACAATAATCTAAACGACGCTTCACTACCCTTTGCTAGATATAAATCTTTAATTTTACTTAATAAAAATCTTTCGTCAACTGTAGAATATGGTAAACTTGTAGCAAGTTCAGACTTAAAATATGTAATAAATGTATCAAGTGTGGTATCTAAATCTCGTAAAGATATTGGATCCTGTTGCGTACTTTCTAAAAATTCATAATATGCTTTTAAAAAATCAACGAATGTTTGATAGTCATCCCTGATAAATTCAGGTAGCTGTGATGCTACTATCGATGAAACTTTAGGTCTTGTAATCATTATGAACGACTAGAAGTAAATGTATAGTTATAACCACCACGTAGATCACCAGAAGCAGTTGGATCAGGAATTGCTGTAATTTTTAAATGTTCTGGAGGAATATGTGCGATTTGTGTTAATGCTGAAACTACGTCATTAGATAATGGGCGAATAGAAATTTCTAAGTCTACGTTAGCAAGACCCGTAATGTTTAAATTTCTAATATCCACGATACCGTTTGCGTAGTCAATAGTTCCAATAGAACCATTAACAATTATTTTAATACCATTTTGTCCATATTTAAATAAACGAACATATTGAACACCATCATCATCAAGGTAATGTAATTCATCGCTACCTGCGATATAAAAACCAGTACTCTTAAATGATTCTTCTGGTTGACCAGAGCTCCAAATAGGATTAATCATATTTAGAAGGTATTGTGCAGAGGTATTATAGCGAACAATTAATGCTCTACGCAATAGAATAGTTGTAATATTATTTGTGATTGATGGATCGCTTGCGTCAATCAAACGACTTAATTTAGAATATCTAAACACGCCATCAAAACGATCAAGTTCATTAACGTCATACGCATTAATTGTATTTGTAACTAATGATGCGATGTCAGAAGCAGTTTTTGTAGTAGCCTGTTCATTATAATAAACAGTTGATGTGATAGCAATATTAATATATTCTGGATCAACAATAACTGGAATTACTGAAACCACATTTCTTGATTGTAGAATACTTGAAGTAAGTTGAGATTTTTGTGTAGTTGTTAGTTTATCAGCATCTTTTGGTTTAACGCAGAGATATACTTTACCATATACTGGAGGATTATTATCCTCGCCACCCCAACAAGAAACTGAGGCAGCATCAGAGAATAAAGAGTATACAAGTGCTTTATAATCGTCAGGTGTAACTGCACGATTTTGTGAAGCATACATTCTTGGTGCATTAAAACGAATAGAATCAATATCTTCTGGAGCAGCACCATTTGATGCAATACCAGTTGTTACTACACTTATAGTAGCGCCAACACCCAGTGATCCACCAGAATACGTAAATACTCTTGCGCCATTTGGAGCATCTAAACTTGATGAAAAATAATTTAAACGAACCACATTACCAGTGGATAATGCTATACCAAGATTGCCATCACCAAATGTTAATTCATATAAACCATCATCAATTTCTTTTACCCAATATACTTTACTTACAGAATCAACATTAATTAAACTATCTGCCTGATAAAAGGTTTCGAATATTGATGATGACTGCGATTCCTGAACACGAACTGTTAATGTATTTAAATCAATATTTGAATTAGGAATAATAAAACGAGTTCCACTGTCAACTGTATAGTTATATGTTAGTGGAGTACCTTCTGTAATTACAATATTTTGAAAAGTAAAAATACCAGTACTGCTAGTTGCAGCAACAGAACCTCTATTAAAGAAAGTATAATTTTTACCATCAATTGTAGTATTAAATTGACTATATGCTGGTAGAACTAATGTATTTGCTGCTGGGTTATTTGTATTAACTGTAACAGTAACTGTTGCTTGAGATGATGTGGCAGAACGTGGCGAATATCCAAGCATCTTGGAAAGAGAAACTACGCTATTACGTTTACGAGCAGAATCTAAAAACATCTCATTAATTGCCATGTTATTATACAGTGCATTATAATGTGTGTTATATGCTAAGACGTCTAATAAAACCGACATAGCAGAACCTTCAAAATCATAATCTTGAAATTCTGATTGTCCGCTTAAAAATGTTTTTAAATTGGTTTTTATCTGATCAAAGTCTAGATCAGTAACATTAATTTTTTTGTTAGAGGTTGCCATCTTATCGTGTTCTCTGTAGAGTTAAATCTAGCGTTATTGGAGCAGTAGTATTGAGTATAGTAAATTCAATCGAAACGTCAATAGAGTAATCATCTTCATTTGTTACAACAACAATATCAATAATGCTTACTCTTGGCTCAAAACTATCAATAGTATCTGTAATTGCTCTTTTTAGCATAGCACCAAGCATTGGTGTTGCTGGTTCAAATAGCAATTTTTTAATTGGACTGCCGATTTCGCTATGGAAAGGTCTTTCATAATTAGCAGTAAGAATTAGATTTTTTAATGCAGTTTTAATCGCATCTTCATCATATCTACGTGTTACATCGTGAGTCACTGGATTTAACGTGAAATTTAAATCTAAATCTGAAAATAATCGGGTATTCTTTGCCATATGTTTATTTAGGTTATTCTACTGATGTCTTTGCAGAACCTTGATTTACATAATCCCCGTCTGCAATTGGATCATTAATTCTTGCTGCCAAAAATCCCTCAAAATATGTTTTAGATGCACCAGAAGTTATTTGTCTCAATGCATCCTGATGAACAGATCTATTTGCAGTATGTTGTTCAAATTGATCACCAACCACTCCAATTAAACCTTCTGCAACAAAACTTTTAGTACATTGATTTTTATGGGTAAGAGGTGTTGCTGGACCACCATCAGCTCCAGCAGATAAAGCACCCTTATAAGTCAATGCTGGCATTATTTCTTTTCCTGTGGTGGTGCACCATTATCGAGAAGAACAAATCCAGAAGGCATGCCTTTGGAATCTCTTTGGTAGACTTTATCGTTTACCATAGTAAATGCCATTTTACGATTTCCTGTAGGTTTATAACCAGTATGAATCCAAACTTGATCTTTATAGCGATATTCTAAAATAATCTGATCATAATTAATAAGTTTCTCTAACTGTTGAACAAGCTGATATGTTTTATTAAAACGATCAGGTAATAATAAAGCAACATCAAAACAATGACCTTTACAGTGATCAGATGTTGGACTTTCAGTTTTAACAACACCTTTTAAACGGTATCCTGAACTGATTGTCCACTGTTTACCGTATCCACCAATACCACCTGGAAGAACATCTAGGTATGGTTCAAGTACATTTTGAGCAGCAGTGGCCAAGTTACAAACAATTTCTTGAACTTTATATACACGTTCTGGACTACTTGCTGTATCTTTAAGCACTTGATCAACAAGTTTATGTGGTCCAGTTAAGCCACCTGATATTAACATACCAAGCGTAAAGTTTTTGGACATTCTATAATCGTTAGTAAAGTTTGTTGTATTGTAAATAACTTGACAATCAACAGGAATTTTACTATCTTTACCACCAGAAGGGGATGCTGGAGTTTCAGAAGCTACAGGAGGTGGTGCATTTGGAACACCAGTAGATTGAGCTTGATCATTATTAAACTTACGTCCTTCTGGAGTAGCATAATCTTCTGGTGTTTCAGCAGAAGCTAATTCTTCAGTTTGACGATCTGGTGGTTGTAATTGAGGAACAACTGGATCAACTGGATCTCCAGCAGGTGGAGGTGGTAAATCAAAGTCAGCAACATCTTGACCACCAGAAGCACCATTACCAAAATTACCTGTTGCATAATCAGCATTAAGAGTTGCGCCTGATTTAATATTCATATCAGAAGAAGATTCTAACTGAAGTGCGTTTGATTTAATGCTTGTGCCTTGTCCTGCTTGGAATAATAAATTATTAGCAGATTTAGCAGTCATATTATCCGCTGCAATATGCAAACTACCAGCTGCTTTAATTTGCATATCACCACCAACAGCAATATCTAAATCATTGGCAACACCAATTGATAAATTATTACCCACAGTTAAAGTAGCATTACCTTCTACCTGAACATTAGCGTCAGTTCTTGCGTAAATATTAGCATTACCTTCAACAGTAAGGTTACAGTCTCCGCCAACGTGAATAAAACCATTACGTTCCATAATTATAAAGTTTTCACCAATAATATAATTAGTCTGTGACCCATTAGGATCTACTTCAGTATATGTTCCTGCTCTATGATAAGTATGGATACGTTCTTGTCCTGGTGTATCATCAAACTCTTGAACGTGACCTGATTCAGTTTCTAATACTTTATTGTATGGATACTTTGCACCATATGCTGGCATTGGTTGATCCCAAGAGCCTTCGCCATTTGCTAATGGAACACCCAATCTTCTATTTGCATCTTTCTTAGCAACAATAGTACCATCAATAATGCCACGTGCTAAACGATTAGTATCTGGTTCATTGATATAATCTTTTAGTGGATACTTATTATTTGGATCTCTAAATCCAGTATTATCAGTACCACGAGCAACACTTTCTGGTGATGGTCCAGGAGTTGGACTAGATCCATCTGCTGGTGGCTCAGGTGTTGGAGTTCCAGCATCTTTATCTACTGAGCCTGTTGCTTGTGCTCCATAAAAATATTGGTAGTAATCTAATTTACGTGCTGCGATATCTGGAGAATTAACACCAACAGATTTTTTAGCAGCAAAGAAATATCCAGGATGGTCGGTTGGTGAAGTTCCCTTTGGAACACGATCTTTAATATACAAAGCAGCAACTAATGCTGATACATTAATATCACTATCAAGAGAATCAGGATTATTAATTAAATCAAGAGTTAATCCCATGGCATTTGCCATCTTCTGATATTTTGCGTAGTTCGCTTTACCAGTCAACTGAATAAAACCACGTCCATAATATTTACCACCATCCTCGTCTGTTTGATTTCCTAAGAAACCTTTACCACGAGTTGATGGACCATAAACCCAAGAGAAAAATTGTTCTCTTGTAAGACCTTTCTTTTGCGCATTGGCATATTGTGCCGCAGTAGCGTCTGTTGCAAAAGAGAAAATTTGTTTTAATCTAGATTCGCTATAATTAAAACCTTCTAATTGAGGAATCCAACCAGACTCACCACCAGCAATACCAAGTAATGCACATTTTTGTTCTTTTGTTGTTAAACCAACTTTGTCGCATGCAGCAATAAGTGCTTTAATACCATCAGATGCTTTACTAGAGTTTGAAGATGATTTTGGTGGCGGAACTGTTGGAATTGATATATTAGTATTAGATTGAGTAACTGGCGCAGCAGTTGTTGCTGATGCATCAGGTTGAGCAGATTTTACTGGTTGTCCAGAACTATCTAATATAGGTTGTCCAGTACTTGTGGTTACAACTCCCTGAACTTTACTTGAATTTACTGCATCTAAGTTAGAAGGAGGATCTTTAAATGTAATAATGTTTTCAGTATAACCACTAACTTCTTCACTAATTGTAATCTGAGTTGGTGAATCAATTGTAACAATATAACAATTTTGAGATAATCCAAAACCAACAACTTTCATATTGGCTTTTAGTGGCGTCGTTAAATTTGTAGATCCATTTTCTGGATCATAAAAAGTTAATTGTTTACCAGAAACTGGTCCAACAATAGTTCTTAATACAATATCTTTTGTTCTATATTCTTGGATAGCAGTTCCACTATCATCATCAGAAATAGCAATTGGGTTTTGTGGTATACCACCAACAGTACCAAATATTAATGGTTGCTGCATCGAATCATCAGCAAACATAATAATAACAGTTGTACCTTCAACTGGACCAACTGGGGTTGAGCCAATACCATTCATCGCAGCAGAACCTACTGGCTGAATCGGAGTTGCCCATGGTAAGTCATTTGTTGGTAGTTGCGTTTTATCGTGAGTATGCAATCCTACAATACGAACTTGGCATCGACCAAGTTGTAAAGGATCTGAGCGATTTTCAACTATACCTGTATAAAACATTATGATTTTTTCCTATCAATACTCAATTGTAAAGAATCTTTAATTAATTCCATATTACACTCATGACGCTCACGAGTAATATAATGGTTAATTGCTGAAATTAAATAAAAACCAGAAAACATTTGGTCAATTAAATCTTTGTCATTATCTTGATTACTTGCTGGTTCAATTTTATTTAATGTAACTGAAACCTTTTGCCCAACTGTATAATCTGCTCTTCCTGGAACTACAATTTCAATTTTATTGGCTTCAGCCATTTTCATTAATGAAATACGTTTCTGAAGATTTTTAAAATTAGTAGCATCACCAAATCCACTAAAGTTAGCATTATCTCTTGGATAATTTATTAGTAATGCATTAGATCTAAAAATTGCGTTATCACCAATAAGAGGATTTTTATTAAGATGATTTAAACTATCGAAGTCTGCTTTAGCATCATAATTCTTAACATTATATTGTTTCTTATTAATATCAAAAGTAGTAACCTTTGACGAGAACATACCACTACGCAATCTATCCATATAATCAAAACCAGTTGGAATTGTAATATTGTCTATGCGTCTATAATCTTCCTGCACATTTTTAGAATCACCGCCACTTCCAGTTTTATCTCTGGTATATTTGTCATATGTAAATTGTTGATATACACCATTTGCATAAAGACTATCTAATGATATAAAATAAAAACCAAAACGATTCTCAAAGAAAACATAACTTGGAGATTGGTTCTTATTAATAGCATAACTAGTAGCAAAATTAATTGCTTTTACTGGAGACCAGAAATTAGAAATAAACTTTATGTCTTTTGTCGTAGGTTCAGTAAAGATTTCCTTTTGACTCTGTAAACCATTAAATGAATCTTTTACTAAAGAAGTAACAATATCAACTGGACTTCCAGTATATACTTTACTAATTTTTTTGTTTAAATCAATAACAGCTTCAATAGAAATAAAGTGTAATTGATATACAATGTTCTTATCACCAATTAATTCTCTATCGCTTAATTTGTAAATATAAAATTTACCTTTAATATTTTTCTTTTCGTCTAAAGTTGGTGTACTAATTTCAATCTCAATCATTTCTTCACCAACAAAAGGAAAGAGATTCACTAAGTCAAATGATTCTTTAAGAATTAAAGAACCACTCATAAATGGAGAGAATAAGTCTTCATAAATTGAAATGGCAATAACCTGTGCAGCAACATCTTGCTTCACCCCACCACTGGTAGTAATATCACATTTGTCAATGCTGACTTCACCAGCAAAATTTAAAACTTTATCCGCTGGTTGCATTATAACTCATCTTTAAAGTTCTGTATAATCGTAGAAACTAATTCTCTTGAAATAATTTTAATAGATCGTTTTGATTCGTTTACAGTATCTTCATATTGTCTATTTGAAATTGAAGTAGCTCCAGGAACATCACTACTTACAATAAATCCATTATAGTCAACATAGTGGTGAACATCATCAGAAGCATCACCATATTTGTCGCTTACAAATTGATCAAGCGCAACTTGAGTAAGTGGCCAATCTGCAAGATAATCATATCTTTCATTTGCTAACATTACAATCCAATGATATTGTGCATTGCCATAAACTTTTTCAGCAACAATTTCTGGAGTTTCACCATCAACAATATCATAGTAATCATATACAGTAACATTTGCTAATACATCTCTACGGAAACGAATATTTCTAGTAATATCAGTTAATGCTAATGCTTTAGTCTGAGTTTGTTGGTGAGTAAATGGAGCAGAAACTGTAACGAATGGTGGTGACGCATATCCAGTTCCAGGTTCTGTTATAACAACGTCAGTAATAACACCTGAATTAATGACAGCAAAAGCAGTTGCTGCCAAATCTCCAGTTTCTGGAGCAGAAAATGTAATTGTTGCATTAACATATCCTGAACCACCATTAACAATATTTACAGCACCAACTGTTTGGCCAGCTAAATCTGCAGTTAATACTGCTTGCGTTCCAGAACCGACTGTTGTTGTAATATCAAAATCATAAAGGAACTGCGGGAAATTTTTAAAATACATTATAGACCATCCTTAACTTTATCTTTGGTAAGAAGGGCAAGTTCGCGGAATGAAAGTGTAATATCAATTTGAGTTGGCATACCATCATCAAATGTATTGAACATGCCATTTGGGGCGTAGTTAATTGCAAGATCAGTTAATACACAAGAAGTGTGACGATGAATCTTATCATTTTGTTTACCACCAGTATAATAAAAAATATCAAACTCAGATGGATAAATATAAACGAAATTATTAGAATCTTTAAATTCTGGATGCATATGTAATTTGAACTGTTTAATAATGTTCATTACATTTTGCGCTTCTGTTGAATTTCTTGGAAAAAACTTATAGTCAAAACTAAATGTTCTAAAATGAACACCTTTAAATACTTGTTCCTTTTTAGGATTTGCTGCAAGACCAGTAGCGACTGAATTGCCAGCACCCTGTGGTCCTTTGGATAATGCGAGGTTGGTTAAAATATCTGCACCAACTCCAGTAACATCACTATCTTTACCTTTACTTTGAAGTGCTTTCATTATTTCACCACCAACTGCACCAGCCATCGCTAATGCTGAAGTATCTTCGTCACTCCACTCAACACCATAATTAATTGCTAGGTTATTTGGTATATGTAAAGCAATAGCAGTCTTTAATCGTTTCTGACTTCGTTTAGCATCTGGTGCATTTAATGCAACTACGCCACCAACTACGCCACCAACTACGCCACCTTTAACAGCACCAACACCAGCACCTTTAAGATCGCCAGTCATTAATCCACCAGCAATAGCACCCTCAACCGCAGTAGCACCTACGTTTGCTCCAACTAATTGTTTGCTAGATAACCCCATACCAACCAAATCACCACGATCTCTAGGTGTATTGTCTTCAACTGTTGGCGTAGCATCTCTGGTAATCAACTTTGAATCGATTGATACATTAATATAGAAAATAGCGTAGTTTCCACCGTAAATCCCCTCTGGTGACATAAGGTCGCTTGGATATGAATAATTTTGAATATCATACATACCAGCATTGAATTCGGATGGTCCACCTCTTGCAGTATACAGGTTTGTTTTGGTAGAAGCTGGTGGTGCGTTAGTTAATAGTCCACCTGATGTAGCATTTTCAACACTATCTGGTGTGCTAGATATAACATTACCTAATTCGTCGTATGTAGTTGGCATTTATTTTCTCTAAATAATAGTATTATTACCTATTCTATTTCTTATTTATGTTCCATAAAAGATTCTTTAAACCTTTGCATCCAGAAAAATACTCTGGAGATCCGACTAATATCATAATGCGATCTAGTTGGGAGACCCGATTCGCTTCTTGGTGTGATAAAAACCCAAGTATAGTAAAATGGCAGTCAGAAGAAACTGTCGTTCCATATCGCTGCCCAACTGATAACAGAATACATCGGTATTTTGTTGATTTTCAAATTCAAGTATTACAAACAAATGGTAAATTAAAGCGATATTTGGTTGAAGTAAAACCAGCTAAACAATGTTCTCCACCTGTGTATCCTGGAAAACAAACTAAGCGTTATCTAGCTGAATCTGTTACATATATTAAAAATCAAGCAAAATGGAAAGCAGCAACCGAATATGCTAAAGATCGTGGATGGGAATTTAAAATTATAACAGAAAAAGAACTTGGGCTTACTTAACCTAAATAAAGAATATGGCTATTAAGAAACCAATTCAAGACGTTTTTGACCAAAATAAATACGATCTCTTAACTGCGGTAAAGAGATCTAGAGGTTGGTTTGAAAAACAAGTTGCCGCAATGGCTCAGCAAAACATCACTCCCAATAAAGTGTTGAAGGGTGAGCCATCAGATATGCGAACTTCAATTGTTCCAGGGTCTTTGTATATGTATATTTATGACCCAAAAACCAAAGAAGATTTGCCATATTATGATAGATTCCCTTTGGTATTTCCTTTTAGAAAAACCCAAGATGGTTTCTATGGATTAAATATGCATTATTTACCATACGATTTACGTATTAAATTGCTTGATCAACTTCTAGTTTTTAAAAGCAATAGTCGTTGGGATGAAACAACAAAGATTAAATATAGCTGGGCATTAATAGATGGCGTTTCCCGTTTTGCTCCAGCGAAACCTTGCGTGAAGCAGTATTTAAATGGTCATGTAAGAAGTCAATTTAGACAAATCTATTCAGAGGATTGGGCAACTGCTATGTTATTACCAGTTGAAAGATTTGTTGGTGCATCTAAACAACAAGTCTGGTCAGAATCCAGAAAAATTACAAGAAGAGCATAATGGCAAACTCTCCAATAAACGATTTTATTTCTTCAATTAAAGCTAATGGTCTTTCTAGAACAAACCGATATGCGGTAATGTTTGGAAATACACCATGGGCAGAATCAGCATTAACAAAGAATACAGTATTATTTTGTGACCAAATCCAGTTGCCTGGAACAAATTTTAATACAACTGATATGAGAACATATGGCGAAATTAGAAAAGCACCATATGAAAGATTATATGAAGACATTAATATGTCGTTTTATGTTGATACTGATATGTCTGTAAAATTATTTTTTGATTTTTGGATGGAACATATTCAAAATCCAGTTTCTCGTAATTTTAATTATTATGAGAATTATACTTCAGATATTGTTATTGAAGTTCAGGATTTACAAAATCAAACAAGATATAATATGAAAATGTTTGAAGCATTTCCAAAAAGTATTGGTGCAGTTCAGATGGATTATAATGCCAAAGATGTTATGAAGTTATCTGTTAATTTTGCCTACAAATATTATCACGTCGGAGCATTAGAAGGTCTTCAACAACAAGATGTTATTGGATATCCAGGAGTAAATGATCTCAGTCATGACCCATTAAATGTTCTAACAAATAGATTACAAAATTTTGCTATCGGTTCTATCGGTGCATATGGTGTTTCTAAAATACCGTCATTAACTAAAAATTTACCATCAATAAAGTTTTAAGGAATTAAAATGGCAGAGAAAAAGGAAAAAGACGAAGATTGGATGCAAAAGAAATGGCGTCCAGCTATGGGCTGGATGTATATGTTGATATGTCTATTAGACATGGGCATATTTCCAATTCTTTGGGCAGTTGTTCAAACATTAAATCACCAACCATTAATTCAATGGAATCCATTAACTCTCCAGGGTGCTGGTTTATTTCATATAGCAATGGGAGCAGTTTTAGGTATTAGTGCGTTTGGTCGCACACAAGAAAAATTAGCAGGTACTGCGGCAAATCCAACAGCTACTTCACAAACTATGACAAACAATACAAATATGTCAGGTGTTCCTAGCGGGATGCAAGGTGGTATGGGTGGTGCTGGAGGATTTGGTGGAAATACAGGAATGGGTGGTGCTGGAGGATTTGGTGGATCAACAGGTGGTTTCGGAGGAGCAGGAAATGGCGGATTCGGTGGTTCATCAATGGGCAGCACTCCAGCATTTGGCGCATCTACGCCAGGAGGATTCGGTGGGGGTGGTTTCGGTAGTTCACCAAGTCCAGCGCCAGCAGCAGGCGCAGGTGGGTTTGGTAGTCCAGCAGCAACAGGCGCAGGTAGTTTTGGAAGCGCACCTACAACAACTCCAGCGCCAGCAGCAGTAACCCCTGTTTTACACCCCAGTGACCCACAAACAAGAAATACTAGAAACGATCTATAAATATGAAAATTGATGATACATTATCAGAGGTGTTTAATATGACACCTCCAAAATCTAAATGTGAGGTAAGCGAAGTGATTGATAATACTACTGGTGAAATTCTACAAACACCAGAAAGTAAAATTGAAACCGACTACGAAACTACTAGAGCAAATCTGCGCGAGCTTCTTATTACTGGACAGAATGCTTTATATTCTGCTCTTGAAGTAGCTAAACAATCTGAACATCCACGTGCTTTTGAGGTTGTGGGTAATCTTATGAAACAATTGGCTGATGTAAACCAACAACTATTAGATATACATCAGCAAAAACAAAAATTAGATGCACCAAAGAAAGGTGCTGATAAAGTAACGAATAATGCTATCTTTGTTGGTAGCACTGCTGAGTTGAATAAGTTAATTAAGAATATGTCTAAAGGAGAATAATTATGGCATTGCCAGTAATGAGTACACCAATTTATAATTTGGTGATACCTTCTACTAAAAAAAGTGTTAAGTATCGTCCGTTTTTAGTAAAAGAAGAAAAGGCAATTTTAATTGCGCAACAAAGTGAAGATACTGTTATTATGGTAGATACGCTTAAGAGTGTAATCAGATCTTGTATTTTAGATAAAATTGATCCAAATGATTTAGCTACATTTGATCTTGAGTATATCTTTACTCAAATTCGAGCAAAATCTGTTGGTGAAACTGTTGAACTATTATTTCCGTGTGATAATGACCATGGGGATCAAAACGATAAAGCCAAGGTAAAGATCTCAATTGATTTAACTAAAATTTCTGTTGAAACTCCAGAAAATCATAATGCAAAAATAGATTTATTTGGTGATGTTGGTATTGTAATGAAATATCCAACAATTGAAATTATGAGTAAGTTAGAAAAAACTGATACTGATGATCTAGATAATATTTTTAATATTATAGCTGAGTGTGTAAATTATATTTACGAAGGCGATAAACTACACTACGCTAAAGAACAAAAGAAAGAAGATCTAATTGAATTCTTGGGTAATCTAAATTCTGAGCAATTTATAAAAGTCCAAGAATTCTTTTCAACTATACCAAGGATTAAAAAAGATGTTGAATACGACTGTCCAATATGTGGCAAACATCATATTAAAACCTTGGAGGGAATGCAAAGTTTTTTTTAATTAATCTCTGCCATGAAAGTCTAGCGAATTATTATAAAATGAATTTCGCTTTGATGCAGTACCACAAATACTCTCTAGCAGAGATTGAAAATATGATTCCTTTTGAAAGAGAAGTTTACGTTGCTATGTTAATACAGTATTTAGAAGAAGAAAAACAAAGAATAGAAACAAACAAGAGATAAACTAAAATGGCAAAACGCACAGGTAACAGTTCAGTAAATTCTAGTATCAGACAACAGACACAGTCTAATGCTGAGGGATTAGATAATCTACTGGCAGCACAACAGGCTTCTCTTGGTGAACTATCTTCAATTAGAAAGCTGATGGAACTATCTAAAGACCGTGAGAAAATTCAGAAAAATGCTAATGGTGGTATTGATGTTTCCAAAATCCAAGAACAAATTCTAGATACCGCAAAACAACAGTTAAAAGGTAGCAAAACATTTTGGAAAACTAGAGAAGAAATGGACAGGATTGCTTATCAAGAATCTGATAAGATTGCTGAGTTAGCAAAGGCGATGAATACTAGTGGTAATTTTCTACAAAAACTTGGTGACTCTTTAACTCAAAAGAAAGAGGGGGTTAAAGAAAAGTTTGGTATTGCTAATGGTGGTTTAAAGAAAACAGTTCTTGGGGCATTAAATGTTGGTGGTGTTTTTAATAAAACTCTGGCCAAAGATGCGTTTAAACAGAAACAAAAAGCACTTGGTAATGATGTTACTGATGAAGATGCTGAAGGTGCATATAATACTTCTAAACAAATAAAAGCTCATGATCAGAAAATTTCTGCTCTTAAAGCTAAACATGGTATTAGCGACGAAGAATTTGGAGCATCTAAAACTGGTAAAGAGATGCTTAATAAAAAAGAACAGCTAACTAACCAATACCGTTCTTATGATAAAAGTGCAAAAGCAGTAACTCCAGATCCAACTGAAAGAAATATTAATTTTGATAAGGTTAGTGCTCCTCAAAAAACTCCAACAGCAACTGCTGCTGAAGCTACTCAAAACGCAGAAGCAGTTGAAGAAAGTAAAAAAATGGAGGATGACGAACTCCATTATTTAAAAATTATTGCTGAGAATACTGGAGGCGCAGATAAATCTAAAGGTGCTAAACCAGATGAAAAGAAACCAGAAGGTGGTGGTTTATTAGATTCGTTATTCAGTATGCTCTCTGGTGGTTTAATGCAAGCATTTAAAGCATTATTAAATCCAGGAGCAATCCTTAAAGCACTAGGTAAAGTATTTGCAATTGGTATGATTGTTGGTGCGTTATTTGAAGGTATTATGGATGGGTTTGAGGAGTTCCAAAAGACAGGCGATATCGGTAAAGCACTTATCGCTGGTCTTGCTGGTATAATTGATTTCTTAACTTTTGGATTATTTGATAAAGATAAAATCAAAGAAGTTATTGGCGATATGGCAGCATGGACTGAAGACCATATCATTAAGCCAGTAACAGAATTCTTCACATCAATGAAGGATGCTTTCATGGGTATGTTATCTAAGATAGGTATTCCAGAAATTACTTTATTAGATACAAAATTAACAGGTAAAGTTAGCGTTGGTCCGTTCTATCCATTTAAAGATGCTGAACCTGCTAAAGCAAAAGGTAGTACACCAGAAGCAGCTACGCCAACAAGTGCTACTACAGTTGAACAAAAATCTGCTGATAATGCGGCATTATCTGGTGCTCCAGTTGCAAGTAACAAGACTAATGTAGTCAATGCTCCGCAAACTACGAACAATACTACTAATCAGGTTATTAAATCTCCAATTAGGAACCAAGAGTCATCTCAAAGTAGGTATATCGCTACAAAATACGCATAAAAAAGGGCACCGAAGTGCCCTTTTCAACAACTACTAAATTATTCTTCAGCAGCAATTTTCTTAAAGTAAGACATTACATCTTCGTCATCATCTTCAGCTACAGCTACAGCTTTTGGTGCTGGTGCTGCCTTAGAAGCAAAGGTTGGTGCCGCAGCAACTGGACGATCTTCCTCAGACATTTGAGCAGCAGACTTACCTGCAAAAGTATCACCAGAAAGAACTGCATCAAGTTTCTTCTTTAATTCATCATAAGACTTAAAGTTGCTACGATCAGTAAACTCAGACAACTTGTACTGAGCATTAACGATACGAACCAATTCCTCATCAGAATCAGCAGCAGGACATGGTTCAGAAAATACTGACTCATCGTAGTTGGCGTAACCATCTTTCTTGCGCATGCGCAATTTAAAGTTAGCACCTTCCCACAAATCGAATACATTCACTGGCTTCTCATCTTCAAAAGTTGGACGAGCCTTGTCCATAATCTTATCAAAGATTTTCTTACCAAACTTAAACAAGAATACTTTACCTTCGTTCTCTGGGTGCTTTGGGTCAGACACAACGAGTACGTTAGCAGTGAAAGACAACTTACGCTTTTGTTTACGAGCGATCTCTTTGTTAGCATCAGAACCTGAGTTCCAAAGCATAGTGTTCAATTCACCGACTGGATCATTTTCACCAAGAGTTGTTAGGGAGTTTTCGATATACCATTTTCCAGTTGGACCTTGGAAGCCGTGATTAAACATGCGAACCCATGGGAGTTCATCGCCTTCAACACGTGGTAGGAATCGGAGAGTTGCTGTTCCGTTACCAGCTTTATCGCCTTCTAGACGCCAGAAGCGATTGTCGTCATAAGACTTCTTTTCGCCACTTTGTGGGTTAGAAATTTTATCAAATTCACCAGCAATTTTGCTGAAGTCTTGATTGCGCATTTTACGGAGTGTTTGAATATCCATCGTATTTTCCTTTGTATTAAAATATTACTTTGTATTAGTATTATGTTGTATTGAAATTTCATCATCTAACTCAACATCATCATCGAAGTCTTCATCGTTGATGTCATAATCTTCTTCAACATAGTTATTTATCGTTCTCATTCCGCCAGTTTTTTTACCGTTAGAATGTTTGGCATGCTTTCCCGAACGACCACCAAATTCTGTATCATCAAAACTCTTTGATGATTTATGATATGTGCGACCCATATTAATCTAGTTCTTCAACAAAATGTGTAAATATTTTACGTAGTTTTTCTTTATCATATTTAATAAAACCAGTCAACTTCTTTATTCGTAATAATTCACTACTCCATATATATTGGACAGAAGTATTATCAAGCCAATGTTCAATAATATGATCTAGTTCATTTACAATCACAAGGGTTTCAATTGAAATTTTACCACCGAGCCATAACTTTAATGCAGCTGGGTATTCATTAAAATTAAAATCAAAAATACTAGAAGTTGGTAATTTATTTATCTCAACATATGTCAATAAAGACGCAAGGTCGTCAATAAAAATCTTAGTAATACTCTGTTTTCTTTTATTCCATTCAGCTAGATTATCATCTGCTTCTTGACCTGCATAAATTGCAGACTCATTACCATAAGCAAAATTCGCAACAAAGAACTGAATAATATCGCGATCGTTTCCAAACTTCCTTGCTAATTTCTCAAAAATATATCTATCATTCCGAGCATTAAATGCTTCACGTGAACCTTTAACATTTCCTCGGTTTTCGAAGACGTTAAATTTCTCAGAGGTAAAGTGTAACTTTAATGCGAGATAGTAACGATATGCTTTAAAGCCATCCATCACACGTCCAGTTTTGCTCTTTTAGGTAAATAGTTTTCATCTTGAAAATTTACCTCAAGTTTATCCTTAAGAGATTTATTTACAAGTTTTGCGACATCTTCTGGTTCAATAAAGTTTTCTTTACAATATTGAAGAACAGCATCCATGTAAGATATCTTTTTATCACGAACAATCTGTTCAATATGGAGCGAAAAATCGTTTGAAGATTTAAACATGTTTTTTAATCCAGTATTCAGTGTTGCGAATTTCTTGGCAAACTTTATTATAGTCAGCAGATTTCTGTTTATATAATTTCCAAATAGGGGTATCAGTTCGTTCTGGATCCATCTGGCGATCAAATTTATCCAAATACATCGTAAAGAACTTATCTAATTTCATCTTCTGAATTAGAAGTTCTTGTCGTTTAGTTTTGTAATCCATTATATAATTATACCTTAGTTCTTCATAAAAGTCAAGTTTACCTACGCATTGTTGCAATATCTTTTGCTTCTTGATCGCTAAAAATTGGAACTGCATTTGACTTATGCATAGTACCAATACCTTTGATCAAACTTCCTGTATAAACTGGAGCTTCTTTTTTAACACATGGACCACCAGTAAAAGGAAGACTCGGAATCTTAGGTGTCTCACGACAAGCAGGTTTTCCAAGTGAGTATACATCACTGAGTTGTTGCTTTTTGGGAGCAACAGTCTTTGTGGTATACTTCTTTAACAACTGTTCCCAACTATCTCGTAACTCACGTTGTTTTGCATTGGGTTTTTTCTTTTTAGACTTTCCAGGGGATGTAAAAATCATTTGCATAATATAGTCATCAAAATAGTTAATCACAGTATATATTATACCCTACTTTTTAATTAAAGTAAAGCGATTTTTGACTATTTTTTAGAGATATTTGACTCTCTACCATGTCCTGAAGCATATTGCATACAAATCCAGCTTGAATCACCATAGGCGCAACGAACTGCAAGAGGATCAATTCCCTTTGCGATTGCAGAGTCAATATTTCGTTCCATTGATTTTAATTCTGCATTTTTATTGTAAGTATAACTACCAATTAATGCAAGAATTGCAAGAAGAATTGATATAATAAACACTTTATCGTTTGTAATCATAAGTTCCTTTAATTTTACCATGTTCCGTTATCCAATACTGTTCTAACAGACAGCGGACCAACGGTAATATAAATTGCATACATAGAAGGATCAGTATCTGTTGGTTTATGAAATGAACCAGATAATCTCCAGTGGAATGGGTTTAATGCAAAACTTACCCATATACCAGAGAATCTTACGTAATCAAGAAAGTTCTTTAACATCGTCGCATAGTCCTAATTTTTTTGATTCGGTTGCGCTTAACCAAATATCTTGAGGTGGCAACAATACCTCTCTAATTTTTGTTTCAGATAAACCAGTACATTTTTTATAATGATTAATCATTTTCTTAGTTGTTAAGTCAAACTCTTTAACAGTGGCAAATAATTCATGTTCTTTACCAAATGCACCCCATGAGTATTGATGACTCAAGATAGAAGTATTTGGTGTCAACAAACGATGACCCTTATCACCAGCAATAAAAATCATAAGTCCAGCTGAAGCAATCTGACCAAGACCAATTGTTCGAATTGGAATAGCAGAACCACGCATAGTGTCGATCAAAGCAAATGCTGCATTCAAATCACCACCTGGACTTGTAATAATTAAATTAAGTAATTCTGGACGCTCTTCTGCAAAATTGGCTTCAAAGATCCACTCAACCGCAGTCTTAACGCTGGTTAGAGTAATCTCCTCCATCAGAAGAAGAAAGGAATGTTTTGATTGTTCTTCCTTGAGTTGCAGATTCATTTTTGTCATCATAGTATTTTCCACTTTCTTTATAAAAAATATGTCTACCTATTACAGTAGTCTTTTCGAGTTTCCATTTTGGATTTACATAATCTGCATGATAGTATAATGCACCTTTTGTAATGTCTTTTAAATTTTCATAATTAGCATAGACATAAACTGCTACTTCTTTTGCGTCTTCATATACATCTTTATTTTTTATAGAAGTATTTTGACAAAACCAAGAAAACTGACAAACTGAAGTTGTTTTCTGTTTAACAACCCCACATATATCTTTTGGGAATCTAGGATCCTGTGTCCTATTAAGTGTAACAAGCGCAACTGCTTCTTTACCTTCTCTGGATTCATAGCCAGCTTCATGGTAAATATTTTCAGCAAGACAATCGATTTGTTGTTGAGTTTCTTTAGTTAATTGGTTATAACTTACATCAAGCAACATCGCATCAGAAAACATATTTTTTGTTAATAATATAACGCTTAAGAATAATAATATTATTGGTATGTATATACGGTATATACGCATATGATCTCCTTGTAAAAGAGAAAGAGAGCAAAATGCTCTCTCTCAATCCCTATCAGGTGGACTTTTTGCTAGTCTTTGTAGTATCTAGTGGGATGTTTGAAACAAAACCATTTAGGGTCTGAGCCTTGGCAATGATTTCTGCTTCGGATGGATAAGCTGGGAATCCTGGATGTTCAGGTAACTCTCCACCATTAATTTTAGCAATTTCTAACTTAGCATGCCAGCTATTGCTAATTACTTCACGTTTACCATAATAATCATCATTTAACATGTCTTTTGCCATTTTTAATAGTTCAAGACGGATTTCGAATGGTGTCATATTTGACATAATAATACTCCTTTGTGTTGTGTTTGTGTAATGGTGGTTTTATTGGGTTCCACCAACCCACGTGTATAATTATTTAGGATTACTTCGCTTCTACTTTTTTCTTTGGAGTAGGTTTTGTACCAGAGGGTGGAGCCTTTGGAGTTTCCGCTTTTTTAGCAATAGTAGTTTTTGCTTTTGTTTCTTTCTTTGGTGCATCTGCTGCGATTGCATTAATGGCCAAATTAGCCATTAATGCTGCTAACAATAATTCTTTTTTCATGTTATATCCTTTATAAAATTAAAAGTAACTTCGGGATAATCGTTTTGGAGTTTATCCCAGTTCAACCTCCAATTTACTATACGCTGAAGTTCTGAATCAGGATTATGATCATAAACTAATGTATTAGTAAAACTTTCAACAGTATCCTTAAACATTGAGTCAACCCCAAATATATCAAGTTCTGTGAAATCATTTTCACACATAATTTGCGCAGCGACATGACCAGCTGAAAAGAATTCAGGAGCATCTGGCATCATATCAATAAACAAATTATTGTTTAGTATATATTCTCTAAACTTAACTTCATCAGTCGTTCGCCATGCTTTGGTTGTAAAAAAGGCTGGACAAGAAATCAGATTAGGATCCCCTGCCCAGCGATGTATTACGTTGCCATCAAGTATAACTGTTGCATTTACTTTAGTCCAAGGTATATTACAACCGATAATATAATTATACCCTAAATTTTCTTGAAAAGCAAATCTACTTGGACCATTGCAAACTACTGCAGCTTTCATGCATCAACCACTGCAACAATAAATTCTTCTTTAATCATTACACGTTGAGCATCATCAATCTTAACGACTTGACCTTTATTCCATTCCAAATAAATTTTGTCACCAACATTAACTGCGGTAACTTCAGAACCTATTGCTAATACTGTACCTGTTTTTGAATTACGATTAGATGTTGTTCCATCTAAAATAATTCCAGATTCAGTGGTTTGGTCAACTGCATTTTCAGCGACCAAAACCATTTTTCTCAGTGGTTTAATTTCCATATTAAAATGCGTACTTTGCGCCAACCAATACAGTTGATCCATTTAAGTTATCAACACGAGATTGTCCAGCCTGATAACGATAATCAACAGTAGCAGCAACAGATTTTGTTACTGGGATTGATACACCAGCACCAACTACGCCAGCATAGCCAGAACGATCGGAATAATATTTTGAATTTTCTTGATCAAGGTATACTGCACCAATTTTAGCAGTTAAAGTTGCAGAGCCAATTTGAGCAACATCATAACCACCAATGATACTATATTTGTTTAAACTATCTTTGCTATAACGATCAAATCCAGCAGTTGCGCTAAATTTACCAAAATGTTCACCAACAGTTACGCCATAACCTGTTTGATCATGTTTTGCGTTATCATAACTCCCAGTAACACCAACCTCAAATGCTTGGGCAGAAAATGCTGCCATTAAAGCAGCAACTAGAACTAAATGTTTCATAAATTAACTTCCTTTTTAAATTTAAAAATGGTAACTTATTCTGTTACGAGGAAAGTTACCGAAACCCTAAGCAGTGTTTAGGCTGCTAATGCGAACAGTTCGTCGTTTGCGTTTACGTTTTTTGCTTCTTCGACCGAGTTTCCCCAATCCTAATGGCTTTCACATTGCCAAGTTGTCCACTTCTGTACTTGTTGCCCTGTCGAAACCTAGTCACCCCCATCAGAAGTATATTGCCACAGTTTCTATGTTTGCTACCGATAACTCGGTTCGTCAATATACTTTTGGTGGAGGTGGGGAGAATCGAACTCCCGTCCAGAACACTTTTCTAGTTGCTTCATACAACCATATCACTATTATACATTATATAGTTTAAAATGTCAAATTATTCTTTAACTTCTTTACCAACATCAATTACATTCCATGCACGTTCATGAAAGAAATATAGAATTGAGTTAACTACGAGCGCAAAAGAAACTACACCCAAACCAACCATCCAAGATCCTGATGCTAAGTAACCACCAATAAAATTAGTAATCGTAACAAGAATACGCCATGTAACAACTTTACCCAATGAGCGCATTGTTTTTTCATAAAATTTAGTTTTAAACAAAATCATTTTATCCTCAAATATTTTTTAAATTTTTGTAATCTAATCTTAACTTTCTAAACCCACCAATCCAATTGTCTCTTTTTTCTATAAACCATCTTGGATCATCATTATCAACTGCCATAATAATAACAAGTCTTCCGATAGGAATTCCTGTTCTTTCTTCAAAAGCTACTGCATATGCTGCAGTTTGCATAAAGTAGTTATGAATGTCATCTCTATCTTTTGGTTTGCTTGATGTTTTAAAATCTATAACACTAAGTTTACCTTGGAACTCTGCGATGCAGTCAACTGTGCCAGCGACTTGTAAATGGTCAGACCATAATGGAGTTTCCAAGCAGTGGATGTTGTCAACTTGGTCAAGGAGGGGTTTGATAGAGTTGAACATTTGGAGGTCGAACATATCTGCTTCGAATAGGTTTCCTCGTAAATAGTCTTCACAATACTGGTGAATCCTCGTTCCTCTTGCTGAGGCTCTTCCAGAGATTTTATTTGCTTCTGCTTCGCCAACTCGTTTTCTCCATTCTGCGATCCCTTTTGCTGAGTGCAGTCCTGTAACTGTCGTAACGGAGGGATAGGATTTACCCGATGGCGTTTTATATACTCTTGTGCCATCGGGGGATGTATCACGTTCAAGTTTAGCGATATCATGATGTATAAATGTTTTCATTAAACGTATTGAATAATCTGATTATATAATTGTTGTCGTTCATCAAGACCAAGATAACCACCATTGATAATCTTAGTCATAGTTTTAATATCACCAATATCAGCATAGTGATTAAGATTATGTGCATTCCAGAACCAAATCGCAGACATTAAAGCGAAATCTTTATCATACGTTACCCAGTCTGGGTTATCAAGTAAATTTTGCCAGTCATCAAACATATCTTGCGCAAACTTAGTATAATTGGCTTTACCAGTTAACTGAATTGGACCACGTCCACGATATTTCCAACCATCACCAGATGCTTCATCGCCATTGCCCATTCGGTTAGCATAGATTCTATTGGCAATCTTTTCTGGTTGACGAGCATATTGATCAGCATCTCCATGGAAATGCGAACCAAAAATACCCATTAAACCTTGCGCTGAGTAATTTAAATTTTCTTCAAAGATAGCCCATCCACCTGACTCATGACCACATTGAGCAAGAAATGCTGCAATACGATGGGGTTGATCAATACCATAATTAGGAAAAGTTTTATTCATAGAAGCAACCCAACCTTGTGGGTCTGTATTTCTAGGAAATATCTGAGCAAACTGTTCTGCTGTTATCATTTTTGAACACTCCATACGTTAAGATCATATCTGGATTAGAAAAATACTCAACATTATTTAGTGCCTCTTCAAATGTTACTGCTTTCAAAAATACATCATCTTTACCAATATTTGAATATAAAAACAAATCATTAATGTCTAATAAAGATTTTAGAGATTTAAAAAAATGTTCTATCATTGGCATACCAGAATTATGATTATAGTTATTAGAAATTCCACCAAAAACATTTAATCCAGGTTTTAATGATGGATCTTTTTCCTCTATAAAATCTGGTATATATTCTCGGATATTAAATCTTCCTACATTTAAATACTCAGACATTAAAGTAGTTGATATGTGAATAGAAGATCTTGCATCAATAATATTTAAAGCACGTTTTCTTTTTATAAATTCAGTAAACATATCGTACACATATGGACTACCAGGAGTAAACATATAGACATGTTTAAATTTAAGTTTTTTATATTCTTGCTGAAGAAAATTAAACAAATATGAAATTATTGTCGGACCATCCCTCTGAATTCCATCATTAATATTCCATATTCTACCAAACGTATTCATCACACCATATTTTAAATTTCCATCATATACATTAAATTCAAACTCTTTAAAAAGTATTTCATGTCCTGAAGGAGCACTTAAATATTCAGGATTAGAAGAATGATCTATTCCAAGATAGTCGGCTGTCATTAACGCAATACAATCATTGCTTGTTTTTAATTTATTAACAACTTCTAAAAAACTTTGTGTTATGTCTGTATTACGAATTGGTATACCGACACGTGTTATCTCAAAATCATACATTATTTTTTCTTGTCCTCGTAATCTTCATATTTTAGTTTGGCTAAAATATAATCTTTTACTAGTGATGAACGAACAATATCATCTACAGTAAATTCAATACGAGTAAATGCTTTCATGTGTTGAGCAATATCAAAAAACTTTAAAATACCAGTAACGTCGTTCTTTCTTTTATTTAGGTCGGTTTGTCGATAATCCCCACACCAGATAATTTTAGACATATGACCAACACGAGTCATAACTGTATCAATCTCTTCATAAGTCAAGTTCTGCATCTCGTCAACGATAATAATTGCATTATCAAAAGACATACCACGAATAAACGAGGTAGAAATAAAAGTTACATAACCCTGTTCTTCTAAACGATCCCATGCGTCTTTACGATCAAATAACTGATGGCAGATTTGACGATATGGTTGTTCATAGATATCCATCTTTTCACCAACATCGCCTGGAAGGTGACCAATTTCGCGAGATTGGACCGCAGAACGAACTACGATAATTTTATTGAATGGATTTGTTTTATCGAGGACTTCTTCAATTGCTTTATAAAGTGCAATGAAAGTTTTACCAGTACCTGCGACGCCATGGAGTGCTATAAAGTAGTCACCCTGTTTATATGCATTATAAAATAGTTTTTGATTATCAGTTAATGGTTGAAATGTTTTTAAATTATCTAATCTTAATTTTAATTGATTACTAGCAACTGGCTTTGACTCACGTTCTTCATTATGTATTTCTATTACTTTTTTTGCTGCCGAAGTACGAGCCATTAGAATTCCTTATAGTTGTGACGATGTTTTATTTAATTCGCTTCCTGGTGATCGTTCGTGTATTTTTTGTAATACCTCCTTAAATCCTGAATCAAATTTACGAGTTGTGCTTAATTTAGTAGGATCTCCAAATGCTACTGATTGGATTACTGTTTCTAGGTGGGGATTATTTTCCCTGAATGGGTCGAGTTCTGACATTTTCATCACTTGTTCAAACTGTTCGCCAGTTTCTTTATTACGAAATACATATGTTGGCATAATATCTCCTTACCTTCTATTTAGTTTGGTTGAAGATTAAACGCAACACAAATTCTGTCTTCAGTATTAGCACTTGCTGGAACTTCATGACATAACCAACTTGGCCACATTAAAAATGTTCCTTCAACTGGGTTAATAACATATTCTGGAAATAAATTATATTTTTCTATAGTATCTCCAAATTTAATTGGATATTGTATAAATTTCCAATAGTCTCTTGGATCATTGTATACAATTGGCGCAGAATCTTTTGGTACTTTTAAATAAAAACATCCAGATAATAATGATCCTGGGTGTGGGTGGGGTGGATGCGCTCCACCAGATGTTATTTTATTAAACAAATAATATGGTGTCAAAGACCATCCAGTAGAATCTATACAATTATCTTCAAAATATTTTCTAGATGCAGTCTTAATATAATTATTGAGATTAATTAATCTTGCATCTGTTCTTTGTTTTAATCCAGCAGAATTAATATTATATGTTGAATCATAATTTTGTTGATTCAGATATTTGTCACCATATACATTTAGATAATCTTCTGCCACTGGAAGAATTTCTTTTGCTAATTCTAATTGTTCATCAACGTATAGTGGTGTTGGAAATAAATTAATGTACTGCATCTTATACGTATGCAATCCACTTAGGTGGTTGACGATTTTTCCAAGTAAACATTTCTGCTTTATCGCCAATATAGTAATTATGATACGATAACACAGAATTGCCAGCTACTTTATATTTGTCAGGCATCGCTGGTGTTGGTTCAGTAAATGATTTATCTTTTGGAATATGATTAGGTGGAAATTGTAATGTTGACATTAACAATGATGTTTTATGATCACGATTATATCTAAATTTGTATTCGTAACATAAGTCAACAAACAAATTATAAAGCCATTGATAATTTTCTAGCGACTGTCTTACCCAAACAGCAGAGGGATGGTTAATATGAGTAGCACTATACAATATATGCTCACGATTATCGGAGAGAATGTATTGCTTCCGTTTGCGACCAGACTTAGATAAACCATTAGTAAGAATACCGTCAAGATAGCGGTGAGCAGTAGAAAGTAATTGTGCATATTCGAGAATCATCTTTACGCAATGTTTATCAACGTGCATTTCTGCACACTTACGGGGATCGTTGTCAAGATAAAAAATATTCATGATAAAGTTTTTCGAGAAATTTCTAATTTAAGTTTTTGTACAGTAAATACTAGGGATAATCTACCATTATTTTTATCTTCACCAAATCCTGCAAGTGGGGCATGAATATAATCAGAGCGATACATAATTAATGTATTAAATATATATGGCATAATAAATGAATCATTATTTTGATTAAAGACGATAGTTCCATGGTCGTTTGGGTTTTCTAATGGTTTGTCGTTTAAGTAAATTACACCAGAAAGAAATTCAGAGTCTTGATGTATTTCAGATTTACCACCAAGATATTCTTTTGAAAAATAATGAAAATATGCACTACCCATATATTCAACATTTCTAGTTGAGTCTGGCGGAATATTATCAAAAACTACTTTTTTTATAAAAGTATCACTTAAGATATTATTTGTATATTCATCTAATTGTTCAGATCGTTTGCCACCATAATAAATTTGCGTACCCTTATCTTTGGGGTGCTCTGTGTGAGCATAAAATGTGTTAGATTTTGCTATATTAACAATCTCTTCTGGATTATCAAAAAAATTTGGTACAATTATTAGATCTTTAAACATATTTCCTTTTACCAGTGTTTTAAAACCCCAGTCGCCACCAACATCCTTATTAATCCAAATGTATCAATACTTGTTAACAAGATATAGTTAGCAAGCATCCCAAACGATTTCCGAGTATAAGCAGCATAAGCATAAAGAGCACAGCCACTAATCCAGACAGGGTATAGTAAAATAAGAGGAGGATTAGGGACTGTGACTGCCATCGTGATGCTGCAGCCAACACTGATAGCCCAAGCAAGCAGCTCAAGAACAAATCTAGTAGGGTTACTTCTCCAGTCATCTTTAATCCATTCAATAGTTGGTCCAAAAATATCAAGCATAATCTTTCCTTAATGCATATAACCCACGAATACCACGAATAGTATCATGAATTTGCTGAATTGTATCAGATGAACGTGTATGTAAAATTCCATATCCATTCTTTGCAGAAAATGGGTCGATGCATCCTGGAGAATCATCAACTAATATTGCTCGATCGTGAGCAAAATTAGATTTTTCTTCTTTAGAACGAACAAAATTGGCTTTATATGGAATATTCCATTTATCTAACCATTTTTGTTTTTGTCTTTTTGCTTCATTTCCTTGCTGAACATCAAAAGTTCCCATGGAAGTGAGAATTTCAATATTAATTAAGTCGAGTTTGCTCACATAAGTGAGTAATTCTTGTGTATCTGGCATAAATTCCAGATCTTCAAAGATGTGAAAATCCATAACAGCTGAACGAAATCGTTTTCCATCAGCTGCATGAGTGCGTAAAGAGCGATATGCTTTGTCAAAGTTGCAAAGCACGCCATCCATGTCTAAGTATAGTGTAATCATATTAATATTATACCTGACTTTTTAATTAAAGTCAAGTTATTTCACGAATTTTGCAAAATTAGGTGGTTTCCACCCCTCTGGTTTCAGAATTTTACCATCTTCACGACGAAAAACCATACCAGTAGTAGGGTTAATCTTGGATAAATTGCTTTTTGCACCCTCATCCCACGCAGTTTCGCAATCCCAACCACGTGCTTTCATATAACCGATGATAACCCACATCATATCGAAACAAGCATCGAGTTGTTCAGCGTCATCATTGTCTGCAACTGCTTCTGCAAACTCATTATACTCTTCATCGATCAATTTTAAATAGAGATCTGAGAGTTCATTTGGTTCGCTTGGGAAATTTGGATGTTTTTGTCCACAAGCAGATAGAAATACTTCTACATCTGTAAATACTTTACTCATTTGTTTCGCTCCGTATCAAAATAATGTTGTGAATGAACTTTATCCCAGTCTTCCATAGTTGGCTCAACAAGTTCTTCAACATAGTCAAGCGTTCCAGTTGGATTAAATCCTGCTCCACGTAAAAACAAATCTACGTTTTCAAGAACATCACCAATATAATCTACATCAAATTCATGAGTAGTTTTACTAAGCATTCTGCCAAACATATCATTGTGTTCAGCTATCAGTGTGAATTTCGGCATCGTCAATTTCCTTCTTAGATAAAATAATGGATCCGTTTGTTTTTACAGTCCATGTTAATGTGTCACCAATTTGCCATCCACATTTGGCAAGTATCTCATCAGTAAACGGGAGCATTAAATCTCCCGTTTCTGGATCTTCTTCAACAGTTAATACCCATCGGTCTCTCATTAAACCTCCACAACCTTCAATTCAAACCGATCTGCGCGATCCTCGTAGTTAATATATCCACGTGGATTACAAACAACACGGCATTGTTTAATCATATAGTCAAAGTCTTCATGAGTATGACCATGAGTCCAAAGTTTAATTCCTGGACGATCCATAATAAAAGTATCCAACTTAGAATTATACGCACCATTCATTAGTTGGTCGTGTTTATAACGTGGATGCTCAGAACCTTTGCTTGGGGCATGGTGAGTACAAACAACAGCAGTCTTCCATGGAGGAATATCTGCGTAAGTTTCTTCAATAAACTTCAACATTGCTTTGTGGTCTTCAACTGCATCAGATGGAGAAAGGTATGCGTCACGAACATGGAATGTTGCATGGTATTTTGGAACACCATTCTCATCTTTTACCTGATTGCCTTCAGCATCAAGAATTGGTTCATTAGTTCGGTAATTTACTTGACGTAAACTATTCTTACAAATTTGGAAGTCATTCATGCGACGCTCAACGTGGCGCATGGTCATTTCATCTTCACCATTCATATCAGTCCAGAGAGTACCACCGATAAACACATGGTCTTTATATTTCCAAACTTCTTTATCAAGAAAGTGAATATTATCACCACATTGTTTCATGGCATCTCTTAGATAACCTGCAGAAGTAGCAAAGTCACCATGGTAATGCTCGTGATTACCCATAACATAAACCACATGAGGAAAGTTCCTACTACAAGCAGTAAAAAAATCAAGATAGCGATCAGTTTTAGCACTAGATAAAATACTATCGGTGACACGAAGATCAACAGCAGTACAAATATCACCAGATAAAACAAGGACTTCAGCATTTTCTGTATTTTCCAGTTCAAGTTGTCCAAATTCAAGATGGACGTCAGAGCAAATTGCGATTTTCATTTTTTTCTCATTGTACAGTAAATTTTCGTGGGGTAAAATTGGTTGTAATAACATGGTTCAATAGTTTATTAAAATCTTCTGTTGCTTCTCCAGCTTCAGCAATAATTTTCAATCGAGCCAGAATTACACCAGTAAGAGATAAAGGATTAATATCATATTTCCCACATAACGCATGTAGGGTTTTATCAACTTCATTGCTGAGGGATACTAGTTTCTGATCTTCCATTTAATTCTCTCTGTTTATAATATTTAAATAATTTAACACAATTTGCAAATTGAATTGGCTCATGTTCAAAATTTGGTAAAGATCCAAAGAACTTTTCCATTTCATTGTATATTATCAATGCGTCTTCATCTGTCATTTCTTGACCCACATACAGTAATCACCAACATAAAAATTACAAGGATTGCCAACGAAATTATTGGGTGCATTATTATTAACATGCAACTGATCCATCATTGTAACATTTGCGCAGCCAGATAAAAACAATACAATAATATATTTCATACAACTATTATACCCTACTTCTTAATTAAAGTAAAGGGAAATCTGACTTTACATCAGAAACAAATAGTTGCATAATTTCTTGCAGTTCACCTGCTTCGTCTGGAGAACAGTTTCTATATCGAATCATAATACGTTTTGTAATTTCATCAAATGATTCTTTCATTAGATCTTCAATTTCTTCATAGGTCCAATCAATACAATCATTTGCATCCATTGAATACCATGCAGATAATACTTGACTGTCTCTATCATCTCCTGAGGAGTTGTTCCAGAATGTATACCAAGAACTATTACTCCACCGACTATAACTCATCCTTAATCCTTTTGTTTTGTTTTGCTCTTTCGGATTTCCAAAAAGTACGCTTCCAATCCCTTAGATGCTTCCACCATTGAGGTGGGCGAGCTAAATTCCCTTGCTTGACGTTGGCCATATAATTCTCCTCCGAAGTCTTCCAATAGTTTATTAATGCGTCGCACTGTTTTAAAGTTACGTGAATAATCTTGTGGGTGCAACCAATACCCATCGGGATTGTCTTCATCCTTTGGGTTTGCTTCCCAGCGATCATTTTCACTCTGCAAATAATCTCGATAGTCCGTAAGGGTCAATCGTGTAATATTATTCGCTGTTTCCATATCAAGTTCAAGACCAACCATTTTATTTCCTATTCATAAATTAAAGTCATTGGATCTACATTCTCATCTAGAATCTCAATGATCACACCATTATCAGCAAATTTCTTAATTAGATTATCAAGAACGCCACCACCATAAAAATTAGTACCATACGAATCCGAATGACAATGATACACGGATCCCGACGATCCCTCAAAGGAATAAACATATCCTTCCTGGGTTACGGAAACTACACCACTATTTAACTGCCACGAGTCAGATCCAGCATATCCGCCATACCAACACGCAAAGACCTTATAGAGATTCTCATCTCCTATCTTAAGCAATACCCACTTATCTGGATGATAATCACTCATTCTTTAGCCCATCCATAATAAACTTACCAAGATTCGGTTCAGTACGAGTCTGACCATATTTCCACATAACATACTGAACAATCTGCTCAGTATACGCTTCTAGCCTAGCATCCCACTTGGCTTTATCCTTACCTAGACCATAAACATCTAGATTAGTATCAAATGCAAATCTATCAATCTTTTTCATCATACACCTTTAATCGTTTCATTCCTCTACTGGGTACACGAACAATAACTCTATATTCGTCTCCGTCTTTTACTGGGAGATCGAGATGACATAATACCAAAGAAGAATCATTATAATCCTCACGAATAACCATACCCATGACTGGAACCTTACCTAGTCGACCAGAGATACGATCTCCATAAACCCAAGTAGGTGAAGGTTTATCCGCATCACGTTCTTCAAAATAGTCTTTAACTGATGCCATTATTCAACTCCCATACGGTCTTTAATATAATCACTCACCCTACTAGAATGACTACGAATTTCTTTATCATTTAGTGATTGTAAATTATTGTTAAAGGTTAGTGCGTGTTCAGCACATTCCTGAACAATCGACTCGGCGAACTTTTGTAGTCCATCGGTAATTTTTTGTGACTGTTCTTCGCTGTAAAAGTTACCGTCCTCACATAACATAAAGTCTGCTTCGACTGCTAATGCTTTAATTCGTTCGTTCATAACCAACTTCCTTGTAAAACATAGGGCTTTTTGCCTCGCTCACGCACATCTATTTGTCTATGCTTTAGTTTCAATTTTTTAGCATAATATCTTGCACGACCTAAGTGAGGTGTGCATATGTAATTCATGCTCCACCTACCATTAGCATCACTGCCTTCAATCATTTTATACAAGTGAACATAATACTTCTTTTTTGAGTAGCATAATTTCATTCTAGCAACCTTTTACAACAAAAATTTTCTCGGGGAATTTTTTTCTGACTGTGAGTTCTAATTGCTGTAGGTTATTCCGAGGTAAAATCGGTCGGTCGTACATAGCGTCCTGTAGCAGAGACTCCCGTCCAACTCAATATAGATTTCAATTTACCCCTATCCCCTTATACGACACTCAACTGGACATCAAATGAATGGTGCTGCATCTTACCATCATACAATACCACTGTCGTAGCAACACCCATATTCTTACCCATCTTATCTAGAGCAAAAAACAACGCTGTATTCTGCAGAGTATGGGCACTGCTGGTTTGTTTCTTTAATGCAGCAGTGTTAGTATAGTAACTGACACCATTAACAATAGCACGAATCTTGGCCATTAACGGATCTCCTTCATAGCAGATACCCCACTATACATAAGACCAAGACCAAGGACAGCAATGAGTATGACCACATAAAGCTGACGATCAGCAGCAGTATCCAAACCACCAGCAGCACCGAGAGTGATGATAAGACCAGTAATAGCACGTATAGAACCCCTCATAGTAGTGACCCCTCTTAGATACGGGATAGGTTAATAACACGACCTGGATAGTCCATGAATGCAACCATCTTAGGAACATAAACGATCTTACCAACACGACCCTTGTCAGTGGCGTCAGACCATGAGTCTTTAGTCACGGTAATCTTGTAAGCAGTATATCCTTGATCGGTACACTCACGCTCAACAACACCCTCAACAAAACAATCCTCACGACCAACCATCGGTTTAAAGTCGTAAGAGCGAATCACGTCACCACGATTTACAATCATTTTAAGTCCTTTTTCAATCATCATACAGTAAGTATACGCTAAATCGGAATTAAAGTAAAGGGATTTCTTGGATAACCCTACAGAATAGTAGGGAATAAACTACGGATCTAAACCCTTGTTACAACAGGATCTTATTAGGGAATATCAAACCCGACATGGTTATTATACGGGATAAGTCGCTGCAAGTCAAGTATATTTGATCTAATTCTTGCAGAAATTTACTATGTTATTTCCCTAAAATTTACTATGTTATTCAGCTTCAGTCCATAGGTCACCATCGGATATAAACTGATCCAAACCCAGTGGTGATTCTACTTGTGGGGGTATAGGTATATCTGGCATAATCTTGGCGATCTGTTTTTGTTTAAATTCAGGATCATCTATCATCTTTTGCTTCAGCGCATTTGATACCTTTGCTTTATAGGTAGGGGTAAATACACGAGAGTTACCGCACGCACGACAGCAATACTTTCCCTGCTTAGTGAATAACTTAGAGCATGTGGGGCATTTCTTCTCGGGATATTTTCGAATGCGTTTAGTTGGCATGGCGATTGTGGAAAGACAAGGGTATCAAGATAGGATCAGTTTTTAGCCCCATGCGATGATACCGATATCACTTTATTGATTCCTGTAAAAATTCGATTAACTGCGGTATCACTCTCTTATCCATAGTAAATTTCCAGTCTGGCTGATATTGTAATAGCGATAACTTCAGCATTTTATCGTCTACCTCTACTCCCAGATATGGCTTTCCATTGATGGTATCGGACAGTATTTTTTTCATGGACATATCTTTACTATATCCTCGGCTGTTCTATTGGCTTTCATTGCTTCCATACGACAATTTTGTCTCATATCTTGCGCTTTCCAAGCCATAAAACCTATACCAAATATCAATAGCATAAAGCAGATCCCTGCGTATTTTTCACTTTGATTCATCATATTCTTTTATCCAGTTTAATGCTTCATTTATATCATAGAACCATTCGCTACGAGCAGTTCTATCTTTATCAATCCAGCGATACTTGATTCTTTCGCCTATGTCCCATTTGTCACCATTCCACTTGGCTGATACGGGATCTTTGGAGTGTTCAAGAATCATTTCTTCCCCTGTAGTAATATTCCTAACCAGCAACAGAGTAGACTTGATATTGGTGTCATTATAATAGTTAATGCCAGCCAGAATAGGTCATCAGTAGTCATAATTACGTTTCCGAGCGAATTCTGCTTGCTTCTCGTGAGTGGATAGGGAATATCCTTTGTCTGACATAATCTTATCCCCAGCAAGTAAGTTCTCATGCTGTTCATTTCCGATACGAGCCAGTTCATTTGCTATATTTCGTATGGCGATATCAGTTCGCATATCTGGTTGGTTTCTTGCAAGATCGTGTAATTCTATAATAAGATCGGAGATGGTTTTCATTCTGGTTGTCCTGTCATTAGGTTTTGATCGAATGGAACAAAGTCACAGTAGCCACCATAGGTACTAACGAATTCTGAAAGCAATTCCTCAGGAACCCAAAACCTAGTGCGATTGGCATGAACCTCATAGGGTAGATTATGTTCTTTAATATAACCCACTACATCAACAAACTTCTCGGATAGAGTAAGAATGGCGTAGTGTTGGCTAGTGGCTTTGATGCGATCTTCGGTAGTGAATGTGGTCATTGCACTGCTTCCGTATGCTTATGCTTGAGGGATTTCTTTAGGATCTTTAGATAGAATTTCTTCTCGGCTGGCTTATCGGAGCGGAGAATTGCTCTGTACATCTTCTTGATTAGTTTCTTTACCTTCATTGGGTAGTTCCTCCATAGACTTCAGATTCTAGTTGAGCAATACGATCACGAGCCATTTCCAACTGATGATTGGCGATACCTAGATCGATCTCTAGTTTCTTCATTACTTCAATGAGTTCCAGGAATGCGCGAGTTTCAATTTGTTGCAGAGTGTCCATATTATTTCCTATAAATGTCAAACGAATGTGCGTGTTTCTTACGAGTGGAGCAACGCATGCTATCAAAACGAGGACCACGAAATATATAGCGAATTCCACGAATGTTTTTACGGAAATGCGCCTGAACTTCTGTTAGGTTTTCGATCGGGATACCTTTGTATAGTGGCAAACCCTTGGACTGATAGTTCTCTAAATTAATCATATCAAATCTCCTGAACAGTTACAATATAATTTTTACCATTACGATCAACCACAGTCATGGTTTTCTTAGTGCTAAGAAATTCACCACGTGGACCAAGATCATAGTTCACACGACCCACTGAATCAACAAACGTACCATACTCATGGCTGTCTTTCTTCAGTGCGTCATTTATAACTTTTGCCATATAATCACAGTAAGCCAACATAATATATCCTTTCAAAATTAAGCAGTTAACATATAAGTTGCAAGGTCTTTCCAATCTTTATTGGAAGCACGAACCTTGGCAACAGCGATAAGAGTACGGAGGGAAATTTCCTTAACATCATCCTTGATCGCACGGATTAGGGCGAGCGCATCAGATTTAACCAACTGGTCGTACTCAGGGAGGAATTCTTCTAACTTAGAGATATGTTCCATGCGGTCAATCTTTTGGCTAGTAGTCATGGATAAGTCAATCATCATAGAGCGACTACGGATCGCTTGGTCGATTTTATCTTGACTCATGTTAGAGATAAAGATCACACGACCTTCAAAGTTGAATGACTTAGGTAGGTCGTCGTCACGCATATCAGCATTCCAAGAGATAATACGCTTACCGTAGGAATCCAACGCACCTTTGAGGATGTTAAGAGCAACTGGATCTTTAAGAACAGCATCGCAGTCATCAAAAACGATAATTGACTTATTGTTTTCGAACAGGGTACGATACAAACCCTTGGCAGTGCTATAACCCTTGACGAAAGTAAAACATTTGCGAGTAGAGATAACAGCACCGACATCGAAGTCAGCGAGGTCAGAGATATCTTTGTAGCCATGGGCTTCCAAAGTCTTAGTCACGGTATAAGTCTTACCGAGACCACCTTCACCAGTGATAACAGCGGAGGGTTGAACACCAGACGCAACCATAGTCACGAGTTTCTCAACGAAACCGAAACGAGTGTTGATATCGAACTTCTCAGATTTCTCTTCGAATGCTTTCTGGGCTTCAGCGATAGTGCCAGACATTTCGTTCAGACGAGCTTTAACAGCTGATTCGTACTTAGAACGAACAACAACTTTTCCATCAACAGTACCAACGAATTTTCCAGAAGCGGAGTCAAAGGAGATCAGAGTTTTCATAGTATTTTCCATTTCAATCAATTTATACATATAGTTTACTACAGAATCGGATTAAAGTAAAGGTATTTTTTGCATTCCCCTCAACTTTTGAGGGTTTTACCGACTTCAGATCCTTTTCAATTATCATACAGTAAGTATACCTGTTTTCTGGATTAAAGTAAAGCGAAATATGACTCTAAAATCCCCTTCTAAATCAATAACTTACGTGCTCCAAAATGCGAAAAAACCCTACTTTTGGTAGGGTTATCTGTTAAACGACGATAAACTGGAGGGAAATCTAGTCTGTTTTCTCGGGTTTTCCACCATTACTCATTCGGATGCCTTTGCAATTTCTTTATAACCAGCCCAACTTGGATGAACACCATCTGCTTGATATCGTTTTGTTCCAAGGATTATGTCATTGTTCTCATTTGCGATATGCCAAACTGCTGACTGCGCTGCTGGAAACTTATCGCTTGGCATTACCCAGTAAACTACCTGAGCATTTGTTAGTTTACGAATATTGCGCAGTTCTTCTTCTGTCTTGATATACTTATGATCGTTTGATCCAAGCGAGATAATAACATGACGTGCTTGGAGTGGCATATTCTGAATATTCTTATCAAGCCATTGTTTTGAATTAATTCCACCCTTAGAATACGAAACGCATTCTTTCCTTACGTTGGCAATTCCAACTGCTATTGAATCACCTGCGATTAAACATTCTAGCATATAGTCCTTTAATTGATTGGATTAAATTATAGAAACGCATTTGATGTTGCGTTCTTTGGGGGCAATCACGTCCCTGATTGCATAGGTTATCACAACAAAATCTAGGCATAGGTATCTTTCAAAGTTTACAAAAAATATTTTTGTTATTCAACATCATATACACACGTTCTGGTAAAATATCAAATGCGATTGATAATCTTGGAGTTTCTGAATTGTTTATAGATGTATCGTGCATAACGAAACTTGGAAACAAAACCATATCCCCATTAACATTTGGTATTCTTTGCCACATCTGCTCAAGGTAAGGTGATCTATAATTGGTAGTTGTGTTTTCTGCATTTATACAAAGATTACCAGAAAGATATGCGCTTGAATAGGTTTTTGATTCAAGATGGCCATTAGTATGATTGTGCGCTTCTATCTTTCTACCTTTTCGAACTATATTAATCCATCCATGAATATAAACTTCTTCATCTGGTAGTTTCATTCCAGTCACCATATCTACATATGATTTCTTTATAAAATTTTTTAGACCAATGATTTCTTCATCATCACTTTCAAAGAAATTATAATGTGGTATACTAGCACTCACCCAATTATTAAGAGTTTCTCCTGGTTTCATAGTTCCATATTTTGAGTAGTCATCTTTACTCAAATCCAGTATAGATTGTTCTTTATTTAAAATTATCTCAATGAATTTATTTGAATCAGAGTAATTTGTTTTAAAGATTGGTAAAGTCCATTCTGGTATAAAGTCAGAGTTCGTTGGGTAATTTAAAAATATTAGCATTATCCATACACTTTATTGTTATTATCTTCCAAAAGTTTAGTATTCATTCTAACACTGGAAAAATTTATACTCATCACATATCTTGATTCATCAACTTGATTTTTTTCTGTTTTGTGGTATATCCATCCAGGAAACATAATTATATCACCAGTCTTTACTGGACCTATGTGATACCAAATACTATCACCAGCAGTTCCTCTAATTTGCATTCCATGAGAACCTCCCCAATGATATTCCATTGGATCTCTTACCATTAACGTGCCACTATTTTCTGGAACATGGATATAATAAACTACTACAAAGTTTGCTCCCTTATGATTGTGTTCATCTGTCCATGCTCCTTTTGGATGTTCATTCATCCAACTATCTGTTGGTCTATATGGAATGCCATTAATTTGCCAGCGAGTAAGCACTTCGTCTAGAATAGAATCTAAATGATTTCTGAAACCTTCCAGTTCTGGCCAAAGATGTGGATGATCGTGAGTAGTTCTAGAATATGACACAGAACTTTGTCCACCATCACGCTCAACATCTCCATTACCTGGAATATCTTTCTCGAATGTTTTATATCGCTCAATCATTTTTTTGAAATCAGTCCCCAAGTAACTGTCTCTAAAAATAATTGGTGACCATGGGTCTATAATTTCCATATCAATTCGCTTCTTTCTGGTAAGTACAAATATTTTATTTCTGATCTACGTAGTGTATCCAGCGCATCTGTCATTGTTTCAACTAAAGGATCGCCAGCCAAGTTAAAACTAGTATTGAATAAAATTGGAACACCAGTGACTTCTTTGAATTTTGTTATCAAATTGTAGTAGTGTAAATTTTCTTCCAATGTTACTGTTTGAATACGACATGTTCCATCAACGTGGATAATTGCTGGTACAATTTCTTTCGCCTTATCTGTTGCATTTACAGCATACATCATGAATGGAGAATCTTCAAGCCCACGCATATCAAACCATTCATGAACATCTTCTTTTAAAATAGTTCCAGCAAATGGTCTATACCATTCTCTGTTCTTTATTCTATTGACAAAATCTTTACCATCCTTCACACGTGGATCATAAAGGATAGATCTATTGCCTAGTGCTCTTGGTCCAGCTTCTGATCTACCTTGATACATTGCAATAATATTACCATCAACCAACAGATCAACAACATCAGCATACGATACTATTTTACTAGAAAATTCATTGCAAGGCAAATCAAATTTGTAATCAGGTGGTGGACCAAGATAAAATGTTTCTTGTTTCTTTGGTTGTGAAGGAAATTTGCTATTCCAAAATTTCTTTGCCAATCCAATTGATAAACCTGCATCACTAGAAGGTGGATCAATGTATAGTTTACATCCCTCTGGTAAATGCTTTAAGTATTCGTAGTTCGCTACACAATTAAGCATATAACCACCACTGAGAACTACATTCTTACAACCACTATTATTGATGGCAGATAATATTAAGTTTAGAACATATTTCTCAGTACCTTTTTGAACAGCATAACACCAATCCTCTTCTGGATATCGATCAAACCCAGTCAACGTAGTCATGTATATGTCTTTTGTATTTGGTAAGTACATATTTCGATCAACGTATCCATCTTCTCTGTACAAATTTAAATTTGGATTAGGTTTACCGTAAGAACTCCATCCCATTGCCTTACCACATTCCAATGAACCATGACCAAGATGAGCAGCAACTGCTGCATATAAAAATCCTGGACCAATGTGTGGTTCAAAAAAATATAGATTATTGATGTTGTAAGAATTATGTAAAAGTGGATTGTATAGTCGTTTATACAAAAGTTCAGTCTTTGATGGATATTCCATAAAATAAACAGATTCAGTTTCTACTCCAACATTTAAACCATGCAGTGTTCTATTAACTGACATATCATCTTCAGTTTTCATAGAATTTTGTGGTAAACGATCGTGCATTATATCATCTGACCACTGCTTATAAGAACCACCACCATCAACAGTTACACAAACTGCTTTATCAAATCCAGAACTATAAAAAGCAGATGCCGCATGGGCATCGTGGTGTAATGTCTTTGATGGATCAGGTAATCCCTTAAAATCTCCTGTTGGGATTAAACCAAGTTTCTGACAAAGTCTGATATATGGATTTTCATTATTTCTTTTATTGGGTTCATCCATTAACAGATAATCTAATCTATCAGTATACTTCTTCACCTCAAGAATAGCCAACATTGGCATATTCTCTGCTTTAATTCTACTTAATCTTTCTTCTTCTATGTAGAAAACAATTTCACCATTTTTCATTAAACAACAAGATCCATTGTGCATATATCCTGCAACTGAAAGAATCCAAATATCTTCTTTATTCATTTTATTCATTTCCAAAATACCCAATTAATTACAAATCTATTTTCTGATGTAACAGGATTAGAAGAAGCGTGATATCTATCTGCTTCAAATATCACTGCTCTATTTTTCTTAGGAGAAACACGCTGAGCCACTGTTAGTTTTAATGGCTCATGATTATCAGTATATTTTTCATTAAAGATAACAGTATCACCATCGCAATCATTCAAATAATAAACCATTGTATACGTTGGACTTGGAACATCAACATGTGGTTGATTATAAAATCCCTGAAACTCTTTTTGTTGTAGTAAAATATTAAATTTAACTCTGTTACTACCACCAAGTTCTAACTCAGGAAATTTATCCTTTACTGTATAGAATATTGGTTTCAATTGTTCATATGCCCAACCAAATGTTATATTTTGTCTAAGATCGCTATCTTGTACAACGCATGATAATTGACCAGCATCTTTTACTAATGGATCATACAATAATGGTGGCGCATCTTGTTCATTAGTGTATGATGTTTTTAATGAATATTGATACGACAAATGATATTTGGCCAAATTGTAAATTGAATCACAATACGATGGGGTTAACAAATTATCAATTACTTCGATCATAATTTTCTAAAATTATTTTTACGTTGGGATGGTAGTTTAAATACTTCTTCTGTAACAATGTCAAATGCTATACTAATTCTTGGCTCTTCGTTTTCATTTTTATCAACCCAATGGAGAACCCATGAGGGAAATAATATTAACTCTCCTGGTATGTTAGCAATACCATATGCTTGTTTTGGTAAAAATGGATTTGCATAATGTGTTTTTGTTTGATTAGCACTAATACATATATTGCCTGATACGTAAGAATAGTTTAAAGGCGCATCTATATGAGCATCAGAATGTGTATGGGGAGTAATAGTCCTATTATTATTTCGAATAACATTTGCCCAGCAATTTGCATATACTTGTTCAACTGGCGCATTAATTATACCACAGTATTCTACATACGAATCATATATGAATTTTTTAAATTCTTCTAAGACAGGATACTCACAAGAGTAGTCAAGCAAGTTGTATTCATATAATCGATTTGTTAGCCAATCATGACTATCATGTTCTGGATATGGTTTTGTTGTTTCGAGAATATAAGTTTCTTTTTCTAAAACAACATTACCCAACTCAGCATATCGATTAAATACCGTCTTATTAAGAGGTATACTAAATTCAGGTAGAAATGGAGATTTACTCTCAAATTCTAAACCAATAAACATTATCCACCTCGACCAGCAGCACGACGCATTGGTTTGTTGGCAATATTATTTACTGCTCCCTTTACAAGTTTCGTTGCCTCTGATTTAGATAAACCTTTTGATTGTAAACTTTTTCTTGCTTTTTTCTTTGCTTTCTTAAGCAATTTCTCAGCATGATATTGTTCAGCCCAAGCTGATTGTTGTTTAATTTCTTCTGTCATATTGTTCTCCTTAACCTTCATTACCTGCCATATACTTAATCATTTTCTCATTATCTTGATTTTCTAACACTTTAATCCAATCCTCATACATTCTATGTATGTTGGACACGATCATCACTCTTTCTTGATAAACTGGTTTCTGATAATCAGTTGGTTCAATATAATGGATTAGATAACCTGGATTTACAATCAACATACCTTCCTCTAATCGTAATCGTTTGAATGGGCTAAACTGATTAGACCAATTGACGCCACCACGTGGATCAATGAACACCATATTACCTGGATTTTCATTTTGTAGTTTAATATAGAAAACACCAACACCAAGAGTTGAACCATGCTGGTGTGGAGTAATACGATATTCAACATTTGGATGAATATGTCTGAAGTAACCTTTAGCAATACGCATTGGTGGCAGTGGCATCTCTGAATGTAATGTTAGAGTTTTCTCAGCCAACTCCAATTTCTTTTTCTGGACTTCTAGAATAGTATCAGGCAAATCAGGTAGATCCCAAACATTTACGCTATTCTTTTGAGCACGTGGAAGAACGTACTTGAATACATCTTCTTTCAACTTCTCAATGAAGTCTTGTGTAAATGGTCTTGACACACCAATTGGCGTTGACCACAACTGATGTATAGTTTCTGGACCATCACATTGTAGGACAGTCTTTTTAACTGGTGACATTTGTTCTTCGTTCATATTTTCCTTACTCTGAATACTACTGCGTATCGCATTTCTTCTGCCCATGGGGCTGTTGGTTTTGTTGTATGAAGTGCTCTGCCATCATATACAACTACACGTCCAGGAATTGGTGGTACAATTGCAAATGGATAACCAACTCCAAATCCTCTTGACTGACCAAAACCTTTTTGGTATTCTTGATGATCGCCTGTTGTTTCATCATCTGAATAGAATACATTCTCTGCCATCCAAGTTGGATACCATTGAAGATTTGCCATATACAGTATAGTATAATGATTTTCTTCTTCTAGATTGATAGTATCTCTATGTATAGCATGCGATCGTTTGATTGTTTCTGATGGTTGAGCATTAACATAGCAAAGAGAATAGGCATTTGTTCCTAACTTTGGATCAGCCATACCTTCAGTATCACCATCAATAATAAAATTACCACCAATATTTTTGTTTATATACCCCCAAAGTTCTTCAATAACTGGATGTCCTTCTCCACGTAAACCAAAAACACAACGATGCATGTATTGGTTATTCACTGATGGAAAAGTTTCGTCTAGGTATTCTTTTTTATTTTCTATGGGTTTATAATATATGACAGAACCTACTTCTGGATAATTGACATCTTTGCGTGTAGCGTGGAAGGTTTGTTTTTGTATATAATCCCAGACTCTCCAACGTAAATCATCTGGGACTACATTATCATATGTTTGAACTGAATATGTTTTCATAATCTTTCAACAAAGAAGTATTGAGTTAATCTTTTACGCATTTTATTAGTTATTGGGTCACCATGAAGAGTTCCTGCTTTCCAGCTTACCATTCTATTATACTTATTTTTAATATCACAGGTCAAATTAAAATTATTGTGGTATTCTGCATGTAATCTTTCATATTCTTGAATGTCAATAATACCAGCATCATACTTGTTTCTTGGTAGAGTATAATTGTCGATACAATTCTCAATCAATTCTTTCTCAGTCCATTTTACTTCTGGTTTTAACTCGCATATCTTAACTCCACATTCTGGATCTGGATCTTCGCTTAGAAAAATCTGACCACATAGAATTAATTTATATTCTTCCATACTCATCATGCAGATATTTGGATTCTTGCCATCTATATGAATCCATTTCTTATTAAATACTTCAATTGGATTTGATTCATGCTCCATGAAGAAAGTAGTAAGTTTTAAACCAGTTGGATTTATATTATGTATGTTGTATATTGCCCCACAAAAATCATTATACAATGAAGGATTCATATCTTGTAATGGAATACTTCTATTCCCAGTGCCACAACCAGAAATGGGGTAATCATTGTTCAGTAACTTTGTTACTTCTTGTGGGTTTGTGTAAAAGTTATCAAGAATATGTATCATATAAAATTGTAATTAATTATACATCTCAAATCTGTTTTAGGTTTTCCAACTGCATGATATATGTTTCCATCAAATATAATTAATCTTCCTTTTTTTGGTTCTATTTCACAAGCAACATCAACATTACCTGCTTTGATTTCTTCTGGAGTAGATGTATTTGTCGTTTGTTTGAACAATACAGTTGGTCCATCTACTTCATTAACATAATAAACAGCAACTTTAAATGGAAATGGGCGCACACCATCAACATGGGGCACGCCATATTTTTTATTTAATTCTGTTATGATTGGAAGTTGTAACTGGATTCTTGCTGTCAATAGATTATTAAACCTACCAAGAAGTGGTCTAGTATACAAACCTAAATCTTTATCTGAAAAATTATCATCGTTTCTATAAAGTGATTTAGTGAATGACATTAATGATTTTCTCTGTGCGTCAGTAACCTCTAAGTGTTTATCACAGAAAACAGTTCTTCCAAATGTCCACTGAGTTTGCGGAGAGAATATGCTGTTCTCTAATAAATCTTGAGATTCTTCATCAATAACATCGTCTATGACTAACACATTGTGCATTATTTTTCCTCATGTAATAACAATTATACTTTAAAGTTTATTGCAAAGCAAATATATTTAGATGAAAAAGAGCAGTAGTTTCCTACTGCTCTGAAATGCATTTCTGCATGATTCCAGTCTAGCTGGTATCTTATTTATGCTGCCATATATGACTTGTATCTATCAGCAGCATAAGATGCAGCGAATGCTTTTGGTTTGACCATAGGAATTACGTTACACATGCCACGAATGTAACCAGTTGCTTCATTGATTACGCAAGATGATCCATGCATTTCATTTGGATTAATATCTAGATGAACTTCCACTTCACGATCTTCTAACACATCATGTAATTTTAAATACAATTCAGCAATCTTATAAACTTCATTCATAAGACGCATACGTGGCTTGTCTCGTTTCTGATCCCAGTCACGTTCACGTTGTACTTCACCAAAGATTTTACAGCCATTGTTTCCATTGATATGAACAACAACAACCATAATGTAATCTGCGTACCAATCCTTTCCTATTAGAAATCGTTCAGAGTCACCACCGATATATACTTTGGTTTCTGGTGTCTGTGCCATGATGAATTCTCTAACTTCATCAATGTTGATCGCCTTACGCATGATTACCTCTTTTCTTATTACCTCATTAATTTGGAGCGGAGTGAGAGAATCGAACTCTCAACAACAGATTGGAAATCTGTAGTTTTACCATTAAACTAACCCCGCAATTGGCATCCCGACAGGGACTCGAACCCCGACCAACAGTTTTGGAGACTGGTATGCTGCCATTACACTATCGAGATATTAAGCGTATGTATTTAAATTTTGATCCGCGATTGTATGGACTAATTCTCCTACGTCATCATAAATTTTTGCTGTATGTGTAACATTTTCAGTTGCATGACGAGCAAAATCTAATGCTTCTTCTAGAGTTTCTAATTCATGGTTATCAATTTTTAAAAAACCATTAATCCAACGATGAATTTTTACTTTATGTTTCATTTATTTTCCTTTAAAATAAGTTTTCCAAATTTCTTTGGTATTTTCTGTGTAGCGTTTTAATGCTATTTGATTTAACATAACATTTAACTTTGGATGGTTATATGCGTTCTTCAGTCCAAATTTAATATCATTACTATCAGTAGGTTCACATTTACCCATAATCTGCCATGGTATTTCTTTGCTACCAATCAATGGAACACCTTGACTAATCAAATCTGCTCCAACAATATTAAAAGTTTCAGAGAAGTTACACTGCATCCCAATGTCCATCTGTGAACATAGTTCTAAAAATTTTTCTCTAGGAGTCCATTGATGGTTAATCATTTGATGTCCATGTTCATATAGATGCTGAAACAAGCCTTTTAAATTTGAAACCGCAGCAGCACCTTGCATTTCAATTCTACCTGCATTTACGTGAAATCTCAACTTTTTATTAATACTATTTGCAAAATCTATTGCAGCGATTGCTTGAACTAAATGATTCTTCAATGGTCTAACTGCACCAAAGCAACCAATATCAATATATTCTTTATCTCTGTTGATTTCTCTGCGTTTAAAATTTTGTGGGTAGAAATTTGGTAAATAAACAACACGATAATCCCAAATTCTAACTGGATTTTTAATCTTTAAAAATGTTTTTACTTCACGCAACATACGTGGCGCATTAAATGCAAGAACAACATTTTTTAACTCAGCGTAATCCCCAATCCAATCCATTGCTGGACCTTCCCCAGCCATGAATGGCAGCTCACTATGGAATCTAATGATCCATGTTACTTTTGGATGTAGTTTCTGGAGAATATTAAACTTTTGTGGAACAACCCATAATGCTTCAATAATAACATGGGTTGGTTTGTATATGCTTACTTCTCTATCAATTGAATTATTGTCAGGAACAACTACTAATTTTGATTCAATACCAATATCGTTGAGCATTGTATCCATAAATTTTGCAGAGTTGTATAACCCTGTGCTTAATCCAATATGATTATCACGTTCAACATTATAATCATCTTTACGTTTTAAAACGAATAACACTCTTGACATTTTTATCATTCATAGCATTTAACATATCTCTATTTAGATAAGTTAGATTTTTTAACATTTTATTAAACTGGTGCCCTTGGACGGATTCGAACCGCCCACCTACTGATTACTAATCAGTTGCTCTACCAAATGAGCTACAAGGGCAAAACACTGGAGCAGGATATCGGGTTCGAACCGATGACATTTTCGTTGGCAACGAAACATTCTACCACTGAATTAATCCTGCATAATATGGTGGAGGATGGGAGAATCGAACTCCCATAAACAGCTTGCAAAGCTGCCGTAATCCCATTATACTAATCCCCCAAAACTGGTGGTGACGAGTGGATTCGAGCCACTGACCTGCTCCGTATGAAGGAGATGCACTACCGCTGTGCTACGTCACCATTGTTGAACGTACTGTTATGTGTTTAGTTGGCAGCTTTAAATTCCTGCCACCAGATCCTCAAGCATTTCAATCTATGGTGGGTAGCCATAAATTCTCTCCGAATAAAGGACGCTGTTTTGACTGGCGATTATCTTCCCTAACAGTTGGGATGCCCTATCTTTTGCTCACACGTTCAACAATGGTGCCCCAAGAGAGACTCGAACTCTCACACCGAAGTACTGGCTTCTAAGACCAGCGTGTCTACCAATTCCACCATCGGGGCATTCATTTGGTTGCGGAGGTTGGATTCGAACCAACGATTTCATGGCTTATGAGACCAGACGGATAGACCACTTCCATACTCCGCTATAACTTATCTACTTATATGGCTCCGCATTAGAGAATCGAACTCTACTAACCAGTGATTAACAGTCACGCCCATGCACCTTGCTCGGGTTTTGCGGAATAATTAAAATTGTGGCAGGTACGGTATCTGGTCATTGTCTAGCCAATGACTTGCCCATGTTCCTTTTACTTTCCTTACCACAAAACTTGGCGACTCGTAGGAGAATCGAACTCCTGTATCCACTTAGACAGAGTGGTGTAATAACCATTATACGAACGAGCCAAAAAATGGTGGAGCAACTTGGAGTCGAACCAAGAATGTTTACCACGAGGGGACGGATTTACAGTCCGCCGATGCACACGCCATAGCATCAATTGCTCCATGATATTAGTTGTATTGTTTTGTTATGGATATCGTTCACCCGATATCGTTTGCTTTTATCGTTGATAACTTATTAGTGTATCCGTCGATACGATTTCATTATCACCAACTCGCGAACCTTGATAGTCGACATCCAGTTCGTTGAGAGTGCATTATCCTGGTAGCACAGAGTTTTTCCAAAACAATACAACTAATACCACATTTAATTACACTGGGATGATTAGCAACAACCATCACCCGATGGTTAACCACGTATTCGTCATACGATTGGTTGCTTCTCACATTATGATCCAACTTTCTCCAGCGTGACCACCGTATCCACCTTTCGGTTTCGTTTCCATCTTTCGTGTAGTTTGGCGAGCGACACTCCGTCGAGTATCCTGAACTCCCAAACCACCTACTGGTTTTGGTAACCCAATGTAATTAAATCTGGTACTCGGTGGGGGAATCGAACCCCTCCTTACTGCCGTGAAAGGGCAGTGTCCTAACCGATAGACGAACCGAGCACATGGTGGTTTTTCTTTATAGTCTGTAGCCACCAAAAATAGACTGCTGCTGTTTTGGCTGTTTAAGGTCTGCCACGGATATCCCTCCACTAAGACCATTGCCCCATGCGTCCGACTTGACGTAACGACTTAGAGAGGACTTTTAGATAACATTATCAACTAAGAACCTTTATTATACGCCACTTTTTAATAAAAGTAAAGCGATATTTTTAATCCCCTATTGCAAGTAGGGTTATTTGCAAGATTGGAGCACGTAGTAGGAATCGAACCTACGAACATCAGTTTTGCAGACTGCTACCTTACCATTCAGTCATACGTGCATATCTGGTACCTCGAGTGAGATTCGAACTCACATTTAAATTTCTCCTTTTGAGAGAGACGACTTTACCAATTTGTCTACCGAGGTATGGTGGGCTGGGTGAGAATTGAACTCACACTCAATCGATTATGAGTCGACTGCTTTACCATTAAGCTACCAGCCCATTACTGGCACGGCATGCAGGAATCGAACCCACATTCGTAGGGTAGAAGCCTACTGTATTCTCCATTATACTAATGCCGTAAAAACTTGGTGCGAGTACCCAGACTCGAACTGGGAAGCCGAAGCGGAAGATTTTAAGTCTTCTATGTTTACCAATTTCATCATACTCGCATTTGGCGGAAGATATAGGAATCGAACCTATCAGCCCATTTCTGAACGAGGGTTTAGCAAACCCCTGTCGCACCTTGCAACACATCTTCCAAGTTACATCGTTGGTCCGTTACCGTTTTTGAATCCTACGGTACCACCCTCGTCTTTGATTCTTTTAATCACGTCTTCAAACAAGATGGGTCTGAAGTCTGTTTGTTCGACGCAGACGCAGTGGTAACGAGTATCAATCTCAGTTGGCTTGTTGTTAAATCCACGAAGCATTACACGATTTGTGTGTAAGTGACCATGAATGTTAACACCGAACCTACCCAACGATTCCTCATGAATAGGTATATGGCTTAAGATCATTCCATTCATTACGTGATATGCACGCAACTCACGAAAGTGTTCACGGTACTCATCATCTCGAAAGATGTCATGGTTACCACGAATCAAAACTTTATCACCATTCAATCTACGCATAATTCCCAATGCTTTACGATTGATAACTACGTCACCAAGATGATAAACTTTATCGGTTGGCTTTACAGTTTCGTTCCACATCTTTACCATTGCCTCATCCATTTCATCTGGATCAGTCCATGGGCGAATCTTTGTGACTCCGTCAACTTCAGTGAATCGGCATACACCAGCGTGACCGAAGTGCGTATCGCTTACTAAGAATACACTTGGCATATACTTCCTTTCTTATCAAGACACTATTATACATCATTTAACTATAAAAGTAAAGCGATATTTTTAATCCCTTTTACTTTATAGGGTTATTGGCGGAGAGCAGAGGAGTCGAACCCCATCCACTTCGTCAGCAGAACCCAGTTTTCAAGGCTGGTCGGGGAACCAACTCCCCTGCATTACTCTCCATAAACTTTGGTACCCCATGATGGAATCAAACCACCTTCTCAGCGTTCGTAGCACCGTATACTATTCATTGTACTAATGGGGCATTGGTACCTCGTGACAGAATCGAACTGCCGTGACTGCTGTGTAAAAGCAGAGTTCTACCATTAAACTAACGAGGCATATATTGGTCCGAGTGGCAGGATTCGAACCTGCGACCCTCTGGTCCCAAACCAGATGCGCTACCAGACTGCGCTACACTCGGATAAAAACTTGGTGCCCCATGACAGAATCGAACTGCCGTAACCTGATTACAAAACAGGTGTAATACCATTATACTAATAGGGCATGGTCCTCAGAACAAGAATCGAACTTGTAATAAACGCTTATCAAGCATACGTTATACCATTTAACTATCCGAGGAATTTGGTGCTGGCTAGTAGAATCGAACTACTTTCAATGGCTCTTCAGACCACCGCTATGACCACATCAGCTAAACCAGCAAATTCTTGGGGTGTCTAACGAGTATCGATCTCGTACTACAACTTTCACAGAGTTGGGTGCTACCACTACACCATAGACACCATAATTGGTAGGAGTACAGAGAATTGAACTCTGATTTGCTGGTTAAAAGCCAGCTACTTTACCATTAAGTTATACTCCCATAAGAGAACACACTAACCCACAATCATGGCAGATCATTACCAGCGGATTGCGATTTACTTAATGTGTTCACTTATGGCACCCGAAATAAGAATCGAACTTATACTAACAGAGTCAAAGTCTGTTGTGCTACCACTACACCACTCGGGAACATTTGGTACGCAAATTTTTAAAGAACAATGGGCACGATGGCCAAAACAAAAAACCCTCTAACTTTTCAGGTAGAGGGTTTTGGGAAATAAACTTTTAGTTTACACTTTACTTTCCAAAACCCCCTCGATCAAACGCATATGATACATTAATCTCTGGGCGTGTGCATGTCCAGCCACTTAAGAGTGGTAGATGCTTATTAAGCTGTCTGGATATGTTTAACGATTTCATAGATTGATTATACTACAGTTTTTGATTAAAGTAAAGCGAAATTTTAATAACCTTACATTTCGTAGGGTTATATAATATATAGGAAAATTATTTCAGATAACAGAAGTTACCAGAAACTATTTGACCATTTTGTTGTTGAAATGTTTTTTGTTCACAAACTTGCACTGGTTGTTGTTGATAAATCACTTGTGGTTGTTGAACAATAACTGGTTGTTGAATTACTACTGGTGGTGCTTCATACACGTAACGTGGGCGACCAAGTTCATAACCTACGATCCCACCAACTATTGCTGGAGCAACCCAATATCCACCACCTCGATAGTAGCCATGTGCAGTTGCACTTCCTGCAACTGCAAGAAACATTAAACTTAGAGCGATCTTTTTCATAGCATTAATTCCTATTGTTAGACCTATTATACTCTATTTATTAATTAAAGTCAAGTCTTTTTGACTTCAATATTGCATTTCTGTAAGAAATCCAAACCGAGAGTATCTCGGTATGATTCTCGATAGTAAACTTTAGTTATACCTGCTCCATGAATTAATTTAGCGCAGTGTATACAAGGAGCATGAGTGCAAAATAGACTACTGCCATTTCCGCTCTCCCCATCACGAGCCAACTTGAGTATAGCATTTGCTTCAGCATGAATAACCTCATCTTTCGTTACCAATTTATATGTTATCCACTCATCATGGAGTTTGTCGGTTTGTTCTCTCCAATCTCCATCATCACAATAGATCTTAGTTTCACATTCATTAGTCCAACCAGATGGCATTCCATTATAACCAATAGAGATAATACGATTATCTTTAACCACAACTGCACCAACATGCAATCGCTGTGCACTAGAAAGCTGAGCAAATCGTTCAGCTGTGTCCATAAATGCATCAATCCATTTTTGTTTCATCGGCCAAACCCAAAAGGACATTTCTTTTCAACTGGTGCTTTCACTTTTTTAACATTCCTGTAATTTCCTGCATTCATCTCAACACTGTATCTTTTAACGAAGTCTTCTCTACTTAAAAGATGATTTGTAATTTTTACTTTTTTGTCAGATAGTGGTATGATGTGGATTAATGGATCTCCCGCATTTAATTTAACGATACATTTCTTTTTAATAAAGACGCTTATGTTAGTTGTTTTTTGAGTTTTATAATCTATAACTGCTGGAAGTATATGCATATCATTAAGGTATGATGTGTTATTCCACATGCATTGATTCCAACTAAATTTTACTCCACTCTTTTCTTCAAAGAACCATGGAGAAATTAATTTTAATTGAGCACAATCAGGATATATTTCATAACCAGTTTGATCTCTACCATGGTATCCAACTTCAACATTAACTGTTGGTACAACATGTCCTGAGATATAAAATTTATTGTCATCAAGCATTTCTATCTGACAATCAAGCCATGAAGGAAATATAAAACCTTCTGCAAATAAATCTCTAAAACCATTGCAATGTTTTAAATTTAACTGATTAATAGTTAAATTAGAACTTGGATCTTGGTTTGCTTTTATCTTTTTATTGTTTGGAAGATTTTTCCACCAACTTGGTAAAAATTCTCGTGCTCTATCAATTTTGAAATTATTATAAACAATCTCATCTGCTGTAAAACAATCCACATTAATTGTGCTTGGTTTAATCCAAAACATTATTATACCTTTTCGAATCCCATATCTTTCATCATGTTCTGTAGCATATCGTCAACATTTTCATTAGTAAGAATTGCTGGATCTTCATTCAAACCACGCCAGCCTGAAATTTTGAACTTTGGTTTCTTACCATCAACAGTCCATTTCTTGCCATTCCAATGAGCAAATTTATAGAATGGCCAGTTGCCTTCTTCTTTTGTCTCATAGAAACCTACGTAATGGGGATTAGTTTCAACAGGATACCACTCAGTAACAGTGGCTTCATATTCTTCACGCTCACGATCAGCTTCTTCTTCAGCGACCCAATCTTCATGGCGACCAATTAGATCAGTGAAGTCTAACAGTTCATCTGGTAGATTTTCTAATGAATCGCGATCGCTAATGTCATATTCATAGAAGTCATCATAACCATCAGCAAAACGACCACAGAAACCCATCCCAGGCTCCCAATATATTGCTTCAACAGTATATCCGTTTTCTTCCATAAACTCATAGAGTGCTAATGGTGGTGACCAAGCAGAATCAAAAGATACCCAAATAGTATTATCATCTTGTCGTTCCCAGTCATGAATCATAGCATCCCATTTGGTACCCCAATTATTAACTGACCATTCATAATCCCACTCTCCACTTGGATTAGGATAAATGGTGTTGAATATTTGAATGTTATCGCTTTTAAGATTTGCTTCTATAGCATCAATCTTAGATTTATCTGGATGGGTAATTGTTAATGTATTGTCACACCAATTAGGCATAATATAAACTCCATAATTAAAGGTTTTTGATTTTGTTGATAACTTCCGCTGCTGCTTTCATTCCTTCTTTCTCCATCATATCATCAAACAATTCTTCTCTTGCTAGTTGGATATTGTTTAATACTATCATGGCTTCAGGTTCAGTCATAGAGTTGAGTATCATTTTGAACTCATCCTCTTCTAAACTTAAAAGGAATAAAATAAAGTCTCTGTCTTCGTCTTCAAGATGTCGCACTTTCTTTGGCTTTCTTCTCAACTGGTGGAATAAACCCAGCATCAGTTACCAATTTTCGTGTGATCTTTGGATATTTTTTATGTAGTGTCTGGTCTTTAACTGCAATCAAGACTTCTGCTTCAGTAGGATGACAACCTTCAAGCATAGAGATAAACAATCCCTCACGCTTTAGTTTTGTCAAATCTTCTCGACAGAAAACATATAATCTACGCATTTCGCTGAATAGATTAGTTGGTGTCATACCCAATGGTTCGGCTGCAGGTTTAAAAGGTGGTGTACCTTCAGGAAGAATCATTTTCTTTTCTTCAATAAATGCATATTCAAAAATTAATTTAAGAACAGCATCACCCTTATACCCATCAATACACTTTGGATCTTTTTGGATCTCCTCAAGCATTTGAGTTACATATTTACGCATATTAAAAGTCCTCTAGTTCATCTAACAATAAACGACATTTGTTTTCGATTAGATAATTCATAATCGCCATCTTATCACCTGTCGGTTTAGTATTTAGGTATGTGTCAATAATAGTTTTTGAAACATCTTCTGGAATAAAATCAAAGTCAACTAGAGTTGCGTTACGTTGCCAGTTGCGACGTTCCTCATCACTCTTACAAGCAATAAAACCATTATCAAAGAATTCTTGAAGACGTTTTGCGCTCATAGGTTTTTGACGTTCACCAACCATAAAAACATCGTCTTTGCTTAGAATGTTTGGCACTCCATCGCCAGCATCACCCTTTACGATATGTTCAATCTTATGTTCAATGATTTCTTGTTTAGTTGCAGTGATATATTTTTTCTGCATCGGAGACCATTGCTTGACATTTGGATATAGTTGTAATTGTTTAAAGTCTTTGTCAGAAGAAAGAATAAGAATCTTTTGAGACTCTTCAATCAAACCCTCTTGAACCAATTCATTTTCTTGTGCGTACTTTGTGAGAACAGCAACAATATCATCAGCTTCTGCGCGATCAACGTGAATAACTTTATATGGGAAATATGTAGCAAGGTCAGTTCGCATCTCTGATAATGTATCAAAGATCAATCCCCAGTCTAGATCAGATTTCTCACGATTGCTCTTGCGCATACCTTTGTAATATTCAAAGAATTCTTTGCGCCAGTATTTACGCCCATCACAACAGATAACTACATCACCATATTCTTTGCCATACTTTTTCTTATATGATTTAATTGTAGATAAAGTTACGTGACGAATGAGATTCTTAATCTCAGACTCAGTACCCTTCAACTCACGTTGGAATGTCAAAATGGCTGCAAGAGCAACCTGTGAATAATCAATTAGAATCATTATCTATCTTTCGGTTGTTGAGGAGGATCCCCACGTAATGTTTGAAAAATTGCATTACAATATCTACCATCACCACTCAAACTATTATTGAGTTCTGATTTAATTTCTGTTACCTCATGAGCAGTACATCCAGCAAGCAAAATAACTCTATTATTTTTAAGTTCAATTTCTGCTTGCTTATTTGAAGTTTCAGAAAAAAGTTTTATATTTCCACCAGAAAATTTACGTGGTTCATTAAAGAAATAATTTAGTATTGTGAAAACAGTTACATCAACATGGGGTTTATAGTAATCTGAATTCTCATAATATGATAACAAATGCGTTCTGCTATCACAATGATATAAAATTTTAAATAAAGAATTAAACTCAAGCAATTTATTTCTTACTTCAGGTTTTGAAAAATTAGCCATTGGATGGCTAATTAACGCAGAATGTCTCCAATCTTTATATACTTCTTCTAGAAATATACCTTTCTTAGATGTAGCAATTTCATTAGTTGACGTATCCCTCGCAGAAGCAAGTTTATCTGGACCATGCAAAATTGCTGGTTTAGTCAACCACTTTAACTCAAGCATAATTTCTTTGAGTTGTTCTTCAGTATAGAAGTTATCGATAACAACTGCATCAATACCGTCTTCTATATAATTAAATTCCATTAAAATGCTCCGAGGATAATAGTTTCCTCATTAATACGTCCATTTGGTTGAGAAGGTTTAGTCTTAAGAGTTTTTAAAGCATTAGTCAAAGCACGTTTACCCATAGCAAGTCCCTTAAAAAATTCCTCTGGTTTACGTAGCGTAAACGCTTTAGATTCTTTAATATCAAAGCCAATGATAGTAGTTCCTTTAACTGAGACAGTACCATTCTCTGCTCGATAAACACCAACACGACGATACTTAGTATTATAGAACCATACCTCACTAGAACCAATTATACCTGTTGGATTAACAGATTTCAAATTTAATTCAGCGAACTCTTTGAGGTACTTCATCTTTGCAACTTGCTTAGTTGGAGAAACTTCCTTGCGTTTACGTGGAGCACGATTGGCTTTTGCAGTCTGAACCATTTGTTGACAGTCAGAAATAATACCTTCAACAAACTCAGCGAACTTCTTGAGTTCACGTTTATTAAAATGCGAATAACCTTCTACCAGTTGTTCATCTTCGCCTTCAATCGCTTCTCTAATTTCTTTGGCAGTATCGACAAACAACTCTCCAATGCGTTTAGCAATCGGTCCAGCCACTTGATTCGCCAACAAATAATTCTTTGTTGAAAATTCTGATTTGCAACCACCGAGAACAAAGTCATCAATTGCACCTTCAATCTCGCCAGCCAAGTCATGAGCCTTTTCTTCCATTCTTTGTTGAATTGATATTACATTAGATGGGCTCGCTTCTTTTGCTGCTGCAGCATCTTTCTTATCTTGTTTGTCTTGAGATTTTTGACGCACTTTAATTTGGCTGAGTAACTTCTCAACACCTGCGTTATAATGATTTATCTCAGCTTGTTGTAGTTCAGATCCAAGATCAATTAGTCGAGCAAGGATACCTGGAGTACGGAAATGGTATTCATCAACTTTAAGAAGTTCTACCGCTACTTTCTTATCAATCTTAGCATAATGGCTGATGAACCACTTCTTTTTATCTTTATCATCTGTGTTAGAATTATAATAGTTCAGTGAATGCAGCAAGTCACGCATATAATTATCTTGTGAGAGTACTCGCTCATCACCTTTCATGAACGCTTCTGCTTTCGCAGTTGCTGCCCTACGTTTTGCTGTATTCACTGCCATGTTATATCCTTATTTTGAAGAGAATGAAAGACCTTGACCACTAACTACTGCACCGAGAATCAACGCTGCAGCCCAAGTATCAAAACTTAATACAATATTAAGTGATGGGAATAGTGTGTTCAAAGCCCAAATGGTGGCGCATGGTCCAATGATAACCATGAACACGGCAAAAGACAAAAGCAAAATCAATTTAATCATAGTGTAAACTCCACTTTAGTTACGGATTCCCAGCGGAAAGATCTCCACTCGGATTTTTCGGTGTCAAAGACACGAACTGCGGATCCATCAGACGTGGTAGGCGAACCTGTGGTCTTTGGGATCTTGTCTGTAGGTATTCTTCCCTCAACGAGCGTACATTGCATTGCTCTTTCGGTACCATCTTTTTTGGTAAAAGTAACGCACAGATCTTTGATGTGTTCATCGTGGAGAACTCCGAGTGTCCATGTTTTAAATTCTTCAAATTCTTTATCATTCTTGAATACTGTTTGGAATACCATTATCTAATCTCACTTTCATTTCATTAATAATAGGTGAAAAGAACTCAACGAATTCTTTTGTTTCAAAGAAAGAGGTATGACCATTATTGGCAATTTCTTTCCCCTCTTCGTTTACCAATTTTTGTTTAATAGTAAACTCAATCAAATCATAAGCATGGCTCTTGATTTTAATTGTTCGTGTTAAACCTGCTCGGTATAGTTCATACTCCAAGTCCATGATCAGCCTTTCTGTGTTTTGGGTTACGTATATACTTGACCTTGGACTCCACAGTACGCATACGGTACTTTGGTGTTCTTAAATCCTTTGCTACTGGATTTCTAGGTCTCATAGGTTTATTATACACGTTTTCCTCTTACAAAGCAAATTTCTTTAATAGTTCTTTTGCATTAGTTGTATCAACTAACATTGCTTCAATTTCTAACTCTTCTGAACGTAACTTTAGTTCACGAGAATATGCATCAAGCAATTCTTGTGCATATCTTTTGTCATCTTCATCTGACTGTTCCCAAAATGCGGTAAAATCATCACCTTTGGTATTCAACAAGAAATTGAGATTATCGCGATCCCAATCATTAGTAATCAAACCTTTCATGCTGCATCCTTAAAAATGTTTGTCCACGTTTGGAGTTTATTCAACTTCTCATGTTTTGCAGTCATCACTGCAGATTCACTGACCATACCTGAATCAATCAGTAGGTCAATCATACACATTAAGTCACCAAGTTCTTCTTCTAAGTGTTCACGATTTGAAACACCATTATGGTGATCTTCCATCCCGAACCGAAATACTTTACTAATGGCTTGAGTAACCTCAGCACATTCTTCTTGCGCAATCAAGAGGATTTCTTGATTCGCTTCATTCAGTTGTTTCATTTTCATAAATTTATTCATAGTTCTTTTTATCACCATATTCTTCATTAAAATCATAACCAGCATTGTAGGCATGAATGTCGGATAGATGAGTTGCATCAATCCTTGGACCAGAAATGCCACCTACGCCACCACGATGGGGGTCACGAGGGCGACCATAATATGAATCCGCAGAACCACGATCAAAGAAAGAACCATGTTCTTGATCGAACAATTTAATTTCTTCTCTTTTTTCAGCATATGTCATTTTCATGCAGCAATCCTTTCATTCCAACGCTGTTCAACAATTTCATTCACAAACTCAACAGGACACTTAAGAGCATTTGCGATTTCTTCGCAAGAAAACTTAGTAGTGTCAAGAAGATAGTTTATTTCTTCCCAAAGTTCTTTCATTGCAGCCATAATAACCTCACTTTTTTATCATTTATACAACTATTATACCCCATTTCTGCATTAAAGTAAAGCGAAATGTTGAAAAACCCTACAAAAAGTAGGGTTATCGTAAGTTATTGATTTAGAAAGGTTATTTTGACGTAGCGTGGTAGGTACCATCCCAGTTCGGTGGCAACCCCTCCTCAAGTCGTTCTAACATCAGTTCATAGTAGTGTTGCAACTCGGTTTTTTCTTCTATCAGTTTACTACAAAGTGTTTTGGCTCTTGTCCAATCACCTGAGTAGTATGCGTCAAGGAACATCTGATGTTTGTATTTAATTATTTTGGCTGGCGTATAAATCTTAACCCCAATCTTCTTACCCTTTACGGCAATACAATCAAGTTCTACAACAGGGTATTCGTCCCGAACAAGTCTTGCAGTTTCTGGTCCAAGAATGATTCGAACACCATACGATTTGCTTTGACCTTCAAGTCTGGATGCAAGATTGACAGAATCCCCAAGACAAGTATAATCGAAACGCTGGCTGCTACCCATATTGCCAACAATGACGGAACCAGTATTAATGCCAAGACCCATGCCAAAAGGTGGCACATTCTCTTTAGTGATTTCTGTATTAAATTCATCCAAACTCTCCATCATTTGTAGTGCAGTTTTCAAAGCCATCTTGGCGTGTTGTGGTTCATCAAGTGGCGCATTCCAGAATGCCATTTGGGCATCTCCGATGTATTTATCTAATGTGCCATTGTTTTCTAAAATTTTTGACGTCATTGCTGTCATATATCTGTTCATAATTTCAGTCAATCCTTCTACATCATCACCATAGTGTTCTGATATAGAAGTAAAGCCACGCACGTCAGTAAACATAATTGATAATTCTCTACGCTCTCCACCAAGAGTTAATAACTCTGGATTTTTTTGTAGTTTAGCAACTAATGCTGGGCTGAGGTAGGTTCCGAACTGTTTCTTAATTTGGAGCTTTTGGCGCAGTTCTGAAAGGAATTTGACAATGTATCCATGGAAGCTGCAGATGCCAATGGTAAGAATCGGGAAGACAGCATCAAGTAGATACTGAGATCGAAGAAATAATTCCATGCCACCATAATAGGAAGCGAATCCCAATAACGCTGCGAAGATGTAGCCATGTGTATACCTCGTTAGATAGATTGAAAGGACGACTGCCACAATCATAAATCCTAACTCGGCAAGCAGAGCCCACTCTGGTCTGCTTATGTTAGTACCACTTGTTATTGTATCTAAAACTGATGCTTGTACATAATGCGGATAGCTGGCTCCTCCTGCCATGGCGACTGGATTTGTAAGACCTTTAGCAGTAAGTCCGACGATGACGATCCCACCTTTAAAGTCTTTTGGTAAAACGCTTGCTGAGTGTACAATAGGTTGCTTGGTTGGATCAACCCAAATTCTACCGAGTTCATCGGTATATATTTTTCCGAACTTAGGAATTCTGACTGCTTCGATTCCTCCTTCTCCAACTTTAACTTGGAAGCTGGGATCTCCGCTTGCAACTCGCAACGTCTCCAAAGCAATACTAGGGAACAACTGTCCTCCAGAATTGACGACCATTGGAACTCTTCTTGTGACGCCATCGATTTCTGGAAGGGTATTAACAACGCCAATCCCAGCAGCAGTGTTGTTAAGTAACTTGACGTTCGGTTCAATTGCATTATACTTCACTCCTGTAGTTTCAGCAGAGCCACCAATAACCGAAACACCTGGACGGAATGGTGGATACTTATTTTTAATATTATCTGTTGTTGCTGAATGTGGAAGTACTACTGGATACTTCTTTAGCGTGTTAGCAAGTATATCATCTTGAAGAAACCTATCGATATCAGGCATGTAAACATTAAACACAACAAGACCAGCATTGCGTTTATACAGATCTTCAATAATTTTTGCATATTCTGCTCTAGGGAACGGGAACTGTCCTTTTTGCTTAATAAACTCATCGTCTATATTTACCACATGCACCTGTTCTGATACAGTGGACTCCTTTGATGTTATTAATTGATCGAA
>Ga0214247_1000007_pt1 | contig 182822 bp, 159 predicted proteins | sample TroBogypolimnion_18_FD_153085 | JGI IMG/M metagenome (GOLD analysis project Ga0214247, IMG submission 153085) | Freshwater microbial communities from Trout Bog Lake, WI - 03JUN2009 hypolimnion | ecosystem: Environmental > Aquatic > Freshwater > Lake > Hypolimnion/Profundal zone ... | reverse complement strand
TGAGGTTCCCATGTCCCGTCAGTGCGAAATTTGCGGTAAGAAGCCCCAGTTCGGGAACAATGTCTCCCACTCCAACAACATCACCAAGCGCCGGTGGAATCCCAACATCCAGCGGGTCCGCGCCCTGGTGGGCGGCGCCCCCAAGCGCCTGCGCGTCTGCACCTCCTGCATCCAGGCGGGCAAGGTCCTCAAGGCCTGCTAGGAACGACCTCTGACACCCGAAGGCGGCCCCCGGGGCCGCCTTTTTGCTTGGTCTCGGACCCCGCAGAACTAAGCCAGGACCCGGACCTGGACGATGAGGCCTTGGCCCCGGGCCCGAGGCAAACCTGCCCGCGGGGCAAAGACACACCACAGGAGCTTGTGCATGGCCTACACGGAGTGGACCCCGGCCCTGGAAGTGGGCTTTCCCAGGATCGACGAGGATCACCGCGACCTGCTCGCAGCCATGAACCGGCTGCACGAAGCCGTGACCCGGGGAGAGGATCGGGAAGAGCTGGCGAAGGTCCTCACCTTCCTCCGGGACTACACGGTCAGCCACTTCGAAACGGAAGAGGGCCTCATGATCAGGTCCGGCTACCCCGGCACTCCGGGCCACTTCGCCGCTCACGCAGAACTGGTGCTGAAGGTGGGCGACTTCCTCTCGGACTTCCGGGCCGGTCGGGTGGAACTCACCGAGGCCCTGCTGGACTTCCTGGAGACCTGGCTGGTGGAGCACATCCTGGGTCAGGACCAGGAACTCGGGGACTATCTGCGGGCCCGGGGGATTCCGGCCTAGGGCGGCCGGCCCGATACACTGGCCCCATGCTGCTGGCCCTCGACACCACCACGGAGATCCTCCACCTGGCCCTGATCCAGGGGGACCGGGTCTGGACGCGGCGGGTCCTGTCCGGCGTGGGGCGGGGGCACAGCGAGCGGCTGCTCCCGGCCCTGAACGACCTCATGGCCGGGGCCGGCGCCGTTCCGCAGGACCTGTCGGGTGTGGCGGCCTGCCTGGGCCCCGGGGGCTTCACGAGCCTGCGCATCGGCGTGGCCACGGCCGAGGGCCTGGGCCTCACGGGCCTCCCCACCTGGGGCTTCTCGGCCTTCGAGCTGCGGGCCGAGGCGCTGCGTCAGGCGGGCGTGAAGGGGCCCTTCTGGGTCCTGCTGGACGGCCAGCGCGGCGAGGCCTTCCACCAGCGCTGGGAGGAGGTCCCACAGACCCCGGCCGCGAAGCATCCCCTGCCTGGCCTGGCGGACCTGCTGGGGGGCGAACCCTGGTGGGCACCGGAGGCCTTCGCCCCCAGGGTCGAGGCCCTGCTGCCTTCCGGCCGCATCGGGCTTGAGGACGAGGGCGAGGCCACCCTGGCGGGCCTGGTGGCCCTGGCCCGGCGCGGTTCCCGGTGCCCCGCGGAGGCACCCCTGGTGCCCTTCTACCTGCGGGAGACGGATGCGGCGGTGAACTTCCCCCTGGCCGCCGCCCACCTGTCGGAGGCCCTGCGCAAGGGCGTGGCTCGATGAGCGGCCCTCTGGGGTCGGGGGTCTGCAGGCTGGGGGCGGGAGCGTCCCTGCCCGACTGGGTCCCGCGCCTGGACCGCACGGCCTTCGGGGTGGCCTGGAAGGCCCCGGCCGAGCACGAGGCCCTCTGGCTGATCCCCGAGGTGGCCTTCGCCCGCTGGGCGCGCATTCCTGCGGCCGGGGAGGCGGAGCTGCTGCGCATCGCCGTGGATCCGGCCCACCGCGGGAAGCGCCTGGGCCAGCGCCTGCTGGAGGCCTGCCAGCTTGACCTGGAGGCAGAGGGGATCACCCACCTCTATCTGGAAGTGCGGGTGTCCAACCAGGCCGCCATCCAGCTCTACCGCGCCTGCGGCTGGAAGCCCTGCGGCCGGCGCCCCGGCTACTACCCGGACGGCGAGGATGCGGCCCTCTATCGGCGCCTGCCCTGAGGGCGGGCCGGGTCAGAAGCTGAAGCGGAACCCGGCCTGGATCGAGCGGCCGAGGCCGGGGCCCCAGAGCTGGGTCACGTCCTGCCGGCCCCGGGCATCCACCCAGAGGAAGTCCTCCTTGCGAGACTGCTGGTAGTCGAAGGCGTTCTTCACGTTGACGAGCAGGGAGGCGGTCCCGGAGAGCTTCCAGGTCAGCCCCAGGTCCACGGTCCAGAAGGCGGGGCTGGTGTTCAGCTTTGGCGTGCCGTCCAGGTTGTAGCGCTGGACATCCTGATAGTCGTAGAAGCGGTGGAGGTCCATGGGACCGGTCCAGGTGGCCCGGGCCATGAGGCTGAGACCCTCGCTGTCGTAGTCCGACCGCAGGTAGAGGCGGTCCTTGGGCCGGGCAAAGGCCAGCGTCCCCGGGACGAAGGCGTAGCAGTAGTGCTCGGCGCCGAGGGTGCCCGACAGGTGGGCCAGGAGCTTGCGGGTGAGGGTGCCGTCGAGGCCCTTGACGGTCACGGGGTTGGGTGACTGCGTGAAGAGGGTGATGGGCGCACCCGTGACGGGGTCCGCGGCATGGGGATTCAGGAGGGCGAAATTCTGGATGCGGTTGTAGGAGGCCGAGGCCGCCAGGGCCCACTTCTCCCCGGCCGCGGCGAAGGTGTAGCTGACGTTGTCCGAGTATTCCGGCCGGTCGATGACCCGGTCGATGCGGGTGGTCTGGAGCACACCATGATCCTGCTCGAAGAAGGAGGTCGGGCAACGGAAGCCCCGGCCGATGGCGAAGCGGCTGCTCAGGTTGGGCGTGTGGTGCCAGAGCAGGTTCAGGCGCGGCGTGGTGATGGGGCCGAAGACGTTGTTGTGGTCATAGCGCAGGGAGCCGTTCAGTTCCAGGAGGCCCCCGAAGAAGCCGTGGTAGACCTGGATGAAGGCCGCCGGCGTCTGGTAGGTGTAGTTGTCCACGCCCTCCACCAGGGTGCCGTCCGGCAGGCTCCCGTGGGAACGGAGGTCCTCGTAGCGCAGGTTCAGGCCGCCGGTCACCAGGGTATCGGTGAGGAACCACTGGAGGCTGGCCTCGCCGTAGAACTGGCGCTGCCGGGCGTCGTAGACGTCGTCCTCGTAGAAGGAGTCCTGGCGGTGGAAGGCGCCCCCGAAGGCCAGCTTGAGTTTCAAGTTGTTCTCCAGGTCCCGTTCGGCCACGAGGAGGCCCTGCTGCCGCCGGGTCCCGATCACCTCCGAAAAGCCCGCCTGCCCTTTGTCGTAGGGGATGAGCACCTTGCCGTCCGGCAGCAGGATGGGGTTCTGGCCGTCCGCCAGGGCCTGATTGAAGTTGCCATCCGGGCGGATCCAGCCGCGGCTGTCCGGGGAGCCGCCCACGCCCCGGCTCCAGTCGAAGGGATTGCCGGTCAGGTCCTTTTCGATGGCGTCGTAGTCGTAGCCCAGGGCGCCGCCGTTGCGGTGCTCGTCCACCAGGTCCAGGCGCCCCCGCAAGCTGAACCCGGCGAGGTGGTCGAGAAAGAACCCGATGCCCCCCAGGTAGCGCTTGTAGCCGGTGTACTCGCTCACCCCGTTGCCGTTCCCGTCCACGGATCGGTGGTCATTGCCCAGGAAGGTGACCGTGATGGCGCCGCCATCGAAGGGGTGGGCCCAGAAGGCATTGGCCTGCCGGTAGCCGTCGCCGCCGCCCTGGACTTCCAGGATCCGCTCCTCCTGGGTCGGGTGTTTGGAGACGAGGTTCACGGCCCCGGCCAGGGCCTCCGGGGCGATGAGGCTCACGCCGGCGCCCCGCGACACTTCGATGCTCTCCACGCCGTTGACGCCGATCATGTCCAGCCCGTAGGCGCCGGATACCGAGGAGAAGATGGGCACCCCGTCGAGCATGATGGTGGTGAACCGCCCCGGCAGGTTGTTCAGGACCACGTTGCGCACGTTGCAGATGGAGCACTCGGTCTGCACCGAGATGCCGGGCTTGAAGTCCACTGCCTCGGTTAAGGACACGGCGTTGACCTTGCGGATGTCCAGGGGGCTGATGGTCTCCGTGGGGATGATGTCTTCCTTGATCTGGGGCTCCACCTGCGTCTTGACGCCACAGGTGACTTCCACCGTGGCCGAGGCGATGGGGTGGAGGAAGAACTTCGCGGGAGCAGTGCCGGAGGCGAGTTCCACGGACAGCGACAGGGTCCGGGGTACATAGCCCTCCTTCTCGAGCCGCACCCGGTAGTTCCCCTTGGGCAGGGCGGGGAAGCGGAAGCGCCCGGACGGCGCCGTGTGTGTCTCCAGGGTGGTCGGGCCCGTCTTCAGGGACACCTTCACGTCGGCGAGGGGACTGCCGCTGCCGTCGAGGACCAGGCCGTCGGCCTCGGCCGAGCCGAGGCTCTCCTCGGGGCTGGCCGGGCCGGCAGCCGCCGCAACTGTCGGTCTTGCCGGCAGGGACATCCCCTGGGCCAGGAGGAAGGTGAGCCAGAGCGGGGCGGCCGTTCGAGGGATGGGCATGGGGCACCTGTGGGTTGATCGGTGGCGCAGCCCGCCCCGCCTGCCCCAGGGGCAAGTCCACGCGAGGTGGAGGGTAGGAATCCCGCGAAGGCACCCACGGACGCGGGCGTTGGGAAGGCTGTTGGGATAAGTTTAAAGAGACTCAATCTCATTACAAGTCCCCAATGCACCCCTCCCCAGTGCTTGTGATGAGCATCACCCGCCGGTCTCCCGCGACGGCTCCTAGCCCTTCTCGAACACCACGATGCGGTTGCTGTTGGTGCCCTTGTCGTTGTTGCCCACGCCCCAGATGTGGGCGGTCTTGGTGAAGGCCTGGCGGTTCACGAGCACGCCGTGGGCCCTGAAGCCCGCGCGGAGGCCCAGGGGGAGCACCACCTCATCCAGCTTCAGGCTCCCGCGCCGCACCTCGCCCACCTCGAAGGCCACGAAGCCGCCCCGTTGGGTGACGCGATGCAGCTCGGTGAAGACCGCCAGCATGGTCCCGGACCAGTCCTCCACGGTGCGCGGCGTGCTGATGCCGCGCCCGATGGCCTCGGCGTCGAGGCCCGCGAACCAGCAGCGCAGCCAGTTGTCCCCACTGTAGTCCACCACGTCCAGGAAGGGTGGCGAGGTGACCGTGAGGGCCACGGAGCTGTCGGGCAGGGCCGGCGTCCGCCGGGCGTCGCCCGTGAGGAACCAGGCGTCCCGGGCGGCGGTGCAGAGGTTGCGCCACTGGGCCGGCTCCAGGCCGGAGAGCAGCTGCCGGGTCTTCTTCTGGATCAGCGCGTGGGTGTCCCGATAGGGGGGCTCCTGCTGGCGCCGGGTGTTGATCTGCCGCTGCTTTCCGGCGCTGAGCGCCTGGTTCGGGGGCAGGGTGTAGACGGAAAAGAATCCGGGGCTGTGGCCCGTGAGCCGGTTGGTGGCCACCATCCGGATCCAGGTGTCGAGGGCGTCCAGTTCGCCCGAGGCCGCCCGCCCGCAGCACCAGTCCCGGAGGCCCCGGATCTCCGATTCCGTGTCCGGGTGGAAGAACATTCCCAGATCCAGGCCATCGCCCGCGCCGGAACGGGGGATCGCCCGCAGCCGCCGCGCCACGTCCGCAGGTTCGGGAGGGGTCAGGCGGGGTTCCGCCAGCATCCTGGACAGGGGATTCACGTCGTTGGCCGCCACCCGCCGGCCCAAGAGCGCCGCCTCGACGGCCGTGGTGCCGCGCCCGCTGAAGGGGTCGTAGACCCGCTCCCCGGGCCGGGTCAGGCGCTCGATGAAGTGGCGCGGCAGCTGGGGCTTGTAGCAGGCGCGGTAGGAGATCTCGTGCAGGTTCGCGGCCTGCCGCTGCCTTGCGGTCCAGAATTCCAGGGACAGGCGCGGGTAGGCCGTCCCTTCGGCCTCCACCGCATCCCAGGCCCCCTCCGGCGGCGGGGGATCGAAGATCGGGAGCCCGCTGCCGGGAATGAAGCCCGCCAGCAGGTTCCTTCGCACCGCCTCCCCATCGCCATCCGCCATCCGCTTCCGCCTGCCTTTCGGGAATCAATCAGGATAGCCTGCTGAGGATGCCGACTCCGCAGCCCAAGCGCCATCCCGAGCTGACGCGCCTCTACGTGGCGGTGGGCTTGGCCGTCCTGATCCTCATGACCATCCTGGCCTACAAGGCCGTGGGCAACCGCATCGCCGGCGGCGGCCTGGACGCGCCCTCCCGCTGGGCCCTCCTCGCCCTGGGCCTGGCCAACGTGCTCGCCATTGGCACGCTGCTCTTCATCGTGGCCCGGAGCATCGCCAAGCTCTACTTCGAGCGCAAGAGCGGGATCCTGGGCTCCCGGCTTCGCACCCGCATGGTGCTCACCCTGTTCATCGTGGGCATCGTGCCGAGCCTCATCCTCTTCATGGTGGGCCGGAACTTCATCAACAAGAACGTGGAGCGCTGGTTCAGCCCCGAGACCGAGGTGGCCATCCGCGACGGCGGGAAGATGGCCGAGGACCTGCGCGCCGCCACCCGGGCCCGCCTGGACTTCGGCGTGGAGCGCCTGCTGGCCTCGGCCTCGGCGGAGCCCCAGGCCATCCGGCTCGCCTCGGGTCTGGACCTGGTGGCCTTCCTGGGCAAGGGCGTGGAGGGGGGCGTCCGGGCCCTGGACCTCGGGCCGGACTGCCCGCCGCCAGTGCTGGCGGCCCTCAGTGGCGAGAGCACCCAGGAGACCAGGGAGGGGCTCTGGATGCTGCGGGCGGTGCCCCGGGGGGACGGCTCCTGGATCGTGGGCGTCTTCATGCCCCGGGAGAAGCTGGACCGGGTCCTGGCCCTGGAGCAGCGCTACCGGGAGAGTCAGCAGATCCGGGCCGCCAAGGACACCCTCCAGACCCTGCCCCAGAGCACCTTCCTCTTCCTCACGCTGCTGACCTTGTTTTTTGCGGTGTGGTCGGGCCTGGCCCTGGCGAAGTCCCTGAGCGAGCCCATCCGCGCCCTGGCCAAGGCCGCCCAGCGCGTGGGCAGCGGCGACCTGGACGTGCAGTTGCCGGAGCTGGGCGAGGACGAGCTGGCCTTCCTGGCCCGCACCTTCAACGCCATGACCCGGGACCTGAAGACCAACCGGGAGGCCATCGAGGCCCAGGCCAGCCGCCTGGAGCAGCACCGGGCCTACCTGGACCAGCTGCTGGCGACCCTGCCCGTGGGGGTGATGAGCTGGCGGGCGGACGGTGAGCTGCGCATCTTCAACGCCGCCGCCCGGACCTGGCTGGGCCTGGAGGCCTTCGATCCCGGTGGCTCCCGCTGGGAATCCGTGGCCTCGCTGCCCCGCCTGGGGCGCCTGCCGGAGCTGCTGGCCGCGGTGCGGGAGTCGCGGCGGGGCGTCCAGGAGGAGATGCGGCTGGGCGGCGAAGGCGAAGGCCGGCCCGTGCGCGCCCTCCTCGAGCCGATCCAGGGCGGAGGCGTGCTGGCGGTGCTGGAGGACCTCTCTCTGCTGGCCAAGGCGGAGAAGCGGGCGGCCTGGCAGGAAGTGGCCCGGCGCATGGCCCATGAGGTGAAGAACCCGCTCACCCCCATCCAGCTCACGGCCCAGCGCCTGCTGCGGCGGAACCGCGAAGGCCGGCTGGATCCCGCCGCCATCCAGGAAGGGGCCGAGACCATCCTGGCGGAAGTGTCGAGTCTGTCCCGGCTGGTGGACAGCTTCAGCCGCTTCGCCCGCCTGCCGGTCCCCCAGTTCTCGCCCTGTGACCCCGCGGACCTGCTGCGCCAGGTGGCCGCCCTCTACGGGCCGAACTATCCCGAGATCCGCTGGGAGCTCAGCCTGCCCGATACACCGGTCTCCGCCCTGTGGGATGGCGACCTGGTGAAGGGGGCCCTCATCAATTTCGTGGACAACGCCGTGGCCGCCGTGGAGGGCCGGGGCGCCATCCAGCTGTCCCTGTCCGAGGAGGGGGGGGCCCTGCGCTTCGACGTGGTGGACGGCGGCGCGGGCGTGCCGGAGGCGGACCGGGAACGGCTCTTCGAGCCCTACTTCTCCACCAAGCGGAAGGGCACCGGCCTGGGGCTCGCCATCGTCCGCCGCATCGCCCAGGACCACGGCGGCGACGCCCGCTACGAGCCCCTGGCCTCGGGCAGCCGGTTCAGCCTGGTGCTGCCGCGGCATCTGGAGGAACGGCCCTAGCCGGGAGCGCTCACTTCGCGCCCCTCGCCTGCAGGACCTTGACGGCCTCCTCCTGGCCGTTCCGCTGAGCCCTCGTCAGGGCCGTGTCGCCGAGGGGATCCCTGCCGTTCACGTCGGCGCCCATGGACAACAACCGCGCCACCACGTCCAGGTGGCCTTCCTCGGCGGCGGCCATGAGGGGCGTCTCGCCTTCGGGGCCGGGATCATCCACCCGCGCCCCCTGGTCGAGCAGCAGGCGTACCACGTCCACATGGCCGTTCTGGGCCGCGGCAAAGAGGGCAGTGAAGCCCTGCGACCCCTTCGTCCGGACGTCCGCGCCCTTCTCCAGGAGCAGGCGCGCGACTTCGGACCGGCCGAAGTTAGCCGCGAGGATGAGGGCCGTGAGGCCGTCGGGTCGCGGGAGGTCGATCCTCGCGCCCTGCGCCAGCAGCGCGGCCACCACTGCCTCGTGGCCGTGTTGAGAAGCCATGATCAGGCCCGTGGCCCCATCGGCTCGCGCCGCATTCACGTCGAGGCCCGCCATTGCCAGGAAGCTCACCACCTCCGCGTGACCGGCCTCCGCCGCGGCGAGGAGGGCCGTGGCGCCGCTGTCGCGCCTGGCATCCCGCTTCGCGCCCCGGGCCAGGAGCTGCCGCACCACCTCCAGGTGGCCGCCCTGGGCCGCCATGATGAAGGCCGTGGAGCCTTCCTCCGCCGCCAGGTTCGGATCGGCCCCGCGGGCCAGCAGCAGGCTCGCCACCTCCGCGTGGCCCTCCTGCGCGGCCAGGTAGAGGGCGCTCACCCCCACGTCGTTGACGACGTTCACCGCGGCGCCCCGGGCGAGGAGCGTTTCCACCATGCCGAGACGGCCCTCCTGGGCCGCGGCGAGCAGGGTCGTGGCGCCGTGGGGATGCCTGGCGTGGATGTCCGCGCCCTTGGCCAGCAGAAGGTCGAAGAGGGCCCCGTCGCCCCCTTCGGCGGCCAGCATGAGGACCGGCGAGCCCTCCTCGTCCCGGGCGTCCACGCTGGCCCCCGCCGTGAGGGCCGCCCGCGCCGCCGCCAGGTCGCCGCCCTCCACCGCCCGCACGAGCCGCAGGTCCCGGGCCGGAACCTGCGGAGCCCCGGCCGCCAAGGGCAGGGCCATCCACGCGCCGAGGCACAGGGCAATGGAGCGAAGCAGCGGCATGGTGCCCCCTACCTGGGAGCTTTTCGGCTGGGAAGGGTCCCTTCCCAATTCCTGATCAGGTCCGGGCCCTCCTCCGCCGCAGCCACACGCCCACAGGCCCGATCACGAGCCAGGCCAGCAGGACGAGCTTGATGAGCGGGGACACGCGCCCTCCGTCGGGGTTTCGGTAGGCACTCCAACCCATGGAAACAGCCTCTCATGGCCGGGGTATGCTGGCCGGATGGAGAAGCCCCCTTCGCGCCCCAGCGGAACCTGGCTCCTCGCCGGGTGCGGGTACGTGGGCGAGCGCCTGGCCCGGCGGCGCCTCCGCGAGGGCCCCGTGCTGGCCCTAGCGCACCGGACGGCCAGCGCGGCGAACCTGCTCCGCCAGGGCATTCCCGCCCTCGCCCTGGACTTCGATGAGGCCCCGCCCTGGCAACCGCCGTCGGACCTGAGCGCCGTGATCTACCTCGCCCCTCCCCAGGGACCGGCAGCGGAAGATCTCCGGCTCGCGCGGTTCCTGGGAATGCTGGGGGCCGCCCGTCCCGAGGCCTTCGTCTACTTCAGCACCACGGGGGTGTACGGCGACGCGGGCGGGGTCCCGGTGGACGAGGACAGCCCCACGGCCCCCCGGGAGGACCGCTCCCGGCAGCGGCTGGACGCGGAGCGGCGCGTGACCCGGTGGTGCCTGGACCGCGGGCTGCGCTGCGTGGTGTTTCGCGTGCCGGCCATCTACGGCCCCCACCGCCTGCCCCTGGACCGCCTGCGACGCGGCGAGCCCCTGCTGCGCGCCGAGGACTTGGGTCCCGCCAACCGCATTCATGTGGACGACCTGGTGGGCGCCTGCGTGGCGGTCCTGGAGCGGCCCGTGGCGGGCGTGTTCAACCTCACGGACGGGGTGCCGGAGAGCATGGCGGCCTTCACGGCCCGCGTGGCGGGGCTGGCCGGCCTGCCCGCGCCGCCCCGGATCTCCTGGGCCGAGGCCCAGGAGGTCCTGAGCCCGGGCCTGCTGGCCTTCCTGCGGGAATCCCGCCGGGTCACCAGCCGCCGGGTGGGGGAGCTGGGGTGGACGCCCAGGTACTCGGATCCCAGCGACGGCATCCGCGCCAGCCTCGCCGAGATGGGCCTGGCAATCGCTTCCGATCAGTAGCGGAGCACGCTGAAGACCGGCAGGCCCTCCACCTTCTCCCGGCCCGGGAGGGAGGTCAGCTCGATGAAGACCGTGAGGGCCACGGCCTGGGCGCCGGTGCGCTGCACCAGGCGCTGGGCGGCGGCGGCGGTGCCGCCCGTGGCCATGACGTCGTCCACGATGAGCACGCGGTCGCCCGGCTGGAAGGCGTCCCGGTGGATCTCCAGGGCGTCGGTGCCGTACTCCAGTCCGTAGGGCTCATCGAAGGTGGCCATGGGCAGCTTGCCGGGCTTGCGGGCGGGCACGAAGCCCACGCGCAGCTTCTGGGCCAGGGCGCTGCCGAAGATGAAGCCCCGGGACTCCAACCCCAGCACATGGGTGGGCTGGAGGGTAAGCACCGGCTCGGCCATGGCGGCCACGGCCTCGCTGAAGGCCTCGGCGTTGGCCAGCAGCGGCGTGATGTCGCGGAAGAGGATGCCCGCCTTCGGAAAGTCCGGCACGTCGCGGACGAAGGAGCTGAGGGAGAAGGTGGGGGCCATGGCTACCTGCGAATCTCGAATGGATGGGGAAGGGAGGATCGCACATCCGATGGGCTCCAGTCCAGCCGGGAGACGGCGGCGAAGGGCGGGCCTTCGGCGAGCCTCGCCCGGAGGGCCTCCAGGGCGGTCTCGGGGCCTTCGGCCTCCCCGCACACGGTGCCGTCCGGGTCATTCCGCACCCACCCGGCCAGGCCCAGGGCCTGGGCCTCCCGGGCCGCGAACCGGCGGTAGCCCACCCCCTGGACGTCTCCGTGGACCCGGAAGAACATCTGCATGGAATTACCGGTTGAAGGCCGCGTCGAAGTCGGCCCGGCGCGCCAGGGTCTCGGGGCAGCCCAGGTCCAGGCGCAGGGGCGTCACGCTGGCGAAGCCGTGGAAGACCGCCTCGGCGTCGCTGCCCGGGGCCTTGGCGTAGGTGGGTCCGGCGTCGCCGCCGATCCAGAAGTAGGGCGTGTTGCGGGGATCCATGCGGCGCTCCACCAGGTCATGGTAGGCGCGGCTGTCCTGGCCCGTGAGGTGGAAGCCCTTGGGCTCGCCCATGGGGAAGTTCAGGTTCCAGATGCGGTTGGCCGGCAGGTCCATGGCCTCCCAGCGCTCCAGGAACCGGCCGATCCAGGGTTCCGCCTGGGCCAGGTCGCCGCCCGGATGCAGGGAGAAGGCCGCGGCCCGCGAGCCCTGGAGCCGCCCCTCGAAGGCGGCGCCCACGGTGCCGGAATAGAACACGTCCTCGCCCAGGTTGAAGCCGTGGTTGACGCCCGAAAGCACCCAGTCGGGCCGGCGGTCCAGCAGTTCGCAGACCCCCAGCAGCACGCAGTCCACGGGGGTGCCGTCGCAGGCGAAGCGGTCCGGCCCCACCTCATTCAGCCGGAGGATGTTGTGCAGGCTCAGGGCCGAGGAGATGGCCGAGCGGTTGCGGTCCGGGGCCACGGTCACCACCCGGCCGAAGGGGGCCGCGGCCCGGGCCAGGGCCGCCAGCCCCGGTGCCCAGAGGCCATCGTCGTTGGTGAGCAGGATCAGGCGTTCGGACATGGACCCAGTGTACCCGGTGGGTCCGGCCGAGGATCGCTGTCAGGATGGAATTCACCCCCTTGTTCCATGGACGCCGACCTCCCGATGAGCCCCGCCCCACCGATCCCCTTGCGGGGAGAGCTGGCCGTGGGGGGCCGCGCCGAGATCCTGGCGCGCCTCCGTGAAAGGATCGTGGCCTTCGCGGCATCCCGTTCTGCAGGCGCCCATGCGGAGGACCTGGCGCAGGAGGTGCTGGTGCTGATCCACGAGAAGTACGGGCATCTGGACCGGGTGGAGGATCTGATGCCGTTGGCTTTCCAGATCCTGCGCTTCAAGCTGGCGGCCCACCGCCGCAAGGCCGCCCGCCGGGGCGAGTACGACGCCGTGGACGTGGACGTCTTCCCGCCGGCCTCGGATGCCCCGGATCCCGCCATGGTCCTGGAGCGCAAGGAGCTGCTGGCCAGGCTCATGGGCGGCATCGCGCGCCTGGGCGAGCGCTGCCGGGAGCTCTTCCGCTTGAAGCTCCAGGGCCGCGGCTTCGCTGAGATTCAGGAATTGATGGGCGCCGCCAGCCTCAACACCATCTACACCTGGGACCACCGCTGCCGGAAGCAGCTGCTGGAATCCCTGGGCGGGAGCTGGGCAGGCTCCCCCGGAAGGGGGGCCCCATGAAATCCGGGGAGGCCGCCAAGCTCCTGGGTGGTTACGCCACGGGGACCCTCTCCGAGGCGGAGCGCCAGACCCTGTTTGCCGCGGCCCTGGAGCGGCAGGAGCTGTTCGATGCCCTCATGGACGAGGAGGCGCTCCGGGAACTGCTGGCGGATCCTGGGGCGAAGGCCCAGCTGATGGAGGCGCTCTCCCAGGCCGCTCCCCCGAGGGTCGTCCCGCTCTGGCGCCGGCCCTCGCTGTTGGGCGCCGCCGCCGGCCTGATCGTGGCCGCCACGGCGGGCCTCACCTACCTGCGCAGCCCCGAGAAGGCGCCGCCCCCGCTGCGGGAGTCCACCCAGCCGGCGCCGGCCGCCGCGGTCTCCGCCGGGCCCCAGGCGCCGCCCCCGGCGGCGAGGCAGAACGCGCTCCCCAGCCGGCGGAAGGAAGCCGCCCGGCCCATCGCCCTGGAGACGGCGGCGCCCCCGCCCCCGCCTCCCGCCCCCCAGCCGCTCGCTGCCCCCTCCTTGGCCGGGGCCCCTGTTCCCGCCCGGGAGGAGGCGTCCCGGATGAATCTGCAGGCCGAATCCCGCCGTGCAGACGCCCAGGACCGGGTCGCCCAGAAGGCCGAGGCACCCAAGGCCGCCGGAGCCATGATGGATGCGGCCGGATCCACGGCGCCGGCGGCCCGGATGAGGGCCAAGACCGCCGGGGCTTACCGGCCGGAGGCCGCCGCCCCCCACATCATCGCCCCCGCCTGGACCCTGGCCCTTCAGCCCGATGGGAGCACGCGGGTGACGATCGGGGCGGTCCGGGGCCAGCAGGTGGCGCTCCTTCGGCGCGGGGCCGCGGGCGTGGAGGTGCTGCCGCTCCGGGCCATGGAAGCCGGTGAAGAGGCCCTGGTTCGGTGGCAGGGCGACGTCCGCCTCGCGGCCGGGGACATCCTCGACCTCTACCTGTTGAACACCCCCGTGGCCGATCCGGCCGGGCTGCCAGAAACCGGGCCCGTGGACGGATATCGGGTCAGGATCCACCCGGCATCAACAAAGTAGGAAAGCGGCGGCTTTCGATTTCTTTTTTCGATGGCGTGAAAGGATCCGGCCTCTCGGGTCATTCCCTCCTGTACCGCGCCAAGTCGGCGCGGGCCACCCGGGAGCACCCCATGTCGCTGCGCCACACCTCCACCGTCCTGCTCGCCTGCTGCGCCGGACTCGCCACCTCGATCCAGGGGGATGCCCAGACCCGCAGCCGTCCGCTGCCGGTCCGCCAGAGCCCGCCCGCCGAGGGCGGCGAGGCGGACGCCACACGCTCCCCCTACTTCTTCGTGCGGGGCGGGGAGGGCGCCCTGGACCAGCTGCCCCTGAAGGCCACCTCGGCCAGGGTGGCCATCGCGGGCGTCATCGCCGACGTGAAGGTGACCCAGGTCTACCGCAACACGGGCACGAAGCCCCTGGAGGCCATCTACGTGTTCCCGGGCTCCACGCGCTCCGCGGTCTACGGCCTGACCATGACCATCGGGGAGCGGGTCCTGAAGGCCCAGATCAGGGAGCGGGGCCAGGCCCGGGCGGACTACGAGCAGGCGAAGGCTGAAGGCCGCAGCGCCTCGCTGCTGGAGCAGGAGCGGCCCAATGTCTTCCAGATGAACGTGGCGAACATCCTGCCGGGCGATGAGATCCGGGTGGAGCTGGCCTACACGGAACTGCTGGTGCCCACCGAAGGCACCTACGCCTTCGTCTACCCCACGGTGGTGGGCCCGCGCTACGCCGGCCGGGCGGGCACGGAATCCAGCACCGGCGAGGCCTGGGTGGCCAATCCCTACACCCATGCCGGCGAGAAGCCGGCCACCACCTTCGATCTGGAGGTGAAGCTGTCGACGGGCCTGCCCATCCAGCGCATGAGCTGCGACACCCACAAGACCTCCATCGCCTACGACGGCAAGGCAGAGGCCACGCTGAAGCTGGATCCATCCGAAGCCCAGGGCGGCAACCGCGACGTCGTCGTGAAGTACCAGCTGGCGGGCGGCGCCGTGCAATCGGCTCTGCTGCTGGACCAGGGCCGGGACGAGAACACGTTCCTGCTCATGGCCCAGCCGCCCAAGCGGGTGACGCCCAAGGATCTGCCCCCCCGGGAATTCGTCTTCCTCATGGATGTCTCGGGCAGCCAGATGGGCTTTCCCATCGAGGTGTCGAAGGTGCTCATGAAGGAGATGATCCAGGGCCTGCGGCCGCAAGATCTCTTCAACGTGATGGTCTTCGAGGGCAGCGCGGCGCTCTGGTCGCCGGCCTCCCAGCCCGCCACGCCAGGAAACATGGCCCAGGCCCTGGCCTTCGTGCGGGAACAGAACGGCGGCGGCGGCACGGAGCTGGGCAGCGCCATGCGCCGGGCCCTGGGCCTCCCGCGGGTGCCGGGCATCTCGCGCACCTTCGTGGTGTCCACGGACGGCTACATCAGCGCCGACGGCCAGGTCTTCGACCTCATCCGGAAGAACCTGGGCTCCGCCAACCTCTTCGCCTTCGGCATCGGCTCGTCGGTGAACCGCCACTTCATCGAAGGCATGGCCCACGCGGGGCAGGGCGAGGCCTTCGTCATCACCCGGCCCGAGCAGGCCGCCCTTGAGGCCGAGCGTTTCCGGGCCTACGTCTCGTCGCCGGTGCTCACCAACCTCAAGCTCACCACCAATGGGTTCCACATCCAGGATCTCGAGCCCCTGCAGTTGCCCGATGTGCTGGCGGACCGCCCCGTCATCTGCCTCGGCAAGTGGACGGGGGAAGCCAAGGGCACGGTCACGCTGTCCGGCCTGAGCGGTTCCGGGCCCTGGAGCCAGACCTTCGAGGTGGGCCAGGTGAAGGATCGCCAGCACGGCGCCCTGCGCCAGCTCTGGGCCCGCCAGCGCATCCAGATGCTGTCGGACTACGATCAGTTCGGCCAGGACCCGGACCGCAAGGCCGAGGTCACGCGCCTGGGCCTTGCCTACCACCTGCTGACCGCCTACACCTCCTTCGTGGCCGTGGATACCCAGGCGAGGAATGCCAGCGGTCATGCCACCACCGTCACTCAGCCCCTGCCCATGCCCGAGGGCGTCTCCGATGCGGCCCTTGCCCCTGCCCAGGCCGGTTCCATGTCCCGCACGATGGTCTGCGCGCCCCCCCCGGTGATGAGCAGCCGCGCCCCCTCCTACGCGATGGCGGAAGTCGCGGCCCAGGACCGGGTGGAACGACGGGAGAAGGCGAAAGCCGCGCCGGGTCATCGCAGCGCATCGTTCCCCAGCGGTTCCGGCGACGCAGGTCTCCGCATCCTGGCTTTCTCAGGCATCACGGGCACCTCCGATCCCGCCTCCCTCCACCGCGAGCTGGCCGCGTTCCTGCTGGATCCCGCCCTGGCCGCCGCCCTGTCGGGGCTGCCCGCGGGCACCACACTGGCCTTGGAAGTGGATGGTTCCGGCCGGGTCCTGTCGGTCACCTTCAGCCGGACCTTCCCGGGGGCAGCCAAGGCGAAGGCCCTGATCTGCGCCTGGCGGTTGGAAACCTGGACCGGAGGCATCGCCGGCAGCATGGAGGTGACGCTCGGCTGAAGGCCTGAACCCAGCCGGAAGGGACCACGCGCCTCCCCCCCCGGGGGAGGCGCGCTGGCGCTGGGGGCTGGAGGACCTATGCTCGTAGCCATGCGATGGCCTCTGGGAGTGGCCTTGATGCTCACGCTGGGGGGTTTTGACCCGGGATCCTCGCGGCCACCCTCGGCCGCCGAGGAAGCCGCCTTCGAGGCGGCCTGGAGGCGCATGGTGCGGGATCAGATCGCCGCCCGGGGCATCAAGGACGACCGGGTGCTGGGAGCCATGGCCCGGGTGCCCCGCCACGAATTCGTGCCGGCCGCCCAGCGCTCCCTGGCCTACGAGGACGGGCCCCTGCCCATCGGCCATGGGCAGACCATCTCCCAGCCCTACATCGTGGCCTTCATGACGGCCGCCCTGGATCCGCAACCCACGGACCGGGTGCTGGAGGTCGGCACGGGCTCGGGCTACCAGGCGGCGGTGCTGTCGCAGCTGGTGGCGGTGGTCTACAGCCTCGAGATCGTGGAGCCCCTGGCCCGCCGGGCGGAGGCCGATCTCAAACGGCTGGGCTTCCGGAATGTGAGGGTCCGCCCTGGCGACGGGAACCTGGGGTGGCCCGGGGCGGCCCCTTTCGATGCGGTCATCGTCACCTGCGCTCCCGAAAGGATTCCCAAGGCCCTGGTGGACCAGCTGAAGGTGGGCGGCCGGATGATCGTGCCAGTGGGACCCAACGGTGGGGCGCAGGAACTCTACCTGCTGCGCAAGCACCCGGAGGGTCTGGAGACCCAGGCCGTGCTGCCGGTCCGGTTCGTGCCGATGGTGGCCCCCAAGGTCCTGGACCCGTAACGCGCCCTCCAGTCACCGCCTGGCTGGGTTGGGGACCCGGCGCGCTGGGAGGCCGCGGTTCGTTCTCGCTGGATGCCTGCCCCTGCAGCGGGGGGCCCCTAGGGCCGGTGCCGGAAGGCCATGTCCGCCAGGAGCAGCCGCATCTCGTCGCGGCTGGCCGGGGGGCAATCGACCCAGGCGGGATCCGGGCGCCAGGTCGCCGACCAGCCGGGCAGTTCCTGGGCGGGCATGGGATGGCCGATGCCGAAGCCCTGGCCCAGCTCACAGCCGAGCAGCAGCAGCATCTTGCCCTGTTCCTTCGTCTGGACCCCTTCCGCGATGACGTCGCGACGGAAGGAAGCGGCCAGGCCGAGCACGCCCTCCAGGATGGCCATGTCATCCGGATGATCGTGCATGCCAAGGACGAAACTCTTGTCGATCTTGATCTGGGCCACGGGCAGCTGCCTCAGATGGGTCAGCGAGGAATAGCCGGTCCCGAAGTCGTCCAGGGCGAACATCACACCGAGTTCCCGACAGTCCTTGATGACCTGCGCCACCTTGGCCATGTCGTTCAGGGCGCTGGTCTCCAGCACTTCCAATTCCAGATCGCCCGGCCTGACTCCCGGGTGGGCCGCCAGCAGGGCGCGAAGCCGCGCGGTGAAGTCCGTCTGCTGCAGGTGGCGGGCCCCCACATTGGCGCTGACCGGGATCTGGAGTCCGGACTCCCGCCAGAGCACCGCCTGATTGAGGACGGTCGCAATGACCCACTCGTCGATTTCGATGGCAATGGCGTGATCCTCGATCACCGGCAGGAAGGCCGCCGGCAGCAGGAGGCCCCTTTCCGGATGCTGCCACCGGATCAGGGCCTCGGCACCGACCACCCTTCCCGTGCGCATGTTCACCTTGGGCTGGTAGTGCACGACGAATTCCCGCTCCGCCAGCGCCTGGCGGATCCGGTCCAGGCTTTCGTGATGGCCCCGGACGCTGCGGTCCAGCTCGGCGTCGAAGATGTGGTAGCGGTTCTTGCCCGCCAGCTTGGCCTGGTACATGGCCTGGTCGGCCTGGCGCAGCAGCTGCTCGGCGTCCACATCGCCCACCTGGGGATAGAAGGTGACCCCCAGGCTGGCCGAAACTTTGAGCACGAGGCTGCCGATGCTCACCGGCTGGGTGACCGCGGCCACCAGGCGGTTGAGGACCGGCACACTGCTCTCGACATCCGACAGATCGAGCAGGATGGCGACGAACTCGTCACCACCCATGCGTGCGAGGGTATCGCCCTCGCGCATGGCCTGCTTCATCCGGGTCGCCAGGGTGTTCAGAAGCTTGTCGCCGACTTCATGGCCATGGGTGTCGTTGATGGGCTTGAAATTGTCCAGGTCGAGATAGGCCACCGCCAGGCACTGTTTGCGCCGGTGGGCCTGGGCGATGTCCTGGCGCAGGCGGTCCGCCAGCAGCACGCGGTTGGGCAGCGAGGTCAGGGCGTCGTAATGGGCGAGGTACTCTAGCCTCCGCTCATGGTCCTTGCGCTGCGTGATGTCGGTGATCACGGCCACGATGGCCTTGGGGGCGCCGTCCGGGCGGTCCAGCCGCTTCCCGGTGATATGGCCCCAGAAGTCGGTCCCGTCCGAGCGGACAAAGCGGCGATCCCAGTCGAGCGATCTAATCTCCCCGTCGAAGATCTGGTGCAGCCGCTCGTGGCCCGCCTGCAGGTCGGAAGCGTGAAGATGGCCCGGGTACGAGGTTCCGATCAGTTCCTGGAGCGTAGTCCCGAACATCTCCGCCATCCGATGGTTGGCAAAGAGGATGGAACCATCAGGCGCGATCTCGATGATCCCTGCCTCGGAGGCATCGAAGACGGTCCTCAGCTGCTCCTCGCTTTCCCTCAGCGCCTCCTCCGTGCGCCTGCGCTCCTCGCGTCGGCTCAGGTTCCATTTGCCGGCGAGCAGGATTACGAGGATGCCGACCATCCATACGATCACCATGCCCGAGATCACGGCCAGGTTGTGGGGCTGGACCATCAACCCGGAGGCCGGATCCAGGGGGACCGTGAAGCTGATGCCTCCCCGGATGTCTCCTAACTTGAAGCCCTGGGCCGCATGGCAGGGGAGGCACCCCTCCAGGGTGACGAGCGCACCCATGTACCGGAGTTGGGACCGTCCTGCCAGGGTCAGTTCCTCCCAGTACTCCCGTTCCCCGGGATGGAGTTCCAGGAGGGCCTTCCGCTCCCAGGGGTCCGCACCGTTCTCGGGACGCAGCGGTCTGAGGCTGGTCATGTGGCCCTTCAACACGCGCCCGTCGACTCCCAGCTCATGGGTGAGCCGCGACATGTGGGCCGGGATGCCCCTGGCGAAGGGCATTTCCACGGAGGCGGCCTGGCCGCCGAGGGAGGCGCCTGCGGCCTTAGCAGGGGCCGCAGCGGATTGCTCCGGCAGGGCGTAGCCCCCCCCCGGCTGGGTGATCAGCAGGCTGATCAGCACCTCCTTCTGGAAGTTCTCCCGGGCCCGGATCAAGGCCACGTTGAGGTCCTCCCGGTGGGAGTAGTGGACCCCGATCCCGATGAAACCAGCAATGGCGAGGGTCCAGATGCAGGCCCTAAGCAGCACCTGCCTCCGCAGGTGGAGTTCGGACATCAGATCCTTCAACCAATAGGTCATGGCGGCTTCCCGCAGGGCGGGTGGGTGGCTGATGCGGTTGCTTGGTACTGGATGGGGGTTTCGGCAGGCACGGCATCGCAGATTCCGGCCGACCATCATGGGTTTATCCAGGGCTTCATCGGGAGGAATGAAAATATCTTAAATATTGATACTAATCTTAATTAATTAATAAGTTGAAGCTGGTTTCATTTCCGGTCAAGGGCCGGGCCCGGCCCTGGCTTCCAGTGGGTACGGCGGCTGAGAGGCTGGACAGGGGGATACCAGGCTGTGCTTCGGGCGGGCCTGTGATGAAAGGCAAAACCGGCGGATCCGGGCGGCGGGATCGGGGATCCTGGGTGGGACGGAGCATTGGGTGACAGACGGCCAACCCCCATCAGGCGAGCATCATTCACCGCAAATGCTGCGGGTGAAGGATTGCCTGAAGGACGGCCTGGGTCGGCCCATCACCTATCTGCGGACTTCCATCACCGAAGAGTGCAACCTGTCCTGCGTCTACTGCCGCCCCCGCACGGGCGCGCCCCGGCGGACCGAGCCGCCCACCATGAATCGCCACGAGGTGGTCTCCCTGGTGAAGCTCTTCACGCAACTGGGCATTCGCAAGGTGCGGCTGACAGGCGGTGAGCCCATGCTGCGGAAGGATCTGGAAACCATCGTCGCGATGATCGCGCCGGAGGTGGACGGCCGGGTCCACCTCACCACCAACGGCATGCAGCTCGCCGGCCGGGCCAGGGGCCTTCGCGACGCGGGGCTCCTCGGCGTCAACATCAGCCTGGATGCTGCCGAGCGGGAGTCTTTCAGGCGCCTCACCCAAAAGGACGGGTTCTCCCGGGTGATGGCCGGGATCCATGCGGCCCGCTCGGCGGGACTGAAGACCAAGCTCAATGCGGTGGTCATGCGGGGCTGGAACGACGATCAGGTCCTGCCCCTGGCCCGCCTGGCCATGAACGAGGGTTTCCAGGTGCGCTTCATCGAGTTCATGCCCTACAAGGACAACGGCTGGGATGAGGAGCAGTTCATTCCTGCAGAGGAGATCTTGCAGCGGGTCCAGGAGGGCCTGGGCGTGGCGCTTCAGGAGGAGCCCACCATCAACCTGGAGGAAGGCCCTGCGCGGCTCTTCGCCATCCCGGGCTCCTCGGGCAAGGTGGGCGTCATCTCTACCCTCAGCGCCAGATTCTGCAATCGCTGCAACCGGGTCCGCCTGACCAGCCGGGGGGAGATGAAGGCCTGCCTCTTCGGCAACGCCTCCGTGGATCTTCTCGGGCCCCTGCGGAACCGCGCCACCTCCGATGACCTCACCCGGCTGATCCGGCATGCGATGAAGGAAAAGCTGGACTGCCACCCCATGCGTGATGGGGATCAGCCCATTCTTTCCCGCGGCATGTGGCAGGTGGGGGGGTGAGCATCGGGCTGCTGCTGCTCACCGGCGGCCAGGGGTCCCGCATGGGAAGCCCAAAACACAATCTGCCGCACCCATCCGGAGCCACCTGGGGCAACCATCTGGTCGCGGTCTTCCAGGCCGTGGTTCCAGGTGGGCCCGTGCAGATTCTGGGTGAGGCTCTGGCGGATCGCCCTGACCTTCCCGTGCTGGATGATCCCCGCCAGGGACCCGCCGTGGCCCTCGAGCACTGGGCCGCTTCGCCTGCCCCCAGCGTGGACCTGTGGTGGATCGTCGGCTGCGATCAGGTGCGCTGGTGCGCGGCGGACCTCCGGGCCTGGCTGGCCCTCGCCCAGGCGGCGGACCCAGGGCAGCGTCAATGGGTCGTCGGGAGGGCGGAGGGGCAGCTCCAACCGCTCGGCGGGTTCCTGCCCCACCGGCTGCGCCCCCTCCTCTCCAAATCCAAGGTCCGATCCCTCGGGGCCCTGGTGGTGTCCTTACCCCACCGCCCCCTGGATAGCCCCCTTTCCGGGTGGCGCGATGTGGATACGCCTGAGGCGCGCAGGGACTTTGAGGCTGGGGGCCCCTGACCGTCGAGATCCCTTCCGCTGGCGGCAGCGCGGAAACCGTGGTGCGATCAAGCCGGTCCCCGGTCGGGGCCACCCTTTCGGCAGGAGCCGTCATGGCTGTGGGGAGACTGAGCGGGGCCTGGATCCACCAGGTTGTCGCCGAGGGGTATCCGGAGGGCGTCCAGCGCCGGGCCCTGCTGGACCATTTCGCCCTCCTCCTCGTCTCCAGGAGGTCCAGCCGGGGCGCCAAGGGACGGCTGGCGCGACGGCTCTATGGGAGGCTGCTGGCCCTCCAGCGGCGGGGCCTGATCGTCCAGGAAGGGGGCCTCGTCCGGTCCCTGGCCTTGGCCCGGGAGCCCAATGCGGCCCTTCCAGAACCGGGCCCAGTCCTGGAGCGGCTGCTCTTCAAGGCCCTGCTGGCCGAGGATGGGCAGGGGGACGGGCACACCCCGGCGGGACTCCTAAATGCCCGCCGGGGCTTCATCTCCGGGGCCCTGGAGGCGGGCTGGACCCTGGAGCAGGCCTCGCGGGTCCTCGGGGTCGGGATCGCCGAGGCCGCACAGGTTCTGGAAGAGCGGTTGGTGGGTCCGAAAAAAAATTGACGATTATCTTTGCTTGATCTGTTTCGAATTTGAGGCAAGATCCAAGCGGCACATCACTCAGCGCCCGTTGGCGCTTTCATACAGGAGGCCAACCACATGGCCGAGAACCTCACCAAGGCTGAACTCGTCGAAGCCGTCGCCAAGACTGCCGACATCACCAAGGCCGCCGCCGCTGCCGCCATCGGCTGTCTCCTTGAATCCATTGCCGGCCATGTCGGCAAGGGTGGCAAGGTCACGCTGGTCGGCTTCGGCACCTTCAGCCAGAAGACCCGCAAGGCCCGCACGGGCCGCAATCCCCAGACCGGCGCCCCCATCAAGATCGCCGCCTCCAAGTCCATGAGCTTCAAGGCGTCGAAGGCCGCCAAGGCCGCCAAGAAGGCCGCTCCCAAGAAGGCCGCCAAGAAGAAGTAGTCCTCCGAATTCACGGAGAAGAAGGGGCCGTCGGCCCCTTCTTTTTTTGCCAGATGGCCGCGGGACGCTGGAATCCGTCGACCGGACCTCGCCTGCCGCGCCGGCGCCTGCCGGGCTGAGCCTCGGGTTGGGTTCGGTCGGATCGTTCTCCGCATTCGCCGGCGCCACCGCGCGGCAGGCCAGAGACCACTCCGGTAGCCCTGGAAGACCAGACCCCTGCTCTCTGCACACTCGTCATTCCTCGGGGGAAATGAGGCCATCCTTAAATCAACTAAATGCTCTAATTAAATCCAAAAGTTTGTCCCGGTCGAGATGAAAAAACAGCCTGACCGATTTCATAAAATTAGTTCTAAATGAAAATTTCGAAATCAGTTAACCTATTTCCACTATTCCCTTTGACTGGCTATGCGGAGGTTCAAGGCGTCTATGGACGCCCGATTGATGGTCTCTGAACAACTCCTATCGAGGTCGCGGGGCAACTACTGACCTCCTTATGTCCAGGTTGAATGCTGCAAGAGCGAATTTGAGGAAAGAGCCGATGACGACCAAGGCCATCAAACCCACCCTGACCAATCCCCTCGATCCCCCCGAAAAGGTGGAGTTCAACATCCCGGGCGAGATCTCGCGGGCCACCGGCGCCTATGAAGAAGCGATGAAGGAGGGACACGACCTCATCCAGCGCCCCGTCCGATCGGTCGCCATCGACCAGATCGAGAAGCAGCACTACAAGAAGCGCATGACGGTGTGGGAGCGGCTCAAGATACTCTCGGAAAAGCCGCCCAATGTGCTCTACCAGAACTGGGGCAAGAACCTGGACGGCGCCTCGCTGGTCACGGCGGTGCTCGAGATCGGTGGCCGCGACGTGGCGGTCTATGGCCACGACTTCACGGTGCGCGCCGGCTCGATCGACGCCACCAACGGCAACAAGCTGGCCCGGCTCTTCCGCCTGGCAGGCGAAAAGCGCATCCCCCTCATCGGCCTGAACGACTCGGCCGGCGCCTACGTGCCGGCCGGCGTCGGGGGCCTGGACGGCTACGCCGAGGCCTTCACGGCGCTGCGCAACATCAGCGGCGTGGTGCCTTCGATCATGTGCATGTTTGGCTTCAATGCCGGCGGCGGCTCCTACCTGCCGCGGCAGGGCAGCTTCGTGATCCAGCCGGCCGACACCTTCTTCGGCCTGACCGGGCCGGGCGTGGTGAAGTCGGTGCTCGGCGAGGACATCAGCCCCGAGGACCTCGGCGGGCCCAAGGTGCACGGCGCCTCGGGCGTGGCGGACCTGACCGTGGCCGACGAGTTGGCGGCGCTCCGCCAGGTGGTCCGGCTGCTGGCCTACATTCCGGACAACAGCGGGGTCAGCGCGCCATTCCAGCCCACCAGCGATCCCATCGACCGCAAGACCTGGGAGATCAACACCCTCTTCAAGCGGGCCTTCAACTCGCCGACGGGCTTCAACACGCCCTTCGACGTGTCGATCGTCATCCAGCAGGTCTGCGACTACGGCGACTACTTCGAGATCCAGCCGGAGCGCGCCCGCGAGGCGGTCACCGCCTTCGGCCGCCTCGGCGGCCACGTGGTCGGCTTCGTGGCCAACAACTCGGCGGTCGGCTCCGGCCAGATCGACTGCGACAGCGCCCTGAAGATCGCCAGGTTCGTGCGCTTCTGCAACATCTACAACATCCCCATCATCTTCATGGAGGACACCACCGGCTTCCTCCCGGGCAAGGAGCAGGAGGCTCGCGGCATCGTCCAGGCGGGCCGGTCCATGCTGGATGCCATCGTCGATGTGCGGACGCCGCGCATCCTCCTCATCCTGCGCAACGCCTTCGGCGGCGCCTACGCCTCCTACAACAACTACCCGACCGGTGCCGACCTGGTGCTGGCCCTCCCCACCACCCGCCTGGCGGTGATGGGGCCGGCCGGCAAGGAGTTCGTCTACAAGGAGGCGCTGAAAAAGATCCGCAGCTCGATGATCGACATGATCAAGAAGGGCACGGCCGACCGCACCTCCGCCGGCATGGAGGGCGAACAGGCCAAGAAGGACGCCGAGAAGGAAGCCGCCGATTGGGTCAAGGCCCAGGAGGCCCTGCTCAACACCCGCTACGAGCGGGAGCTCATGAACCCCAAGGAGGGCCTGGCCCTCGGCTCGATCTCCTCGATCGTCATGCCGACCGACCTCCGCCAGGCCCTCGCCGAAAACATGAACTTCCTGATGCGGCACTACCGGCCGTCGCCCATGACGGGACCGCAGCGCGAGTTCCACTAGGTCCAGGAGACCACGCAACATGGCCCAGAACGACCTCTACCGCCACAACCCGCTCATCCACCGCGACCGCAAGCTCGCCAACTCGAGTTCGGAGTGGGTGCGCTCCTTCGCCTGCACCGACCTCAAGCCGCTCATCGTCTGTCGAGGCCCCATCCGCAAGGAGGCCATGGATGTCTTCGAGGAGATGGGGATCACCCACTACGGGATCCTGCTCTCCGAGAAGGACTCCATCGTCTACACCAATGCGCTGGCCCCGGAGCTGCGCCAGCTCACCGACACCAGGCGGGTCCACCGCGTGCCGGACTACACCGGCGCCTCGAAGGAGGAGCGCGTCGAGCGGATGAACCAGATCGTCGAGATCGCCCAGGACAACGGCTACGACTCGGTCTTCGCCGGCTACGGCTTCATGGCCGAGGACGAGGAGTTCGTGGCCACCGTCGAGAAGGCCGGGCTCAAGTTCATCGGCCCGAACTCGGGGACCCAGGCGCGGGCCGGCAAGAAAGACGAGGCCAAGCGCACCGCTCTGGAGGTGAAGGTCAGCGTCACGCCGGGCATCAACAACGTCACCGCCCGGACCCTGGTGTCCAAGTTCCCCAGCCGCAAGCAGCTGCTGGCGGTGATCGAGGCCCGCAAGCTGGCCGTGGCTCCGGACGTGGTCGCCAACGAGGCTCTACCGCTCGAGGACCTGGCCGACGCCATCCTGGCAGCCGGCTATGCGGCGGGCCAGGACATCTACACCCTCGATGAGCTGGGTGCGCAGGTCGAGAAGGAGGTCCTGTCCATGTTCAAGGAGCACCCGCGCAGCCGGGTGCGCCTCAAGGCCATCGGCGGGGGTGGCGGCAAGGGCCAGCGCATTCTGGGGGCCTCGCTGCTGACCCTGGCCCAGGCCGACGACAAGGCCATCAGGGCCGCGGCTGCCGAGGCGCCGGCCATGACCCGCGAGGTCCTGAACGAAGTCAAGACCACCGGTGTGGGCGACAACAAGAACGTCCTCATCGAGCTCAACATCGAGCAGACCCGCCACAACGAGATCCAGCTGGTCGGGAACGGCGAGTGGTGTGTCACCCTCGGCGGCCGCGACTGCTCGCTGCAGATGCACGAGCAGAAGCTCCTCGAGATCTCGGTGACACAGGAGGGACTGGCCGCGGCCATCGAGGCCGCCACGGCCGGCGGCAGGACCGAGGAGGCCACGGCCCTGGCCACGGACCTCGACATCCTGAAGCGGATGGAGGAGGACGCGGCACGCTTTGGCGTGGCCGTCGGCCTCGACTCGGCGTCCACCTTCGAGTGCATTGTCGACCGCGACCGCTACTACTTCATGGAGGTCAACACCCGCATCCAGGTGGAGCACCGGGTGTCGGAGCTCTGCTACAGCCTCAAGTTCACCAACCCCCGGGACCCGGAGGACTGCTTCGTGGTCGAGTCCCTGGTCGAGGTCATGGCCCTGCTGGCGCGCCACAAGAAGCGCCTGCCTAAGCCGGAGCGCATCCCGCGCTTCGGGGCGGCAGCCGAGGCCCGGCTCAACGCCACCGACGCCTCCCTTTCGCCCCACGCCGGCGGCATCATCCGCTTCTGGTCCAAACCCATCGAAGGCGAGATCCGCGACGACCAGGGCATCAGCCTGGTCAACCCCGACACCGGCATGTTCATGCGGTACCGGGTGGCGGGCGCCTATGACTCCAACATCGCGCTGCTGCTGACCAAGGGCGACAACCGCCTGGACAGCTACCTTCACCTCTCCAAGGTGCTGCGGGAGACCAGCATCCGGGGACAGCAGGTCGCCACCAACCTCGAGTTCCACTACGGCCTGGTCAACTGGTTCCTCGGCCAGAACGTCATGGCCAAGCCGACCACCCGCTTCGTGGTGCCCTACCTGACGCTGATGGGCCGGCTCAAGGAGGAGGCCTCCCGGATCGACACCGCGGTCGCCTTCCTGGGGATGAGGAAGCACTACGCCAAGCTGGCGGCGGCCCAGGCTCCGGACGATCCGGGGTTCGCCAAGGCCATCTCGGAGGTTCTCGACCGCAAGGGGACCCTCCTGACCCGCCCGCTGGACCGGCTGCTGGAGGACCCACACCTCCTGTCGGGCTGGCTCTCGGTGCACCGCAAGAGCGTCCGCATCGAGAACGGCCGGCTGTCGTGGCTCCGCAATCCGCTCGGGGTACTCAGCGATACCTACGACTACCTGAACATGGCCTACGACCCCCAGCGGCCGGCCGCCGAGGTGATCTGGCAGCATGACCACGAGTTGCTGAGCCGCTCCATCCGCTTCTACGTAGAACTGCGCCGGGTCTTCGGCCTGAAGAAGGAGGAGTACTACAAGCTCGACGACATCCTGGCGCTGGAGGCCCCGCAGGGCGGCTACGATGCCGAGGCCTGGGCGCGCATCCGTTCCGCACACCTGGGCTTCGAGGCCGGCAATGAGCTGCTCGGCCTGCTCTTCGTGGTGGCGGACAGGGCACGATTCTTCGATTTCCGGGTCGAGGCGGATCTTGAGGTCACCATCCCTGCCGAGCTCTCCGATCCGGACCTCCAGGCCCGCATGAAGAAGATCCTGGTCCCGCCGCCGGCCACCAAGGCCGACGAAATCGTGGCGGTCAGCGGCGGCATGTACTACGGGCAGGAGGCGCCGGGCCACCCGCGTTTCGTGACCGAAGGCATGCACTTTGACAAGGGGCAGTCGCTCTACGTCATCGAGGTCATGAAGATGTTCAACACGGTCAGGGCGCCCTTCTCCGGAACCATCGACAAGATCCTGATCACGGGTGCCGACGGCGCCATCGTGCAGAAGGGTCAGCCGCTCTTCAAGATCACACCGGACGAGAAACACGTGGAGGTGGATTTCAAGGAGGTCGATAAACAGCGCCGGGACAGCACTGCCGACGCGCTCAAGGCGATCCTGGAGGTCTGATCGCAGGCGAACCGAAAACCGTTGGGATGGATGGAGGATGGTGTCACTCGGGACGCCGTCCTGCCTGCGGCCCAGACGGGATGCCATGGGTCAACGCGAGGTCGTGTCGCGCGAGCCAGGGCAGGGCCCCAAACAAGGGTGGTGCACGGTTCAGTGCAGGAGGTTGAGAAGCAAAAGGCCAAGACCCTTAGGTCTTGGCCCTTCTAGGTGTTTTTGGTCGGCGCGAGAGGATTCGAACCTCCGACCCCTACCACCCCAAGGTAGTGCGCTACCAGGCTGCGCCACGCGCCGTGAACCTTTGACTGTAGAACGGCCTGGCACTCAGGTCAAGGCTTCGGTGGCGTGGACAGGCGTTCGAACAGGGCTCGCACGGACTTCAGGATGGGTTGCAGGTCGGAGCTGGTGCGAAGGAGTCTGGGGAAGGGGGACTTGGGTTTCTGGACCGGCGGGGCCGGCAGTTCCTCGGCCTCGAGGCCCAGGTCAAGGCGCTGGACCAGATGGCCGTGGGCCAGGAGCTCGGCACAGTCGGCCACGGTGAGGCCTTCGGCCAGCCAGCCCTTGATGCGCTTCAGGCGCGGCAGTTCGTCCACATGGTAGTAGCGGAGGTTGCCCTTGCTGCGCCGGGGCTTGATGTCGGGAATGACATCCTCCCAGTAGCGCAGGTCCTTGGGGTTGACGCCTATGAGGGCCGCGGCTTCGCCAATCTTGAACCACTTCTTGTCGCTCATAAACTAGCTCTCCCTGGGCTCGATGCCCAGGGTCTTGAGGCGCTTGTAGAGGTTGGAGCGGTCCATGCCTACGCGCTCGGCGACACGGGTCATGTTGCCGTTCTGGACGCGCAGCTCGCGCTGGAGGTACTGGGCCTCGAACCAGTCCTTGGCGTCCTTGAGGCTGGCGAATTCAGGGAAGGAGAAGGGATCCTGCTCGGCGAGGTGGCGCGTGGCCAGGGGACCCAGGTCCCGGGGGCCGATCTCGTGCCCGCGACCCAGGATCACGGCGCGTTCCATGAGGTTCTTCAGCTCGCGCACATTGCCCGGCCAGTCGTGGCGCAGCAGGGTGTCCTTGGCCTCCGGGCCCAGGTGTCTGGGCGGGCGGCCGTACTGCTGGGCGATGCGCGTGATGAAGGCCTCGGCCAGGGGCAGGATGTCCTCAGGGCGCTCCCGCAGGGGCGGGACTCGCAGGGGGACCACCGCAAGGCGAAAGTAGAGGTCTTCGCGGAAGCGCCCCCGGGTGATCTCGCCGGGCAGGTCCTTGTTGGTGGCCGTGATGACGCGCACGTCCACCCCCACGGTGCCGCCCCCGCCCACGGGCTCCACACGGCCCTCCTGGAGGGCGCGCAGCACCTTGGCCTGGGTCTTGAGCGACATGTCGCCCACTTCATCGAGGAAGAGGGTGCCACCGTCCGCCTCGCGGAACTTGCCCTTCTGGTCCCGCACGGCACCGGTGAAGGCCCCCTTCTGGTGGCCGAACAGCTCGCTCTCGATGAGCTCCTCGGGGATTGCGGCGCAGTTCACTTCGACGAAGGGGGCCTCCCTGCGGGAACTCTGCGCATGGATGAGGCGGGCCACCTCCTCCTTGCCGCTGCCATTCTCGCCGGTGAGGAGCACGCGGCCCTCCGTGGGCGCCACCAGGGCCACGTCGGCCATGAGCCGCTTCATGGCGGGGCTGTCCGCCAGGAAGAAGCGGCCCCCCTCCACCTCGGCGAGGAGGCGCTGGTTCTCCTGTTCCAGCCTGGACTGGCGCAGGGCATTGCCCACCACCAGGAGCAGCCGGTCCAGGTCGATGGGCTTCTCGAGAAAGTCGAAGGCCCCGAGCTTGGTGGCCTGCATGGCCGTGTCGATGCTGGCATGCCCCGAGATCATCACCACCGGCAGCTGGGGCCGGATCTGTTTCGCCTGCTTCAGGGTCTCGAGGCCGTCCTGGCCCGGGAGCCAGACGTCCAGGAGCATGAGCTGGAGCCCTTCCCCGTCCGGGTTGTGGAGCAGGTCGATGGCCTGCTCCCCGCGCTCGGCCTTCACCACCTGGTAGCCCTCGTCCTTCAGGGCTTCGCCCAGGGACCGCCGGATGCCCGGCTCGTCATCCACCAGGAGGATCGTTGTGGGGGCGCGCATGGCTCCATGCTGGGCGCGGGACAAGCCTTTGTCCAGCAGGTGGTTGCCTGGATTTATGCGAATGGCTTATGCGTCCCGGGATCTCCCCGGAGGGGGTTCGATGTCCAGCCTTCACCTGTCGAGGCGGAACAGGGTCCGAATGGAATGCGAAGCGCCGCTCCCCTTGGACTGGTGTCATGCCCGAGGGCAGGCCGACACTTCCGGGCCCCTGATGCCGCTGCTGTCCAGCCGGGATCCCCCAGGACAGGCCGAGCTCTGCTTCGGCCGCCGCCCCACCTCAATGGATCGGAAGGTCCATGGTCCGTGTCGTGCCTTGGATCACAGCCTTCGGTGTTCAACCAAAAGCTCGTATTTGCATAATCAAATATAGGCAGGTGATATATGAGTCATCTATTCCGCGTCACACTTCTATTGATGGGCCTGGCCGCTGCCAGGCCGCTCTGCGCCCAGGCCTGGGATGCGACCAAGCACGCGTCCGGCTGGGCCTTCCAGGAGGCGGATGGTTCCTTCCTGTTCTTCGATCCTGCCACCCAGACCCTTCGCACCTGGGTAAAGGGGAGCGGCCTGCTCTCCTCCCTCCAGGTGTCCCTGCCAGCTGAGAAGAAACCCTCGGTGGCCGCAGCCTCCGCGGCGGCCCCTGTGTCGGGGGGGGTGTCCGACTACAGCGCCGCGGCTGCCACGCTCTATGGCATTCCGAGGCGACAGCGTGTCCCGACCGTGGGAGAAAAAACGTCCCCGCAGGAGGCTCCCGCGCCCAACCCCACCGCGCCGGAGCGCTGGGTGCTGGACTCCTACAACCGGGTCTGGATGGTCTGTCAAAGCCAACTGGTGGTACTCGGGAAGGAAGGCTTCCCCGTGAACCTGCTTCCGCTTCCGGCCCCGGTGGAGGACATGGCCGTGGCGCGGGATGGCATCGTCCTCCTCTATCGCACCCTCAAGCCCTACCTGGAAAAGCGGGACCTCAGGGCCGGTACCGTCCTGTGGACCTACGGGGACAAGACCCAGGTGAAGGACTCGGCCGCCGAACCTATGAAGGTTCCCCACAACCGCATGGCCCTGGGTCCGGATGACACGATCTACATAGCCGAAGGTGCCGGGATGGCCCTCACGGTGCTCGACCCCGTGAAGGGGCCGAAAGACCCCGGGCAGCTCTTTTTCATCACCCCGCAACCCGTCGCCAGCCGCGCCGTGCTTGGGCCTGGCGGCCGCGGTCCCTTGCTCTCCTGGGCGGGTCGAGACGTGATCTTCGGGGTCTTCACGCCGAAACAGGTTCAATCCTGCGGCGGGCCGAACTCGAAGGGGCTCGTTCTAGCCCGATTCGATCTCGCAGGAGGTGCCATGGAATGGTTGCCCACTTCCCTCGAGCCGGGCCATCGGCTGGTGGGCCTGCTCGACACCGAGGCCGTCTTCCTTGCCCCGGACGGCGGCCTGACCTATACACCGATTCATTAAGCCAGGACCTGGATTCCGGAACCTCCTCCGGCCAGGGCCTTGCCGGGAGCCTCTGCTTGGGTTCCTGGCTCCGGGGATGCCAAGGGGGCCGAGGGGCCTGCGCAGACCCGATTCCGACCCTGGTGTTTGGCCCGGTACAGATGAGTGTCGGCCAAGCCAAGGAGTTCGGAGGCCTGGTCGGCCTCCTCACCCAGGCTTGCCACGCCAAAGCTGCAGGTCAGGCCGATGCCAGGCGCATGGCCCGGCCCGTCCATGAGGATGAAACGGTTTGATTGGATGGCGCTGCGCAGGCGCTCTGCCAGTTCCACCGCACCGGGGAGCGGGGTATGGGTGGCGATGACCACGAATTCTTCGCCCCCGAACCGGGTGAGGATGTCCTGGGAGCGGAGCTGTTGTTTCACCAGAGCTGTGAACGCGGCCAGCACCAGGTCACCAGCCTGATGCCCGAAGCTGTCGTTGACCCGCTTGAAATGATCGATGTCGAGCATGAGCACGGACAGTGGCAGGCCCGTTCGGCGGGCGTTGGCGCATTCCTCGCTCAGGCGGCGGTCCAGGTAGCGGCGGTTGAATGCATGGGTCAGCGGATCGGAGATGTTTTCTTCCTCGAGGAAGCTGATTCTCATGAGTGATACAGCCGTTCTCAATGAGAGATTCGAGGTCAGCCAGACGAAGCCGGCGCCCAGGAAAAACACGCCGGGGACAATCAGATCACTCGGCTTGGTGTGGCTGTGCCGGGAGGACCAGGCATAGCCCAGGTAGCCGACAATGAACATACAGACGAACACCAGCATCACGGACCAGTAGTTGCGGAGCGGACCCTGCGGCAGTTGCGCCGTCAACCGCCGCGTGAGGTACAGGGAGCCACACAGCATTCCGGCACTCACAAGCACGAGGGTCGTTGCCAGGACTCCAAGCATGGTCGCCAGCCCTTTCCAGCAGCACGGTTTCAGGGTTGAATCGGTCGATGGTCCGCGATGGGGGGCTTCCCGCATGGGGATCCAAGATCACGCCATCCACTCCTGGGGGGGAGCGCGGCAGTGGCCGGAGGTTCTGCCCGAGTATGGTCAGGTGTGGGCATGGCCTTGGCAGACGGCGGCTTCATTCTCGGGTAGGCTGCCTGCCAGGAACAGGCTTACGGCTTCCTCCGCCGAGACAGCCTGCTGGACCAGGTAGACCTTCATGCCTGCGTCCCTCAGGGCCCGCCAGGCGCCAAGACCCATTCCCCGGCTGAGGACCACGCTGCAATCGCGCAGCAGGGAGATGAAGCCGCCGTGATCGTGGTGTCCGTTCCCTTGTCCTTGATCGCCGTGCCCGGGCTCGTGGGGGCTATGCGCTTGGTGGCCATGGACGTTGGGGCGGACCTCGCGGCTCCGGATTTGACCCTCCTCGACGTCGAACACGAGGAAGGCCTTGCTGCGGCCGAAATGGGCCGAGAGGGAGTGTTCGTCCATGGTGGGAATGGCAACCTTCATGGGAACTCCTGGGAAGGGTGGATCATGCGAGAGGGGCCAGGGCCATTCGGGTGGGTCCAGGGAAAGGCGCTTGGACCCTGAGCTGGTCAGGCCCTATAGCCCGGGAGCCCCATGACGGGGCCCCCGGTTAGGCATGGCAGAACTGGTATGGAGCGCACTACCAGGGCTATTCCGCCTCGTCGAAGTACTCGTCATCCGGAATGTCTTCCCATCCGACGAGCATGGCCTTGATGTTGGTGGTGGGTGTATGTCCGGTGGTCGTCAGGTAGACGTGCCCGAACAGGAAGGCCACCAGGCCGAAGGCGCCAAGGACATGGACCACGGCGATGACCCAGAGGACCGACGGGGACCAGCCGAAAGCGTGCTGCAGGTTCGGGTAGTAGTAGAAGAGGGCGCCGGTGGTGACCTGCACGGGGATGATCATGACCTTGAAACCCAGGTAGGCCAGGCGCTGGAGGGGGTTCAGTTTGGCCATGCGGTGCTTCTTCACCGGGTGCGGAGCACCCTTGAAGATGCCGGTCAGGTAGAAGCCGACCATCTCGCCCAGGAACTTCCGGGTCGGGATGTACTGGCGCCACTCGCCCGTGGTGACGTGCCAGAAGATGGCAAAGACGATGAGCGTCACCAGGGACACGGCCAGGATGTTGTGGACCGTGACCGCCCGCTGGAAGCCGAAGATGTGGGGCAGGAGGCCCCGGATCTCGAAGCCGGTGAGCATCATCGTGAGGATGATCAGGGCCTGGGCCCAGTGCCAGAAACGTTCGAATTTCTCGTAAAGAACGATGCGTCGCATGGGATCTCCTAGTGGCGTCCGTGAAGGTAGCGAGTGACGCCGTGGATACCCACGCCGAGGATGGTCAGGATGATCACGGCAATGCCGATGAAGTCGACGCCGGTGCCCCGGTCACGACCGATGAGGTAGAAGCCCGGAACGGCCTCTAGGCGGCCCTTCTTGGCGTGGCACTCGGTGCACTTGAGCGCGTCCTCCTTGGGGGCGACCATGTGGGTGATGGGCCACAGCATGGTGGTGCGGACGAAATCATACTTGCCGCTGTAGGGGAGGCCCGCTGTCGCCATTCCCATTTTGATGGCTGGTTCCCACTTCCAGTCGCCCCAGTAGGCTCCGGAGCCTGCAGGTCCGGCAGTATAGGGCGCGATGAGATGGTTGAGAACCGGGTCGTAGGGTTGGTTACCCTCGTGGAACTTGAAGGGCCAGATCTTGGCGTTGGGGTCCCCGTAGGAACCTTCCGTCGGATTGAGCACCACTGGACGCGTGGCTGGCAGCGTGTCCGTCAGGCGCGTGAACTTCATGTTGCCGTTGTACCAGACGTAGGTGGGCGTGACGTTGCGCCCCCAGGTCATCTCGCCATGCATGCTGTTGTAGATCTCGAAGCCGTTGGCATCCTCTTCCTTGTAGGGCTTGCCATCCTTCAGGCGACCCGAGGTGGACCAGTCCCACCAGAGGTTGCTGCCCAGCTTGCCGCGGGCGAAGGCGGGGATGTGGCAGGTCTGGCAGGCGACCTTCTGGTAGTGGCGGTTCAGGATGTAGGAGTCGTGGGGCGTGTTGGAGTGGCAGGCCGTGCAGGACATCCGGGAAGTCTCCTCCCCTGCGTATTTGGGCTGCTCACGCCGGTCGGCTGGGATCACATAGTCGGGGCCGCCCACCTGGTGGCTGGGGGCCACGTGGCAGTCGACGCAGTACATCCCGGCGCCCTGCTTGGACATGTGGACGTCCTCGGTCCGCGGCGCGGTGAGGATGGTGTCATCCAGGTCGCCATGCTTGGTGGCGTCGGCGCCGCCGCCGAAAAAGTGGCATACACCGCAGTTCCTGAGGCTGGGACGGCCCACCTTCTGGGCCACATCCGCCAGGGGGACCGCGGGGTTGGGCAGGCCCTCATTTTCCTTCTCGTAGTCGCCAGTGGTGTCGTGGCACACGAGGCAGTCGACGTTCTCGGCCCTGGTGAAGTCGAAGGTCTTGTCCTTGTACCCGTAGCCCGCATGGCACCGGGCGCAGGAGGCGGTGTTGCCGCCGATGGTGGAGATGCAGAAATTGTTCACCAGGTTGGTGGATTTGCCGTAGCCTTCGAGCCCCTTCTCGGGGATGCGCCAGAGCCAGTGCTGGGTGGCCATCACCTGCTCGGCCGCCCGGGTGTGGCAGGTGAGGCAGGCCCTGGTCACCGCGGAGCCGTCCCCGTCCTTGAAGGGGCCCTGGAGGATCTTGAATTTGCTGTGGTCCGCGGTCTGCTGGCTGGCCTGCTTGGCATGCACGCCCAGGTAGGACCCGTGGCCCGAGAGCGCCGGGGCGGTCGGCTGCTGGGCAAAGGCAGAGGTGAGCGACAGGGCCAGCAGGCCCACGAGGGTCTGCAGGGTCCGCCTCATCCAGGGCGGGGATGGTTTTCGAAGAGGATGAGGCATGGAGGCTCCTTGACGAGAAAGGGCAGCGCTGGTCTGGGACTGTGGGGACCGACAGGCCCCCTTAGACACCCTTCGCGGACTATGCATGCCCGCGAAGGGGTCGGTTCCGTGGATGGCTCCGGGCTCTGCGGGAGCCCGGAGGGAGGATCTAGAACTTCACTTCGAGGGATGCGTAGTAGTTCTTCACCGTGGCGGGGTAGCCGTACTGGAGCATGGGCGTGTTGCCGAGGTTCATCGCCGATTCCCAGTTCTGGCCAGGCTGGGCGGAAGGCCCGATCTGCCAGCCGCTCATGGCGGTGGTGTAGCTGTAGTCGATGTAGCCGAGGCGGAGCGAGGCATTGTGGGCGAACCGCCACTGGATGTAGCCCTCCCACACGTCGCCGCGGGCGCCGAGCTTGTCGGTGTACTCCCCGGTGGCAGGGGTGTAGGTCCACCAGCGGGGCGAGCCGTGGTTGAACTCCACGCCGACGCCGAAATTCGGAGTGGGGTCGTAGCGCATGCCTGCGTAGTAGGCCGTGGCGGTCTCGCTCTTCGTGGGATCGCCCATCAGTCCGCCGAAGCCGGAGAGCTGCTGGGTGGTCCCGGCCATCGGACCATAGGCCGGATTGTTGGGGAAGGTCCAGTAGGCCCCGTACTGGGAGACCTGTCCGTTCGGGTGGCTCTTGAGGTAGCCGCCGCTCACGAAGTAGGTGAAGGTGTCCCCGATCTTGTGCTTCCAGGTCGCGGTCATCTGATCCATGTCGCCAAGGTTGGCGGTGGCGGTGACGTACTGGGTGGAGGGCGTCTGGCCAGGGATCGGGAAGTTGATGGTGTTGCCGAAGGGGATGTCGGTCATGTTGCCGAGCCGGTTGTAGCCCAGGTAGAGGTTGGCGCTCTGGATGGAATCGCCGAGCTGGAAGAGCAGGGGCATGTCGTACATGCAGCCCAGCACGGTGGTGTCCTTCAGGGGCCCGATGGTGCCCACCACGGGAGTGATGGCGGAGGGATTCGTCCCGTTGAAGGCGCTGAAGTTCATGCCCACAATGGTCTGGTTCTGCTTGACGTTGCCGCCGCCGCCGAAGCCGCTTTCGTAGCCCACGCCGTAGCAGAAGCCAAGGAGGGTGCCTTCGGGGAAGCCGAGCTTCTCGAGCTGGAATTTCCAGCCGATGCCGTCGATGGTGGCGTTCACGGCCAGGGCCTGGGGCGTGGCCTGCCGCTCGCCGCCTTCGCGGACTTCGAAGGGCGGGCCATCGGAGGTGTTCTGGCGGCCGATGGAGAGGATGCTGGCGACCGAGTTGAAGTGGTAGACCAGGCTGGCCCGCTCCACCAGGAGGGCGTCCGTGGCGGGGGTCTGGCCGGCAGTGAAGGAGGTGCTGATCGTGTTGGGCGTGCCGTTGAAGGTGGGCACGTCCGCCCCCCCGTGGATCTTGTACATCACGAGGCGGCCCATGACCTTGGCGTCCTCATTGATGGTGATGCCCATGTTCAGGCGGAGCCTGGTGGACCACTGGACGGAGTTGGTCCAGTCCTGGGCGCCGACCGGCTGGGCGATGGGCGCGAAGGGGTACGGGTTGCTTGCGCTGGGGGTGTTCTGCATGAACCCCATGAACTGGTTGTAGGGCTTGAAGTGCTCCTGAGCCCCGTCGAAGCGAGTGCGGAGTTCGCCGCCCCACTGGATGTTGTCGCCGGCGAGCTTGGTCTCGACCTTTACGAGGCGGTTGTCGACTTCCTGGGCGGCAGCGGCCTTCACTTCGACCGCCTTCAGCTGGACCTTGAGGTTGTCGATCTCCTTCTGCAGGTCCTGGTTGGACTGGGCGCTCAGGGCCACCGGCGCCAGCATGGCGACGAGGGCGAGCATGATGCGGGAGTTCATGGGATGTTCTCCTGGTTAGGGGTGGTTGGGGGTGGGGGAGAGGGGTGGAGTGCAGGCGAACTCAGCCGCCGCAGGTCATGGGCTGGGGGGAGTCGGAGGCGTGGGCCGTCAGGAAGGCCTGGATGTCCTTCACCTGCTCGGGCTTGACGAGGCCGTTCAGCTTCTCGGCGCCCTTCTTGTGCATGCCGGCCGCGAAATAGGCCTTCCACTGGTTCTGGGTCTTCACCAGGGGCGTGACTTCCCCGCCAGCGGCGCCGGCGACGTGGCAGCTCTTGCAGCTCTTCTTGAAGTAGTACTTGCCCTTGGATTCACTGCCGCTCTGGGCGACCAGGGGCACCGCGAGGGCGGCGAGCATGACGTAAAGCTTCAGGGTGTTCCGCATGGAGCACATCCTTTCTGTGAGGGGGTTGAGGGCAGGGCGACGCCATCCCGAAGCGGGAGGGGCACTGGATACGGATGGTCCGCATGGACCTTCTCGGAGGGGCCTGCGGAGCGGTTCGCTATTGAGGATGATAGGGTAGTGAAACGAGTCAAGGCGTTCGTGATTATGATCACTATTAATTAAATAACCACACAGTAATTTGATCTTGAATTCAGGATTGGCACGAATCTGGATCTCTCCGCTTGGGTGGAGATGGGGCTGCTATGGTGGGTTTCCGGGGAGGCCCCCATGGATGAACCAAGCGAACTGCCCACCCCGGAACAGGACGCGGGCCTGACCCCGATCATGGGCGACTTCCTCAAGCGGCAGGTGCTGGTGTGCACCTCGAAAAGCTGCGCGGCCAACGGCTCCGAGGCGGTGCTGGAGGCTTTCAAGGCCCGGCTGATCGAGGAGAACCTGCTGTTCTACAAGGGCAACCGGGCGGGCGAGGTGCAGTGCTGCCAGTGCGGGTCGGTGGGGTTCTGCGCCATCGGTCCTGCGGTGCTGGTGTACCCAGACGGCATCTGGTACGCCCACGTCACCCCGGCGGACGTGCCGGAGATCATCGAAGGCCATATCAAGGGGGGCGCGCCGGTGGAGCGCCTGGTGAGGAAGCGGCTGGGCTGATCCCGCCCGCCAGGGGGCTGTGAGAACATGGGTCCATGCTTGTGGACGCGCACTGTCACCTCACCGGATCCCACCTGGCTGCGGACCAGGTGGAAGCCACCCTCCTGCGGGCGAGGGCTCAGGGCGTGACGGGTTTCATCGCGGTGGGCACGGACCTGGAGGACTCCAGAGCCGTGCTGGACCTGGCCGCTCGGATCCCCGGGGTGCAGGCCAGTCTGGGGGTGCACCCCCACGAGGCGAAGAGCTGGTCACCGGAGGTGGAGGCGGCCCTCCAGACCATGCTGGCCGATCCCTCGGTGCGCTTCGTCGGCGAGACAGGCCTGGACTGGCACTACGATCTGAGCCCCCGAGCCGAACAGGAAGCCGTGTTTCGCGCCCAGATCCGTCTGGCGAGGGCCTTCCGGAAGCCCCTGATGATCCACACCCGGTCGGCCCCGGAGGCCACCCTCCGCGTCCTGGAGGAGGAGGGGGCCGACACCGTGCGCGGCATCATCCACTGCTTCAGCGAGGACCGCGCCTTCGCGGCCCGGGCGCTGGATCTCGGGTTCTACCTGAGTTTTTCCGGCATCGCCACCTTCAAGAAGGCCGAGGCGGTGCGGGACGTGGCGGCCTGGGCCCCGGGGAACCGCATCCTGGTGGAGACCGATGCGCCGTTCCTGGCCCCGGTGCCCTACCGGGGGAAACCCAATGAGCCCGGGTTCGTGAGGTTCACGGCCGAGGCCGTCGCGGAACTGCGCGGAATCTCCATGGCCAGCCTCGCCGAAATGACCACTCGCAACCTGGAGGCCCTATGCGGCTGGGCACCCTCCTCCTGACCGGGGCGGCCCTGGTCGGACCGAGCCTCTTGGCCCAAGGGCATGCCTCCCTGCCCTGGGAGCGGCTCCCCCCCCTGGATTGGCAGGTGGGCCCGGGTCCGGTTCGGAACGAGGGGCCGGGGGGTCCGGTGGCCTCCACCGGCCCCCTGGAGGCAAGGCTCACCGGTGACGGCACCCTCAGCCTCCGTGATGCCCGCGGCATCATCCGGCTGAAGACCGGCCTGCCGGGGCGCCCCCTCAAGGCCTGGCGGGATGGGGGCGTGCCCCTCTTCCCGCCCTCGGGTACCTGGCTGTTTCCAGCGGACTCGCCCCTCAGCCGCGGGCTGGGCGGGCTGCAGTGGGTCGCCGAGGACTTCCGGCCCTTCCTGCGCGGCCTGCTCTGGATTCTGGAGGACGGGGAGGCCTATCTCACCGTGGTCCATCCCGCCACGGCCCTGGCCCTGCAGCTGCCTCTGCCGCCCGGGCGGGAGCTCAGCCTGCGTTTCCTGCCGGACCGGCTCGAGGTGGTGGCGGGGGATGTGGACCGGGGGGCCCCGCGGCAGTGGTCCATTCCCTGGATCGGTCTGCTGCCAAGACTGGCGGTCCTGGGGCCCCGTGCGGAGCACACCAAGGCGGGGACGGCCCTGGTTCCCTTCCCCAAGGAATGAACCCAGGGGACTGGCCACCGAACACCGAAGACAGCCGCTTGGCACGACCCTGGCTGTTTCACCCCCGGAACCGTTCCCCAGGGACACGGCACCCATTCCCGTGGAGGGCCCATGAACCCGATCTTCACCCACGCACGACTCGCCGCCCTGCTCTTGCCTGCAGCCATCCTGGCGGCGGCCCCCCAGGCGCAGGCCCCCCTCGAGGATGAGTCCTACCAGGGCGAAGCGCCGGACCGCTACGCCATGGTGCGGGCCCTGGAAGGCGAAGTGCACGTGCGCAAGGGGGATCTGGACGAATGGCTGACTCGGGGCACACCCATTGCCGAGGGAGATGTCGTGGAAAGCCGCGGCCGAGGCGTTCTGCAACTTGGCGATGGCACCCGCGTGGCCTTCGGCGGGGCCACCCGCTTCACCGTGGCCGCCCTCTTCACGGACCGGAAGGGCGAGCGGCAGGTGCTCCTGCGCCTGGACCATGGCCGGCTGCGCGTGCTGCTGGGCGGCCAGGGCGAGTCCCGGCTCCGCCTGGACACCCCCTCGGGCTCGGCCACCTGCCTCGACCAGGGCTCCTTCAGCCTGGAGGCCGACCCGGACCGGGTCGTGCGCCTGAAGGTCCTGGGCGGACGGGTGACCTTCGCCAACGACCGGAATGAGGCGCGGATCAACGCGGGCGAGCGGCTGACGGTCTACAGCCCCCAGGATGGTCTCGACCGAGTGCGCGGCTTCAATACCTATGACGGGGACGAGTTCGACCGGTGGAGCGAGCGCGCCGTGGTGGTTCCCCGCGGCGAGAGTTGGGATAAGGTGCCGCCCGAACTCCGGTACTACGCCGACACCCTCGACACCCATGGTCGCTGGGTCCGCTCCGACGAGTTCGGCTGGGTCTGGCAGCCCTACGGCGTGGCCGAGGACTGGCGCCCTTACTGCGACGGACGCTGGGCCCCCTACCCGGGTGGCATGACCTGGGTGTCCGACGAGCCCTGGGCCTATGTCGCCTACCACCATGGCCGCTGGCACTGGGCCGCGGGGCTGGGCTGGTGCTGGATCCCCGGCGTCAACTACAGCCCGGCCTGGGTCGCCTGGAACAACACGCCCGGCTACTGCGGGTGGGCGCCCCTGGGCTACTACAACACCCCCTGCACCTGGGGCTATGGCGCCTGGAGGGGCGGCTATGCCTGGAACGTGGTGTCCATCAATTTCATCAATGTGGCCAACGTCCGCACGCGGATCTATTCGGACCCCCGCATCATCGTGTCCTTCAACGGCCCCGCCGGGGGGCGGGACCTCCATGCCCCCTGGCAGCGGTCTCCCCTGATGGTGTCGAGTGTCGAGTTCCGCAATCCCGGCCAGATCCAGACCGCCTTCCGCCCGGAGGTGCGCCGCGATCGCATGGTCGCCTACGAGCGCCAGGCCCAGGCCGCCACGGGCCGGACCATTCTCCGCCATGAGATGACCCCGCCACCGGGCAGGGGCCCCCGGCCCCTGGGGGACGGGGGTCCCGCCAGGGCGCCATTCGAGGTGCGCCGACCCGACTCGGCGCCTGCCCGGCCCGTGGACCCCCGCTCCCGGATCGAGGAGCGCCGCCCGGATCCGGCGCCTGCCCGGCCCGTGGACCCCCGCCCCCGCATCGAGGAGCGCCGCCCGGACCCGGGGCCCGCCCGGACCGTGGACCCCCGCCCCCGCATCGAGGAGCGCCGGCCGGATCCGGCGCCTGCCCGGCCCGTGGACCCCCGCCCCCGCATCGAGGAGCGCCGCCCGGATCCGGCGCCTGCCCGGACTTTGGACCCCCGCCCCCGCGTCGAGGAGCGCCGGCCGGATCCGGCGCCTGCCCGGCCAGCACCGCGCCCGGAACCGGCCCGGGAGAAGCCCCGCGAGGAGAAGAAACACGAGGAAAAGAAGCACGAGTGAGCGCCACCCTTGTGCAGACCGGACCTTCCATGGGTTCAACCGATGGACTGAAGCGAAAGGGCCCCGTCAGGGGCCCCTTTTGTTATCGCCGCCCTGCAGCGGCGACGCACCCCTCAGGCAACTTCAATGGGATAGATCCCCTTCTGGATCAACTCCGATGCGATCCGTCCGCGCAAACGGGCACTGCTGGTGGGGTGGAACTCGGTGAAGGCCTTCACGCCGGCCAGGGCGTGGCGGAGGGCCTCGCCTTCGACCACGTCGGCGCAGAGCATGCGGGCGTCCCCGTGGACCTTGTGCCAGCTTTCGTTGACGTAGAGCTCCGTCATGTCCCGGGCGATCTGGGCCCAGCGGTGGCTGGACTCCACCATGCGCTCGGCCCGCACGATGGCGCTTTCCATGGCGTAGATCTCCATCAGCATGTTGCTCATGCGGGCCATGACCTCCTGGTTGTCGATGAGCTTCTGGCCCAGCACCTGCACGGCCAGGCCCGCGGCCAGCATGCACTGGCGCTTGCTCAGCTCCACCCCGTGCTTGAGGCGGGCCAGGGGGCCCGTGAAGGTCTCGGCCTTAACGGGATTCGAGATCTCCTTGGCCACCTGCTGGCCGAACTGCATGAGGGGCAGGTCGCCCTTCATGGCGCGCTTGAGCAGGGTGCCGGCGATGAGGAGGCGGTTGATCTCGTTGGTGCCCTCGAAGATCCGGTTGATGCGGCAGTCGCGCAGGGCCTTCTCGGGGGGGTACTCGGCGCTGAAGCCGTAGCCGCCGAAGGCCTGCACGGCCTCGTCCGCCACGAAGAAGAGGGCCTCGCTGGCCCAGACCTTGGAGATGCTGCACTCGATCGTGTATTCGTCGATGGCGGCCATCTTGTCGGCCCCGGCCGTGGGGCTGTCCCAGCTGGTGGTGTGCAGGGCCTCGTCGATGTAGCCGACCGTGCGGAAGTTGAGGGCCTCGCAGACGAAGATCTTGGTGGCCATGTCCGCCACTTTCTGCTGGATGAGGCCGAAGCTATTGATGGGCTTGCCGAACTGCTGGCGCTCGGAGGTGTAGCGGATGACGTATTCCAGGATCCGCTTCATGCCGCCCTGGCTGCCCACGCCCAGCTTGAAGCGGCCGATGTTGAGGATGCCGAAGGCGATCTTGTGCCCCTTGCCGACCTCGCCCAGGAGGCGGTCCTTGGGGATGCGGCAGTTCTCCAGGATCACCGTGCGGGTGGAGCTGCCCTTGATGCCCAGCTTCTTCTCCTCGGCCCCGGTGCTGATGCCGGGGTCGGTCTTCTCGACGATGAAGGCGCTGAAGTGCTGGCCGTCCACCTTGGCGAAGATGACGAAGACATCGGCGAAACCGGCGTTCGTGATCCACATCTTGGTGCCGTTCAGCACCCAGCTGTCGCCGTCGAGCACGGCCGTGGCCTTGGCACCCAGGGCGTCGGAGCCGCTGCCGGCCTCCGTGAGGGCGTAGGCCGCCAGCCATTCCCCGGTGGCGAGCTTGGGCAGGTAGGCCTGCTTCTGGGCCTCGGTGCCGAAGTAGACGATGGGCAGGGTGCCGATGCCGGTGTTGGCGCTGTAGGTCACGGCGAAGCTGCCCTGCTTGCTCATCTCCTCCAGCACGAGCATGGCCGTGCGCTTGTCCACGTCCATGCCCTCGTAGGCCTCGGGGACCTCCAGGCCCAGCAGGCCCAGCTCGCCGGCCTTCTTCATGAGCTCGACGGTGAGGGGAAGGTCCAGCTTGTCGATCGCCTCGTCCCTGGGCAGCACCTCGCCCTGGATGAAGTCCTTGGCGGCCCGGGCGAACTCCTTGGCGTCATCGCCGAATTCCTCGGGCGTGAACTGGGGCATGGCCCCGATGGGGGTGAGCAGGAAACTGCCCCCCTTGACCTGCTCGACGGCGGCGGTGCTCATCTCTGTCCTCCAGATTGGGTAGGGTTCAAGATGGGGGCCGCGACGGCCCTTGGCTAGCCTCTACCTGTGGTCAACGGGGTGGATACTTCGGGTAAACGCGGACCTCTGCTTCAATGAAAGGTCCCGTGGAGGTCGGATGCCGGAAGGCAGGCAAGTGCAGCAGATGTTTTCGGCCATTGCCGGGAAGTACGATGTCCTGAACCACGTGCTCTCCGGCGGCGTGGACTTCTGGTGGTGGTGGCGCATGGCCCGGGCGAGCGGGGCGGGCCCCGGGAAGCGGTTCCTGGATGTGGCGGCGGGCACCGGGGACTCCAGCCTGGCCCTGGCCCGCCGGGGGGCCGACGTGGTCAGCACGGACTTCACCCACGCCATGCTGCGGCTGGGACCGGCGAAGTTCCGCAGGAAGGGACTCGCGGACCGGATCTGGGCCTCCAGCGATGCGGATGCCCAGCGCCTGCCCTTCCGGGATGGCAGCTTCGACGGCCTCACCATCTGCTACGGCATCCGCAACGTGGAGGATCGTCCCTTGGCCTACGGCGAGTTCCTGCGGGTGCTACGCCCGGGCGGGCGGCTCACCATTCTGGAGTTCAGCTCGCCGGTGCTCCCCGGTCTCAAGGCCTTCTACGACTGGTACAGCCTTCATGTGCTGCCCCGCATCGGGGCCTGGATCAGCGGCGACGCCTCGGCCTACACCTACCTGCCCGAGAGCATCCGGACCTTCCCGGACCAGCGCGCCCTGGCGGCGGAACTGGAGTGCGCCGGATTCCGAGAAGTCCGGTGGACGAACCTCAGCGGCGGCATCGTGGCCCTGCATGTCGGGGTCAAGTGATCAGCTCAGCTGGTGCCGTTCCTCGACCAGGCGGTCGATGAGGCGGACCACCTGCTTGCTGGCATTTTCCGCGGCCTGGAAATGGCCGAAGATGCGGTTCTGCGCATCCGCATCGGAATCCCAGCTGGTGCCCAGCAGGGCCACGGCCTCGTGGACACTGTGGTGCACTTCGGCGTGCGGAGCCTCGAGCTTGCCGTAGGAGGGGACCTTGGAGAACATCTCAGCGCCCTGGCCCTCGTAGTACCAGGTGCCCAGCCGGCAGCCGTGGTGATCCGTGCGGACCGCCAGGGCCTCCGAGGACCCCGCGCCCTGGTGCACGACGCGATAGCCGTTCTGCATGAAGATGAAATGGTCCATCTTCACCAGGGAGGCGAAGCTGAAGTCCTGGGCCTTGTTGATCTGGGTGAAGGATGTCTTGGCTGATTCGGCGAACTTCAGCACCTGCGCCCTGAACTCAGTCACGGCGCCGCGGCTGCCTTCGGCCAGCTCCTTCACCCGTTCCGAATCCTGGATCATCTGCGAGGTGGCCTGGCCGAAGGACTCGATGGTGGAGGCGATGCTGGCGGCGGCATCCTTGGTGTTCTCCGAGAGCGTCCGCACTTCCTCGGCGACCACGGCGAAGCCCTTGCCCACGTCGCCCGCGTGCGCCGCCTCGATGGCGGCGTTCAGGGCCAGCAGGTTGGTGCGGTCCGCCACATCGGTGATGACCTGGACGATCTGGTTGATCTCGTCGCTCTTCGCGTGGAGGAGGGCGATCTGGGAGTTGGTCTCGGTCACCATCTCGGCCACCCGGTTCAGGTTGGTCACGAGGTCCTCGATGGTGGCGCGGCTGCCCTCCGCTTCCTGGACGGTTCCCTTGGAGATCTGGCCCACGACGCTCAGTTCCTGGGTCATGTTCAGCAGGTACTCCTGGATGGACTTCAGGTTCCCCATCAAACTTCCGGAATTCAGGTCTGTGATCCGCGCGATCAGCTTCTCCTTCAGGGCCATCCGCTGGACCTGACCGAGGCCGTCCAGGGAGATGTTGATCTGGAGGATGGCGTCCTTGAAGGCGCCATGCAGGCCCTGCTCCATGGCCAGGCGGAAGGTCTGCCCCCTGGTGGCATGCTCGAAGGCGGAGGCGACCTCGCGGAAGTAGGCCTCCTGCTGATCGAGGAGGTCGTTGAGGGCCCAGGCCAGGTCCCCTGTGGCGCTGCCGTCCTTGATCCCGGTGATGCGCTGGTCCAGGTCGCCCGCGGCCGCCCGCCTGAGGCTGGCGGTCAGGTTGTCCAGGGCCTTCAGGATCCGGTGGACGGTGTAGAAGGTGAGCAGCAGGAGGGCGGTCAGGAGGGCCAGGAGGATCCACTGGAAGGTGGGCATGCCGTCCTTGATCTGCAGGGCGGCGCAAACAAGGAACAGGGCCAGGCAGGCCCCGACGAGGTACCTGGCCTTAGAGCCCAAAGATGAATTCTTCATAGCTCATGCCCTTCTGTTCGAGAGTCTGGTTGAGGATGGCCAGGGAGGCCTTCATGCCCGCCTGGCCGTCGCCGGCACGGCGCTCGGCCTCCAGCAGGGTGCGGTACAGCCCTTCGACCACCTGCAGGGCCTCGGGCCTTGGTTTCCGGCGCACGGAATAGTAGCCGATGAGGCTCCCGGTCCGGTCGAGGGAGGGGGTGATGTTGGCCCAGACCCAGTAGAAGCTCCCGTCCTTGGCCAGGTTCTTCACGTAGGCGCAGATCTCCTGCTGGGCCTGGATGGTGTCCCAGAGGAGCTTGAACACGACCCTGGGCATGTCCGGATGCCGGAGGATGTTGTGGGGGGCCCCCAGCAGCTCGGCTTCGGAATAGCCCGACATCTGGATGAAGGTGCGGTTGCCGTAGGTGATGAGGCCCTTCAGGTCGGTCTTGGAGACGATGAAGTCATCTTCTCCCAGGACCTTCTCCTGCAGGGTGGGCTGGGGCCGGGTGCTCATGGGCGGGATCTCCACCCCTTGGTTATCGGGTGGGAGCCCACCGGAGCCTGAGTTTCGGTGCCGACGAGCCTAGAGGGGGTAGCGGCCCTGGTCCACCAGGACCTGGGCGATGCCCTGGCGGAGGGTGGACAGGGCCATGGGAGCGGGGGCCTGCATGGCCAGGAGGTCGGACACCAGGGTGTCCAGGACCGTGTCCGAGGCCAGCTCCGCCGCCAGCATGCGCGCATCCGCCTGGACCCGGTTCCAGGCTTCCTGGGCGTAGACGGCGGCCAGGTCCATGGCTAGGCCGGCCCAGCGGTGACCCGCGGCGGCCATCTTCATGGCGCGGACCACGGCGGACTCCATGGCGTAGATCTCCAGGAGCAGGTTGCTGATGCGTGCGGCGGCCTCCTGGTTGTCGAGGATCCTCGGTCCGCGCTCGGCCTGGGCCAGGGCGATCACCTTGAGGGCCCGGGCCTTGGCCAGGGCCACGGTGCGGGGCAGGCCCTCTTTGGGCAGTTCCAACCGCGCCGCCGCGGACGCCGCCAGGGGAAGGCCATCGAGGCCGTCGCAACGCTTGAGGAAGGTCCCCGCGATGAGCAGGCGGTTGATCTCGTTGGTGCCCTCGAAGATGCGGTTGATGCGGCAGTCCCGGTAGATCTTCTCTGGCGGGTATTCGGAGCTGAACCCGGCCCCGCCGAAGGACTGCACGGCATCGTCGGCGGTGGCGAAGATGGCCTCGCTGCCCCAGACCTTGGAGATGGAGGCTTCCATGGCGTACTCGTCGATGGCCTTCATCTTGTCGGCGCCGCCAGTCTCGCTTTCCCAGCTGGTCATAGCCAGGGCGTCGTCCAGGTAGCCGATGGTGCGGAAGCTCATGCTCTCGCCCACGAAGATCCGAACGGCCATGTTTGCCAGCTTCTGCTGGATGAGGCCGAAGGCGGTGAGGGGCTTGCCGAACTGGGTCCGCTCCCCCGCGTATTTCAGGGTGTACTCCAGCACGTGCTTGCCGGCCCCGACGGAACTGGCCCCCAGCTTGAAGCGGCCCACGTTGAGGATGCCCAGGGCGATGCGGGCCCCCTTGCCCTTGCCGCCCAGGAGGCGGTCCTCGGGGATGCGGCAGTTCTCCAGGATCACGGTGCGGGTGGAGCTGCCCTTGATGCCCAGCTTCTTCTCCTCGGCCCCGGTGCTGATGCCGGGGTCGGTCTTCTCGACGATGAAGGCGCTGAGGTGGCTGCCGTTGATCTTGGCGAAGATCACGAAGACATCGGCGAAGCCGGCATTGGTGATCCAGGCCTTGGTGCCGTTCAGCACCCAGTGGCCGTCCTGCAGCACGGCGGTGGCCCTGGCCCCCAGGGCGTCGGAACCGCTGCCGGCCTCCGTCAGGGCATAGGCCGCGCACCATTCGCCCGAGGCCAGCCTGGGCAGGTACTTGGCCTTCTGCTCGGGGTTCCCGAAGTAGACGATGGGCAGCGTGCCAATGCTGGTGTGGGCGGTGTAGCTGGTGGAGAAGCTGGCCTGCTTGGCCATCTCCTCCAGCACCAGCAGGGCCGTCTTCTTGTCCAGGTCCAGCCCGCCGTAGGCCTCCGGGACCTCCATCCCCAGGATGCCCAGGTCCCCGGCCTTGGCCAGCAGCTCGCGGGTGAGGTCCAGGTCCAGGTGGTCGATGGCCTCGTCCCGGGGCAGGATCTCGCCGTTCATGAAGTCCCGGGCGGCCTCGGCGATGGCCAGCGCCTCTTCGCTGTTCTCCTCCGGCGTGAACTGGGGCATCGAGCCCGCCGGATGGAACATGAAACTGCCGCCGCGTACCAGATGGGGTTCGTTCAGAGCCACGGAAGCCTCCCTCCCCAGCATCTTCTACCTGGAGTCAGGAGACCTCGATCACAAATGAGATCTCTGGGTCAAATAAGCCGTTTCCGCCCCTTGGGGTGGTCCAGCACCACCTGCCTCGCCCGTTCAATCCAGGTGGGCCGGGCCCCTGGCTCCAGTCGATGGTGGGGCAGGGCCCGTTCCCCGAGCAGCTGGTCCACCAGCTGGTCCACGGCCTCGGCGAAGAAGGTGTCGGTGTCCCGCACGCCGTCGGGGGTGAGCTGGCCGCTGTAGGGCACCTTGAAGAGCAGGTCGTAGCTCTTCATCCAGTGGTACATGAACCGCTCGATGGGCAGCTGGCGGCCGCAGGACAGCATCATGTAGGCGTAGTTGTCCAGGACGCTGCGGTCGCAGACCAGCACGTCGTGCTGGCTGCCCGAGCGGATCTCCTCGGCCATCTGGGTGAGGAAGATCCAGGTTTGGGCCTCCAGGGAGGTCTTCTGGTTGATGGGCAGCGGCGAGAGCCGCGCCACTTCCTTCACGATGTCCACGTGGATGCCCTCCCGCTTGAGGGCGGCGGCCAGCTCGTAGCAGAGGGTGGTCTTCCCCACGCCGTGGGTGCCGATGAATGCCACTTTCAAAATAACAGACTCTTTCCGTCCATGACTCCGGGCTGCTCGAGGCCGAAGAGGCTCAGCAGGGTGGGCGCCACGTCGCTGAGGGCCCCCCCGCTGTGGAGCTGGCGGGCCTCGAACCCCTGGGCCACCAGGACGGCCGGGACGGGGTTCAGGGTGTGGGAAGTGTGGGGGTTGCCGCCTTCGTCCCGCATGCACTCGCAGTTGCCGTGGTCGGCGGTGATGAAGAGGGCCCCGCCCATGGCCAGGGTGGCGTCCGCAATGCGCCCCACGGCGGCGTCCACGGCCTCGCAGGCGACGGTGGCCGCGGCCAGGTCCCCCGTGTGGCCGATCATGTCCGGGTTTGCTAGGTTGCAGACCAGGAAGCGGTACTGGCCCGAACGGATGGCGTCCTCCAGGCCCCGGCTCACCTCCGGGAGGCTCATCTCCGGCTGCAGGTCGTAGGTGGCCACCTTGGGTGAGGGCACCAGCCGGCGCTCCTCCCCCTCGAAGGGGGCCTCCCGGCCACCATTGAAGAAGTAGGTGACGTGGGCGTATTTCTCCGTCTCGGCGGTGCGGAACTGTCTCCAGCCCCGGGCGCTGATGAGCTCGCCGAGGATGAGATCGAGGCTCTGGGGCGGATAGGCCACCGAGAGGTAGGGCTCGAGTTCGATGTCGTAGGCCGTGAAGGTGACCAGCTTTACCTCGGGCCGATGTTTCGGCCTGAAGCCGGCGAAAGCCGGCTCCACCAGGGCATGGCACATCTGCCGGGCCCGATCGGCGCGGAAGTTGAAGAACAGCACCCCGTCGCCGTCCGAGAAGGGGTGGAAGGCGTCGAGCCTGGTGGGAGCCACGAACTCGTCCGTCTCGCCCCGGCCGTAGGCGGCGGTGATCGCGGCCAGGGCATCCGGCGCCTGCTGGGCGGCCTCGCCGTCCACGTACAGCTTCCAGGCCTGTTCCGTGCGCTCCCAGCGCTTGTCCCGGTCCATGGCGGTGTAGCGCCCGCACACGGAGCCGATGGTCACCAGGGGGCAGGCCCGCAGCTGGAAGGTAAGCCACTGGAGGAATCCGTCGGCGCTCTTCTGGGCCGTGTCCCGGCCGTCCGTGATGGCGTGGAGGGTGGTGGGCACGCCCTCGGCCTGGGCCCACTGGGCCAGGGCCACGATGTGGTTCTGGTGGCTGTGGACCCCGCCGTCGCTCACCAGGCCCAGCAGGTGCAGGCGCTTGCCCGAGGCCTTGAGGTCCCGCAGCAGGGCGCCGATGGCGGGGTTTTCCCGGAATGTGCCCCGCCGGATGGCGGCGTCGATGCGGGTGAGTTCCTGCCACACCACCCGTCCCGCGCCGAGGTTCATGTGGCCCACCTCGGAGTTCCCGAACTGGCCCTCCGGCAGGCCCACGGCCTCGCCGCTGGTGACCAGCTGGGTCGTGGCGTAGGCCTTCCGGAGTGCGTTGAAGCGGGGCATGGGGGCCACGAAGGTGGCATCGAAGGCGTTCCGGGGCCCGTCGCCGAAGCCGTCGAGGATGAGGAGGGTGATGGGGCCCTGGATCATGGTTTGGGTCATCCCTTTTTTTCGGAGCGTTGGTGGGCCTTCAGACCCTTGGGCAGGTCTCCGGGGACGAACCCGATGGGGTGTTCGGCCTGGACTTCCCCGGCCTCGTCAGGCTGGAGGGCCTTCAGGAGCGCCTCGAACTTCTGCTCCAGGGCCGTGACCCGGGCAGAGAGCTCCGCCTGGGCCGTCAGTACGTGGCGGCCTTCGGCAAAGCCAGGAAGCAGCGCCAGAAGGGCCGGGTCCTTGCCTGGAAGCAGTCCGGCCAACAGGGCCGTGCCGGCCTCGGTAAAGGCCAGGATCGGCGCCTCGGGGATTCCCTGGCGCTCCGTGGCCGTGAGGGGAAACACCAGGGATTCATGGAACCGTTCCGGGTGGGCCTGGACCACGGTGGCCAGGTCCTTCGGGTCCAAGCCAAGTAGGTCAGCCAGAACCCCGTCCGGCAGGGCTGCGGTGTCTCTCAACCAGAGCAGGCGGGACAGGATCTCGACTGGAGCGCTCAAGGCACCTGCTCGCCGTGGGGGTTCGACAGCAGGTAGAGCACGGCCATCCGGACCGGGACGCCGTTGGTCACCTGGTCCAGGATGAGGTTGTTGGGGCCGTCCGCCACGTCGCTGGTGATCTCCAGGCCGCGGTTGATGGGACCGGGGTGCAGCACCACCACGTCCTTCCGGGCCCGCTTCATCCGGGCCGGGTTGAGCTGGAAGAAGCGGCTGTACTCGCCCTGGCCCGGGATGTAGGCGCCGGTGCCCCGCTCGAACTGGGCGCGCAGCATCATGATGGCGTCCTGGCTGGGGATGACCGCATCGAAGTCGTGGCAGATCTCGACCTCCGGCCAGGTGGCTTTCAGCTCCTGGGGGACGAGGGTGGGGGGCCCCACCAGGGTCACCTTGGCCCCCATGCGGGTGAGCAGCCAGAGGTTGGAGCGCACCACGCGGCTGTTGCGGATGTCGCCCACGATGGCCACGCTCAGGCCCTCCAGCTTCCCGAAGTGCTTCCGCAGGGTGTAGGCATCCAGCAGGGCCTGGGTGGGGTGCTCGTGCGAGCCGTCTCCGGCGTTCACGATGCTGGCCTTCATGTGCCGGGCCAGGAGGGCGTGGGCCCCCGGGGCGCTGTGGCGCATCACGATGAGGTCCGGGTGCATGGCCTGGAGGTTCATGGCCGTGTCGATGAGGGTCTCCCCCTTGTTCAGGCTGCTGGTGTCCGCGTCGAAGTTGATGATTTCGGCGGAGAGCCGCTTCTCGGCGATCTCGAAGCTGTTCCGGGTGCGGGTGCTGTTCTCGAAGAAGAGGTTCACCACCAGCTTCTTGCGCAGGGCCGGGACGATCTTGATGCTCGGCCGCTCGCAGACCTCCTCGAAGGCCTGGGCCTGGTCCAGGAGGGCCGTGATGTCCCGGGGGCTGAGGGGCTCGATGCCGAGCAGGTGCCGGTGGGGGAAGACATAGCGCTCGGAGGGCATCAGCAGGCCTCCACGGTGACACCGTCCACGCCGTCGATCTCCTTCAACCGGACGGCCACGCGGTGCCCCGGGGGCACCTCCACCCGGAGGCCGGCCAGGTCGGCCTGGATGGGCAGCTCCCGGCCGCTCCGGTCCGCCAGGACCAGGAGCATCACCCGGTGGGGCCGCCCGTGGTCGAGCAGGGCATCCATGGCTGAGCGGACCGTCCGGCCGGTGTAGAGGACGTCATCCACCAGGACGACGGTGCGATCCTTCAGGGTGAAGGGGATCTCCGTGGGCCGCACGATGGGGCTGCCCACCATCTCGGTGAGGTCGTCCCGGTAGAGTGTGATGTCCAGGGAGCCCACGGGCACGGGAGCGCCCGTGGCAGCCCTCAGCAGGGTCGCCAGCCGCTCCGCCAGGGGGAGGCCCCGGGACCGGATGCCCAGCAGGACCACTTCTTCCTCGGGTTTCACCCGGTCCAACAGGTCCTTGGCCAGCCGCTGGAGGGTCAGCTCCACCTGGCCGGGGTCCATGGGGCAGGGGCCTTGGGCAGCGGGCATGGAACCTCCGGGGTGCGCCCCCACGGGACGCGCGCACAATGGACTAAGTCTAGCCGAGGCCGGCCCAGGTCCGGGGGAACCGGGGCCGGATTTGCAGGATTCAAGTCCGGATGCCCCCCCTCCGATGCCCCATCTGAGGACTGCTATGAGCCAGGAACGGAGACAATTCCAACGGATCCCCCTGGAAGCCTCGTTGAGCTTCCAGGAATTGAGCTTCCACAAGGGGGAGGCCCCGGCCACCTGCAGCTACAAGGATGTGTCCGCCGGGGGACTCCTGGTGGATTCTCCCCGGGCCTATCCCCTGGGTACCCTGCTCAAGCTGGAGCTGCGCGTCCCCGGCTGGGGGCGGTTCCAGAACCATTTCGGCCCGGTGCAGGATGCCGAAAGCCGGCCGCTGGTCGCCCTGGGCATGGTCGTCCGCATCGAGCAGATGGACTCGGGGGGTTACGAACTGGGGGTAAAGTTCCAGAATGTCTACCCTGATGACCTCGAAGCCCTCGTGAAGTTCCTGGAAGCCACCGCGCCTCCATCTTCCATCTGACCCACCCCTTTCCAGGAGGCCCCCGTGAAGATCCTCATCGTGGATGATTCCTCGACGATGCGGCGCATCATCATCAACACCCTGTCCCGCATCGGCTACACCGACGTGGTCGAGGGTGAAAACGGCAAGAGCGGGCTCGAGAAGCTCGGCCAGGGCGGGGTGGAAATGATCATCACCGACTGGAACATGCCGGAGATGGATGGCCTCGAATTCGTGAAGACCGTGCGCGGCCAGAATCCGGCCATCCCGATCCTCATGGTGACGACCAACGCCGCCAAGGAGGACATCGTCGAAGCCCTCCAGGCCGGCGTGAACAACTACGTGGTGAAGCCTTTCACCCCGGACACCCTCAAGGAAAAAATCGAGTCCCTCCTTGGGTAGGGAGTAGGCCATGGATCAGTCCGAGATCGACGCCCTCCTCAGCGGAGGCGGGAAAGCCCCCAAGAAGCCGAAGGCCAGTGCCAAGGCCCCGGCGGTGGATGCTGCGGCCGCCCCCGTGGCGCCTGCCCCGGCGGCCCCCGCTAAGTCCCGGGAAGCGGAGAAGGATGGCCCGCAGAAGGATGGCCGCGGGCACGTGATCTCCGAACTGGATACGGTCACCTCCGTGACCGAACGCGAGTCCAACAAGGTCATGGACCAGCTGGACCAGATCAGCCGCCTGGTGTCACGCCAGCAGCGGCTCATCACGGACATGATGAGCCACGAAGGGACCCAGAGCCCAGGTGTCCAGAGTGCCTTCCACGAGGTCATGGTCGCCAGCAAGGAGATCCAGGACAAGGTCTTCGAGTCGATGGACCTGATGCAGTTCCAGGACATCACCCGGCAGAAGCTGGAGCGGATCGTCCACCACCTGCGGCAGATCCACGACTACATCGCGGAGCTGCTGGGCACTGGCCTGAAAAGCGATGCCGAGCGGCCTTCCGTCAGCCACACCATCGCCCAGACAGGCACCACGCCCGACGAGAACAAGGCCCACGCGGACGCGGTGATCCAGGCCTTCAAATCCCTGAAAAAGGAATAAGCCATGGCCGCCGAGTCCACCCAGGCCCTTCTCGCCACGGAGCTGGTGCCCTCCGGCCAGCTGGTGACCTTTACCCTGGACAATGTGGAGTTCGGCCTGGACATCGACCGGGTGCAGGAGATCACCCATCGCACCGACGTGACCCCGGTTCCCGGGAGCCCAAGCTTCATTCTCGGTGTCATCAACCTGCGGGGTCTCATCATCCCGGTCATCGACAGCCGCGTCCGTTTCCATCTCGCGCCCATGGACACCACTGCCAAGACCCGCATCATCGTCATGCGCCTGGCCAGCGGCCCTACCGGGCTCCAGGTGGATTCTGTCGCAGAAGTGGTGCGCCTGGAGGACCACACCATCCGCGAGACGCCGCCACTGGTGGCGGGCATCCGCGCCGAGTACCTGGCGGGCATGGTCACGGTGGGCACCCGCCTCATCACCCTGATCCACCTCGAGAAGCTACTGGACAGTTCGGAACTGACCCGGCGGGCCGAACTCGAGGAACTCAGCATGGCTGGCACCATCGGAGGCACCGGGGAGGACGGGGGAGAGGAAATCGAGGAGGACGGCCGTCCCTTCGTCACCTTCCGCCTGGGCTCCGAGTCCTTCGGGATCGCGCTGCATCAGGTCGAAGAAATCGTGGAACTACCCCCCGTGACCAAGGTGCCCGACGCGCCGGACTACGTGCTGGGCGTCATCTGCCTGCGGGACCAGGTGATGCCCCTGGTGGACCTCTCCGAGATCATGTCCATCCAGCAGGGCGATGGCGAGCGGAAGCGGGACATGGTGATCCTTCTCTCGTTTGGAAGCGCCAAGATCGGCGTGGTGGTGGACGAGATCCAGGAGATCCTCAGGGTGCAGGACGACCAGGCCCTGCCCCCACCCCAGACCCTGTCGGAGGCGGAGCGGGAGCACCTCGACGGCGTCCTCCTGCTGCCGGGCCGCATGGTGAGCCTCATCAACGTCCTGAAGATCATCACCGGCGACGACCAGGAGAAGATCGCCGCCATGGGCCAGGGACTCGGCCTCATGGACAACCGGGGGCAGGAAACGGTGCCCAGCCTGGAGCTGGTGGTCTTCCGCCTGGGCCCGGAGAGCTACGGCCTCCGCCTCCATGAGGTCCGAGAGATCATCATGGTGGGTCAGATCACGCCCGTGCCCAGGGCACCCCACTTCGTCGACGGCGTCCTGAACCTGCGCGGCGAAGTCATGCCGGTGGTGGACCTGCGCACTCGCTTCGGCCTGGAGCGGGTCGAGGCGACCAGCATCTCGCGGATCCTCATCACCAGCATCGGCGGCGTGTTCACAGGCCTGGTGGTGGACGCGGTGGATGAGGTCAGGCCCGTGGACTTGCATCGCTTCGGCCCCCCGCCGGCCGTCACCGCCGTGGGCGCCAACCGGTACATCGAGAAGGTGGCCCGCCTGGACAACGGCATGATCTTCCTCCTGGAGCTCACGCAGCTGCTGACCGATGCGGAGACCGAGCAGCTCCAGGGCCTCCAGGGGCGCCGAGGCGCGGCCAACAGGACCGGTGAACCATGAGCGACTTCGCCCTCGACGATCCCAGCTTCTACGAGGACTTCCTCGTCGAGGCGCAGGAACATTTCGAGCAGATCGAGACCAACTTCCTGGCCCTGGAGGAGGCGCCCGGTGACCTGGACCTGCTGAATGCCATCTTCCGCAGCGTGCACACCATCAAGGGCGCCGCAGGCTTCCTCGGTCTCCAGAAGGTCCAGGCCCTCTCCCACATGGGCGAGAACGTGCTGGACGACCTCCGCAAGTCCCGCATGGAGCTCAGCGACCGGGTCATGGAAGTGCTCTTCGAGACCGTGGACATGCTCAAGGTCCTGGTGGAGGACGTGCGCGTCCAGGTGCGGAAGCAGGGCGAAGCCGAAGATCCCGATCCCAGTGAACTGATCCGCAGCCTCGAATCGCTGAAGAAGGGCGGTGCCGTTCCCGCGGCCGTCCAGGCCGCCGCCACCGTCGGCGAGCTGCAGCTTCCCGCCGCCCTGTCCGGCCTGGACGTGGCGGGCCGGAAGGCCGCGGCCGCGGCCCTGGCCGAAGGCAAGCCGGTGGTAGGCATCCAGGCCGAACTGGCGGGCTCCATCTACGGAACACCCTTCAATCCCTTCTCGATGTTCCAGATGGTGGAGCTGGTGGGGCGCCTCCTCTACGGGCAGATGGTCCCCCGGGAACCCCTGGTGGATCTGGACAGCTTCGATCCCCGGTCCTTCCACCTCGACATCGTGATGATCATCGAGGCCACGGAGCCCATCGAGGAGATCCGCAAAGTCTTCGGCGCGCTTTCGCACGTGACCCTCACCTGCCATCCCCTGAGCTTTGCGGACGCGTCCAAGCCCGATGCCGATGGCCCCGCCGCCGAGGACCGCCGCAAGACCGGGCGGCGCAACTCGGACGAGAAGACCGCTTCTGACACCATCCGGGTGAGCCAGGCCAAGCTCGAGCAGTTCATGAACATCGTGGCCGAGCTCATCATCAGCAAGACCATGATCAGCCACCTGGTCGAGCGGCTCGTCCCCATGGTCAACGGCCAGCCCGCCGCGGCCGTGGCCAAGGAGCTGGCCCACGCCTCCGTGTACCTGGACCACGTGAGCAAGGAGATCCAGGCCTCGGTCCTGGGCATCCGCATGGTGCCCGTGAAGACCATCTTCTCCAAGTTCCCGCGCATGCTCCGCGACCTGGCCAAGGGCAGCGGCAAGAAGATCGACCTCCAGCTCGTCGGGGAGGACACCGAGATCGACAAGAGCATCATCGAGGAGCTGGGCGATCCGATGATCCACCTCATCCGCAACAGCGCGGATCATGGCATCGAGCTGCCGGCGGACCGGGTGAAGGCAGGCAAATCCGAGGTCGGGACCGTGGTCCTGCGGGCCCGCCACGAGGGGGACAGCGTCGTGGTGGAGATCGAGGACGACGGCAAGGGCATCGACCCCGTCGTCATCCGCGCCAAGGCGGTCGAGAAGGGCCTGATGACCCAGGAGCGGGCCGACGCCATGGCGGACGAGGAGGTGGTCGAATTGATCTTCGCCCCCGGGTTCAGCACTGCCGCCAAGGTGACGGACATCTCGGGCCGGGGCGTGGGCATGGACGTGGTGCGCTCGAACGTGCGCAAGCTCAACGGCCGTGTGGGTGTCCGGTCCACCGTGGGCAAGGGGTCGATCTTCACGATCAAGCTGCCCCTGACCCTGGCCATCATCGACGCCCTGCTGGTGAGGAGCGGCAACCAGGTCTTCGCCCTGCCCGGGACCTCCGTCGAGGAGACCCTCATCATCCCGCCGGAGAAGATCTCCCACCTCACCAGCCGCCAGGCCATCAACCTGCGCGGGGAAGTGCTGGGCGTCTGCCGCCTCAAGCACCTGCTGAAATCGGCGGCTCCGGACGAGGGCGCCAATGGCGATGATGGCCTCTGCGTGGTGGTGGTGTCGGCCGCCGGCAGGCGCATGGGCATCATCGTGGATGCCTTCATCCGCCGCCAGGAAGTGGTCATCAAGCCCCTGGCGCCCTACCTCGCCAGCCTGCCCGGCATCAGCGGCGCATCCATCATGGGCGATGGTGGCGTCGTCCTCATCCTGGACCCCGCGGAACTCCTGCAGCTTGCCGTCCAGGAGGCCGTGTGAACCCTGGCACCGCGCCCTCAGCCGAGGCACGGGTCCGCGACAAGGGCCAAGGGTCGGTCCAGCACCGGTTCATGATCTTCTTCCTGAACGACCGCGCCTACGGGCTTCGGCTGCGGCACGTGGCCGAGATCACGCCCTTCCAGAAGCTGAACAAGCTGCCGCACATGCCCCGGAGCGTGGAGGGCATCCTCGACCTGCGCGGCCGCGTGATCCCCGTGGTGAACCTGCGGGTGCACATGTCCATGCCTCCCATGGATTCCTCGAAGACCGGCACCATCCTGGTCCTGGATCTGGCCGGCACGGCCACGGGACTGCTGGTGGACGGGGTGGATGCGGTCGTGAGCATCCCCGAGGAGGACATCGTCCCGGCCAGTCCGCTGCTCGCCGGACTGGATGGCGCCTGGGTGGAGGGTTTCATCGTCCAGGGTGAGCGGGTGATCACCATCCTGGATGCCGCACTGATCGCGAACCGCGGCAACAGGCGTACTCAGGGCAAGGAGGTCCTGGCGACCCTCAGCGTCGAGGAGCGCCTGGACGACAGCCTGCGGCAGCTCATCGAGACGGCGCCTCCCAAGGCGGAGGGCGAGCACCAGCTGCTGCCCCAGATCGAGACCTCCATCTCCTACACCGAGGCCGAGATGACCAAGGTGCTGGAGCGGGTGGAGGGCATGCTGGCCAGTACCGACCGGGTCTTCACCGGTCTCGGCTACCTGAAGCAGGAGGCGGGGCTGGGCCGGTTGAAGGGCCACGAGCGGGACATCGCCGAACTGGAGCGAACGAATCAGGAGATGCAGGACACCGTTTTCGCCCTCATGCAGCAGATGCAGTTCCAGGACATCGCCCGGCAGAAGCTGGAGCGGGTCATGGTCCACCTCAAGGGCATGCAGGGCGCGATCTCCGGCAAGCTGCGGTAGCGTCCCACCGGCCAGGGCGGAACCGCCACTGGAGCCAGGGCGGTTCCCCGGGCACAATAAGGGTTTCGGCCCAGGAGCCCCCGTGAGCAGCCAGCCCTTCACCGAAGTCCGATTCCTGGCCGGCCAGGTCGGCGAGACCGTCCGGCTGCGGGGCTGGGTCCGCAACGCCCGAACCAGCAAGACCCGCTTCATCGAGCTCCGGGACGGCTCGGGCTTCGTGCAGTGCGTGGTGGGGGCCGCCGAGGCCGATCCTGCGAGCTACGAGCTGGCGGGGAAGCTCACCCAGGAGGCCGCCATCTCGGTGACGGGCCTCGTCCAGCTGCATCCGAAGACGGGCCAGCCGGAGCTCCTGGTGAAGTCCCTGGAACTCATCGGCGGCAGCACGGACTTCCCCATCACTCCCAAGGAACACGGCACCGAATTCCTCATGGAGAACCGCCACCTCTGGCTGCGCAGCAAGCGTCAGTGGGCCATCCTGCGGATCCGCCACACCCTGGTCAAGGGCATCCGCGACTTCTTCGACGAGGACGGCTTCACCCTGCTCGACGCGCCCATCCTCACCCCCAGCGCCTGCGAAGGCACCAGCACGCTGTTTGGCACCGAGTACTTCCACGAGGGCATGGCCTTCCTCAGCCAGTCGGGCCAGCTCTACCAGGAGCCGGGCATCGCGGCCTTCGGCAAGACCTACTGCTTCGGGCCCACCTTCCGGGCCGAAAAGAGCAAGACGCGCCGCCACCTCACGGAGTTCTGGATGGTGGAGCCGGAAGTGGCCTTCGCCCACCTGGACGATGTCATGGTGCTGGGGGAGCGCATGACCAAGTTCCTCATCCAGCGCGTGCTGGAAAGCCGCCAGGAGGAGCTGAAGATCCTCGAGCGCGACCTTGCGCCCCTGGAAACCGCCCTCCACAACAGTTTCGACCGCATGACCTACACCGAGGCCGTGGAGAAGCTGAAGACCCTGGGCAGTGACATCGAGTGGGGCGAGGACTTCGGCAACGACGACGAGACCATCCTCATGAACGCCACGGACCGGCCCCTGTGGGTGCACCGTTTTCCTAAGGTGTTCAAGGCCTTCTACATGGAGCCGGATCCGCTGGATTCACGCCTGGCCCTGGGCGCGGACCTGCTGGCCCCCGAAGGCTACGGCGAAGTGATCGGCGGCGGCGAGCGGGCCAGCGACCTGCAGTTCCTCCTGGACCAGATCCAGCACCACCAGCTCAACCGCGCCGACTACGAGTGGTACCTGGATGTCCGCAAGTACGGCAGCGTCCCCCACGCCGGCTTCGGCATGGGCCTGGAGCGGGCCGTGGCGTGGATCTGCAAGCTGCCGCATGTCCGTGAAACAATTCCTTACCCCAGGATGATGGGCACCCTCCGTCCTTAGCCCCACAGGAGTCGAAGGCGCATCGTGCCGGAGGCATGGCCCGCAGGGCGGCCCAGGAAGGGCCGCGTGAAGGGGACTTTGAGGCCATAACCAGCCTGGGTTACATGCGCGCAGGCTGCGCATGCGCGTTAACGCAAGTCGCGTACGCGACTTGCGCCATCAGAGCTGCATGACCACTCCGGGCAGCTTCTGGATGGCCTCCCGCAGCGGGGTCTCGGCCTGTGCGTCGGGCAGGGTGATCCAGAATGTGTAGCTGATGAATGCACCCTTGCAGTTGGCCTGGTGCTGCTCGTCGCCATCGGCCTGGGGTCCGAGGTGGGCGAGAATCAGTTCCAGCACCATGTCCGGGCGCAGCTCCTCCATGCGCCCGATGATCTTCATGGGCACTCGGGCGGGATAGGTGATCTCGAGGCGAGGGGCAGCTTCCATTCCCCATCCTCCCAGTCTATTTGTTCCCGCTCGACGCGGAGCGCCTACCCGACCTCGATCTCCCGGAGGTCCTTCCCGGGCTTGAAGCGGATGCTCTTTCCCTTGGGGATCTGCACGCTGGCGCCGGTCTTGATGTTGCGGCCCATGCCCCGCTTGCGGGGGCGCGGCTCGAAAACGCCAAAACCGCGGATCTCGATGCGGTGTCCGTTGAGGAGGGCATCCTTCAGCCGTTCGGTGAGCAGATCCACCACCTGGAGGGCGGTGGCGCGGGAACAGGGATGAACTTTCATCAGTGAATTGGCAATGTCGATCTTGATCATCGGGAACCTCGCGCCATGGGGTGGGAGAGCCAGAATAGGGGAACGGGGGTCAGCGTGCCAGGGTGATTTTGACATCCGGGGCCGGAGGCATGGCCAGGGGCATGCCTGGCGTCTGGGGCTGGATGGGTGGCAGCGGTGCTGCACCGGACTCCCGGCCTCCGCCCTGGGCGATGGACATGCCGCGCTCCATGTTGGTCTTGGCCATGTCGGCCGTGGCCATGACGCCCTCCAGACGGAGCCTGAACTCGCCCACGTTGGTGGCCCGGAGGAGGGCCTCCTCCTCGGTGATGAGACCCTGGCGCAACAGGAAGTAGAGGCTCTGGTCGAAGGTCTGCATGCCGTACTGGGCCGTGCCCGAGGCGATGACATCCTTCAGCATCTTGGTCTTGTCCCTGTCCTCGATGCAGTCGCGCACGGTCTCGGTCATGACCATGACTTCCACGGCGGGCACGCGGCCATGGCCATCCGCCCGGGGCACCAGCCGCTGGGAGATGATGCCCTTGAGCACCGCCGCCAGCTGCAACCGGACCTGCTTCTGGTGGTGGGGGGGAAAGACGGAGATGACGCGGTTGATGGTTTCGGTGGCGTCCAGGGTATGCAGGGTGCTGAAGACCAGGTGGCCGGTCTCGGCGGCATGCAGGGCCGTCTCGATGGTCTCCAGGTCGCGCATCTCGCCCACGAGGATCACGTCAGGATCCTGGCGGAGGGCGGCTCGCAGGGCCGTGGAGAAGGTCTTGCAGTCGGCCTCCACCTCGCGCTGGTTCACGATGCTGAGGTTGTCCCTGTGGAGGTACTCGATGGGATCCTCGATGGTGAGGATGTGCTCGGTCCGGGTGGCGTTGATGAGGTCGATCATCGCCGCCAGGGTGGTGGACTTGCCCGATCCCGTGGTCCCGGTCACCAGCACCATGCCGCGCTGCTCCTGGCAGATGGTCTTCAGGACCTTGGGGAGCATCAGGTCGTCGATGGTGTAGATCTTCCGGGGGATCACGCGGAGCACCAGCCCCACGGTGCCGCGCTGGTTGAAGATGTTGCAGCGGAACCGGCCCAGGCTGGGCACCGAGTAGGCGATGTCGATGTCGAGGTTCTCTTTGAACTTCCCCTTCTGCTTCTCGCTGGCCAGGATCGCGTAGGCCATGGCGATGGTGTCTTCCTGCACCAGCCGCTTGAACTGGGTCATGGGGGTGAGCTTGCCCCGGATCCGGGCGATGGGGTGGTTGCCCACCTTCAGGTGCAGGTCGCTGGCGCCCTGCTCGCAGACCACGGTGAGCAGTTCGTTGATGTGCATGGGGTTCTCCCGGGGAGGGTCCGCTTATCTTAGACCCCTATCCACGCAATGGAAGGGGTTGCGATTCATGCTCGGAAAACGGCCGGAGGTCTGGTAAAATCGAGGGTTCTGCCCGGCCTTTGCTTGGGCCAAGTCGCAATTCCAATCTCCCAAGTCCTCTCAAACGGGAGGACGACATAAGGGGCCGTAACGAAACCACCAGGAAAGCACTGGCACTTTCGCAACGGCCCCTAACCAGGAATCCCGATGACCCCTCTCGAGAAGATCCGCAACCTTGCCATCATCGCCCATGTCGATCACGGCAAGACCACCCTTGTGGACGCCCTGTTCAAGGGGGCCCACATGTTCCGGGACAACCAGCGGGTCCAGGAGCGGGCCATGGACAGCAATGACCAGGAACGCGAGCGGGGCATCACCATCCTGGCCAAGACGACCTCCCTGCACTGGGGTGGGTACCGCTTCAACATCGTGGACACGCCCGGGCATGCCGATTTCGGCGGCGAGGTCGAGCGGGTGCTGAGCATGGTGGATTCGGTGCTGCTGGTGGTGGATGCCTTCGACGGCCCCATGCCCCAGACCAAGTTCGTCACCCGCAAGGCCCTGGCCCTGGGCCTGCGGCCCATCGTGGTCATCAACAAGGTGGATCGCCCCGGCGCCCGCCCGGTCTGGTCCCAGGACCAGGTTTTCGACCTCCTCATCGAGCTAGGCGCCACCGAGGAGCAGCTGGACTTCCCCTGCGTCTTCGCCAGCGCCAAGCTGGGCTACGCCATGCTGGACATGAATGACGCCAGCGAGAACCTGGATCCGCTCTTCGACACCATCGTGAAGCACTGCCCCCATCCCACGGGCAGCCCCGACGCGCCGCTGCAGATGCTGGTCACCCTCATGGACTGGAGCGACTTCGTGGGCCAGATCGGCATCGGCCGCATCGTGAACGGCCGCATCCACGTGGGGGACAGCGTGGCCCTCATCAAGCGCGACGGCACCGTGCAGCAGCAGAAGATCACCCAGCTCTACGGCTTTGAGGGGCTCTCCCGCATCCAGCTCCAGGAGGGCAGCGCCGGCGAGATCGTGGCCATTGCCGGGATCGAAGACATTCGCGTGGGCGAGACCATCGCGGACGCTGCCAGCCCCATGGCCCTGGAATACGTGGACATCGACGAGCCCACCATCTCCATGATGTTCATGGTGAACGCCGGGCCCTTCGCCGGCCAAGACGGCAAGTACATCCAGAGCCGCCGCATCCGGGAGCGCCTCCAGAAGGAGCTCCAGCATAATGTGGCCCTACGGGTGGAGGATACGGACAGCCCCGACTCCTTCAAGGTGAGTGGCCGTGGCGAGCTGCACCTGTCCGTGCTCATCGAGAGCATGCGCCGGGAGGGCTTCGAGCTGTGCGTGAGCCGCCCCGAGGTGATCCTCCACTTCAACGAGCAGGGCGAGAAGATGGAACCCTACGAGGACGTCACCATCGACATCCCCGAGGCCTACATGGGCGTCACCATGGAGCACATGGGCAACCGCAAGGCCGAAATGCAGGACATGGGCAACGAGGGCGGCCGCCTGCGCCTCCACTTCAAGATCCCCAGCCGCGGCCTCATCGGCTTCCGCAACGAGTTCATGACCGACACCCGGGGCGAGGGCATCATCCACAGCCTCTTCAGCCACTACGGCCCCCACAAGGGCGAGCTGACCAGCCGGAAGAACGGCGTGCTCATCAGCATGGACACCTGCGAGGCCGTGGGCTTCGCCCTCATGAACCTCGAGGAGCGTGGCGTCATCTTCATCCAGCCCGGCACCAAGTGCTACGAGGGCATGATCGTGGGCGAGCACGCCCGCGAGAACGACCTGGTGGTGAACGTGGCCAAGGCCAAAAAGCTCTCGAACATGCGTTCCAGCGGCAGCGACGAGGCCACCCGCATCACCCCGCCCCGGGAGCACACCCTGGAGCAGGCCCTGGAGTACATCGAACCCGACGAACTGGTGGAAGTGACGCCGAACTTCATCCGCATGCGCAAGCGGGTGCTGGACACCAACGAACGCAAGAAATCCGAGAAGCGTTCGGACGGCTAAGTCCAAGGCCCATGGTCCAGCCCTACCACGCCCCGCCCCGTGCCAGCTTCCTGCAGAAGCTCGGCCCGGGCGGGGCAGCCTCGCTGGGGCTGGCGGCCCTGACGGTCCTGGGGCTCGCCGGGCTGCCCTGGGCGTACCGGCTCCGGCAGGTGCTCAGGGGCGTCCACGGCGATGACCTGGCCCCCGCGGACGCCATCCTGGTGCTGGGGCGACGGCTGGAGGCGGACCGGCCCACGCGGGTCTTCGAGTCCCGCCTGGCCCATGCGGAGGCCCTGTGGCGCCGGGGGCTCGCGTCCCGCATCTTCATCGCCGGCGGGACCACAGGGAAAGCCCGGCTCAGCGAGGCGGAGGCGGGCCGGGACTGGCTGGTGGCCCGGGGGGTTCCCGCCTCGGTCCTGCTGCTGGAGTCCCGCAGCCAGCACACCCTGGAGAACCTGTTCAACGTCCGGGCGGACCTGCGCGCGGCGGGTTGGCGGACCCTGCTGATGGTGTCGGATCCCCTGCACCTGGCCCGGGCCCGGGCCACGGCCCGGGGCCTGGACCTGGAGGTGCGCTGCAGCCCCGCCCGGGATGCTCCGCCCGCCCGGGGCTCCCTCGCCTGGCTGCAGCGCGCCGCCCTGGAGGCCTTCCTGCTCCACTGGTACCACACCGGGATGGTCTACAGCCGGATCATCGGGAGCAGACAGCAGCTGGAGCGCGTGACCTAGGGACCCTCTCTGCGAGACCAGGCGAAAGCGCGGCTTGGTTGGGGGGACGCGACGCTCCGCCTGACGCACCCTACGCAGCAGGGTGCTCCCACTCGCCCTGCGGGTTCGGAGTCGGGGCCTCTGTCGAGCCCGATCGAGGGCTGCCAGACTGGGAGGATCATGACTGGCCACCTCATCCTCGTCCCCACCCCCATCGGCAACCGGGGGCCCCGCTCCGCGAAGCCAAGCGCCAGCGCTGGCTGAGTGGGAGGACGCGACTGGATGTCGCGTCCGATCGAGGGCTGCCAGACTGGGAGGATCATGACTGGCCACCTCATCCTCGTCCCCACCCCCATCGGCAACCTCGGCGACCTCACGGACCGCGCGAAGGAGGCCCTGGCGGGCGCCGATCTCGTGGCCTGCGAGGACACGCGCCGCACGGGCGGCCTGCTGAAGCACCTCGGCATCGAGAAGCCGCTGCTGCGCTTCGACGACCACGCGGGCGATGCGGCCTTCGAGCGCCTGGGACTGGAACTGGGCTCCGGCCGCACCGTGGCCTACTGCAGCGATGCCGGCATGCCCGGCATCAACGATCCCGGCTTCGAGATCGCCCGCGCCGCCCGGGCTGCGGGCGCGAAGGTCACCGTGCTGCCCGGGGCCTCGGCGGTGCTGCTGGCGGTGGTGGCCTCGGGCCTGCCCAGCCACGCCTTCAGCTTCTGGGGCTATCTGCCCAACCGCAGCGAGCCCCGGCGCACCATGCTGAAGAAGCTGGGGGCCGAGGAGGAGACGGTGGTCGTCTTCGAGACGCCCCACCGCATCCACGAGACGCTGTCGGACCTCGAGGAGCTGCTTCCTGACCGCGAGGTCGCCCTGGGCCGCGAACTGACCAAGCTGCACGAGACCTGGTACCGGGGTACGCCCACCCAGGTGAAGGTGCAGCTGGGCCGCGAGGACCGGGGCGAGATGGTGCTGGTCCTGGCGGGAGCCAGCGCCAAGCGGGTGGTGACCGAGGTGGCGGCCGCCTTCGATGGAAAGGGCCTGCCGGACTGGGCCACGACCTACCTCGCCGCGGCGCGGGAAGGGGGCATGACCCTCCGGGAAGCTGTGAAGCCGCTGGCCAAGCACCTGGGCGTGTCCGCCTCGGAGCTGTACCGCCTGGCCACCGAGGCCTGATGCCCCGTGATCCGCTGTTTCGTCTGCAGTGGCTGGTGTTCGCCCTGGTGGGGGCGGTGTTCACGACGGTCTACATCCCCCAGCCGGTGCTGCCTGTCCTGCGTCAGCAGTTCGGCGTGGGCGAGGGTGCGGCTTCCCTGACGGTGTCGGCGGTGGTGCTGGGCATGGCCCTGGCGAACCTACCCTTCGGCGCCCTGGCGGACCGCCTTCCCATCCGGCCCATCCTGCTCACTGGGGGGCTGGTCATCGCGGGGGCCGGTCTGGCCTCGGCCCTGGCGCCCACCCTGCCGCTGCTGGTGGCGGCCCGCTTCCTTCAGGGGCTCTTCATCCCGGCGCTCACCACCTGTCTGGTGGCCTACCTGGCGCGGGTGATGCCGGCGGAGCGGCTGAACGTGGTGATGGGCGCCTACGTGTCGGCCACGGTGGTGGGCGGGCTCTCGGGGCGCCTCCTGGGCGGGTTCATCCTGCCTGCCGCCCACTGGCGCTGGGCCTTCTTCGCGGCCGCGGCGCTGCTGCTGGCCGCCACCCTGGCGGCCTACGCTGGGCTGCCCAGGGAGGCGGAGCCCGGGCGCGCCGCCCGGGAGTCGGTGCGGTTCCGCGACGTGCTGCTCCGTCACGACCTCTTTCGCCTCTACGGCGTGGCGGGCGGGGCCATGTTCGTGTTCTCGTCCGTGTTCAACTACCTGCCCTTCTACCTGCACGGCGCGCCCTTCCACTGGTCCACGCGGGCCGTGACGCTGCTCTACCTGTCCTACCTGGTGGGGGTGGTGATCGGCCCCCTGGCCGGCCAGCTCAGCAATCGCGTGGGCAATGGCACGGCCATGGTGCTGGGGGCCGTGGTGCTCGGAGCGGGACTGGCCCTGACGATCGTTCCGCATGGAGGGGCCGTGGCCGGGGCCCTGGCCCTGGTCTGTGCGGGGTTCTTCACCCTTCACGCCTCGGCGGCCGGGGCCCTCAACCGCAAGGTCGGCACCGGGCGCGGACGGGCCAACGCCTTCTACGTCCTCTTCTACTACCTGGGCGGCGCCGCGGGCATCACCCTCAGTGGCCAGGCCTACCATCTGGCGGGCTGGCCTGGCGTGGTGGCACTGGCCGGTGCGGCGCTCTTGGTGCCTCTGTCCACTGGGGTGATGGAGATGCGCACCGCCTCAGGCCCCCGGTAGGGGCAGCTCGGGGTGCGGATCCCTTCCGCTGAGGCTGTACCAGGCGATGGTGCCGAGGATCAGCAGGCCACCCAGCAGGGCCCAGGCCGAGGGTCGCTCGCCCATGCCGAGGAAGACCCAGACGGGGTTGAGTACGGCTTCGAGGGTGCCCGTCACCACGGCGGCCGTGGCCGTCAGGTGCCGCATCCCCGCATTGAACAGCAGGTAGGCAATGCCGATCTGGAAGATGCCGAGGTAGAGCAGGATGCCCGCCTGGGCCAGGGTCAGGCTGAGTCCCCGCAGGGCCGCCGGGGCGCAGAGCAGCGCCACCAGCAGGTTCCCGAGGATGATGGCAGAGATGGGATCCGCCTCGGGCCGTCGCTGCCGCTGGAGCTTGAGGGTCAGCGAGAAGAGCGCCAGCGCGACACCGGAGAACACGCCCAGCAGGTTGCCGGAAAGGGTGCCCGGGCCCAGCCGTCCCACGAAGAAGAGCCCCATGGCCCCCAGGCAGAGCCCCACGGCCGCCAGGTCCCGGCCATGGAGGGCCCGGCCCGTCACCCAGGGCTCGAGGAAGACCAGGTAGATGGGGGCGGAGAACTGCAGGAAGATCGCGTTGGCCGCCGTGGTGAGCTTGGTGGCCGCCACGAAGAAGATGAGCACGCCAATGTAGGACGTGGCGCAGGCCAGGGACAGGAGGTCCGGCCAGGGGAAGGGGCGCCCCCCCCTGAGCTTCACCACCGTGGCGATGGTGAGGGCCGCCACCAGGCTGCGGGCGAAGGCGATCTGGAGGGCGCCGAGGGGCAGCACCTTGATGAAGAGGCCGCTGGTGCTCCAGAGCAGGGCTGCCGAAGCCACCAGGGCGGCGCCCCTGGTCTTGGAGAGCGGTCGTGTCATGGCCCATTGGAGCACGGGTCTCGGCGATTTGGACCCTAGCGGAACCGGCCCAGGGCCCCCCGCCAGCCCGTGAACCGGATGGGCTGCTCCAGGGCGACGAGGGCCCAGCAGTCGTCGCCGGGGTCCGCCGTGGGACCGTGCAGGTGCCCCCGGTTGTGGGCGATCCAGTCACCGGCCCGCAGGTGGGCGGGGCCATCCTGGAGGGCGCCGCTGAGGACCAGCGCGCATTCGAGGCCGTCGTGAGAGTGGACCGGGGTGCTGCGGCCGCCGGGAAGGCAGGCCAGATTCAGACTGGCCCCGGTGGCGGCATCCCGCTGGACGACCGCCACCCGCCCGCCCCCCAGGCCGTGCCGGAACCATTGCCATTGGGTCTCCGGGGGCAGGTGGGGACGCAGGGTCTCCATGGGATCGGGCGCGGGAAGGATGGGCTGGATCTCCCGGCGACTCTCGCGGCAGGACTCGCAGTGACCGAGGTGGAGCCGAAGGAGGACGGCCCGGAGCGGGTCGCCACCGGAATCCAGGGCGGCCCAGGCCTCCGGCTCCGGGTGGTGCTGCGGCCCCCGGGGCTCCCGCCCTTCGCGCAGGGCGGCCAGGGCTCCGGCCAGGGCGGATTCGGCCTCGGGGGGGTCGTCACCGTCCAGGGCCAGGCGCAGGCGGGCGGGCGCCTGCTCGAAGGCGTCGAGGACGGTCTGGCAGGGGGGGCAGAGAGCCAGGTGGAGCCTCACACCGAGCCAGTCGAGGGGCCCCAGGGCCCGGTCCTCGTAGTCCGTCAACAGCTCGACGACGCGCTCGCAGGTGGGGATCAGGACGGTCATCGCCGCTCCGGGGGAGAGAACTCAGGCAACAGGGCGCGGAGGGCCAGGCGGGCCCGGTGGACCCGCTGGCGGACCAGCTCCCGGGGGATCCCGAGGTGGCGGGCGATCTCGTCCGTGTTCCAGCCCTCGAGGTCCCGGAGCACGAAGACGGCCCGCTGGTCGTCGGACAGACGATCCAGGCCCGCCCGGACCTTGGCCTTCAATTCTGACCGTTCGACCTTCATCAGCGCCTCCGCCTCCACGCTCCAGTCGAGCACCGTATCCTCGCTCATCTGATGCCCCTCGCCCTGGAAATGTGGCATCAGGCCCTCGATGGCATCCTCCCGGCGCCGGACCCGCTTGCGGCGGGCCATGAGGGCCTGGTTGACGCAGATGCGGTAGGCCCAGGTGCTGAATTTGCTGGCGCCCTGGAAGCCCGGCAGTTCGCGATGGATGGTGAGGAGGGCGTCCTGGAGGGCGTCCTGGCTTTCGGCCTCGTTCCCCAGGATCCGGTCGATCACCCGGAACAGCATGCCGAGGTGGGGACGCACCAGGGCCTCGAAGGCGACCGGATCCCCCTGGGCGGCGGCCTGGACGAGGGATGCCTCGGGGCGGACCTCCCGGGTCTGGCCGGGATCAGGCATCCTCGGGCCTCGGGATCCGGGGCAGGCGGATCGTGAAGGCCGAGCCGAGACCAAGCCCGCGGCTGGTGGCGCTCACATCCCCCCCATGGCGGGTCACAATCTCCTTCACCAGGAAGAGGCCCAGCCCCGTCCCGGCGACCTGGCGGGTCAGCTCATCGCCCACACGGAAGAACCGGTGGAAGACTCTGGGCAGGTCCTTGGGCGCGATCCCGTGGCCCAGATCGCTCACCACCATCAGGGCGTCCTCGCCGTCCCCGTCCAGGGTGACCGTGGTCTGGCGGGGCTCCGCCGCGTATTTGAAGGCGTTGGACAGGAGGTTCTCCACCACCATGCCCAGGGCCTTCGGATCCGCATCCACCCAGAGCGGCTCGGCGGTGAATTCCAGATGCAGGCCCAGGGAGCCGGGTCCCAGCCGTGCATCCATGGCTTCGCAGACGGTCCGGAGCCATGGGGCCAGGTCCAGCGGGGCCAGGTGCAGCACCAGGCTTCCGGATTCCGCCCGGGCCACATCCAGCAGGTTGCCCACCAGCTCGTTGAGCCGGGCGAGGTCCTTGTCCATGAGGTCTCGGATCCGCAGCCGCTGTTCGTCTGAGAGGGTGCGGGTGAAGAGCGTCTCGGTCCAGACCCCCAGGGAGGCGAGGGGGGTCTTCAGCTCATGGGTCACGGCGGAAGTGAAGTTGCGCTGCCGGAGCTTGAGATCCAGTTCCTCCGCCAGCTTGCGGTACAGGAGCACGAAGCCCGACAGCACCGCCAGCACCATGAAGGCCCCTTCGCTGACCGCCCGGATCACGGAGTGCCAGCGCTGGTTCCTCAAGGCGATCAGGGGCTCGGGCCGCAAGGTAAGAAATGCCGATCCATCCAGCAGGGCCCGGTCTTCGGAAGTGAGGGGGAAAGGCACCAGGACCACGTGCGGGAACCTTCGGTGGATGGCGGCGGCGCGTTGCTCCAGGCTGGGCAGGGTGGCGAAGCGGCCTTGGACAGAACCGGTGCGGGAGGAGGGGTCCGGCGAGGCCGCCAGGAGGGCCAGCATGTGGAGGCTGTCCATCTGCCAGGCCTCTGCCAGGCTCGCCCTCAGCGTCTCGGAGCGGGCCTGGAGCAGCCGGCCCGATTCCCGGATCTGCACGTTGATCCACCAGCCCACCTGGACGCAGAGCACCAGTGAGACGGCCAGGAAAATGATGCGCTGGATCGAGAAGGTGGGGGCGCGGTTCGCCATCTTTCTATCTTGGGGCAAACCACGCCCCTTGGCAGTATCCCCGGGCGAGGCCATCCTGGAGGTCCATGTCCGCTGCGAACCCATCGTCCTCCGGTCCCAATCCGACCCCACCGCCTCCGAAGGCCAGCTCCGGGCCGAAGCAGGCGCCTGGGACCCAGCCGCAGCGGGTGCAGAGCACCGAGACCGTGGCCGAGCTCATGCAGGCCCAGCGCCAGCTCACCCACGCCATGAACGAGGCCCGCGAGCTGCGGACCAAACTGGGCCGCCGCTCCCACCAGATGCAGGTGCTGCAGCAGGTGTCCGAGATCCTGGCCGCCACGTCGAAGGGGGGGCAGGTCGTCAGCGTGGTGCTGGACGTGCTGGCCCAGGAATTCCACTGCCATCGCGCCGTGGTGTGGACCCTGGAGGACGGGGGTGCGGGCTACCTTCCCAAAGATGCGACGGGGCTTACCCGGCCCCAGTGGTCCCCCATGCAGTTGCCGGCCCCGAACCCCTTCCCCAGCACGCCCCTGGTCCTTTTCCAGAGCCAATGGCTGGATCCCAGCTGCGATGATGCGACCCTCGGGGTCCTGCGGGGCACGGACGGATCCCAGCTGTTCTTCATCCCCTTCGAGCACCAGCTCCTGCTCCTCGGGTTCGCCATCCTGGCGCTGCCCGCGGACCGCCGGTGGGAGGAGGAGGACCTGGATTCCATCACCATCCTCCAGCGCCAGGCGGCCATCTCCCTCTACAACGCCTGGCTGTTCCGGGACCTTTCCCAGCAGCGGGACGCGCTCCAGCGCCAGGCCATCGAACTGGAACGGGTCAACGACGCGCTGCGGGAGGCGGACCAGCTGAAGAGCGAATTCCTGGCCCTCACCAGCCACGAGCTCCGAACGCCGCTCACCGGCATCCTCGGCTTCACCCGCCTCGTCATGGACGGCCTCTACGACGATGCCGAGGAGATGCGGTCCATGCTGCAGGACAGCTACACCTCGGGCCAGCACCTGCTGGGGCTGCTGAACGACATCCTGGACCTGGCCAAGATCGAATCCGGGAAGCTGGAGGTCCATCCGGAGCCCTTCTGCCTCGCGACCCTGCTGGACGAGGTGAAGCCCATCGCCGAGGCCTATCCCCGCCGGAAGGATGTGGAGCTGTTCTGGCCCGTGGACATGAGCGCCATCCCGGAGGTGGTGGTGGATCCGAACCGCCTCAAGCAGGTCCTGCTCAACCTGCTTTCGAACGCGCTCAAGTTCACCAAGGAGGGCAGCGTCGCCGTTCAGGTGGAACGCCACCCGGGCCTCGTCGCCCTGCTGGTCGTGGACACGGGCATCGGCGTGAGCCTGGAGTCCCAGGCCCGGCTCTTCCAGAAATTCGCCCAGGCCGAGGGCGGGCACAGCCGGGAGTTCGGCGGCACGGGCCTGGGTCTCGTCATCAGCAAGCACCTGATGGAGATGATGGGCGGCACCATCAGCCTCAGCAGCGAGGGGCTCGGCCACGGCAGCACCCTGCGGATCAGCATGCCCATCGCCTGATCATCGGGTGCTTCCGGGCGCCGTGCCAGGCGCGGACCTGACGAGCCGCGATGGATGAAGAGCCCGCCCGTCTTCCGGGACCTCTCAATCCGTCTGCTTGGCCCGCGTCGCGGCGGGTTTGAGCAGTTCGTCCAGCACACTGCGGAAGGCCTGGAAGGATTCGGCCCCAAAGAAGACCTTCTCGGCCTGCAGCACCCGCCCATCCTCGCTCAGGGTGCCGATGAGGAAGGCCGGAGTGCCGAGGATCCTCATCCGCGCCGCGCCCTGGGCGCTCCGCTGGATGGCTTCCAGGTAGCGGTCGCTGGTGATGCACGCGTTGAAGCGCTCCCGATCCAGGCCCAGGGCCTCCATGAAGGCGAGCATGCCCGGGCTGTCGAAGGGGCGCTGGTCCCGGAAGAGCCGGTCGTGGGCCCCCCAGAACTGTTGCTGTTCCCCGGCACAGCGCGCGACCCGGGCCTTGAAGAGGGCGTTCAGGTGGTCGGGATTCGGGAGGTCCCGGAAGAAGTATTTCACCGAGCCGGCCTGGATGTAGGCCTGGTCGATCAGGGGAAAGATCTCCGTGGCGTATCTCGCGCAGAAGGTGCAGTCGAAATCCGAGTATTCGAGGATCGCCACGCGGGCCCCGGCGGACCCCTTGAAGGGCTCGCCGAAGACGTTCAGGGTGATCGCGTCCGGGGCGGTGGCGGCCATCGGGGTGTCCACCCGGGCGGCCCTCTCCTTGAGCAGGGCCTTGAGTTCTTCCAGCTCCTTCTGAAGCTTCTCCTGTCCCTCCCGCAGGCTGTCGATCTGCGCCTGCAGGGAGGCACCGGGCCGCAGGGCCGGGAGCTCCTGTGGCGGCGGAGGCGCCCCGAATCCCAGAGTGGCCGCCGCCAGGAGGCAGCAGCTGGCGAGGCTGGGGAGGAAACGGCGAGGGTGCATGCAGGTCCCTGTCAGGCCCGACCACCAGGAAGGGGATCGAATCCACGATAGCTTAGTCGTTTTCATGTGTTTATTGATCATCAATTCAATTAATTGATCTTATTTTTACAAATTAAAACGAAATGGGAATTGGAATTAACAAAAATAAACATATTGTGAGATCTCGTATCAATGCCTAGACTCCTGTCCAAACGTTCTTTCAGCCCGGACACCCTGGGACTTCCGGCATTCCCCGGAAACCGGATCCCAATCCCCCACCTGCCTGCATGCCTTCCCGGGTGCGGCGGCCTCCCTTTCACGGGTCGCCCCTTCGAGGCGTCCCTCCCTCCCGTTCATCTCGCAAAGGAGCACCATGAAAACCTCCCTCCGGCTCCACCTCGCCGCCCTTCTGCTGGCGACTTTCACGTGCCTGCCTGCCTCCGCCCAGGAAGGCCGCAGTTCCCACATCGATTCCGAAGGGAACGAACTCATCCACCATCGGGTCAATGACCAGGGTCAGGCCTACTCCGGTTACGCGCCGACCGTCGGGTCCACCAGCGCCCTGAGCAGGTCCTCCCAGCTGACCTACCATGGCGGTTCCGTCTTCAGCACCCCCAGCGTGTACCTCATCTGGTACGGCAACTGGGCCCAGTCGAACGGCACGGACACGGCCGCCGGCCAGCAGATCATCCGGGACTTCTTCTCGGCCATCGGGGGCTCCCCCTACTTCCTGATCAACTCCCACTATGTCGGCTCCTCCAACTCCATCACCGGCAGCGTCACCTGGACCGGCAAGGAGGCCTCCCCTGGGTATTCCCACGGGACGGTCCTGTCCGATGCCAACATCGCCACCCTCGTGTCCGATGCCATCAGCGCCGGCACCCTGCCCAAGGACACCAACGGGCTCTACTTCGTGCTGACCTCCTCGGATGTCAACGAGTCCTCGGGCTTCTGCACCCAGTACTGCGGCTGGCACACCCACGGCACCATCAGCTCGAGCAACCTCCGCTATGCCTTCATCGGCAATGCCGCCCGCTGCATCGCCTCCTGCGCGGCGCAATCCACCGGCCCCAACGGCAATGCCGGGGTGGATGGCATGGTGTCCGTGTTGGCCCATGAATTGGAGGAGGCCACCACCGACGCCGACCTCAACGCCTGGTATGCCCGTAACGGCTACGAGAACGGCGACGACTGCGCCTGGACCTTCGGCACCACCTACAAGGCGGCCAACGGCGCCTTCGCGAACATGAAGCTCGGCACCCGCGACTTCCTCATCCAGCGCAACGTCGATTTCCGCTCCACCGGCGGCCAGTACTGCGACCTGTCCCACAAGTAGACGACGACCGATCGACACCGGCGGGCCCTGGCCCGCCGGTGGTCTGTCCAGGCCGGCCTCGATCCCCGGGGGACGGGCTACACTGGGGCTTTTCGCGGAGCCATCATGACCTATGTCCGCCGCCAGGAGTTCCTCCCCTTCACGCGCCCCATGGTGGGCGAGGAGGAGATCGCGGAGATCATCGACACCATCCACAGCGGGTGGATCACGACGGGACCGAAGTCGGCGAAGTTCGAGGAGGCCCTGAAGGCCTACAACGGAGTGCCCCACTGCCTGGCCATGAACAGCGCCACCACGGCCCAGGAGATCACCATGCAGGTGCTGCAGCTGCAGCCCGGCGACGAGGTGATCACCACCTCGCTGACCTGGGTGAGCACCCTCAGCACCGTGGTCCTGCAGGGCGGCGTGCCGGTGCTGGTGGACATCGACCCCGTCACGCTGAATCTCGATCCCGCGAAGCTGGAGGCCGCCATCACGCCCCGCACCCGGGGCATCATCCCCGTGCACCTGACGGGCCTTCCCTGTCCCATGGACGCCATCTGGGCCCTCGCGGAAAAGCATGGTCTCTGGGTCATCGAGGACGCGGCCCAGGCCATGGGCGCCCGCTACCAGGGCACCAAGATCGGCGGCGACCCCCGGTCGGTCATGAGTGTCTACAGCTTCCACCCGAACAAGAACATGACCACCGGCGAGGGCGGCGCCATCGCCTTCTTCAACGACGAGTATGAAAGCCGCATCAAGCGCCTGCGCTTCCACGGCATCGACCGCGACGCCTGGAAGCGCTTCGCCAAGGAAGGCAGTCCCCATACCGAGGTCTTCGAGCCCGGCCGCAAGGCCAACTTCATGGACCTGCAGGCGGCCATGGGCCTGCATCAGATCCAGAAGCTGGACGGCTTCAACGCCCGGCGGGGCGTGCTCTTCCACCGCTACCTCGACCTGATGAAGGACCTCGAGGAGGTAATGCTGCCCTGGCCCGGCGACCTGGACCACGGCCACTGCTTCCACCTCTTCGTGCTGCGCATCCTTCCCGAGAAAGTGGGCTTGGACCGGGACGCCTTCGTGGCGGCCCTCAAGGACGAGAACATCGGCACGGGCATCCACTACCGCCCGGCCCACGTCCATCCCTGGTACCGCGACTTCTACGCGGCCCATCCCGCCCACCTGCCGAAGGAGGGCCTGCCCCAGGCAGAGTGGAGTGGCGAGCGGCTCCTGAGCCTGCCCCTCTGGCCCGGCCTCACCGAGGCCGACCAGGACCAGGTGGTGGCCGGCATCAAGCAGGTCATCGCCGCGGCCAGGGCCCGGCAGCGGGTCAGCCTCTGACCATCTCCCGCCGCTCGTGGGGCAGGGTCGGGACCGGGGCGTAGACCGTGGCCTGGGGATCCACCATGTAGAGGTTCTCGACCCGGCCCGTGTAGGCGCAGGCGAACTGCTGGATCTGGTCCGCGAAGCGGGTCTGCTCGTCGCGGTCCCTGAAGATGGGCCCCCACATCGGGTTGAAGGAGGCCTCCACGGCGCTCAGCAGGCCCCGGGTCTCCAGGGTCAGCAGGTCCACCCGCCGGCGCAGGGCCTCGGCACTCAGGGCCAACTGCGAGGCCTCGTGGTCCAGGGCGGCCATGGCCTCGGTGCTGAGCCGGGCACCCAGCACGTGGCGGCGGGCGCGGTTCCGCTTCCACTGGTCCTGGAGCACCGAGGCCCGCCGCTGGGCCCGGCGGCGGGCGGTCTCCAGGCGGAACAGCTCCCGGAGGTCGGGGCCCTTGGCCTCCAGCAGCTTCAGCTCCCGCTCCAGTTCCGGGACCAGGAGCAGGGTGCGCCAGGAGGCGTTCTTCTTGGACCGGAGCACATCGCCGTAAATGTGGTCCCCCACATAGAGGATCTGTTCGCCTTCGGCCCCCAGCCGGGCTTCCAGCCAGGCCGCGTGGCCGCCGGAAAAGGCGTTGGGATGGCCGAGGGCCACGGCTTCCGGCGTGTCCGTGAAGAACAGGGGCTTGCGGCTGCTCACCACCATGAGGTCGAAGTAGTCCGTCCAGTGGGGCCGGGCCTCATCCTGGCCGTTCAGCAGGTGGCCCAGCACCCCGTCCGTGAAGGACCAGTCGCTGTTGGTGAGGAGGAAGAGCTTCTTGCCCTCCCGCTTCAGCCGGTCCAGGGCCAGCGCCAGGTGCGGCTCCCGCAGGATGAAGAAATCCCGGTGCTGGAGGATCTCAGCCTTCATTTCGCCGTTCCGGTGGGCCGTGTCCACGGCCCACCGCACGTCATGAAAGAGCTCCAGGTAGTTCTCGGCCTTCACCAGGCCCTGGTCCAGGCCGTCCACCATCCGGGCGTAGAGGTGGCTCTCGGGCAGCTCGAAGAGGGTGTCGATGTTGCGGAAGCCCCTGGCGGCCGTGGACAGGCGCCGCCGGCCGTAGATCCCCTCCAGTTCCGGGCGCGACAGGGCGCGGCTCCCGTGGCAGGCCCTCACCACCTGCCGCTCCCGGTTGAGCTTCAGCAGGTTGCCCCGCAGCCCGTCCAGCACCAGGCCACGCACCGCGAAGGCCGGGTCGTACCCGACTTCCAGCAGCCAGGGCGAGTAGCCCCGGTCCCGCACCAGCAGCCGCGCGGATTTCTTGAAGGCGAGCTCGTCGATTTCCGGCGAGCGGTACCGGGCGAGGGTGTGGTCCATGTCGAAGCCCACGGCCCGGATCTCCCCCATGGGCAGGGTGCGCAGCGCGTAGAGCTTGTGCGCCGGCGGCAGCCGGTCATCGGCGTCCGTGAGGGGCGGCGTGGCAAGCAGGGCGGGGTCCCAGGCGGTCATGGCGTGCAGGTGCTCCGGCTAAGGCGACCAGAAAGGTATTCCCAGACTCCAGGGTGAGCTACAGATTAGACCGGCCCTGGGCCGGCGGTAGCTGGGGGGCCGTGATTATTCCGGGCCTTCGGTTCCAATCCCATGGGTGATGCTCTGGTGCCCAAACACCTCGAAGGCCAGCTGGCGGAAGCGCGCGCTGTGGCCCCAGTCCTTCTCCCGATCCATCCAGAGCTTGTAGTGGATGAGCTCGTGCTCCAGGATGCGCTGCTGGATCGATTCCGGATCGTGGCAGTTCATGCCGCAGACCGCCTGGGGCCAGGGCCAGTCCCGGCGGCGGAGGAGGGGGATGCTGAGGCGGATCTCCGGGTGCCACTTGCCCCGGGCATCCTTCTCCACCACGAAGAGTCCCGCGCAGCGCGCCATGCGCGGCGACCAGACCAGGGGCGGCGGCGCCAGGTCCCAGCCCGCGGAACGGAGGATCGCCTGGGCACGATGGCGGAGGGTGAACGTCATCCTTTGATTTTGGGGCAGAATCCGGTCGGATGGGGTCACGGCGGGGGCCATGGTCCAGGAGGGAGCCTGTCCTCGAACCTGTCCGGGAGGTTCGGGGTGAGGTCTCCTGTTGACAGCCTGGACCGAGAAGACTAAAACTAACACCCAATAGGTGCTAGTTATTGTCCTCGCCCTACGGCCCAAGCGCCGAATGCCCTCGTCCCCTTCTGCTCCTGTGCGGGAGCACCGAACCTCCCAGCGCCCGTGCCGATTAAGCCCCCAGCTTCCGGAGCGCTTCCAACTCACCCCACCCGGAGACCGCCCATGACTAGACGGATCTTTCTTGCTGGCGCTGCCGGTGCCATCGGCCGCCGACTCGCCCCACTCCTCCTCCAGGAGGGCTGGCAGGTGGTCGGCTCCACGCGTTCCCAAGAAAAGGCCGCAGAGCTCCGTGCCCTGGGTGTCGAACCCGCCGTCGTCGATGTCTACGATGCCGAGGCGCTACGGAAGGCGGTCGCCGACTGCAGGCCTGAAGTCGTCATCCACCAGTTGACGGACCTTCCCTACGCCTTGGATGCCGCCCAGATGACCGAGGGCCTCAGGCGCAACGCCCGCCTGCGCGATGAGGGCACCCGCAACCTGGTGGCCGCCGCGGTCTTTGCGGGCGCCCGCCGGCTCATCGCCCAGAGCATTTCGTTCATCTATGCCGAAGGAGCGACGCCTCACCCTGAGTCGGATCCCCTCCTGCCACTCAGCCACCCCGCCTACGGCGAGACGGTCGCCGCGGTCCTCAGCCTCGAACATCAGGTGCTGGTCGCCCCCCTCGAAGGCCTCGTCCTCCGGTACGGCCTCTTCTACGGCCCAGGAACCGGATTCGACAGTCCCATCGCCCCCGGCTCGCTGCACGTGGATGCCGCCGCCCAGGCCGCCCGCCTGGCGGTCACCGCCGGCGCGCCTGGCATCTACAACGCAGCCGAGAAGGATGGTGGTGTGGATATTGCCAAGGCCATGAAGGCCTTCTCCTTCGACCCTTCCTGGCGGCCAGGATCCTAGAAGCCTGGGACAGAGCTGGCAGCGGAACCCTGAGGCCGCGATCCAAGAGGGCGCCGGAAGGGACCGTTCCTTTCAGAGCACCTGGTTCGCCGGGGCTCCGCTCGATGCGGCTCTGGTCCAAGCCCTTCGGCGTGCGGGAATTCCAGAGGCGCCTCGAGGGCAGTTTGCCGGGATGAACCCGTGGATCCAGGCCGCCTGGGACCAGGTCCGGGTCGGGCGGGGGAGGTTGACATCCCTCATTTTGCGAGGCACATTGGAACATGCCATTTTCCCCGCACCCGGAGGCCACCGTGGACCGTGAACTGCTGAAGGGCAGCACTCCCCTGCTGCTGTTGTCGCTGCTCTGCGAGGGGCCCATGTACGGCTACCAGATCATCGAGACAGTCCGCCAGCGCACGGGCGGCACCTACACCCTGAAGGAGGGGGCCCTGTACCCGGCCCTGCACAAGCTCGAGGCCACGGAATTCATCGCCTCCTACTGGGAGACCCAGGAAAACGGCCGGGAACGCCGCTACTACGCCATCCAGCCAGCGGGGCTGGCCTTCCTGTCGGCCAAGAAGAAGGAGTGGAACCAGTTCGTGGACATGGTCCAGGCCTTCGTGGGGCCAAGGGCCTAGGCCGGAGCCGGATGTGTCCCGGGCCCTGGAGGCCTATCTCGCGCAGGTGGACTCGGGCCTCAGGGGCCTGACCGGGCGCCGCCGGGTCACGCTCATCCGCGAGCTGGAGGCCCATCTCCTGGACGAGGCCGAAGCCAGGGGCATCGGGTCCGAATCGGCCATGTCGGCCATGCTCTCGGAAAAGGAGCACCCCAGCCTGCTGGCGGAGGGACTCGCCCTGGGGGAGGGCCAGGACGCCAACCACCGGGGAGGCACCGCCCTGGCGGCGGGCATGATCATCGGCCTGGCCACGGGCGGCCACCTGTGGGTCGAGGGGTGGCCCTGGTACATCAGCCTGGCCTTTGGGACGGCCCAGGGGCTGGCCGTGGGCGCCGGCTACTTCTGGGTGCGCCGCCATTGGCTGCGGCTGGATCCCTGGGCCCGGACCAGTGTTGCCGTGTGCATCACCCTCCTGCTGTCCATCCCCCTCGGTTTCACCACCCACCATGGATTCAGATCCACCCGGCTGCTCTATGGGGCCTTCACGGGCTTCCTGCTGGAACGCCACAGCCAGGAGCGGCCCCTCTGGCAGACCCTGCTAGAACCCGTGGTATTCACGGCCCTCATGTTTCTCCTAGAGGCGGGCATCCTGGGTCGGGTCCGGTTCCAATGGTGGAAGGTGCCCCTGGAGCTCAGCTTCAACGCCACCATCCTGCTGAGCGTCATGGTCGCCCTCCGCTTCAAGCGGCTCCTCGCGGAACGGCGGTTCCTGACGACCCAGGAACAGGGGTAACGCTCTCCGGGGGGACCGTCTGCTCGCTCCGGACCCCCATATGTCAGGCAGGCGCAGCCTGCCTGACATGTCCAGGCCTTCCCCTGGGAATCCCCCTTGAGTCAGAAGGACTCCGGCGGTAGACTGGTCGTCTTGCGTGGACAAGCCGCGTGCACAAACCCCGCTCATGGGGGCATCCGGTCGGTCCCAGGAGGAAAGTGATGAAAGAGAAGATGCATCCCGAGCTGCACGACGTGAAAGTCCACTGCGCCTGCGGCAACGAGTTCATGACCCGCTCCACCAAGAAAGAGATGCGGGTGGAAATCTGCTCCAACTGCCATCCCTTCTTCACCGGCAAGCAGCGCCTGATGGACACCGAAGGCCGGGTGGAAAAGTTCAACCGGAAGTATGCGAAGAAGGAAGCCGTCGTTGCCGAGGCGACTCCCGAGGCCGCTCCGGCCACCACCGAAGCCTAGCTGCCATGTTCCAGAGAACGGGCCGAGCGCATCGGCCCGTTCTTCTTTTTTGCCCCCTGCTCCAGCTTTCGGCGGGGCCGAAATCCGGAGTTAGCGAAAGAGGTGGACCATGCTCGATCAGCTTGAAGCCGTGGAAGCCCGCTTCCAGGAGGTGGAGGCGCAGCTCCAGGATCCCGCGGTGGTGTCGGACCCCAGGCGCCTGCGGGAGCTGAGCAAGCTCCGCGCAGAGCTGGAGCCCGTGGTGCTGGCCTTCCAGGCCTACCGCACCCGCCTTAGGCAGTTGGAGGAGGCCGAGTCCATCCTGGGCGACAAGACCCTGGATGCGGAGCTGCGCGACATGGCGGCCATGGAGATCGCCGACCTGAAGAAGGCCATTGCCGAGGGCGATGCCGAGATCAAGCGGCTGCTCGTCCCCAGGGACCCCATGGACGCCAAGAACGTGATCCTCGAGGTCCGCGCGGGCACCGGCGGCGAAGAGGCGGCCCTTTTCGCGGGGGAGATCTTCCGCATGTACCTGCGCTTCGCCGAGCGGCGGGGCTTCAAGGTCTCGGTGCTCGACGAGAGCGAGGCCGACGCCGGGGGGCTGAAGGATGCCACGGCCGAGATCCAGGGCGAAGGCGCCTTCTCGCTGTTCCGCTTCGAGAGCGGCGTCCACCGGGTCCAGCGGGTGCCCAAGACCGAGACCCAGGGCCGCATCCACACTTCCGCCTGCACCGTGGCCGTCATGCCGGAAGCCGAGGAGGTGGACATCGACATCCAGCAGAAGGACCTCCGCGTCGACACCTTCTGCTCCGGCGGCAAGGGGGGCCAGAGCGTGAACACCACCTACTCCGCGGTGCGGCTCACCCACCTGCCCACCAACACCGTCGTGCAGTGCCAGGACGAGCGCAGCCAGATCAAGAACATGGCCAAGGCCATGACCGTGCTGCGCAGCCGCCTCCTTCAGAAGGCCCAGGACGAGGCCGACGCGGCCCACTCGGCCCTCCGCAAGTCCCAGGTGGGCAGCGGCGACCGCAGCGAGAAGATCCGCACCTACAACTTCCCCCAGGGCCGCGTCACGGACCACCGGGTGGGCGTCACCATCCACCAGATCGACAGCTTCATGGGGGGAGCCATCGAGCCCATCATCGAGCCTCTCCGCGCTGCCTTCGAGGCCGAGCGGCTGCAAACACTGGAAGCCTGACCCGCCCCCTCCCGAATCTCCGCAGGCATGCCGTATAGTAGGGCATCCCCGGAGGGATCCCGGATGGCACGACCCCACCTCAACCCCCGCGGCGAATCCGTGCTGCGCACCCTCATCGAGACCTACCTTGAGGAGGGCGAGCCGGTGGGTTCGCGGCTTCTGGCCAAGCGCAATCCCGAGTCCCTGTCCAGCGCCACGATCCGGAATGTGCTGTCGGACCTGGAGGACGAGTCCATGGTGGCCCAGCCGCACACGTCGGCGGGCCGCGTCCCCACGGAGCGCGCCTACCGCTATTACGTGGACCGGTGGCTCGACACCCTGCAGCCGGATCCCGAACTGGAGGGGCGGCTTTCCGTCACGCTGGATGGCCTGGACCTGGACCCGGAGTCCTGGGCCCGCCATGCCAGCCGGACCCTGGCCGAGATCATGGGCGGCGTCTGTGTGGTCCTGCCCCTACCGTTCACCCAGAGCCGCCTGGTCCGGCTGGAATTCGTTCCCGTCGGTCCCGGCCGGCTCGTGGCGGTCTGGGTGGGCAGCCTGGGCGAGGTCGAGCACCGTCTCATGGAGAACCCCTGGAACCACAGCGAGGTTGTCCTGACTGAACTCGGGAACTACGCCACCGAGAAGTTCGCGGGCCTGACCCTGGCGGAGATGCGGGCCCGGCTCCTCGATGCGCTCAGGGTCGGGGCCCTGGAGGGCGAGTCCATCCGCCTCCGGCTTCAGGAACTGGCCGCGCGATGGCCGGTGGACCCGGGGGCCGCGGAGCCGCCCGTGCTGGTGTCTGGTCTGGGCCGGCTGGGCGGGCTGCCCGAGTTCGAGGATGTGAGCCGGTTCCGCGACCTGGTGGGCGCCTTCGAGGAGCACGGGAGGCTGGCCCGTCTGCTGAACGCCTTTGCGAGCCGGGCGGCCGAGGATGTCCAGCTGCTCCTCGGCACCGAGAATCCCTACTTCGAGGCCTGGCCCCTGGCCACGGCGGTGCGGACCGTGGCCCTGGGCCCCGCCGGGTTTGCCACTTTCGCCCTCATGGGGCCGCTTCGCATGGACTATGGGCGTGTCCTGGGCGGGCTGCGCTGGTGGTCGCGGCAGGTCCAGAACCGGCAGGAGCGGCCCTAGTTACCCAGCCATCGCCCTTGGGCTTATACTGCCCCGATGCCGAAAGAACCGTCGCGACTTCCCGATGCCCCGTCCGACCTCCCGCCCGGGGAGCCTGAGGACATGGTGGACCTCAACCTGGACGAACCCCTCGAAGGGGATCTGCAGGCCGTTGCCGATGAGGTGGCCTCGGGGTACCGCACCCAGGTCGTCACCGAGACGGATCTCCCCGAACCATCCCGCATGGGAGGAGAGGGCCGCGTGGACCTGGAATCGGCCCTGATCGAGGCCGAGCACCAGATGGAGGAGCTGCTCCGGCGCGAGGCCGAGCTGATGGACCATCAGCGCCGGCTGGCGGCGGACTTCAACAACTTCCGGAACCGTGCCCAGCGGGACATCACCCTCGCGGTGGAACAGGCCGAGCGGAAGATCTTCCTGGAACTCCTGCCGGTACTGGACAACTTCGACCGGGGTCTCGCGGCCACCTACCAGGATGTGGATGTCTTCCGCTCCGGCGTCGAGTTGGTCCGGAAGCAGTTCCTGGAGGCCCTGAGGCGGCTCAACGTGGAGCAGCTGCCCCTCCAGGTGGGAGACCCCTTCGACGCCCTGCATGCGGAGGCCCTCACAACCTACACTGACCCGAACCTCCCCGATGGTTCGGTGGCGGCCATCTACGAACAGGGCTTCAACCTCAAGGGCCAGCTCCTCCGGGCGGCCCGGGTGGTGGTAAACAGGCTCTAGGTATCTGCCCATGAATCCGAGCGCGGCCCTGTCCGGATCCTGGAAAATCCCAGTCAGCCCTAACCCTTCTGTTGGATGAATGACCTAGAAGTCGGTACGATGATGGACACGACCCCTCGGAGCTCCACCCATGGCAGGCAAACTGATCGGCATTGACCTGGGCACGACCAACAGTTGCGTCTGCGTGATGGAAGGTGGCGATTCGCGCATCATCCCCAACCGCGAGGGCAGTCGCACCACGCCTTCGGTGGTGGCCTTCACGGACAAGGGGGACGTGCTGGTGGGCCACATCGCCAAGCGGCAGGCCGTGACCAATCCCCAGCGCACCCTGTTCGCCGTGAAGCGGCTCATCGGCCAGCGGTTTCAGTCACCCAAGGTGCAGGAGGCGCTCACCCGGCTCCCATTTCCGGTGGTGGCCGCCCCCAATGGCGACGCCTGGCTCCGGGTCGGCGAGCGGGACTACGCGCCGCCCGAGGTTTCGGCCATCGTTCTCCGCTCCCTGAAGCAGGCGGCCGAGGCCTTCCTCCACGAGGAAGTCACGGAGGCGGTCATCACCGTCCCGGCCTATTTCGATGACGCCCAGCGCCAGGCCACCAAGGACGCGGGCAAGATCGCGGGCCTGAACGTCCAGCGCATCATCAACGAGCCCACGGCGGCGGCCCTGGCCTACGGGTTCAACAAGAAGGGCGTCAAGCAGATCCTGGGCATCTACGACTTCGGCGGTGGCACCGTCGACTTCACCCTCATGGAGATGAACGACGGCGTCTTCGAGGTGCTGGCCACCAGCGGCGACACCTTCCTCGGCGGCGAGGACATCGACCAGGCCGTCCAGAACTGGCTGGTCCAGCAGTTCCGCGAGAAGACCGGCATTGACCTCTCCAGCGACCGCATGGCCCTCCAGCGCCTCAAGGAAGCCAGCGAGAAGGCCAAGTGCGAGCTTTCGACCCTGGACCGCGTCGAGATCCGGCTGCCCTTCATCGCCCAGGGCCCCAGCGGACCCCAGCATCTGGAGGCCACCCTCACCCGCGAGGAGCTGGAGGAGATGGTCAAGGACCTGGTCGACCTCACCCTCATCCCCATCAAGGATGCCCTCGAGCAGGGCGGGAAGACCCCCAAGCAGCTGGACGAGATCATCCTGGTGGGCGGCCAGACGCGGATGCCGCTCGTGCAGCGGCTGGTCCGGGACTTCTTCGGCAAGGAACCCAACCGGGCCATCAATCCCGACGAGGTGGTGGCCCTCGGGGCCTCCATCCAGGGCGCCGTGCTCCGGGGCGACGTCAAGGACCTGGTGCTGCTGGATGTCACCCCGCTCAGCCTGGGCATCGAGACCCAGGGCGGCGGCTTCGTGAAGATCATCAAGCGGAACGCCACCATCCCCATCCGGGATGCCCGCACCTTCACCACCGTCTCCGACAACCAGAGCCGGGTGGAGATCCACGTGCTCCAGGGGGAGCGCGAGCTGGCCGAACACAACAAGAGCCTGAGCCGCTTCGACCTCATCAACCTGCCGCCCCTGCCCAAGGGCGTGCCGCAGATCGAGGTTGCCTTCGACATCGATTCCAACGGCATCGTGAAGGTCTCGGCCCGCGACCTCATGACCGGGCTGGAGCAGAGCATGAGCATCCGGCCCAGCTCGGGCCTCTCCGAGCTGGAAATCCAGCGCATGATCCGCGAAGCCCTGGCCAACGTGGAGACCGATGTCAAGAAGCGGGATGCCCTGAAGTACATGGCCTCGGCGGAAGGGCTGATCTTCTCCTGCGACAAGAGCTTCATCGAGTGCGGGAAGTACCTCTCGGATGAGCAGCAGTCCTTCGTGCGGGACGTGCTTTCCAGGGCCCGGCAGGCGGTGGCGGCCCAGGATGCGGAAGCCCTCCGGGCCTGCGAAGGGCAGCTGCTGGAGGCGCAGAACCTCCTCACGGATGCCGTGCTGGCCGCCAGCGAGGCCATGATGGCCTCCCTGGATGGCGAGGACGGGACGGCTTCACCCAATTAGTCTTCGCGACTTCCTCGGCTATCCTGGAGGTTCAGGATGGGATGATGAAACGCGACTACTACGAAGTGCTCGGTGTCTCCAAGGAGGCCGGGACCGACGAACTGAAGAAGGCCTACCGCAAGCTGGCCATGGAATTGCACCCCGACCGCAATCCGGGCAACAAGGAGGCGGAGGAGAAATTCAAGGAGGCCGCCGAGGCCTACAGCGTGCTGTCGGATCCCGAGAAGCGGAAGGTCTATGACCAGTTCGGCCACGCGGGACTGGGCGGCGCCGGCGGGGGCGGCCAGCAGTTCCAGTTCGACCCGAACCAGTTCGCGGACTTCGAGGACATCCTGGGCAGCTTCTTCGGCGGTGGCCTGTTCGGCGACCTCTTCGGGGGTGGCCGCCGCAGGTCCACGGGCGAGGAACGGGGGGCCGACCTGCAGTACAACCTCAAGCTCAGCTTCCAGGATGCGATCTTCGGGAAGGAGTCGGTGGAGCTGTCCATTCCCCGCCTGGAAGCCTGTGACACCTGCCACGGATCCGGCTGCGAGGCGGGCTCCCGGCCGGAGACCTGCCCCCAGTGCCGGGGCGCCGGTCAGGTGGCCATGCGCCAGGGCTTCTTCCAGATGCTCACCCCCTGTCCGCGCTGTGGAGGGCGGGGCCGGATCATTCCCAAGCCCTGCCGCACCTGCCAGGGCGAGGGCAGGATCCACCGGAAATCCAAGGTCAGCTTCAAGGTGCCGGCGGGCGTGGACCGCGGGACGCGCCTGCGGCTCCAGAACCAGGGCGAGTCGGGCCGTTTCGGGGGCCGCAGCGGCGACCTGTACGTGGTGTTCGATGTGGAGCCGGATGCGCGCTATGAACGGGACGGCAGTGACCTGCACCGGCGGCTGGAGGTGCACTGGCCCCTCCTGGTGACCGGCGGGACCCTGACGGTGGAGACGCCCTACGGCTCGGACCAAGTGAAGCTGGCGGCGGGCACGCCCGCCGACCATGTCGTGAAGCTGGTGAACGCCGGGGTTCCCCGGCTCCAGGGCAGCGGACGCGGCGACCTCTACCTGCACCTCCGGGTGGCGGTGCCGAAATCCCTCACCGCCGAACAGCGGCAGCTCGTCGAGCAACTCCAGCGCAGTCTCGAGGGCGAGGCCGCCGGGGCCGACGAGGAAGGCTTCCTGGCCAAGGTCTTCGGCTCCGACAAGGGCGCCAGGAAGAAGCGGAAGTAGGGCCCTAGACCCTCACCCGGTCCCCCGCCACCACCACCCGGCCCTTGCCTTCGCGCTTGGCGCGGAGCAGGGCGCGGTCAGCCTCCTCGATGAGGTGGCCGGCGCCATCCGCATGCTCCGGGAAGGCTGCGACCCCGGCGCTGAGGGAGACCTGCAGCTGGGCCTCACCCAGGTCCAGGGGCTGGTCCCGCAGCAGTTGGAGGAGGCGCTCCCCCAGCTTCCGGGCCCCCTGGGCGGTGGTGCTCGGCAGGAGGATGCAGAACTCGTCGCCGCCATAGCGGTAGAGGCGGTCATGGGCGCGGCAGAGCCGCTGGGCCGTGTTGGCCACGGATTCCAGCAGGAGGCTGCCGACGGGGTGGCCGTGGCTCGTGTTCACCCGCTTCAGGTCGTCCACATCGAGGAAGAGCAGGGCCAGGGGCTCGGCCTTGGTGGCGGCGGACCGCACCGCCTGGGGCAGCTCCGCCTCCAGGCAGCGCCGGTTCTGCGCCACGGTGAGGTCGTCCTTGAAGGAGAGGGCGCGGCTCTCCTCGAGCTGCCAGGCGTTGAGCAGGAGCGGCTCCATGTCATCGAAGCCCCGCAGGAACCGGTCCGGCGGCTCCTTGGGGTCGGCCAGCCGCAGGATGCCCAGCTGCCCCGAAGGGGCCAGGAGGAAGGCCTCGCCCCGCCTCACGAGCTCCGCCGCCTCCTGCCTGGGCAGGGGGGCCTCCGCAAAGATGCCGTCGCCGGCGCGCTGGTAGAAGACGTCCTCCCGGCGCAGCCAGATGGCCCCGCCGCGGGCGCCGGAAAGCCGGACGGCGCGGGCCAGCACCAGGCGGAGCAGCTCGTCCAGGGAGGCCAGGTGCATCATCTGGCGCAGCCAGCCCTCACTGCCCAGGTCGCGCTGGCGCAGGTGGAGCAGCGCCTCCCGCGCGGCTTCCAGGGGGCGGTCCTGCAGCAGGACCCAGCCCGGCCGGAGGTTCAGCACGGCACTCACCTCCTCCGGCTCCGCCTTCTCCACCCACCACAGGATTTCGGTGCCCTCCGCGGGGATCAGGCGGGGGTCCGGATGGTTGGCCACGATGACCAGGGAGCCCGGTCCAGGGCCCAGGAGGACCTCCTTCCCCCATGCGATGAGGGCCTCTCGCAAAGCCTCACCCCTGGCGGAGGGGTGGGCGTCCAACCAATGGATGCGGGGCATGGGGCTCCCTGATGGCAGACTCTTCGGCATGCGAGGGGGCTCCGCTTAACCCAGGGCCGCTTCGAGGCGCAGGGCCAGCTGGCGCAGATGGGCGGCCAGGGGATCCAGGGCGGGCGAGGGTGACTCCCGCTGGCCCCGCTCGGCCCGGACCCAGCGCTTGAGCAGGGTGAGGGACTGGGGATCCCGCACCCCCAGGCGCTTGGCCGTCTGGATGAGCTTGTGGGACAGGCGGGTCCGCTCCGCGCCGGCCGGGTTCTCCCGCAGTTCCGCGACGAGTCTCAGGGCCTCCTGGGCCACCTCCAGATCCTGTCGGATCAGGGGGATCCGGGCATTGATCCGGAGCAGGAAGAGCTCCAGGAAGCGCAGCAGCTCGCTCAGGAGGTCCATTCCCTCCCGCAGGGCCTGCGGCACATTCTGGGGCGATTCCAGCAGCCGACCCAGTTCGCGGATGAGGCCCTCGGCCTCCTCCCGGTCCGGTCCCCGCATGAGCGGGAACTCGGGGCTCCGGCGGAAGGCCAGGAGGTACCGGTAGGTCTGGGAGAGGCCCAGGGCCAGCCGCGGCCAGTCCTGCAGCTCCAGGTGAAGCTGCAGCTGTCCGAAGAGCGGGGGCACCTGCTCCCAGAGCCGCTGGATGCGCAGGCGCAGCTGCTCGCCCTCCTCCATCAGGCTGGGCGATTCCGGGAAGAGCCGGTGTTGCACCTCGGGAGAAAAGATCCCCACCAGCTCGCCCATGAGCTGCTTCTGGTGATTGATGAGGAGGCCCCGCAGGTTGTCGAGGGTCTGGGCCAGCTGGTCCGCGTCCTGGCCGGCCAGGGCCTGCTGCAGGAGGCTCCGCAGGGTCCCCTGATCCTGCTGGAGGACCTGGACCGCCCGGCGGAGGAAGGTCCGGAGCCGCCCGGTCTCGGGCCTGGATGGGTCCAGCAGGTCCCCGCGGGAGGGGTCGTAGGCGCGCTCGGCCTGGCGACCCAGTTCGGATTCCATGACGAGAAAAGTGGGGACCACCGCGTACCGGTCCCGGAGTCCCATGCTCGCGGCCGCCTCGAGCGACTCCAGGAGGCCCAGCAGCGAGATGTGGCTCGCCAGGGCCCGGGCCACCACCGAGAAGGCCGGCCGGTCGTTCCGGCGGAGCTGCTGCATCAGGCGGCGGAGCTCCAGGGGCATGCTCTCCCGGAAGAGATCGGCGTCCATGCGGGGCAGCGACCAGCCCAGGTTGTCCCAGAGCCAGCGCAGGCTGCCGCGGACCTGCTCCACCGCCGGCCAGTGGATGCCCCGATCCAGGGGGCGCACCAGGCTCAGCCGGAGGTTCGAGACCACATGCTCGAGCAGGAGCAGGGGTTCCACCCGGGGATGGATGTCCGCCGGAATGCAGGCTTCCAGCTGTTCGGCGAGGCGGGTCAGGGATTCCTCCAGGCGCCCCTGGCCCTGGATGGCGCGGTTCACCGCCTTCATCTGGGCGTTCAGCCGGGTCACGGACGCGGCCCCGGGGTCGCCGGCCTGGAGGGCCGAGAGTATGCCGCGGAAGGCCTCCCGGTGATCCGCCAGGAAGGTGGACCAGAGCGACCGGAGGTTGCCATCGCTCTCCGAGGGGGCCAGGGACATGGCCCGCAGAGAGGCCAGGAGATCCAGCAGCTGGGTCACCCAGGCGGGCTGGTGCTGCTCCATGAGCAGTTCGCGGTGGGCCGACTCGGCCTGGTCGCCCAGCCGTCCCAGGCTGTGCAGCAGGACCAGGCCCATGGCGCTTCGGGCCTCCCCGAGCCGGCGGGGCGAGAAGGTGTGGAGGAAGGCCAGGAAGTAGCCCAGGCTCCGCCGGAGGGAGGCCTGGGCGGGCGACTCCTCATGGGGCGCGAGGGGCTGCGGGACGGCCTCCATCAGGGGCTCCAGATCCCGGGCCCCCTCGCGGAGAATATCTTCAAGCAATGCTAGATCTGTCTTCGACAGACCCTTCTCCCGGATGAGTTGCCGGGCCAGGAACAGGCGCTGTGGCTGGGACTCGGAGGGGGGCATGGCAAAAGCATACAATGGTTAAGCTTTCGAATCCCGCGCAGGGTGCTACCATCGCCTTACCCCAATCCGGAGGCAGTCGGTGGTCAGCAAGCTCGGGGAAATGCTCGTCAAGGCCCAGCTCATCACAGATGCCCAGCTGGATGAGGTTATGAAAATCCAGCGCAGGGAGGGCGGCAAGCTAGGCAGCATCGTCGTGCGTGCCGGGTTTTGCTCAGACCAGGACATCGTGAGCTTCCTGGGGATGCAGTATGGCGTCCCCGCCGCGGACCTGGAGCAGTGGCCGCCCATTGATGCCGCCGTCATCGCCCTCATCCCCCGGGACCTGGCCCAGCGGCACAAGGTGTTGCCCCTCCAGCGCACGGGCAATGTCCTGACCCTGGCCATGTCCGACCCCACGGACATTTTCGCCATGGACGATGTGCGGTTCCACACGGGCTACAACGTGGATCCGGTGGTCTCCAGCGAGATGGGCCTCGTCCGGGCCGTGGAGAAGTACTACGGGGGCAGCAGCGCCGTGCGCCTGGCGGATGGCACGCCTGGTCGCAGCGCGGCCCAGGGCGGCGGGGGTGGTCCCGCGGCCAGCGGTCCAAGCGGAGGCCCTGTCGAGGCCAGCTTCAACGAGGCGGATGAGCAGTTCGATCTCTCCGAGCTGGAGCAGGAACTCGACGCCGACGCCGAGTTCGATGCCGTCGACGAGGACGAGGACAGCGTCAACGTCGGCAGCCTGCGGCGGGGCAGCGAGGACGCGCCGGTGGTGAAGCTCGTGAACATGGTGCTCATCGACGCCATCAAGCGCGGGGCCTCGGACATCCACATCGAGCCCTACGAGAAGACCTACCGCATCCGGTTCCGCATCGACGGGATCCTCATGGAGGTCATGCGCCCCAACCTGAAGCTGAAGGATCCCCTCACCTCCCGCGTGAAGATCCTGGCCAAGCTCAACATCGCCGAGCGGCGGCTGCCCCAGGACGGGCGCATCAAGCTGCGGGTCAACATGGGGGGCGGCCAGAAGGTCATCGACTACCGCGTGAGCATCCTGCCTACGCTGTTCGGCGAGAAGATCGTGCTGCGGCTGCTGGACAGCGACAAGCTCATGCTCGACCTCACCAAGCTCGGCTTCGAGCCCGAGAGCCTCGTCGCCTGGGACCGCCAGATCTCCAAGCCCTACGGCATGGTGCTGGTGACGGGCCCCACGGGCTCGGGCAAGACCAACACCCTCTACTCCTCCATCGCCAAGCTCAACACCGTCGACACCAACATCATGACGGCCGAGGATCCCGTGGAGTTCAACTTCCCGGGCATCAACCAGGTCCAGATGAAGGAGCAGATCGGCCTCAACTTCGCGGCCGCGCTGAGGTCCTTCCTCCGGCAGGACCCGAACATCATCCTCGTGGGCGAGATCCGGGACTTCGAGACAGCGGAGATCGCCATCAAGGCGAGCCTCACGGGCCACCTGGTGCTGTCGACCCTCCACACCAACGACGCGCCCAGCACCATCAACCGCCTCATGAACATGGGCGTGGAACCCTTCCTGGTGGCCACCTCCGTCAACATCATCTGTGCCCAGCGCCTGGTGCGCCGCCTCTGTATCAACTGCAAGATGGTGGATCCCCACCATCAGCCCGAGGAGGCCCTCTACAAGGTCGGCTTCACGCCCGAGGAAGTGCAGCGGGGGATCACCTTCTACAAGCCCGTGGGCTGCGACATCTGCAACAAGCGCGGCTACAAGGGGCGCGTGGGGCTCTACGAAGTCCTTGAGATGTCCGAGACCCTCAAGGACATGATCCTCACCGGCGCCTCCGCCATCGAGATCCGCGAGCAGGGCCAGAAGGAAGGCATGATCACCCTGCGCCGCTCCGGCTGCCGCAAGGTCCTGGATGGCGTCACCACCATCGAAGAGATCATCCGAGAAACCGTGTTGTAGATGAGGCTCTCATGAGCGAAGTCGGCGCCAGTTACGTTGCCCCCCTGCAGCAGCTCCTGAAGACCATGGTGGAGTACGGGGGCACGGACCTGCACATCACCACGGAATCGGCCCCCCAGATCCGCATCGACGGGCGCATGGTGCCCCTGAAGCTGCCGCCCCTGGACGCGGCCCAGACCCGCTGGCTCTGCTACGGTGTGATGACCGACCAGCAGAAGCACCGACTCGAGGAGGACCTCGAGGTGGACTTCTCCTTCGGCCTCCAGGGCGTGGCCCGCTTCAGGGCCAACGTGTTCAACCAGCGGGGCGCCACGGCCGGGGTCTTCCGGACCATCCCCGAGCAGATCCGCACCTTCGAGCAGCTGGGCCTGCCCCCCGCCATCCAGTCCCTCTGCGACAAGCCTCGGGGCCTGGTGCTGGTGACCGGCGTGACCGGCTCGGGCAAGTCCACCACCCTGGCGGCCATGGTGGACAAGATCAACACCGAAGATCCAGTGCACATCCTCACCATCGAGGATCCCGTGGAGTACGTCCACAAGCACAAGCGAGCCCTGGTGAACCAGCGGGAGATCCACGCCGACACCCACAGTTTCAAGAAGGCCATGCGCTCCGCCCTGCGCCAGGATCCCGACGTGGTGCTGGTGGGCGAGATGCGCGACCTGGAGACCATCGAGTCCGCCCTCACCATCGCCGAGACCGGCCATCTCACCTTCGGTACCCTGCACACCAGCAGCACCGTCCAGACCATCAACCGCATCATCGACGTGTTCCCCGCCCACCAGCAGCCGCAGATCCGCGCCCAGCTCTCCCTGGTACTGGAGGGCGTCATCTGCCAGAGCCTCATTCCCAAGGCTGCAGGCAAGGGCCGGGCCCTGGCCCTGGAGATCATGCTGCCCAATTCCGCCATCCGGAACCTCATCCGGGAGGACAAGATCCACCAGATCTACGGCGTGATGCAGTCGGGCCAGTCCAAGTACGGGATGCAGACCTTCAACCAGAGCCTCTCGGACCTGGTGCTGCGCAAGGACATCACCCAGGAGCAGGCCCTCGATTATTCCTCCAACACTGACGAGTTGCGCGAGCTCATCAACCGCGGCGTCGGCGTCGGGGCCGCCGGGGGCCGATCCGCCGCCCCGACGCCGACCGCCAATCCGGCCCTCGGTGGCCGGAACCCCAACATCAAGTACACCTAGGACTTCTCTGCCGTCGCATTCCTGCCTATCCTGAAGGCACCGTTGAGTCCAGCCCTTTGCCGAGGTCCGCATGCCCGCTTATGCATGGAAAGGCAAGAATCGATTGGGGGAGGTGCAGGAGGGCGTCCTGGTGTCCAATTCCAGGGATGCCGCCGCCGCGACCCTGAAGCGCAACGGCATCGAGGTCATGAACGTCCGGGTCATGGCCGCCGAGGGGGGGCGTTCCCTCGGCAAGGTCCCCCCCAAGGACTTGGCCATCTTCACTCGGCAGTTCAGCGTGATGATTGATGCGGGCCTGCCCCTGGTGCAGTGCCTGGAGATCCTGGGGGCCCAGCAGGCCCACAAGGGCTTCCAGCGCATCATCGAATCGGTCCGGGATGACGTGGAGAAGGGCTCCACACTCCAGACTGCCCTATCGAAGCATCCCAAGGCCTTCAATGACCTCTTCGTGAACATGGTGGGCGCCGGGGAAAGCGGCGGCATCCTGGACGTCATCCTCCAGCGGCTGTCGGGCTACATCGAGAAGTCGGTAAAACTGACGGGCAAGGTCAAGAGCGCCATGACCTACCCCGTGGCGGTCATCAGCATCGCAATCATTGTAGTCGTGGTCATCATGGTGAAGGTGATCCCCATCTTCTCGGCCATGTATGCGGGCCTGGGCAGCAAGCTGCCCTTTCCCACCATCGTCTGCATCGCCATCTCGGACGCCATCATCAACTACTGGTGGCTGCTCATCATCTGCACTGGGATGGTGGTGATCGGCCTCCGCCAGTACTACAAGACGCCCGTGGGGCACCTGCAGATCGACATCCTGCTCTTGCATCTCCCCATTCTGGGCGATGTGTTGCGCAAGGTGGCCGTGGCCCGGTTCTGCCGCACCCTGGGCACCCTCATCAGTTCCGGCGTGCCCATCCTGGAGGGCATGGACATCACGGCCAAGACCGCGGGCAACCTGGTCATCCAGAACGCCATCCTGAAGTCAAAGGACGCCGTGGAACAGGGTCGCAACATCTCCACCCCCCTGGCGGAAACCAAGGTATTCCCCCCCATGGTGGTGCAAATGGTGGGCGTGGGCGAGGCCACCGGGGCCCTGGACGCCATGCTGTCCAAGGTGGCCGACTTCTACGAGGACGAGGTGGACAACGCCGTAGCATCCCTCACCAGCCTCATGGAACCCATCATGATTGCCATCCTGGGCGGTATCGTGGGCTTCATCGTGGTGGCCATGTACATGCCGATCTTTGGTCTCGCCGCCGCTTTCGACAAGAGTTGAGGACGGTTGGCTCGCGAATTGCATTTCATCGGGGTTCGGGAGGTCATTATGAAACGGACTACGAGTGGATTCAGCTTCGTCGAGATCCTACTGGTGGTGGCGATTATCGGGGTTCTCAGTGCCATTGCCATCCCTGCCTTTCTTGGGCAGAAGACCAATGCCGACCTAGTGGGGGACGCCCAACAGAATGCTAAGTCTCTCCAGATGATGCTGGAGACCAGCAAGGCGGACTCGGGGGTTTACGGGGCCGCCAACGGCGTCACCACTTGGAATCCCGATGGCACGGTCGCCGGCACCAACGTGGCGCCACTTTTCGCCCCCAAAGGCTCCACGAACATGACCTATGTTCTGACCATCGGAGGGACGGGACTCACCTACAACCTAGAAGTGGACGACAACCGCGTCGGCCACGCCGGGAAAATCTTTGTGACCGACCAGACTGGGAAACAAGTCTATCCATAAAGTGGCCCCCTTAGGGGCGCTTCTGTCGACCCGGTGGCTGGCCATTGCCCTCGAGATTTATAGGAACCTCGTTATCGGCGAGGCTCAGCCTGAGTTCTTTCAAGAGCAATAGCTGAAGCCCATGCTCGAAGTGGAAAATCTATAACAATCAATAAGTCGCGTGCTTCAATCTGTGTGAGTCAGTGGAATCTGTGGACTAAAGTTCTTTTCGGCGTCATCTGGGACTATTGCTGCTAAACGCTTTCATGGCAGTGTGTGGCCGCTAATCGGGTATAAGTTCGCGTTCAATAGCCAAGATTCACCACGGAGACCCCATGCCGGGTGTTTTGGCGCCTAGGTTGGGATGAAAAGATCCACCACGGAGGGCACGGAGTTACGTGGCTCTCCCATGTCGACTTGGAGTTTCGGACCTCTCTGTGGGTTCCGTGTCTCGGGATGGAGTACTTTCAGGAGAGGCAGGCATGCCATGCACATGGCGAGCTCTCCCTTTCTGGACCTCGCACTTCACTTGGAGCCTTTCCCCTGCAACAGCCCTCCAACGCCACGTGCTGGTGCGCTACGCCGGCTTCTATCCCCGTCATCGTTGCCCCTGGCCACGGGGCCTTGGGGCAGGAATAGAAAAAGCCCCCGCCTGGGGCGAGGGCTTTCCTTGGCCAGGAAGGGTTGACCTTATTCGCAGGGCACACAAGCCTGGGTGTTGAAGGTGGCCCCGTCGCTATTGGGCCCGGTCACCGTAGTCCAATACGTCACGTTGATCACATTGTGGGGCTGGCCGTTGACGTCGTTCTGGACGGCAGCCAGCACACCCACCTGGCCACTGGCGGCGGCGTTTCCGGCCACCAGTGCCGTGGTGGTGGGTGTGTAGGCGTTCTTGCAGGTGGGGAAGGTGAAGGCAGGCTCGGCCTGGACATAGGCGATGACTGCGGAAGTAGTGGCAGTGCTCATGAGCTTGGCCGTGGCCCCGATCTCAGCCGCCACCGACTGAGCGGTGGCCTGCGTGGCCTTCTGCTTGGCGCTGTCCCGCTGCCCGAGGAGGGAGGGGATGGCGATTGCGGAGATGATGCCGATGATGGCGAGCACGAGCAGCAGCTCGATGAGGGTGAATCCGGATTGGCGCTTCATGTGATCCTCCTGGATGGTTCGCCCGGGGGCGTTGGATTAATAAAGCAATGAGAATGCCAAATGGAAGGTGATTTGAACCCAGAAAAAACCCCGGGATGGCCCCGGGGTTTCCCAACGCCGAGTGCAGGGTTAGTCGAGGGCAACCACCTTGGTGGTGCTCACCTGGGTGCCGGAATCGTTGATGTATACACCATTGATGGTCACGGCGTGGGCAATGTTGCCAGTCGCGGGGTCGGCATAGGTGTCGCTGCCCACCAAGCCTACTTCGCCAGGGTTCGTGCCTGCGGTGCCGAACTGGTAGGGGGTTACCACTCCGCCGTAGGGGTTCTTTACGGCGGGATACTGGTAGTTGGGCAGGAGGGCCAGGGCTGCAATCACAGAAGCCGTAGTCGGAACCACACCCGCAGCATTGTTGGCGCGCAGATCGTCGTTGATGCGGACCACTTCACCCGCCACATTGGCCACAAGCGACTGGGTGGCCTTGGACTTGGCCTTCTGACGCTGGTTAAGCAGGGCCGGAATGGCGATGGCGCTGATAATGCCGATGATGGCGAGCACCAACAGCAGTTCGATGAGGGTGAAACCTTTCTGGTTCTTCATAGGTGCCTCCTTAGGGCGATGTCCAAAGGGGAGAATAGCAAAGGGCGGGCCAGAGAAGAATCGAATCTGAAAATCCATCCACGGGCGTGGTTTGGGGTGAAGCCGGGGGCCAAGCAGGACGCTGCGCGTCACCTGGCTGCCGGATTGGGGCCCTCGTCCCTCATTCCGAACCGGCGGCGGGTCTCGCCTGGGGTCTCTTTCAGCAGCTCCGAAAGGAGGCGCGAGGCGGCACCCTCCACCCTGAACGGCGGGAAGGCCGCGAAGCGGCCAAACTGCCTGACAATCAGCCGCTCATGGGGGGCCCGGCTCAGGTTGTAGCAGGGTGTAGCGAACTCCAGGTAGCGGTTGGAGTCGGTGTTGATGGGGAAGTCTTCCCGGGCCAGCAGATGGTCCACTTCGGCGGAGGACAGGAGGCGGGAGGCCAGCATGGTTCGGAGATGGCTCAGTGTGGCCTGAGGAGCAGGGTCGCCCCAGGGGTCGCGGGCCACCACTCGCGCCAGGGCTGAGGTCTGCAGGGCCAGGGGCTCATCGGAGCCCAGGAGGATCCCCTGACCCCCCACGATCCAGAACTCGACGTGGGGAAATACCCCCCGCAAGGTGGCCAGCACCGAGCCGACTTCTTCGACACCGATGTGGTGGATCTGAATCCACTGCTGGAAGATCCCTCCGGAACGAAGGCGAGCGCGGGCGAGTCGGTAGAATTCACTGGAGTAGAGACTGGTAGCGCCGGAGAACCACACGCTGGTGAGTTCCATGGTGATCAGGTCGTAGGACTGGCGGGTCAGCAGAAGGTGGTTGCGCCCGTCCTCGAGGATGAGATGGGTGGTAGGTTGCTCGAGCACTCGGCCGTTGATGTGGGGGAAGAATTCCTTGGCGGCTTCTACGATGCCCGGGGCGATTTCCGCAATGTCCAGCTGGCTGAAGCCCATGCGGTGGATCGCCTCGGCGGAGTGCCCTGAGCCCAGGCCAATGACCAGCGCCCGGTCGAAATTCCTTGAATGAACAATGGGGACCATGGCGAAGCCGGTTTGGGCCTCCGCCTCGCCCGCGTCGTTGGCCTGGAACTTCCCGTTGGTGAGCAGGGTGCGAACGCTGGGACTCTCGGGTTTGTCGGGTTCGGCGGTCTGGATGACCGTGGTGATGCCGCCGAGCGTATCCTCATGGAAGAACAGCAGGCGGGACCAGGGCCTCACATGCCCGGGCGCGAAATAGACGTGTCCCCCAGAGGTCAGCGAGAGTCGGTTCCAGCCCGGGAGGGCGCTCCAGAAACCACCCAAAAGGAGGGCCGATACCGCCAGCGCCCAGCGGGCCCTAGACCTGGAGAAGCCGAACACAAGGATCAGTGCCATCAACACGCCCAGATAACCAAGACCCATGAGCGTGCCCTGGGACCCCATGAATGGAATGAGAACAAAGCCCGTAAGCAGCGCGCCCATCACGCATCCGATCGAGTTAGCGGCCCCCACCTTGGCGGCCAGGCGGCCCAGGGATTCGCCCTGGAAGACCCGTAGCCGGAAGAGCGCCGGATACACCATTCCGAACAGGATGGCCGAGGGCAGCAGCAGCCGCCCGGCCTGGATCCATCGGAGCAGTTCGCCGTCTCCGAATGTGTCCAGATTGCCGCCCCAGCGGATGAATTGAAGGGGTACCTCTGGCCACTGGCCCTGTTGCCAGGCCAGGGAGAGGCTGCCGCAGAGGACCAGGCCCGCCACCACCAGGGTCGAGGCAGGTTTCCGATCCTGGAACAGCCGGGTGGCCATGCTGCCACCGATGCCCAGACCCATGAGCACCAGAGCTAGCATTGCCGCAAAGGCATAGATGCTGTTCCCGAGGACGGCGGCGATGAGATGGGTCCAGACCACTTCGAGGGAGAAGAAGATGAAGCCGGACGCGAAGGCCACGCCCAGCAGCAACAGGTGCTGCGGGTCCCTCGTGGGTTGGTGTGCCGTGGATGGCTGTCTGGGCACGATCCGGGTCCGGGCCCATAGCCGGCCTTCCGAAACACCCCAGGCTAGACCGCCGACCAGACCGTCCACGAAGAAAGTCAGCCCCAAGGCGCCGTACAAACCCCAGGTGGGGAAGATGAAGTAGGGACCCGCCAGTGCGCCCAGGATGGCCCCGGTTAGGTTGAGTGAATAGAACCGGGACATGGCCCGGCGGGGTTGGGGTACGCGAATGGTCGCCAAGGCATCGGCGATGGCCGGGAAGGTCGCCCCCATAGCGAGGGTGGGGGGAAGGATCCAGATCAGGGCCACCAGACTCCGGAGGGCTTGCAGGAGCCAGAACCGCCCGGCCCCCAGCCTCAGCAGAGGGACGAAGACCAGCACAAGCCTCTGGGAACCGACGAGCAGCAGCAGCGACCAGAGAGCCACCATTATTTCCAGCCCCGCGTAGAGGCGCACTGGGTTCGCGCCCGGACGGGCGCACCGGAGATAGGCCATGGCGCCGAGGGTCAGGCCCAGGAAATACACCGCCAGGACCACGGCCGCCGCAGGGGTGCTGGCCCCCAGCAGGCTGGACAGGAGCTTCTCGAAGCTCTGCTCGGCCAGCAGCCCAGTGAAGCCCGTGGCCACAAACATGGCTGCGAGCAACCCCAGCGTCTGGTGCAGCTTCAGGGACAGGAAGGGCTTCGCCAGACGGTCCTGGGGATCGCTCATGGCTAGTCCTTGGGGGGGGGCGGGAGCCGGTGCTCGCGGAGGAAGGTGGCCAGATCCCGGTCCATAATGCCCTTAGAAGTTTTCCACATCCCCAACTTCTTGTACCCCACAAAGTCGATCCGCGCATAGGTGCCATGCCCATCTGGGTTGTAGGTGACCATATGAGTGCCCTGGACCATAGCGGATGAGAGGGGTTTGGTGGCCATGCTCTCTGGGGGCGTGTCCTGGCAGAACCAGATACCGTTGGCTAGGAAGGTCGTGGCCAGGAGGATGTCCTTGGGGTGGATGCCCGCCGCTTCCTGAGCCGAGCTGTTCTCCACCGGCCCGGGAGCCTGTGCTCCTGGATTCTGGATTCTGACCGGTTCCAGGTGAACGGCACGGATGGTGGGCATCTGGATCAGGTGACCTTCCGGAGACCCTGTCAGCCGCAATGCCCCCGAGCCCACAAACCAAGTGGAGATGTCGTCCCTTAGGTTGAGCCAGGAATAGCAGTCCTGGGGTCCCAGGGAGGAGGTGGCCTGCCCGAAGGGGTGCATGGGAATCAGGATTGTATCCGGGCCCAGGTCAAAGCCATGCACTCCGCCGAAATGAGAGAAGACCTGGCCATTGTCACTAGCGATGGGGGCGAAGTGCTCTCCGTGATCGGCCGTTACCACGCCGGACAGGGCGGGGTATTCCTGCTCCCACTTCTGCAGGAAGGGTTTCAGCCGCTCCAGCAGGAACATGGAACGGACGTTAAAGTGGCGGCTTGCGTCCGCCCGCAGCCCGACGCGCATGCCATTGTCACGCTGGATCTCAACTCTGGCCACATAGGCCTTGTAGGAGTTGGCGGATCGCCACAGCCACTTCCAGCCTGAGAGTTTTAGTAGTTCTTCGAACCGGAGAGTGATGGGGGAGTGCAACTCGCAGGTGTGGGAGGAGACCCAGCCATGGGTTTCCAGCTGGCGGTCGATGTCGCGGAGGTAGGCGTTCGTACTGCACCAGATATTGCTGGTCTCAACTGGGGATAGGTAGTTCTGGGTCCAGGAATATACGGGCCAGCAGGACCCGAAACCGAGGGTGAACCAATATTTCCAGCCCCCGTCGGGTTCCCGCACCGTGCTAAAGAGGTTGGGCTGCAGGCCGAAGGCCGGCGTGAGGGAGTCGTCGATGACAAAGGCCGTGCGGATTCCTTGTACTTCGGCCGTGCGCAGGAGGCGCAGGTCCACCTGATTCGTCATCTCGCTCACGGAGGGCATGACTCTGGAATACCGCATGGTTTCGAGAGGCGCCCCCAGCAGTACGTTCCACGTGAGCCGGGTGGCCGGCAGGGCACAGATCGCTGTGGCGCCACCAGGCGTCTTCCACTCCGGCTGAAAGGCCTCGAAGACATCCTTCCGCAGGGCATCGATGGAAACGACGAGCAGGCGCCTCTCGGTCCTTGGAAGCAACTGAGTTCTGGGCATGAAACGACGGAACATGTCGTGGGGAAGGAAAAGCAGGCCCGCGATAACCAGCAAGAGGGCGAAGGTGCGGAGGGCCCAGAATCGCTCCGCACTGGATCGCACCGCCCAGCCCAGGATGGCGGCGCCCCCGCCCAGCATCAGCAGGAGGGGAACCGACATTGGGAGGTATTTTAGACCGGGAAAGGAGGCCAAGGCCACCGGGACCATCAGGTAGAGCACTCCATGGACCCAGAGGATGGATCCGGAACCGATGATCACTCCTTTTTTAAAAGTGATGTGCGACTCATCTTCGCTGCCAATGATCAGGAGGGTGATGAATCCGAGGATCAGTCCAATCACGACCATCACGATAAGGGCCGTGAGTGCCCACTCCATCACCGCCTGCAGCATGATGCCCGTAAGCTTAACGCCCTGCAGGAAAGGATGGGGTTGCTCGCGGATAATGGTCGCGGTTCGCACGCCAAGCAGTGCCCAGATTACGGCCCACACGGTGGCGACGCCCAGGATCCACCTTAGTTTTTGCAGAAGAGTTGCCATCATGAACGACCTTTCTGGCGAAGAGCTGGGGTAACAGTCCAATCCTAACGGGCTAGGAACAACCGACGTGCAAGGTTCGAGCCTGACACCGGTTGATGTGAACCACACCTTTCCGTCTGAGGTGCGACCCTAGGACCAACCTGGCTTCTTCAGCTCTTCCCAAGCGCCTCCAGCAGTTCCCTCGCCCCCCGGTGCTTGGGATCGAGTTTTAGGGCCTCCTGGGCGGCGTGGCGGGCTTCGTTCTTGCGCCCGAGGTCGCGGAGGATCTGGCCCTTGCGCCACCAGGCGCCGGGGTAGCCCGACGACCCGCCTTCCAGGGGTTCGCGCAGGACCTGGTCCAGGGCCGCCAGCCCGTCGGCTCTGTGCAGGCCGCTGGCGGCGGCCACTTTCCCCAGCTGCAGGCGGAGGAGGCTGGGGGCCTCCACCTGGGGCAGGGCTTCCTGGAGGACCTGCCAGGCGGTCTCGGGCCGGCCCCCGTGCAGGTAGGCGTCGCTCACGGCCGCCACCCCCTGGGCGTGGGAACGCACGCCGGGCAGCAGACGCTGGGCCTCGGCCAGGAGCCGGGCGTTCTTCCCGGCCTCGCCGAGGGCCTTCTTGGCGGGGCGGCTGTCCAGGGCGTCCAGCCACTGGCCCACCACCTCGGGGTCCTGGGGCGCCAGGGCCAGGGCCCGGGCGAACCAGGGCTCGGCTTCCCGCCACCGGTCCTCTTCCACCAGGATCATGGCCTGCAGGAGGTCCCCCCGGGCCGGGGCCAGGGCCTTCAGCCGATCGGCGCACTGCAGGGCCTTCCGGGTGGAGCCTCCCAGGAGGCCTGGCGCCATCTCGTAGGCCAGGCCCAGGCTGGTCCAGGCCGGGGCCAGGGTGGGGTCGGCCTCGGTGGCGGCACGCAGGTCGTCCATACCCGCGATGGCCGGGCGCAGGCTGCCGAGATCCCTTTCCTTGATGGCTGCACCGATGCGCGCCAAGCCCCGGGCCAGGAGGGCATCGGCCAGGCGGGGGTTCAGCGAGACCGCCCGGTCGGCCGCGCCCTGGGCCTCGCCAAAGCGCTGGAGGCTCGACAGGGCCTGCGACTTCGCGGCCCAGGCCAGGGCGTCGCCCGGATCCTGGCGGAGCCGCTGGTCCGCTTCCGCCAGCACCTTGAGGTAGTGGCCAGCCTCCAAGTCGGTGCGGAAGGCCGGGACCTGGGGCTGGACGAGGGCAAAGATGAGTGCTGGAGCAAGGTGAAGCACGGGACCTCGGGAAACAGGCAGAGGCAGGATGACGCAGATGGAAGGGGGGAGGAATAGGATTGGGGTGGGGGCCTCCTGACCTCGGGTATAGCGCATCTCCGTGGTTCTGGGCTATCCTAAGTGATTGTTCGGACACGACTCTGGAGGAGATCGCATGGGGACCACGGGCGGATTGCTGGAGGGCAAGCGGGGCCTGATCATCGGGGTGGCCAACAAGCGCTCCATCGCCTGGGGCATCGCCCAGCGGGCCTCGGAATCGGGGGCCCAAATCTGCCTGACCTACCAAAACGAACGCCTGGGAGAGAACGTCCACGAACTGGCCGCCGAGCTCAGGGACCCCCTGGTGCTGCCCCTGGACGTGGGCAGCGACAGCCAGATCGTCATGACCTTCGACGAACTCCGCAAGAAGTGGGGCAAGCTCGATTTCGTGGTGCACGCCGTGGCCTACGCCCCGCGCCAGGCCCTGGAGGGGCGCTTCGTGGAGACCAGCCGGGAGGACTTCCGGGTGGCCCATGACATCAGCGCCTACTCCCTGGCGGCGGTCAGCCACGCGGCCCAGTCCCTCATGCCCGAGGGCGGGTCCATCATCACCGTCAGCTACCTGGGCAGTGTCCGCGTGGTGCCCGGCTACAACGTGATGGGGGTGGCCAAGGCCGCCCTGGAGGCCAGCGTGCGCTACCTGGCCGCGGACCTTGGGCCCCAGGGCATCCGCGTGAACGCCATCTCCGCCGGACCCATCAAGACCCTGGCCGCCTCGGCCATTCCGGGCATCGGTTCCAAGCTCAAGCACCACCGTTCCCACACCCCCCTGCAGAAGGACACGGACCAGCTGGAAGTGGGGGATGCCGGCGTCTTCCTGCTCAGCGACATGGGCCGAGGGGTCACGGGCCAGGTCCTCTATGTCGACGGCGGCTTCAGCATCATGGCGGGCTGAAGCCGGATCGGTCCAGCTGGCCCCTGAGCATTGGCCCCAAGCCTCCGCTACCTCCGGTGGGGCAGGCCGTTCAGGATGGCCATGGCACGCTGGGCGGCCTCCAGGCGCTGGGGTCCGGAGAGGGTTCCCTCGCTCAGCTGGACGATGACGCCGCCAAAGAGGTCCAGTCCCATCCGGCGGGAGGCGTACATCCAGGCCATTCCTTCGATGCGGTCCACCTCGAGGCCCTTGCCATGCCACAGCATCTGGCCATAGGCCAGGCAGGCGTCGGCGTCCCAGGCCTGGGCCCGCTGACGGTAGGCGGGCAGGGCCCGCCGGTACCAGCGGTCAGCCGCCTCACTGTCGGAGCTGCGCAGCTGGTCCCCCGCAAACACCATGGCGTCGGGCTGTCCCTGTCCAGCTGAGGCCTGGGCCCAGCGCAGGGCGCCCTCGAGATCCTGGGTCAGGCCCCGCCCTTGAAGGAGAGCCCTGGCCAGCAGGAGCTGCCCCTCGGCGTCGCCCCCCTCGGCCGATTTCCTGAACCAGTAGGCGCCCTTGGCCGCGTTTTTCTTGAGGATCCCGGCGCCACTCATGCGTAGCAGGCCCATGGTACGTTGGTCCGCCGGATGTTGTAGGGCCGCTCCAAGCAGGCTCGGCCAGGTGGATCGACCATCCCACAGGGTCACCACCAGGAAACTGAGCGGAAACACCAAGGCCATGGTCTTATACATGCGGACGTAGGCCGGGCGGCTGGCCAGACCCTGCAGGGTGAGGCGCACGGCTTGAATAGCGCCCGCCAGCAGGGACAGGCCCAGGGCGACCACCAGGGGCAGGAAGGCGGCGATTCCCAGGTAGGACCAGTTCATCTCAGCCCTGCAGCTTTGCCAGGGTGTCCAACACGGCCTGGACGTGCCCCTTCACGCTGACCTTGGGCCAGACGTGGCGGATGACGCCTTTGGGATCCACCAGGAAGGTGCTACGGATGATGCCCTCCACTTCCTTGCCGTACATGACCTTCCTGCCGAAGGCGCCCAGGGGCTTCAGCAGGGCGCACTCGGGATCAGACAGCAGGCGAAACGGCAGACTCTGCTTGGCAATGAAATTCTGGTGGCTCTTCAGGCTGTCCCGGCTGAGGCCATAGACCTGGGCGCCGAGGGACTGGACCCGGGCCAGGTTGTCCCGGAAGTCGCAGGCCTCCGTGGTGCAGCCTGGGGTGCTGTCCTTGGGATAGGCGTAGAGCACGGTCCACCGGCCCTTGAAGTCCTGGGTCGTGACCGTGGCGCCCTGGTCGTCCTGGAGGGTGAAGGCGGGAAGGGGTTGTCCGAGGAGGGGGCTCATGGAGCCAAGGGTAGCGCAGAGCCTGTGACCGGGACCATGCTTGGATCCAGACAGAATGAAGTGGCGAGGCCCCCCATGAACCTGACCGAATACCTTTCCGCCGAATGGCGCCCCGCCCTGGGGTGCACGGAGCCTGCCGCCGTGGCCTATGCCGCCTGCCTGGCGGCGGGGCAGGGCCGCGGCGAGCCCCGCATGGCGAGGCTGGTGCTCGATGCCCGCACCTACAAGAACTGCCACGCCGTGGGCATCCCCAACAGCGGGCACCGGACCGGCGTGCTCTGGGCCCTGGCCCTGGGGGCCGTCCTGCCGGACCCTGGCCTGGGCCTGCAGATCTTCGAATCCGTCTCGCCCGAGGCGCTGGCCCAGGCTGGCCGGCTGCTGGAGCGCGGCGCCGTACACGTCGACGTGGACGCGACCCGGACCGAACTCTACGTCGATTGCATCGTGGCCTGCGAAGGCGGCGTGGGCCGGGCTGTGCTGGAGCAGGAGCACACGCGGCTGGTCCGGCTGGAGGCGGACGGGGTCCCCCTGGCCCTGCCCGGCCGGGACTTGGATCCCCGGGAGGGCGGGCGGGTCCGGGAGCAGGTGGGGAACATGTCCCTGGCCGAGCTGGTCGCCCTGGCGGGCAGGCTCACCGAGGCGGACCGCGCGCGGCTCCGGGAGGGGATGGCCCTGAATCTGGCCATGGCCGAGCAGTGTGTGGGCCACCTGCCCGCCGGGTTCGTGCCCGGGGTCGGGGCCGATCCCTGGCTGCGCATCCCCCGGCTGGTGAGCGCGGGTGTGCTGGGGCGGATGTCGGGGGAGCCGCTCACGGTGATGTCCCTGGCGGGTTCGGGCAACAAGGGCATCACGGTGTCCGTGGCCCTGGGCCTCTGGGGCCGGCAGGCCGGGCATTCCGATGCCCGCATCGAGGAGGCCCTGGCCCTGGCCTGCCTGCTGACTACCGCCACCACCCAGAAGCTGGGCACCCTGTCCGCGGTTTGCGGGGCCTCCAATGCCGCGGGAATCGGGATCGCGGTGGGCCTGGTCCACCTCGGCGGCGGGGGCGCCGACCAGATGGATCTCGCCATCCACAACATGGTGGGCAACCTGGCGGGGCTGATCTGCGACGGCGCCAAGATCGGCTGCGCCATGAAGGCCATGACCGGCGTGGAGGCCGCCTTCCGGGCCGCCACCCTGGCCCTGGCGGGCTTTGGCATCCCCTCGACCGATGGCATCGTGGGCGGGGATGGCCTCGCCTCGCTCGTCAACCTGGGCCGCCTGGCCCAGGTCGGCATGGCCGGGGCCGACACCGAGATTCTGGACATCATGCAGGCCAAGCTGGGCTGATCAGCCGTTACCCCCCGGCGCCGAAGTCCAGGCCAGCAGGAGCACCGTCGCCAGGGCCGCCCAGCCCAGGGGGGAGGGATCGGCACCGAGCCGGGGCAGCTCCTCCGCCAGCAGGCGGCCCAGGCTGTCGTGGCCCGGCCCGGGGCCCAGACCCAGGGTGGCGAGGGTGGCCTCGCCCCAGAGGGCCGCGAGCCAGGCACTGGGGAAGAGGGCGGCGACCTGCTGCCAGCCCCAGGGCGCCCAGCGCCAGAGGGTCGAGGACCAGGGTGCCCCCAGGGTGCGCTCGGCGGCCCAGGCGGGGGAGCGCCGGAAACCATCGACCTGGGTCCGCAGGGCGGGCTCCAGGTGCGGGGCCAGGAGGCCCCCCAGCAGCAGGCCGAGGGGGAGGGCCGGCAGCCCGCCCAGGGCCGCGGCCAGGGGCAGCAGGAAGAGCAGGGGCGGCAGGCTCCGCAGGGCCGACCAGGCGCCCCGGAGGCGCTGCCCCCGCCAGGCGAGCAGGAGCCCCAGGCCCAGGGCGAGCAGGGCGCAGCCGCTGGCGAAACCCAGGCTGCGGCCCGCCGCCAGCGCCAGGCGCAGGAGGGCGTCCCGGCCCAGGTCGTCCGTGCCGAGGGGATGCCGCAGGCTGGCGGCCAGCCCGCCGCGGAAGGGATCCAGGGCCAGGTCCGGGACGAGCAGGGCCCCGAGGCAGGCCAGCCGCCACCTCATGGAACCTCCTCCTCGGCGCCCTGGTTCAGGCTCCAGAGGAGGGCCAGGGCGAGCACCCACAGGCAGAGACCGGTCCGGTCCCGGACCACCACCCGGGTCATCCAGTCCGTGCCGAACCCCGGCCGGCCGAGGACCTGTTCCAGGACCAGGGTGGCCGTGAGCCACACCGGCAGGCGGGCCGCGAGCCAGCGTCCCCACAGGCGGGTCAGGCTGAGCTGCCTCACGCGGCGCACGGCCGCTCCGCCCCAGGCCTGGGGGAAGGGCCACTCGCCGGGCAGGGCCTGGGCCAGCCACCGGGTCTCGCCGGGCAGGGCCGCCGCCAGGAAGGCCAGCAGCCAGGCGCCCACACCCGGAGGGCCCCAGGTGGGGGGCCAAAGGGCCAGGACCAGGGCCCCCCAGAGCAGGTCCGGCGGGGCCTCCAGCAGGGCCAGGACGCGCCGGCGGGCCAGGGCGGGGCCGGTCCTCCAGGCAAGGAGGGGGGCCAGCAGGGCCAGGGCGACCAGGGCCAGGACCGTGGGCCCGAGCATCTCCCAGGGGAAGAGGGGCGGGCGGGGCTGCTTCCAGGGGGCCCCAGGTAGACTCAGGGCGAGGGCGAGGCCCAGGGCCCAGACCCCAAGGCCCAGGCCCGTCCATTTCCTCACAGCCGCCATCGCCAGCCGGCGGCCCCCGGCGTGGGGAGGTACAGGCCCATGGGGCTGGGCTCCACCTGCAGGCGCCTGTCCACCCAGATGACACTCTGGAAGTCCAGGAGGGGCAGGGCCGCGGGCTCCCGGGCCCAGAGGTCCTGGAGGTCCCCCCAGGCGGGGCCGCCGGGCTGCCGGAGCCGGACGAGGAGGTCCGCCAGCCGGGGGTGTCCCCAGCCGGTGAAGTTCATGGGGCCCTGGGGCTCGAGGTACTCCAGCACCGCCCAGGGGTGGGGCTCGAAGACCACCATGGAGCAGGCCAGCTGGAAGTCGCCCTTCTGGAGGCGCTCCGCCAGGAGGCCCTGCTCCAGGGGCCTGAGCTGGAGATCGATGCCGTCCCGACGGGCCCGCTCTCGCAGGGCCAGGAGGAGCTTCTCCAGGGAGGCCTCCCCGGCGCCGTAGAGCAGCCGCAGCATCGCGGGACCCGGGTCCGGCGCCGGGTTCCCGGCAATGGCCCGGGGCCTGAAGCCGAGGGTCTCAGGCCAGAGGCCCCGGCTGGGGCGGGCATTCTGCCCCAGGAGGTGGGGCGGGAAGGCATCCTTCCGCCACTGCTCCAGCTGCCGCAGGGGCCCGGCACCGAGGCGGCTCCAGACCACCAACTGGGCGTGCATGGGCTGGATGACGAGGCGGTGGGTGGGCGGGGGCTGGGCCTGGCGCCGGGTGGCTGGCGCGCCGAGGCTGAGCCAGCCCTTTTCCAGGGCGGTCGCGACACCACCGGGGTCGGGCAGGAGCCGGAACCGGATCCCATCGATGCGGGGCCGGAGGAAGTGCTCCCGGCGCGTGAAGACCCAGGCCCCGGGCTCCTTGCGGAAGGCGAAGGGACCGGAGCCGCCCTCGGGGTGGCCCGCCTGGGCGATGGGCACCCGGGCCAGTTCCATCAGCAGCCGCCCCGGGGGCCTCGGCGAGCGGATCCAGGGCTGCCCCCCGTCGCTGCCGACGGTGGCGCCTTCGAGGACGGCCCGCTTGGTGGGGCTGGCCTGGGGCTGCTGGAGCAGCTGCCGGACCGTCCAGACCACGTCCTCGGCCCGGACGCGGCGGCCATCCGGGTAGCGGGCGTCGGAGCGGAGGTGGAACCGCACCGTTCCATCCGCCTGGGCCTCCCAGCGGTCCGCCAGGCGGGGCACCAGGCGGCCTTCCGCAGAGAGGCCGACCAGCGCGTCCCCGGCGAGGGACTGAAGGATCCACTGTTCGTAGCTGTCGCCCCGGATGAAGTCCAGGGGGCCGGGATCCTGGGCCAGGGATTCCTCCACCATCTGGGCGGAGAGGGGGGCAAAGGTGAACAGGACCGTCACGACCAGATAGAGAGCCTGCAATGGATGGCGCATGGAAGATCCTGTGATCGTCATTAGAGTGCACCGGTTTGTTCTGGAAGGAAAGATGCCTCCTGGCATCGGGGCTGATTGGGTGTTGCTACTCTGATTTGCAGGAGGCCCGATTGGCGGATCTTTCAAGGTCGAAGCTGTGGTGGTGGTGGCCGCTCATGGCCCGCCACCGGCGCACCCTCTACTGGGGCCTGGCGGCCACGGTCTGGTGCAGCGTGGCCGCCTCGGTGGTGCCCTACTGGTCCGGCCGGGCCGTGCACGCCCTGGAGCACCAGGACTGGCATGGATCGCGGATCTTCCTGGCCTGGATGCTGGTCTTCACGGGCGTGGCGGGCCTGGGCCGCTACCTTATGCGCAACACGCTCATCGGCCTCAGCCGGGTGGTGGAGCGGGAGCAGCGGGAGTCCCTCTACAGCTTCCTGCTGTCGCGGCCCTTCGCCTTCTATGAGCGGCAGCGGGTGGGCGACCTCATGTCGCGGGTGGGCGACGACGTGGGGACGGTCCGCATGGCCACGGGGCCGGGCCTCATGAGCTTCCTCCAGGTGTTGTCGATCCTGCCGGTGACGCTGGCCCTGATGATCCACACCAGCTGGCGTCTCACCCTGGCGGTCATGCTGCCCTTCACCTTCCTGGTCCTGGGCTTCTACGTCATCGGGAAGTGGAGCCACCTGGTTCAGCAGAAACTGCAGCTGGCCTTTTCCGCCCTCTCGACCTACAGCCACGAGACCATCAGCGGCGAGCGGGTGGTGCAGGCCTTCGGACTGGAAGGCGTGCGGGTGGCCCAGTTCGGCGCCCTCAGCCGCCGGCACGCCATGCTGAGCATGAAACAGTCGGTGATCTTCAGCGCCTACGCGCCGCTGTCGGCCTTCATCGGCGGTGCCTCGGCCCTGGTGCTCGTGACCTATGGGGGCGGGCTGGTGGTCCGGGGCCGCCTGGACCTGGGCGATCTCGTGGCCTTCACGGGTTTCCTGGTGGCCCTTGCCTGGCCCATGATGAGCCTGGGCTGGTCGGCGAACCTGTTCCAGCGGGCCCGGGCCGGACAGGAACGCCTGAGCGAACTGCTCCACAGCCCCGAGCAGCCCCTGCCCCCCGCCGAGCCCATCGCCCTGCCGGGCGTTCCGGCGGCCCTCCGCCTGGAAGGCGTGGTCCACCGCTTCGAGACCGGGCGGGGCCTGGGACCCCTGGACCTGGACCTGGCCCCCGGCGACAGCCTGGCCGTGGTGGGCGGCATCGGCTCCGGGAAGACCCTCCTCCTGCAGGTGCTGGCGGGGCTGCGTGAACCCCAGGAGGGCAGGGTCCTGCTGGACCACGAGCCCCTGTCCGAGGCCTGCATTCGCCGTCACTGGGCGGGGCTCGGCTGGGTGCCCCAGGAGGCCTTCCTCTTCTCGGACACGCTGCGCGGGAACCTGGCCATGGGACGGCCCGGGGCCACCGAAGCGGAGATCCTGGAAATCGCCCGGGTCGTGACCCTGGACAAGCTCATCCGCCGGCTGCCCGAGGGGCTGGACACCGTGGTCGGGGAGCGGGGCGTGGCCCTCAGCGGCGGGGAGCGGCAGCGCACGGCCCTGGCCCGGGCCCTGCTGCGCAGGCCGCGCCTGCTGCTGCTGGATGACGCGCTGTCCGCGGTGGACGCGGAGACCGAAAGCCGCATCCTGGAGAACCTCCGGTCCTTCCTCGGCACCTCCACCCTGGTCCTCGCCACCCATCGGGTCTTCGTGGCGGAGACCTGCAGCCGGGTCCTCGTGCTCAAGGAGGGCCGGGCCGTGCAGCTGGGCACGCCGGAGGCGCTGGCCGACCAGCCGGGCCCCTTCGCCCGCCTGAGGCGGCTGCAGAGCCTGGAGCGGGAGCTGGTCCGGGGAGGGCGATGAAGGCCCTGTCCCTCGACCGCCAGGTGGTGGCGCGGGCCCTGGTCTTGGCCCTCTCGGCCTGGGTGGCCTTCGCCATCGCGGCCCTGTACCACATCCACAACCCCTACTGGGCGGCCATGCCCGTCTGGGTGGTGGCCCAGTCCTCCAGGGGCGTGGTGCTGGAGCGGGCCCTGTTCCGGGTGCTAGGCACCCTGGTGGGGGCCCTGGCCGGGTTCGCCATCCTCCAGGTTCCGGCCTCTCCCTACACGCAGTTCGCCCTGCTGGGCCTGTGGATGGCCGCCAGCGGGGGCCTCACCCATGTCCTGCGCGGCGTCCACGGCTACGGGGCCCTGCTGGCGGGGGTCACGGCGGCCATCGTCATCATCCCGGCCGTGCTGGCCCCCGGGACCTCGCTGAGCCTCGCCACGGCGCGGGTGGAGTGCACGCTCATCGGCGTGGTGGTGGCGACGGTGTTCATCGGGCTGGCGACTCCCCGGTCGCCCAGCCAGACTTTTTTCGCCCAGATGCGGCGCCTGTCCGGGGATGCCGTCGCCTTCGCCGCCCGGGTCCTGCACGACGGGGCCGCCGACCTGGGGGCCGAGCAGCGCAGGCTCCTCGGCGAGATCAGCGAGGTCGAGGCCTCCTCCCGCCTGATCCTGGCCGGCTCCTTCGAGGGCTACCGCCGCCTGCACGACGTGGATTCGCTGGTGGTGGGCTCCCTGGCGGTCATGAGCACCGCCCTGGCCCTGCGGCCGGAACCGCCCCTTCCAGGTCCGCTGGACGGTGAACTGGCCCACCAGCTGGAGCAGGTGGCTGAGCAGCTTCGGCAGGAGCCCGGACCGGCACCCGGGGCCCCTTTCAACCTGTCCGGGGCAAGGCCAGGGAGCGAAGGGCTGGTGAGCGCCCTGGTCCGCATCCTCGAAGCCAACCGGGCCCTCGGACGGCCCCTCCAGGCCTCGACGCTCCGGCCCTTCCGCCGCCGACTGGCGGTCCTCGCGCCCCACCGCGAATGGTTGCAGGCCGGGCGCACGGCCTTGGCCGCGGGCCTGGCCACCTTCCTGTCCGCGGCCCTGGCCCATGCCTCGGGGTCGCCCCTGGTCGTCCAGGCCGCCATTGGGTTGAGCATCTTCTCACTGGTGCTGGGCTCCCTGGCCCTGCCCCAGCAGATCGCCCCCAAGCTGCTGACCGGGGTGGTGGGCGGCGTCCTCCTGGCGCTGTTCTACCGCCTCGTGGTGCAGCCCGCCCTCGGCTCGACCGCAGGACTGCTGCTGTCGCTGGCGCCCTTCCTGCTGCTGGGCGGACTCCTGCGGGCCCATCCCCGCACGGCCATTGCCGGGGTGGACGCCAACATGTGCTTCCTGCTGGCCAGCCAGGCCGGCACCACGGCGGTGGCCAGCACCCTGGATGTGGTCGGCGGCGGAGCGGCACTGGCCACGGCGGCGGCCCTGGTGGCCGGCGCCTACATCCTGATGCCGCGCAGCTCGGTCAGGCAGGCGGAGGAGGCTGTGGAGAGGATCCGGCGGGACCTGCTCCGGATGGTCGAGTCCGATCCCGGCGACGCCTTCGAGGTCTGGCGCGCACGGGGCTCCCGGCAGGTTCTGCGGCTCTCCCTGCACCTGGGCCGCTCGAAGGACCTGGGGGAACGCTGGCCAAGGGGCATGCTGGCGGTGCTGAGCCTGGGCCAGGCCATCGAAGCCCTGCACCAGCTCCCCTCCTCCGGTGGGGACCCCTTGAAGACCGAAGCCATCGCCGCCCTCCGGGGCCTGGCGGGAGACCCCATTCGAACGGCGGGGACGCTCCGGGGCCTGGCCGCCACCCGGCCCGAGGCGTCCCTCCGTCCGCTGCTGCTGGACCTGGCACGGGGGCTCGAGGCCTCGAGCGACCTGCTGACCTTCGGACGAGCCGAGCGCGCAGAAGGTTGATCAGGAGCCTTCGCGGAAGGTCACCTTGTTGATCTCGGCAAAGGTCGTGACCCCTGACCTCACCTTCTCGATGGCGCTCTCGCGGAGGAACTGCATGCCGCCCCGGCGGGCGGCGGCCTTCACCTCGCGGACCGGGGCCCGCTGGACGAGCAGTTCCCGGATCTCGTCGTTGAGACCCATGAACTCGATGATGGCCTGGCGGCCCCGGAAGCCGGTGCCGTGGCAGTCCACGCAGCCCACGCGGTCGAAGAGGGTGGCGCTGCGCAGCCAGGCCTCGTCCACCCCGTTCTCCTCCAGCTCCGCGGGGGTCGGGATGGGGGCCGGGCGCTTGCACTTGGGACAGAGCACCCGGATGAGGCGCTGGGCGAGGATGCAGTTGAGGGAGGACACGAAGTTGTAGACCTCGACCCCCATGTGCTGGAAGCGGCCCAGCACGTCCAGCACGTTGTTCGCGTGGACGGTGGTGAACACGAGATGTCCCGTGAGCGCCGACTGGATGGCGATCTGGGCCGTCTCGGGATCGCGGATCTCACCTACGAGGATCTTGTCCGGGTCGTGGCGGAGGATGGAGCGCAGGCCCAGGGCGAAGGTGAGGCCCTTCTTCTCGTTCACCGGGATCTGGGTGACGCCTTCGAGCTGGTACTCGACGGGATCCTCGATGGTGATGATCTTGTCCTCGGGGGCCTTGATCTCGCTGATCACGGCGTAGAGGGTGGTGGTCTTGCCCGATCCCGTGGGGCCCGTCACCAGGAACATGCCGTAGGGCTCCCGGGCGAAGCGGCGCAGCCGCTTCAATTCATGGTCGGAGAATCCGAGGATCTCCAGGGTCAGGGACTGGAACTCCTCGGTAAGGTTCTCCTTGTCGAGGATGCGGATCACCGCGTCCTCGCCATGGATGGTGGGCATGATGCTCACCCGGAAATCGATGGCCCGGCCGCGCACCTTGAGCTTGAAACGGCCGTCCTGGGGTTTGCGCTTCTCCGCGATGTCCAGCTCGGACATGACCTTGATGCGACTGATGATGGGCGAGGCGAAGCGCCGGTCGATGGGCTCGGCGGCGGGGTAGAGGCTGCCGTCGATGCGGTACTTGATCTGGAAGCCCGTGGCGGTGGTCTCCAGGTGGATGTCCGAGGCGCGCCGCTGGAGGGCGTTGAAGATGGTGGTGTCCACCAGGCGGACGATGGGGGCCTCGTCCTTGTCCGTGAGGCGCTCCAGGTCCAGCACCTCGTCGTCCCAGTCCTCCTCGTGGAGCACCTGGACCTTGAGGGCCTCCCCGGCCTCGTCCATCACCTTCTGCCCGCTTTCGGATTTCTTGAGCACCTCCTGGATCTGGGCCAGGGGGGCACCGGCAAAGCGCAACGGTCGTTTTAATCTCAGCCGGAGCATGTCCTGGGTTGGGATATCCAGGGGGTCGGCCATGGCCAGCCACAGGATGCCCTCCCGCTCCTGCACGGGCACGAAATGGTGCTTGAACATCAGGTCCAGGGGCAGGGCCTGGAAGAGCCCGAAGTCCACGGGTTCCCGGGTGAGGTCAAGGGTGGGATACAACTCGCGGGTCGGCCGGAAGTCGTTCAGGTCGCGCTCGCTTGGCTCGACCGCATCCGCGGGAACCGGGGTCTTGGATGTGGACATGGATGAATCCTACCGGAAGGGGGAGGGGCGGGGATGGTTCGATTCGGGCAAGGGTCACAACCGACCGCCCGGTCAGGTCTGAGAGATTGACCCCACTGCGACTCACAGACCACAATCAGAGGGTTCGGGAGGACCCATGCGTGGGTATGCACCAATTCTACTTCTGGTTCTCATCGCCATGGTCCTGCCGCCCCTGGTCTGGACCCTGTCGAAGCTGTTGAGGCCCACCTTCCCCAGTACCAACAAGTACTCGGCCTACGAGTGCGGCATCACCGCCCCCACCGAGGCCCGGGAGAAGTTCAGCGTCCGCTACTACCTGGTGGCCGTGATGTTCCTCGTGTTCGATGTGGAAACCGTCTTCCTCATGCCCTGGGCGATCCAGATGAAGGAATTGGCGGTGTTCGGCCTCATCGAGATGGGCATGTTCCTCTTCCTGCTGCTGTTCGGCTACGGCTACATCTGGACCAAGGGAGCCCTGACATGGGAGTAAATTCGCCGACGGCCCTCGAGCACGTGCTCATCACCACCAAGGTGGAAAAAGTCATCAACTGGGCCCGGGCTTCCAGCGTGTGGCCCATGACCTTCGGTCTGGCCTGCTGTGCCATCGAGATGATGGCGGCTGGGGCCAGCAGGTTCGATTTCGACCGCTTCGGCGCCGGCATCTTCCGCGCCACGCCGCGCCAGAGCGACCTGATGATCGTGGCCGGCACCGTCACCTACAAGATGGCCCCGGTGATCAAGAAGCTCTACGACCAGATGCCCGAGCCCAAGTGGGTGATCGCCATGGGCTCCTGCGCCACCGCCGGCGGGCCCTTCGATTCCTACCACACCATCCAGGGCGTGGATAAGGTCATCCCCGTGGACGTCTTCATCCCCGGTTGCCCGCCCCGTCCGGAATCGCTCATCTACGGGTTCCTGAAGCTGCAGGACAAGATCATGACCAGCAGCATCGCCGACCGGTACAAGGAAATCTTTGAGGAGGTCGGCTGATGACGGATCCGATCGATCCCCAGGCCCCGGAAGCGCCCGAGGCTCCAGCGGGGCCCTACGTCTACGACTACATGGCGGCGCCGAACCGGCAGGTCGTCCTGCCGAAGACCGTGCCCCTGCCCAGCCTGCGTACCTACCAGGCCGAAGTGGCCGCCGCCGCCGCCGCCGATGAGGCCAAGTGGCAGAAGCAGCTGGCCGACTTCGAAGTGGCCAAGGCCAAGGCCGAGGCCGAGGGCAAGGACGCGCCCAAGCCCCCGGTGCGCGCCGTGCCCCGCAAGGATGACAACGACCTGAAGACCCCCTGGCCCACCGAGGCCAAGGACGCCGATCTCCTGAAGCTGCAGGAACTCCTGGGTGGCCAGGTGGAAGAGGTCTTCGAGCAGGCCGGCGAACGGGTCTGCCAGGTGAAGAAGGAGGCCATTCTCGAGGCGCTGAAGGTCTGCCGGGACGAGCCTTCGCTCAAGTACGAGATGCTGGCCGACCAGTCCGCCACCCACTATCCGGCGGCCAAGGATTTCGCCTTCTCCATCGTCTACCACCTCACCAGCGTCAGCCGCAGCCGGCGCCTCCGCCTGCGCATCCTGGTGCCCGAAGGCTTCGTTCCCGAGAGCGCCTGCCCCCTCTATCCCAGCGCCAACTGGATGGAGCGCGAGATCTACGACATGCTCGGCATCCGCTTCGCGAACCACCCCGACATGACCCGCATCCTCTGCCCCGAGGACTGGGAGGGCTACCCCCTCCGCAAGGAGTATCCGACCGTGGGGCTGGGCCAGCGGGACATCGACTTCCGGGACGACCGCGGCGGCGTGCTCAACCGCCTCGCGATGGAGAAGGCCGGCCAGATGGGCATCAACCTGAAGCAACCCAAGGCGGACTAGGAGTGGACGGTGTTTAAGAACGAGGAAATGGAAATCAACCTCGGGCCGCAGCACCCCTCCACCCACGGTGTGCTCCGGGTGAAGCTGCGCCTCGACGGCGAGACCGTCACCAAGTGCACGCCGATCATCGGCTACCTGCACCGGGGGGTGGAGAAGATCTGCGAGAACCAGACCTACTTCCAGGGGCAGGTGTGGACGGACCGCATGGACTACGTGGCCTCCATCAGCAATAACCTGGGCTGGGCTGAGGGCGTGGAGAAGCTGTTCGGCATCGAGGTGCCCCGCCGGGCCAAGTACATTCGCACCATGCTCACCGAGCAGAACCGGCTCGCCTCCCACCTGCTCTGGCTGGCGACGCACGCCCTGGACATCGGGGCCATGACGGTCTTCCTCTACGCCTTCCGCGAGCGCGAGTACCTGCTAGACCTCTTCGAGGCCTTCTGCGGCGCGCGGCTGACCACGACGGCCTTCCGGATCGGCGGCCTGCGGGAGGACCTGCCCCCGGGCTTCATCAAGAGTTCCCAGGCCTTCCAGGACCGCTTCCTCGCCTGCATCGACGAGTACGAGGAACTGCTCACCGAGAACCGGATCTGGAAGAAGCGCACCGTGGGCGTGGCGAAGCTCAGCGCCGAGGATTGCATCGCCCTGGGCGTGACGGGCCCCGTACTCCGGGCGGCGGGCGTGCCCTACGACATCCGCAGGGCCTTCCCCAACGCGGCCTACGCGGAGATGGACTTCGAGATCCCCACCCGCCCCGAGGCCGATACCTACGCCCGGTACCTGGTGCGTCTCGCGGAGATGCGGCAGAGCCACCGCATCATCCAGCAGTGCATCGACGGCCTGCCCGAGGGGCCGGTGATGGCGAAGATCCCCAAGATCCTGCGCTCCGAGGTGAACGAGGTCTACCACCCCATCGAGGCCCCCAAGGGCGAGCTGGGCTACTACTTCGTGGGTGAGAAGGGGGGCACCATGCCCTACCGCATGCATGTCCGGGCCCCGAGTTTCGTGAACCTGCAGGCCCTGTCCAAGATGACCGAAGGCCGACTCCTGGCCGACGTGATCGCCGCCATCGGCACCCTCGACGTGGTGCTGGGCGAGATTGACCGCTGAGGACGACACCGATGCCGATCCAAGCCATTCAGATGACACTCACCCAGACCCTGGTCATGGGCCTGCTCCAGATCGTGGTCGTGCTGATCGCGGTCTTCATCATGGTGCCGCTGCTCACCTTCGCCGAGCGCAAGGTGATCGGCTACATCCAGGTCCGCCTGGGCGCCACCCGCCTCGCCGGCGGCCACGTGGGGATCACCGGGCCCATGAACCGGGTCATGTGGAGCATGGGCAAGGTGCCCATGCTCTCCATCCTTCGCGGGCTGCCTATCTTCATTGCCGATGCCCTCAAGCTCATCACCAAGGAGGACATCATCCCGGCCAAGGCCGACCGCGGCGTGTTCACGCTCGCGCCCATCATCTCCGTGATGGCCGCCTTCGGTGTCTTCGCCGCCGTCGCCTACTACCCCGGCGTGATGTTCTACCTGCCCAAGGGCTTCCCCATCGTGGGCGGGCTGCCCTTCCAGGGCTTCATCACCGACGTCAACGTGGGCCTCCTCTTCATCCTCGGCCTGGCCTCGGTCGGGGTCTACGGCATCGTGCTGGGCGCCTGGGCTTCCAACTCGAAGTATCCCCTCCTGGGCGGCCTGCGCTCCGCCGCCCAGATCGTCAGCTACGAGGTGCCGCTGACCCTGAGCCTGCTGGTGCCCGTGCTGCTCGCCGGGAGCCTCAACTTCAAGGAGATGTCGATCCTTCTGGCCACGGGCAAGGGGCTCCATCCCCTGGCCATCATCCCCCTGTTCATCGGCTTCTTCGTCTACCTGACCTGCGGGTTCGCCGAGACCAACCGGGTCCCCTTCGACCTTCCCGAGGCCGAGACGGAACTGGTGGCGGGCTTCCACACCGAGTACTCGGGCATGAAGTTCGGCTTCTTCTACCTGGCCGAATACGCCAACATGATCGTCGTTTCCGCGCTGGCCACGGCCTTCTTCCTGGGGGGCCACTACCTGCTGCCCTTCGGCCTGCAGCGGTTCATCCCTGAGACGGTGCCCTTCCTTGGCCAGCCCAGCTTCATCTTCTTCCTGGGCAAGGTCTGCTTCATCCTCTTTGTCTTCCTGTGGGTCCGGGCCACGCTGCCGCGCTACCGGTACGACCAGCTCATGGATGTGGCCTGGAAGTACCTGCTCCCCCTGACCCTGGTGAACCTGTTCATCGCGGCCCTCATCCGCTTCGCGTTCTGAGGGAGGACCCATGAGCTTTCTGAGAACCCTCATCCCCTTCGACATCGCCGGTGGCATGAAGCTCACCGGCCGGTACTTCGGCAAGGTGTTCTTCTCGGCCAACCGGAAGAAGGTCCGCACGGAGATCAAACACTTCACCCAGGAGTATCCCGAGGTGGCGGTGCGCCTGCAGCCCCGGTTCCGCGGGCGACTCACCCTGCTGAAGGACGAGCAGGGCGAGATCAAGTGCGTCTGCTGCCTGGCCTGCGAGAAGATCTGCCCCACCCAGGTCATCACCATCGAGAAGGGCAAGAAGGAGGGGCGCAAGATGCCCTTCCCCGTGCGCTACGACTTCGAGATGGAGCGCTGCATCTTCTGCGAGTTCTGTGTGGAGAGCTGCGGCTTCGACTCCATCATCCTGAACCACCAGTTCGAACTGGCCGGCTACAACAGGGAGGACTTCTCCCTGGGCATGGAGGGAATGGCTCAGAACATGTTCGAGCCTTCTCCCGTCGGCCGGCACAGCGTGGCTGAGGACTGAACCACCCGCGACGCGCATTTCCGAGGATGCCCCATGGAACATCAACTTGAAACGATCGGCCGGAACATGTTCGCCATCTTCGGCGTCATGGCCCTGTGCGGGGCAGCCTTCATGGTGGCCTCGAAGAGCGCCGTCCACAGCGTGCTCGGCTTCCTCTTCGCCATGCTGTGCGTCGCCGGCTGCTTTCTCTCGCTGGATGCCGAGTTCCTCGGCATGGCCCAGATCCTGGTCTATGCAGGGGGCATCGTGGTGCTCTTCCTCTTCGTGGTCATGCTCGTGGAACTGAGCAAGTTCAAGGAGAAGGGGGTGTTCCAGCTCCAGACGCGGTCCGCAGTGATCGCGGTCATCGTGGGAGGGGTCGCGTTCCTGGCCGCCTTCCGGAACCTGCTGTTCGGGGCCGCCTCCCCTGAGGCGCTGGTGCTTCGGCCCGAACTGGCCCAGGGGCTGGCGGTGGCCCAGCAGAATGCCCAGGCCGTGAGCCGCGGCCTCTTCTCGGACTTCCTCCTTCCCTTCGAGATCCTCAGCGTGATCCTCCTGGTGGCCCTGGTGGGCGCTGTGGTCCTGGCAAAGACGGAGCGGGTGTGATGGTCAACCTCAACACGGTCCTCTTGATTTCCTCGATTCTGTTCGCCATCGGCATCGCCGGCGTGCTGGTCCGCCGCAACGCCCTGGTGATCCTCATGAGCATCGAGCTCATGCTCAACGCCGCCAACCTCAACTTCATCGCCTTCGCCCGCCACAGCGGGTCCGTCTCGGGCCAGGCCTTCGCCCTCCTCGTGATGGGCTTCGCCGCCGCCGAAGTGGCGGTGGGCCTCGCCCTGGTGGTGGCCCTCTACCGAAAGCGCGACACCGTCCAGGTGGACGACATCAACCTGCTGAAGGGATGACGGGACCATGACTGCTGAGATGACCCTGGTGCACGCCGCCACGACCGCCGCCTCCCAGCCGGGCACGCTGCTTTGGCTGATCCCCTTCCTGCCCCTGTTCGGGTTCCTCCTCAATGGCCTCAGCGGCCGGAAGCTGAAGAGCACCAAGGTCGTGGACTTCTTCGCCCTCGGCAGCGTGGGCGTGGCCTTCCTCCTCACCCTGTATTACTTCATCCAACTCGCCGGACTGCCCGCCGAGGGCCGTTCCATCCACCAGAGCCTGTGGACCTGGTTCGACGTGGGCGGCGCCCGGGTGCTGGGCGGCCTCACGACCTACAAGATCCAGTGGGCCTACAAGTTCGATGTACTCAGTGGCTGCATGGCCCTGCTGGTGACCGGGGCGGGGTTCCTGATCCACCTCTTCAGCACGGGCTACATGGCCGAGGAGCGGAACGACGGCCGCTACTACCGATTCATGGCCTACCTCAACCTCTTCGTGTTCAGCATGCTGAACCTGGTGCTGGGCGCCAACATCATGATGATGTTCCTGGGCTGGGAGGGCGTGGGCCTCTGTTCCTACCTGCTCATCGGCTTCTACTTCGAGAAGGAATTCGCCGCGGTCGCTGGCAAGAAGGCCTTCGTCACCAACCGCATCGGCGACTTCGGCTTCATGATCGGCTTCTTCCTGATCTTCCAGATCTTCGGAAGCCTCGACTACGACACTCTCATGGGCTCCGTCCGTGCGGTGGCCCACCTGCCGGCCATCACCCTGTATGGCCACACCGCCAGCCCCACCTGGTGGTTCAACCTCATCGGCTGCTGCCTCTTCGTGGGCGCCATGGGCAAGTCCGCGCAGATCCCCCTGTATGTCTGGCTGCCGGACGCCATGGCGGGCCCGACCCCCGTGTCCGCGCTGATCCACGCCGCCACCATGGTGACCAGCGGCCTCTACATGATTACGCGGATGAACTTCATCTACGTGAATGCTCCCGTGGCCCTGGCCGTGGTCCTCGCCTTCGGTTCTCTCACCGCCTTCGTGGCGGCCACCATGGGCCTGGCTCAGTACGACATCAAGAAGGTGCTGGCCTACTCCACCGTCTCCCAGCTGGGCTTCATGTTCATGGGCATGGGCGCGGGCGCCTTCAGCGCCGGCATGTTCCATGTATTCACCCATGCCGCCTTCAAGGCCAGCCTCTTCCTCGGCTCCGGGTCCGTCATCGCCGCCTGCCACCACGAGCAGGACATGCGCAACATGGGCGGTCTCAAGAAACTCATGCCCATCACCGCCATGAGCATGATCCTGGCGACTTTCGCCATCTCCGGAATCTTCCCCTTCTCGGGCTTCTTCTCGAAGGACGAGATCCTCTGGAAGGTCTTCGAGGGCTGGTACCAGCACGGCCACTACACAGGCCCCACGCTGAACCTGGTGGCCTGGATTCTGGGCATGTTGGGCGCCGCTTGCACCGCCTTCTACATGACCCGCCTCATCGCCATGACCTTCTACGGCGAGTACCGGGGGGCGGGCCACGATCCGCATGGGTTGAGCGTGCCCTCCGAGGCCCATGGCCACGACGATGCGCACGGGGATCCCCACGACGATCACGGGCATGACGATCACGGGCACGCCGCGCCGAGTCATGCTGCCGCGCATGGTCATGCCGCGCCTGACTCCCACGGCCACGGCCCCACGGAAGTGTCCTGGCGCATGTGGCTGCCCGTAAGCATCCTGGCCGGTCTGGCCGTGGTGCTGGGTTTCCTCAACTACCCCGAGAGCCTGCATCGCATCCTGCCCATCGTGCCGTCCGAGCTCTTCAGCAAGTGGATCGAGCCCCTGCTCTACCAGGTGGCTCCTGCCCACCACGGTGAGCACGTGCCCCCGGCCATCGAGTACGGCCTCATGGCCTGGGCCACCCTGGTGTGGGCGCCGGCTGCCATGCTGCTGGCATGGTGGATGTACAAGGTGGATCCGAGCTGGAGCCGGGCCAAGGCCTTCGTGGCCCGCTTCCCCGTCCTCTACCGCTGGGTCAATGCCAAGTACTACGTGGATGAATTCTACGAGGCGGCCCTCATCGAGCCCATCAAGCGCTTCTCTGCGCAGCTCTGGAGCTTCGACACCTGGGTGGTGGACGGCGTGGTGAATGGCGCGGCCCGGGCCACCCTCATCTGGGCCGGGCTCATGAACTGGGTGGACGAGTACCTGGTGGACGGGGCGGTCGACCTCGTCGAGTACTTCGTCCAGGAGACCAGCGGCGTGTTCCGTGGCCTCCAGACCGGCCGGGTGCAGAACTACGCCTTCGTGATGTTCCTCGGCTTCCTCGTCTTCGCCTTCTGGAAATTCCTCGTCTAGTCCTTCCCTGGTTGGAGTCCCCATGTTCACCGCAAACACGACACTGATGCTGGTGGCGACCTTCTTGCCCCTCCTGGGCGCGCTGGTCCTCCTCCTTGTGCCCAAGGACCAGCGCCGGACCTTCGAGATCGGCTCCCTCCTGGTGATGATCGCCAGCCTGCTGCTGAGCCTGCCCTTCTGGTTCGGCTACGACCGGGCCAGCGATGCGGTCCAGTGGTTCCAGGCCTGGTCCTGGATCCCCTCCCTGGGCGTGAAGTTCGCCGTCGGCATGGACGGCATCAGCCTCCTGCTCTGGCTGCTCACCACCTTCATCGGCCCCATCGCCATCGCCTGTTCCTTCGGCTCCATCAACGAGCGCCAGAAGGAGTACTACATCTGGATGCTGGTGCTGCAGACGGCCATGCTGGGCGTCTTCATCACCCAGGACATGTTCCTCTTCTACCTGTTCTGGGAAGTGATGCTGGTGCCCATGTACTTCCTGATCGCCATCTGGGGCGGACCGCAGAAGCTCTACGCCGCCATCAAGCTCTTCCTCTACACCCTGGCCGGTTCCGTGCTGATGCTGGTGGCCCTCCTGGCCATCTACTTCCTGCAGCACAAGACCACGGGCACCTACGACTTCTCTCTGGCCAGCTTCCAGGCCATGGCCCCGGTGATCGCCCAGCAGAGCAAGACCTACCAGCACCTGATGGCCTTGGCTTTCTTCATCGGCTTCGCCATCAAGGTCCCCATGTTCCCCTTCCACACCTGGCTGCCGGACGCCCACGTCCAGGCCCCCACGGCCGGTTCCGTGATCCTCGCCGCCATCCTCCTGAAGATGGGCACCTACGGCTTCGTCCGGTTCCTCCTGCCCATCATGCCGGGGGCCACCAAGGACTTGATGCCCTGGTTCATCGCCCTGTCTCTCATCGGCATCATCTACGGCGCGCTGGTGGCCATGATCCAGAAGGACATGAAGAAGCTGGTGGCCTACTCCTCCGTGAGCCACCTGGGCCTCTGCATGCTGGGCCTCTTCGCCCTGAACCCCTACGGCATCAAGGGTGGCCTCTTCCAGATGCTGAACCACGGCATCAGCACCAGCGGGCTCTTCCTCGCGGTGGGCATCGTCTACGAACGCCGGCACACCCGCATGATCGCGGATTTCGGCGGACTGTCGAAGTCCATGCCGGTCTACGCCACCATCTTCATGATCATGACCATGAGCAGCATCGGCCTGCCGCTGCTGAACGGCTTCATCGGTGAGGGCGTGATCCTCATGGGTTCTTTCCAGGCCTTCCCCTGGGCCGCCGTGGTCGCCACGCTTGGCATCATCCTGGGTGCCGCCTACATGCTCTGGATGTTCCAGCGCGTGATGTTCGGACCCATCAGCGCCGTGAACGAGAAGATGGACGACCTGGGTCTGCGCGAGGTGCTCTATTTCGCCCCGCTGGTGGCCGCCGCGTTCTGGATCGGCCTCTACCCCAAGCCGATCATGGACGTGATGGAGGCTCCGGTCCACAAACTGGTGGAGCAGGTGACCCCCGGCTACTACGCCGCCGAGGCCCTGGCCACCAAGCAGGCCATTGCCGCCAAGCTGGGCATGCAGGGCATGGCCGCGCCGCACCATGAAGGCGCCGCTGCCGAGGGCGCGAACGGAGAGCAGGAGCACCCTGCCGAGCCCGGCACGACCCCGGTCGAGGCTCCCGCAACCCCAACCCATGAAGCTCCTGCCCAGGGCGGAGGCAACTGATGACCGGCTTCGCTCAGGGGCTTCTGGGCGCGCTCCTCCGGGACACGCACCTGGTCACCCCCCAACTCTTCCTCATCACCGTGGCCACGCTCATGCTCTGGCCCGGCGACCTCTTCTTCAACCGGAATGAGAAGCACCGGTGGGCGCCCATCACCCTGGTGGTCCTTGCCGTCACGGCGGTCCTGGTGACAGGGGTCGCCGATGGCGAAGGCTTCTCGCGCATGTACCGCATGGACGGCCTCACCCGGGGATTCGGACTGCTCTGCGTGATCGCCTCGGCCGGCGCCGTGCTCCTGAGCATGCGCCTGCTGGACAGCCTCAGGCAGCAGACAGTGGAGTACTACGCCCTGATCCTGTTCTCCCTGTCCGGAATGCTCTTCCTCTGCGGGGCCTCGGACCTGATCTCGGTCTACTTCAGCATCGAGCTCATGGCCATCTGCATCTACATCCTGGTGGCCTACCTGCGGGACCGGGCGACCAGCGTGGAAGCGGGCATGAAGTACTTCCTGCTGGGGGCCTTCTCCAGCGGCATCCTGGTCTACGGCATCAGCCTGCTCTACGGCGCCGCCGGGGGTGTCACCACCAACCTTTCGGACCTGAACCAGGCCCTGGCCCTCGCCCCCCCTTCCAGCAACCTGCTCGTCTATACCGGTGTCCTCATGGTGCTCGTGGGCATGGCCTTCAAGGTGGCCGCGGTGCCCTTCCACATGTGGGCGCCGGACGCCTATGAAGGGGCACCCACGCCCATCACCGCCTTCATGGCCACGGCCCCCAAGGCCGCCGCCATGGCGGCCTTCCTGCGGGTCTTCGGGGCGGGCTTCCACGGCGTGTCCAGCGACTGGGTGCTGCCCCTCAGCTACATCGCCGGGGCCAGCATGATTCTCGGAAATGTCGCTGCGGTGAAGCAGGTGAGCATGAAGCGGCTGCTGGCCTACTCCAGCATCGCCCACGTGGGCTACATGCTCTTGGGGGTGCTGTCAGGAGACCCGAAGGCCGGGGCGCAGGCCGTCTGGCTCTACATGCTCATCTACATCGTGATGAACACCGGCGCCTTCGCGGTGGTGATCTACCTCCAGGGGAAGGGCGAGGGCGAGCGCATCGAGGACTTCAAGGGCCTCGGGCGCAAGCACCCCGTCCTGGCCTTCGCCATGATGGTCTTCCTGCTCAGCCTCGCGGGAATTCCGCCCCTGGCCGGCTTCTTCGGCAAGTTCTACCTCTTCAAGCTGGCCATCGAGCAGGGCTTCGTGACCCTCACCGTCCTGGCCTTGCTGACCAGCGCCGTGAGCGCCTACTACTACCTGGGCGTGGTGAGCCAGATGTACTTCCGGGAGCCCGAGGGCGAGGCGGCCCCCATGGGCGCCGGTCCGGTCTTCATCGTGACCCTGGCCTGCGCCCTCGTCCTGGTGGGCACGGCCTTCGGCCCCTGGCTGCTGGACTGGGCCGGCCGGATCTTCTGGGTTTAGGGCTAGGGACTACACTGGAAGGCGCGGGATGGCCCCGCGCCTTCCCATTTAGAGGCGGCCCGTGATCTTCAGGCGCAAGGTGGATGCGGATCCGGGCGAGCGGGCCCTCTGGGGCGACCTGCTCTCCCTGGGCTTCACCTTCCCGATCTGCATCGCCCTGGGGTTCTTCCTCGGCCGCTGGGCGGGGGGCTCGCTCGGCCATCCCGCACTGGGTCAATGGGTGGGCCTCGTCTGGGGCATCTTCGCGGCCTTCTGGGAGCTCTACAAGGTCAACCGGCGCATGGCCCGGCGGGATGAGGCGGAACTGAGGCGCCTCCAGCAAGGCAAGGGCCCCCATGATTGAGGGCGGGGATCCGGGCGAGGGCCACCTTCGGCGAGTCACCCGGTCCATGGTGGTCCTGGCGTGTCTGGGCACGGTCCTGTGGGGGCTCCTGCGCTCCTGGACCGCGGCGCTGGTCTTCGGGACGGGGGCCCTGACCAGCCTGGCCTTCTGGCTCCTCCACAAGGCCCTGACCGCCTGGATGCTCACCCCCTCCCGGCGCGGCCGCTGGGTGTCCGCGGTCCTGTCTCTGGGCAAACTGGCATTGATCGCACTGGTGCTGCGTGGGATGATGGGAAGATACCCGGCGGAAGCCCTGCCGCTGGCCACGGGAGTGCTCCTCTTTGTGGCCGGCATCCTCCTGGAAGCCCTGCGCCTGGCCTTTCAGAAACCCGACCCCACACCGCCCGATTGAGGTTTGACCGAGATGGAACACCACGCATCGATGCTCGCTCAGTGGCTCACCCATGTGCTGCATCTGGCCCAGCACCCGTGGCCGGGCTTCGCCCATGGGGCCCACCTGTCCATCCTCGAGCGCTATGACCACCTGCTGAATGCAGCCCTGGCGGCCCTGACGACCATGGCCATCACTACCCTGGTGCGGAAGAACCTGGCCCGCATCCCCGGCCCCCTGCAGCAGGTCTTCGAGGGAGTGGTCGGAGGCCTCAAGGACATGATCAGCGAGAACATCGCCCACCACGGCGAGAAGTACCTGCCCTTCGTGGGAACCATCGCCCTGTTCGTGTTCTTCAACAACCTGTTCGGCCTCATTCCCGCCCTCAGCCCCGGCACCAGCAACTGGAACGTGACCCTGGGCTCGGCGCTGGTGGTATTCGCCTACTACAACTTCCATGGCATGAAGGAGCAGGGCTTCGTGAAGTACTGGGCCCACTTCGCGGGCCCGATCTGGTGGCTGGCGCCCCTCATGTTCCCCCTGGAGATCCTCGGCCTGCTGAGCCGCATCCTCAGCCATTCCCTGCGCCTCTTCGGCAACATCGCCGGCGAGCATCTGGTGGGCGGGATCTTCTTCGGGCTCATGCCGATCCTCCTGCCGCTGCCCATGATGTTCCTGGGACTCTTCTTCGGCCTGATCCAGACCTTCGTGTTCACCATGCTCACCGTCATCTACCTCAGCGGTGCCGTTTCACACGAGCATTGAGCCTTCGGAAATCGCCGCGCGAGTTCCGCCAGAACAAACCATTCACCCGCCCTGGGGATTCCGAACCCCCCGGACGACACTCAAGGAGCACCACCATGAAGAAGTTCCTCACCACCGCCTTCCTCTTCACCCTGGCCGTCGCCGCCTTCGCCCAGGGCGCCCCTGTCGCTGCCAAGGGCCTCTTCGAGGGCCAGTTCACGGCCCACATCGCCCTTGCCATCGCCGCCGCCGGTTGCGGTCTGGGACAGGGCAAGGCCGTGGCCGCCGCCGTCGAGGGCGTGGCCCGCAATCCCCAGGCCGCCGGCAACATTCGCACCACCATGATCATCGGCCTGGCCCTCATCGAGGCGCTCGTGATCTACGTGCTGGTGGCTGCCTTCGCCATCAAGTAGGTCCCTCCGGGTCCATGCGGGGCGTCCAGGATCTGGGCGCCCCGTTTCTTTGTGACCTCCCAGCGAACCTATGCCCATACTTGGACACCATGACTCCCCATTCCATGTTCCCGATGCCACCCGAAGTCACGCAGGTGATCCTGGGGGGCGGTTCTCCCATCGACCTGGACTCCCTGCGGATCCATTCCCCGGGGGAGGCCTGGAACTTCGCCCTCAACTACGGCTACGACATGGGCGTTCCGGTCCAGCGCACTGCCGTGATGCGGATCTACGAGGATGCGGTGGACTTCCTGGAGGCGGTGGTGCTGGAGGGCACCAGCCTCCACGTACCCCTGGAAGTGCGCGACCTGCAGGACCCTCTTGAGCTGCTGGTCTGGGCTTCGGACCGTCCCCGGGACAACCGGGCCAGGTGGTCCTGCGCGGTCCTGCGGGTGATGCACACCCTCTTTCACGTGGATCACAACGTGAACCTCCGCTTCCTGCCGGAAATCCAGGCTCAGGTCTTCGGCCGCTATGACCAGTACCTGGTCTGTGAGGAGGATCTCTGGTGCCTGCGGGGGGCCTACGAGGTGCCCCTGCTGGCTGTGGAACGGAAGGAGAACAAGGACCGCGTCTCCATGCTCCTGAAGATGCTCCACAAGCCCGAGAATGTGGCCGAGACCATCTACGACCAGATCGGCATCCGGTTCGTGGCCGAAGATCAGCTCGGGGTCCTCATGGTCATCCGGTTCCTCCTGGACCACCACGTCCTGATGCCCACCCACATCAAGCCGAGCCGGAGCCGGAACCTGATGATCGATATGGAGGCCCTGGCTGCCTGGAGCGAGACCATGCCCCCTTACTTCCGGATCCAGGACCTGGGACCGGAGGAACGGAAGGCGCTGAGCCGTACCCTGGCCCTGAAGTCCCCGTCGAAGGACCAGAACCCATTCTCCAGCAACGATTACTCCGCCATCCAGTTCACGGCCCGCACGCTGGTCCGGCTGCCGAGTCCCGCCACCAGGGCCCTGGAAACCCTCCAGGAACGGCTTCAGACTATGGGAGACTCTGAGTTGTCGGACCTTGTCCGCATTCCAGAGTTGCTCCAGGATCAGGAGGAGTTTACTTTCTTCTTCGCACACGAAGTCCAAGTAATGGAACAATCGGGGTTTCAAAGCTCACGATCGGGTCCGGCATCGCATTCAGAATACAAACAGCGCCAGCGGGATGCCGCCCGGCGGAGAGTGCTTCAGGGAATCCTTCAGGAGGAAGCATGTTGAACATCCAGACCCGCCAATCAGGCAGCGCCTCGGTGGTGTCCATCCAGGGCAAGGTCAATTTCGAGGTGACCGCCCAGCTGCGCGACGTGATCCGCGAGACGGTGGCCACCGCGCAGCCGAAGCTCCTCGCCATCAACCTCGAGGGTGTGAGCTTCATCGATTCTTCCGGGCTCGGCCTCCTGGTCGCCGCCCGCAACAGCGTGGACAAGTCCGGCGGGAAGCTGCACCTGTGCTGCCTGCCCGCCACGGTGAAGAAGTCCTTCGACCAGACCAATCTCACCAACTACTTCTCCATCTTCGCCACGGAGCAGGACGCTCTCCGCGGCGCCTGACCGGCCCGTCTCGGCACATGGCCAAGGGCACGGTCCTGGTGGTGGACGATGAAGCACCCATCCGGGATATTCTCAGCTTCTATCTCAAGCGAGCGGGCTACCAAGTTCTAACCGCCGGCGATGGCCTGGAAGCCCTGGAAGAAATGGGTCGCTCCAGGCCCGACCTCATCATTTCGGACCTGCGCATGCCCGGGATGACGGGGGATGAGCTGTGCAAGCGCGTCAAGAGCGAAGCCGCCACCCGCGACATCTACTTCATCATCCTGTCCACCCTGGACGGGACGGCCTCGCGCATCGGAGGCCTGTCCCTGGGCGCGGACGACATGATCCCCAAGCCCTTCCATGCCCAGGAAGTCCTGGCCAAGGTGGATTCATCCTTCCGGCTCATCGAGATGCAGAATGAGATCAAGCGCCAGAACAGGGAGCTCACCACCTTCCAGACCCGGGTGAGGGAGGAGATGGAACTGGCGGCGGCCCTCCAGATGGGCCTTCTGCCCAAGCTTCCGGGGAAGGCTCCGGGCTCCAGGTACACCCACCGCTACCTTCCGGCCGCGGGCATCGGCGGAGACATCTACTCGGTCCTCCCGCTTCCGGATGGCTGCACGGCCCTGATGATCGCGGACGTGAGCGGCCACGGCGTCACCGCGGCCCTCATATCGGCCATGGTGAAGACCTCCTTCGAGAACCAGGTCCGGCTCGGAGGCGATCCCCTCGCCTGGGCCTACGGCATGAACGAGGACCTCTGCAGGTCCACGCTTCCTGAGCAGTTCGCCACGGCCTGGCTGGGCCATCTCGAACCTGCCTCCAACTGCCTCCGGTACGTGGTGGCCGGGCATTGCGCCCCCCTGCGGATCGTGGGCGGCACCCGGGGAGGTCTGCAGCGCTCTGAAGTGCTGCGCGGCAAGGGATTCATGCTGGGGCTGGACGGGCAGCTTCCCTTCGCGGACTACGAGGCCGAGTTCCTGCCGGAGGATCGCCTGGTCCTCTACACCGATGGCCTGGTCGAGGTGGAACGGGAGGACCGCAGCATGCTGGAGGAGGCAGGCCTGCGGCGCATCTGCGCGGAATTGCCCGGAGGAGCCGAAGAGGCGGCGGACGCCGTCATCACCCAGGCCCGGGCCTACAATCATCCGGCGCAGTTCATGGACGACGTGACCCTGGTGATCCTGGACCGAAACGCCTAGAGGTCAGCCAGGGTCGCGGCGATGCCGGCCTCCAGCGGAGTGAACGGCGCCCCGTAGCCCGCGGCGCGAAGGCTGCGCACGTCGGCCTGGGTGAAGCTCTGGTACTTGCCGCGCAGGTCATCGGGGAAGGGGATGTAGTCGATGCGCCCCTGCCCGAGGTGGGCGATGAGGGTCTTCGCGATGTCGTTGAAGCTGCGGGCGCGGCCCGTCCCGGCGTTCAGGATGCCCTTCACCATGGTGCCGCCACTGAAGTGGAGGTTGATGGCCACGATGTCGCCCACGTAGATGAAATCACGCTGCTGTTCACCATCGCCGAAGCCGTCGGTGCCGCGGAACAGCCGGCACACGCCCGCCTCCCTCAGCTGGCGCAGGAGCCGGTGCAGCACGGACATCATGCGGCCCTTGTGGTGTTCCCGGGGACCGAAGACGTTGAAGTAGCGCAGGCCCACCACGGGGCTCTGGATGGCGGGCAGGAGGCTGCGCACATGCTGGTCGAAGGCCAGCTTGGAGTAGCCGTAGACGTTCAGGGGTCTTTCGTTCTCGGGCACGGGCTCGAAGGAGGCGCTGGTTCCGTAGGTGGCGGCACTGCTGGCATAGACGAGGGGGGTCTTCCGCGCGAGACACCAGTGGAGGAGGGCCTTCGAGTCCCCGTAGTTGTTCTCCATCATGTACCGCCCATCCGCTTCCATGGTGTCGGAGCAGGCGCCGTTGTGGAACACCGCCTCGGGGCGCAGATCCAGGGTTCCGGCGTCGAGCCTGGTCCTGAATTCCCGCTTGTCCATGTAGTCCGATAGGACGAGGTCCGCCAGGTTGCGGGCCTTTTCCGGGTGGGTGAGGTTGTCCACCACGAGGATATCTGTGTGGCCACGCCGGTTCAGCTCCCGCACCAGGTTGCTTCCCACGAATCCCGCACCCCCGGTGACGATGAACATGTCCCACTCCTCGCCCCAAGAATAACGGCTATCCGATGGTTTCTTCCGTCTCCAGCCGGGATATGCGTCGCAGGAGCCTGGGGCCGAGTTCGGCGACGAGGTTGGCGGCGAGGATGAGCCCGCCGCCAGCCAGTTGGAGCGGGCTGAGGTGCTCCCGGATCCCAGGAACCCAGCCGCTGACCGCCAGGGCTGCGGTCCAGACGGGTTCCGAGGAAAAGATCACGGCGCTTTCCGTAGCCCCCAGCCGGGCCTGGAAAGTGCTCTGGACATAGAAGGCCAGGGTGGTTGCCAGCAGGCCCATGAAGACCAGGGCGGCCCAGGTGCCACCCCGGGCGAGGGCCGGACCCGCGCCCTGGAAGCCGAAGGGGGCCGGAAGGGCCAGGGTGATCAGGATCGAAATGGCGCCGGTGACCGCCACCTGCATGAAGGCCAGAACCCAGCCCGAAGAGCGGCGGGAGAAGTGCGAGGTCATGACGATGTGGAAGCCGCAGAGGACCGCCGCGAGGAAGGTCTCCGTGTCGCCCCGGTTCCAGCCGCCCCAGGCCGAGCCTGGCTCGCGCACCAGCAGGGCCAGACCCAGCAGGGCCACCATGGCCCCGAGCCCGTGGGAGGGCCGCAGGCGGTCGCCCACCAGCAGGGCCACCATGGGCGTGAAGATCACGTAGAGGCCCGTGATGAAGCCGGACTTCGAGGTGGTGGTGAAGCGCAGCCCGTCGGTCTGCAGCCAGAACAGGGTGGCCAGGACCAGGCCCAGCCAGAGGCCGTCCAGGACTTCCCGTCGGCGGACCGGCACCCCCAGGAGCATCAGCATGAGGCCGAGCCCGGCGGTCCCGATGGCGAAGCGGATGCTCAGCAGCGCGCCCACGGAGAGGCCTGCATTGATGCAGTACTTGGTGGCCGGGAAGCCGCCGGCCCAGACGAAGGCGATGGCGGCCAGGGCGAGGACGGCGGACAGATGGGAAGGACGCGATTCGGGCATCCCCCCAGGCTATCGCCCAGAAGGGGACGTTCCAGGAAGAATTCCATCCGAGGCGGGGAGCACCGTTATTTCAGCAGGGTCACCACGCGAACCGTCAACTCCGGCTGGTCGGGATCATCCGTGCTGAGGGCGAGCACTTCGGTGGCATGGCCTGCTTTCACCGTGGCCGGCAGGATGACCGTCAATTCCACGGTGGCGGCCCTCTGGTTCAGGCCCTCCACCCGCAGGCCCGGGATGGAGGGGCGCACCTTGGTGACGCGGAAGGGCCTGCCGTCCGCCTGTTTGAGGGTCAGCTTCTGGCGCAGCTCCTTGCCCGCGGTGTCCTGGAAGACCAGTTCCAGGGGGCTGGCCTGGATGACGGGCTTGAGGTCCCACTGGACGTTCAGGGAAAGCTGATTCATCCGCGGGTTGGTGAAGCGCACGGTGGCGATCTCCACCCCGCGCAGCTGACCCTCCGGGACCTTGCGGCCGTCGAAGGCCACGTCCAGCAGGAGGTCCTTGCCCTCGGGCCGGTAGGCGAAGGTGAGGAAGGGGGCGCCCGGCGCCTTCACGTCCACGATCTGCACTGGCTCCCCGTTCCCGCTGGCGTAGCGAACTTGGCTGCGGCTGGTGAGGGACTTCGGGGCCTGATGAAAATACACCGAGTCCACCGAGGGCATGATCTCCTGGACCACCTCCGCCTCGAGGCTGAGGGTGATCGCGGGCGTCTTCGGGTCGTTGGACACCACCTCGATGGACTTGCGCACGAGGCCCTTCACCCCCCTTGGATCGAAGGTGGCCTCGATCTCCGTGGCCTCCCCGGGTGCCAGGGACCACTTCCCGAGCACGGTGTAGGTGCATCCGCAGCTGGGCCTCACCTGGGTGATGTTCAGGTAGGCGTTGCCCGTGTTGGTCACCCGGTACTTGGCGGCGACCTTGCGGTCCGGCCCGATCCGGCCGAAATCGTGGTGCACCCTGTCGAAGGAGATGACCGGGGCCTGGGCCATCAGGGTCGCGGCGGCGCAGGCGAAGATGAGACGGCGGAACATGCGGGACCTCTGCGGCAGTGGGAGCCTTGATTCTATACGGAGATGAGACGGGTCAGCTCAGTCCAGACCTGGTCCGGCCCGATCCCGGCCAGGCAGGGATGGCCCTGGGTGAAGCAGTCCGGTTTGAAGCAGGGGGCACAAGGGATGCCTTCGTTCCGGAGGCCTCGGCTGTGGGGACCCCAGGGCGTGGAGCCGCCGGGATCTGTGGCCCCGTAGATCGCCAGGACGGGGGCTCCGCAGGCCGCAGCCAGGTGGCTCAGGCCTGAGTCGTTGCCGAGCACCGCCGCGGCCCCGCGCATCCAGGCCGCCGCCTCCTTGAGGGTGGTCCTGCCGCAGAGGTCGATGCCCTCCGGGCCGGCCACGGCGGCGCAGGTCGCGGCCTCGTCGGGGGAGCCCAGCACCGCCACGGCGAAGCCCTCGGCCCTCGCCCTGAGGAGCAGCGCCCGGTAGTGTTCGAGGGGCCAGGCTTTGGAGGGCCAGGTGGAGCCGGGCATGAGGCAGAGATACGGTGTCCGGGGCCCCGGAATGGCGATGCCTGGGTCGAAATCCGCGTAGGGCATGGCCGGCAGGTCCGGCCAGCGCCGCGCCAGCACGGCGTGGTAGCGGAGGAGGAAGGGGCCTTCCGCCTCCCAGAAGGGGCCGCTGTGGGTGTTGAAGAGGCCCGCCAGGCTCTCATCCACGCCGATGCGTTCGGGCACCCGGGCCAGCCAGGCGGCCAGGGCGGGGCGCAGGGATTTCGGGAAATGGATGCTCCGGGCGGCCTGGTACTTCCTCAGGATCCGGGCCATGACGAGGGGGCCGGGCTTGCCCTCGTCCGGGAGGGTCGCCTCACAGAACCAGGTGCCTTCCACGAGGCCCACGGTGAGCCTGGGCCCCCACACCACGAGGGGCCCGACATTGATCTCCTTCAGCAGGCGCAGCACCGGCAGCTGCATGGCGGCGTCACCCACGAAGCGCGGGAAGCGCACCCAGGTGGCGTGGTCCGGGATCACAGCCATTCCGCCACCGCCTCGCGGAACCTCGCCGCGGCGTCGTAGTCCCGGGTCAGCGCGGTGCCGAAGGCACGGGCCTTCGCGCGCTGGGCTTCCCAGGTCTCGGCGTCGGCCAGCAGGGGGGCGAGCCGGGCCGCCGCGGCCGCCAGCAGGGGCTCCGGGACAGGGCCCCGGTCATCCGCCTTCCGCAGGAGAAAGCCGCCCTCGCCATCCTCCAGGACGGTCCCGATGCCTCCCACCGTCGGGGCCAGCACGGGCACCCCGCGTTCGAGGGCCTCGATGAGGGCGATGGGGAAGAAGCCCTCGTTCCGGCTGGTCATGACGTAGAGGTCGAGGGCGGCGAAGGCCGGGGCCAGGTCCTTCAGCGGGCCTGTGCGGGTGCAGCGGTCCAGCAGGTGCTCGTCTTCGAGGGCGGCCTGGATCTCCCGGGCATGAGCCGGATCCTCGCGGCCAGCCAGGAGCAGGTGGAGCGGAGCGGTGAGCTCCTTTTGGAGTCGGGCCGCGAACCGGATCACGTCGACGGTCGCCTTCCGGGCGTCCATCTGCCCCGCGTACCCCACGACCAAGGGGCCTTCGGGCACGCCCAGCGCGCGCCGAGCCGCGTGTCGCGCCTCGTCATCCACCCTCGCCACGTCGGCCCTGGGATAGAGGGGATGGATGATGCTGCAGGGCGCGTCGCCGAGGTGGGCCCGCACGGCGGCCGTGAAGTCGTAGGTGCAGAGCCAGCGGTCCACGAGGTTCCGGACCCCCCGGTACTTGCGCAGGTGGCGTTCGTAGTGCTCGTGGAGGGTGAGGACGCAGGGCACCCGGAGCCCGCAGCGGGCCAGCCAGGGCAGGGCGCGCTGGACGCCCTTGTGGTTGCAGAGGACCAGCAGGTCGGGCCGCGTCTGCCAGAGCCAGCGGAAGGCGCCGACCGCTCCGGGCAGGTGGATCACCTCCGTCACATTAGGATTGCGTTCGCGCAGCTCGGGTTCGATGTCGCGTTTCCCCGGTTCCTTCCGGAACAGCACGGTCACCCTCACGGGCAGGTCCGCCAGGGCGGCCACCTGTTCCAGTAGCACCCGCTCGCCCCCCCCGAAGGACAGCTTCCGATGGGCGAACACGACATGCTTCACGGGACTCCAGCCAGGAATGGGTTCAGGATAGGATGACTGACCCAACGCGTCATATGCACAGGTTGCCATGTCCCTCGCCTCGACCCAACGGATCCTGCTTGTGGAGGATGAACCCGGCCTCCGGGAGGTGCTGACCCTGGCCCTGGAAGGGGCGGGATTCCGCTGCGAGGCGGTGTCGGGCATCGGGGAGAGCCAGCGGGCCCTCCGGGAGACCACCTTCGACGGGGTGCTCTCGGACCTCAAGCTCAAGGATGGCTCCGGCATCGAGCTGCTCTCCTGGATGAAGGAGCAGGGCCTGGGGACGCCCGTGGTGATCATGACCGCCTACGCCACCACGGAGACCACGGTCCAGGCCCTGAACCAGGGGGCCGTGGACTTCATCACCAAGCCCTTCAAGCACGAGGAGCTCATCGCCTCGCTCAAGGGCCTGCTTGCGGCCGCGGAGCCGGAATCGGAACCCCCCGCGGACCTGGGCGAACTGGTGGGGGTGGGACCCACCATGCGCAAGATCAATGCCCTCATCGGCAAGGTCTCGCGCGCCGACACCACGGTCCTGCTGACGGGCGAAAGCGGCACCGGGAAAGAGGTGGTGGCCCGCCTCATCCATCGCTATTCGGACCGGGCCAAGGGTCCCTTCGTGGCCGTGAACTGCGGCGCCCTCCCCGAGGCCCTCCTGGAAAGCGAGCTGTTCGGCTTCGAGAAGGGGGCCTTCACCGGGGCCGGGGCCCTGAAGCGTGGCCTCTTCGAGGAAGCCGGGGGCGGCATCCTCTTTCTCGACGAGATCGGCGAAATGCCACTGTCCCTGCAGGTGAAGCTGCTGCGGGTGCTCCAGGAGCGCCGGTTCCGCCGCCTGGGTGCCACCGAGGAGCGGGCCGTGGATGTCCGCATCATCGCCGCCACCAATCGCGACCTGCGGACCCGGGCCGGATCCGGGGCCTTCCGGGAGGACCTCTACTACCGCCTGAACATCCTCCAGATCGAAATGCCCCCGCTCCGGGAGCGACCCGAGGACCTGCCCGTGCTGGCGGAGCACTTCATCCGCCGCTCCTGCCTGAAACTGGGCAAACCCCCCATGCAGCTCCACGCCGAGACCATGTCCCAGCTGCTCACCTACCGGTTCCCGGGCAACGTGCGCGAACTGGAGAACCTCATGGAGCGCTGCGTGGCCCTCAACCCCGGGGGACCCATCACCCGGGAACTGCTGCCCGAGAAGTTCGGCCTGTCCGTCCAGACCGAGGCAGAGCGCCCCGCTCCCCTGGTCATTCCCGCCGAGGGGTTTGATCTCGAGGCCTGGATCCAGGCCCTGAAGGGCCATTTCCTCCGCCGGGCCCTCGATGACGTCGGCGGCGTCAAGACCAAGGCCGGCAAGCGGCTGGGCATGAGCTTCCGGGCCTACCGCTACTGGCTGGCGGAACTGGGCGGGCTGGAGGCCCTGCCGAAGGACTTCCCCTGGCCCGTGGACTTCCCTCCGCCCCCGGTGGACGAGGGGGGCGGAACCGAGGGTCCCAAGGAGGCAGGAAGCCCATGAATGCTTGCTTTTTCAGCCATCCCTGGCACACTGGAACGCTCGGATGCGACCCATCCGGCCCTCTCACCGGATCCGACCTATGACCTCCACCCCTGCCCTCATCCAGGCCCGCCCCGGGACCCGGGGCTTCTCCCTGCTGGAACTGCTGGTGGCGATGATGATCATCGCCGTGCTGGGCACCCTGGGCTTCTCCCAGTACCGGAAGCACTCCGCCCAGGCCCGGTACCTCAAGGCCCAGGATGACCTCAAGATCGTGGCCGAGGGCCTCGACCAGTACTTCCTAAAGCACGGTTTTTTCCCGGATTTCGGCAGTTTTGACGCGATGGTGGATGGCAATTCCTCCCTGGTGAAGGAAAGCCTCATCAAGGTGGGCATGTCCGCCCAGGATCCCTTTGGCCAGCCCTATGAGGGCAAGTCCTCGCGGGCCTCCGGTACCTACGAATTGAAGTGCGCCGGCGACCCTGCCAACCAGGAAGATTCCGGCCCCATCCTGCGTACGCCCGGCCAGGTGACCGGCTCCTCCCCGGTGAGCGCGCCCAGGAGCGGTGCGGGTCCCAGCCCCGCGGCCCCGGCGGACGCCGGAGTCCAGAAGTGATCAATCCCTACAAACTGCCCCCCGAGGGCCTGCGCCTGAACGGCACCACCGAGCGCGTGGCGCTGGAAGGGGACGTGTCCCTGCACGACCTGACCTGGTCGGTGTTCGCCCTGGCTTCGGACGGCGATGTGTTCCTGGAGGTCAAGGGTCAGGCCCTGTGGCAGGGTGCCTGCAGCCGATGCCTGGCGCCCCTGGATCGGCCCCTGGTGGTCGAGAGCCAGTTCCTCGGCAGCCGAGATGCGGACCTGGTGGGCCGTGGGGCCCACACCCTGGGGTCCCAGGACCTGGACGTGGTCTTCCTGCCGGAGGACAACCTGGACGAGGCGGAGCTGGTGCGGGAGCAATTCGAGCTCCAGGCCCCCATGCACCCCCTCTGCGTCGAGGACTGCAAGGGGCTCTGTCCCAGTTGCGGTAAGAATTGGAACAAAGGATCCTGTCAATGCCAGCCCGAGGCCGACCGGGTGCCCTCGGCCTTGAACAAGGCCCTGGCGAAGGCGCTGGCGGGAATCAAGCTGGACCCGGAATCCTAATACCCTTAACCTGGAACTTTGTGTTCTATCCCTAGGAGCAAGCCATGCCGAATCCCAAGCGCCGCCATTCCAAGGCCCGCCGCGACCGCCGGCGCACCCACGACGCGCTGGAAGTCATGAGCGCCAGCACCTGCCCGAATTGCCAGACGCCCAAGCTGCCGCATCGCGTCTGCCCCAGCTGCGGTTTCTACCGCGGCAAGCTGGCCGTCCGCGTTTCCGCGACTGCCTAGAGAATTCGCGGGTGGACATCCACCATCGGATTGCGCTCGATGTCATGGGGGGCGACCACGCTCCCCATGCCACATTGCAGGGCGCCCGGGAGGCCCTCGAGGCCTGGCCCGGGCTCTTCCTGTTCCTGGTCGGGGATGAAGCCGTGCTCCGGCCCGCGCTGGGCAGGTACGGATTCACCCCGGAGCTGCTCGACCGAACCGAGATTGTCCACGCCCCGCAGACCGTGGTCATGGAGGACAAGGCCACCAGTATCCTGAAGGAAAAGAAGGACAGCTCCATCCGGGTGGCGGCCCAGCTGGTGCGCGAGGGGCGGGCCCACGGGGTGGTGTCCATGGGGCATACGGGTGCCGCCATGGTGGCCTCCAGCCTCGTCATCGGGAAGCTCGAGGGCGTGGACCGGCCGGCCCTGGCCAGCGTCCTGCCCAACATGAAAGGCGCCCCCACGGTCCTGCTCGATGTGGGGGCCAATGTGGGCTCCCGCGCCGAGCACATCGCCCAGTTCGCGGTGATGGGGTCCGTGTACGCCGAGGAAGTCCTCGGGGTGGCGCGGCCCAGGGTGGGCATCCTCAGCGTCGGTGAGGAGGACGGCAAGGGCACGGACGTGACCAAGGACGCTGCCGCCATGCTGCGCGAGCTGGACATCCGCTTCGAGGGCAACGCCGAGGGCCGCGACATCTGGAACGGGGACTTCGACGTCATCGCCTGTGACGGGTTCGTGGGCAACGTGGTGCTGAAGTCCAGCGAGGCCCTGGCCGAGGGCATCATCGGCGGCCTCAGGGACAGCTTCATGGAGAGCGCCCTCACCCAGTTCGCCGGCCTGCTGGCCAGACCCGCCCTGAGGCGGTTCAAGAACAAGCTCGACTACGCGGAGTATGGAGGCGCCCCGCTGCTGGGCGTGAAGGGCGTGAGCATCATCGGCCATGGCCGCAGCGATGCCAAGGCCGTGCGCAACGCCATCCGGGCCGCCCTGCGGGCCGTAGAACACCGGCTCCACGAGCGCATCCAGGAGCGCGTGGCCCTGCTGCTGCCCCAGGATTAATCTTCAGCCACGGATGAACGCGGATAAACACGGATTTCCTTTCATCTGAGTTCATCTGTGTTCATCTGTGGCTAATTCTTCGAGGTTCCCATGAGCAAGGTGGCTTGGCTGTTTCCGGGGCAGGGCTCCCAGGCCGTGGGCATGGGCGTGGCGCTTGCCGAGGCCGAGCCCGCGGCCCGGACCGTGCTCCAGGAGGCCGATGCGGCGCTGGGGTTCCCCCTGTCGAGGCTGATGGCCGAGGGGCCCGAGGAGACCCTGCGGCTCACGGAGCACACCCAGCCCGCCATCCTCACCCACAGCCTCATGGTGGTCCGGGCCTGGGCCCATCGTCTCCCTAAGCCCGACTTCGCCGCCGGCCACTCCCTTGGGGAGTACAGCGCCCTGGTGGCGCTGGGCGCCCTCAGGTTCGAGGACGCGGTGCGCACGGTCCGGGAACGGGGCCGCGCCATGCAGGAGGCCGTGCCCGTGGGCGTGGGCGCCATGGCGGCGCTGCTGGGCATGAGTCTGGAGGACGTGGAAGCCAGCTGCGCCGAGGCCGCCCAGGCCACAGGCAAGATCGTGGTCCCAGCCAACTTCAACGGGCCCGGCCAGATCGTCATCGCCGGCCACGTGGAAGCCGTGGAGGCGGCGCTGGAGGCCGCCAAGGCCCGGGGCGGACGCAGGGCCATGAGGCTGCCGGTGAGCGCGCCCTTCCATTCCCCCCTCATGGAACCGGCCAAGGCCCGCATGGAGCCCATCCTGAGGGGCCTGGACTTCCGGGAACCCGTCTGCCCCCTGGTGAACAATGTCGATGCGGCGGCCGTATCCGAGCCGGCTGCGCTCCGGGATGGCCTGGTCCGCCAGATCCCAGGCGCCGTGCGGTGGCAGGCGACCCTGGACCTGCTCCTGGGCCGGGGGGTCACCACCTTCGTCGAGCTCGGCCCTGGGAAGGTGCTGGCCGGGCTGGTGAAGCGCCAGGCCAAGGACCAGGGGCTGGAAGTCTCCGCCCTCAGCCTGGGGGCCCCTGAGGATCTCGTGCAGCTGGGCTGACACCCGGCTGGCAGTCCGCTCCCCGGGAAGGTGTGATGAAAAGCAATGGCCTTTGCGGCTAGGGTAATGGGAACGCCACGACTATGTATTTCGTGTGTGGGGTGATGGGCCGCGACCGCACGCCTGGCCCTCCCCAGTCACAACCCTTCCCGGAGGTGCTCATGCGCAAGGATCTTGTCTTCGGAATGGCCGGGTCAGGGGGGGATGGCATCGTTTCCGCTGGCGATTCGCTCCTCCAGGCCGCCGCGGCTGAGGGCTATCACGGCGTGATGACCAAGAGCTTCGGATCGCAGATCCGCGGCGGCGAGTCCTCCTGTCGCGTCCGCATCAGCACCACGCCCGTGCTCAATCCCGGCGGCAACCTCGACGTGGCCGTGGCCCTGAACTGGGACGACTTCCTCAAGTTCGGCGCCGAGCTGCCCGTCAGCGGCACCACGGTGGTGATCTACGAGGCCGCCACGAACATCCCCGAGGACCAGATCCCCCTGGTGGGCGTGACGCCCCTGCAGGTGATCGCGGTGCCCATCGCGGGCATGGCCAAGGAGACGGCCGGCACCGAGCGCGCCAAGAACACCGTCGTGCTGGGGCTCATCGCGGGCTGGTTCGGCATCGGCGCCGTGGCCGTGATGAAGGGCATCCGCAAGAAGCTGGCGAAGAAGGGCGAGGAACTGGTCGAAGCCAACCAGCGCGCCTTCGACGCGGGCCGTGCCTTCGCCCTGGCCCACCCGCTCAAGGCCAGCATGAACATCGTGGCCTCCGAGACCAAGGGCAACGTCAAGCTCATCACCGACGGCAACGACATGAGCGCCGCCGCTGCCATCTTCGCGGGCTGCCAGTTCTTCGGCGGCTACCCCATCACGCCCTCGACCGAGGTCATGCAGTTCTTCACGGACCATGTCTGGAGGTACGGCGGGTCCGTGCTGCAGGCCGAGGACGAGATCGCGGGCATCGGGGCCGCCGTGGGCGCCTCCTTCGCCGGCAAGAAGTCCATGACCGCCACCAGCGGCCCGGGGCTCTCCCTCAAGTCCGAAATGATGGGCCTGGCCAGCATCGCCGAGCTGCCCCTGGTGATCATCGACGTCCAGCGGGGCGGTCCCTCCACGGGCCTGCCCACCAAGACCGAGCAGTCCGACCTCTTTGCCGCGGCCTTCTCCGCCCATGGCGACGTGATCCGCCCGGTGTTGGCGCCCACCTCCGTGGCCGACACCTTCCGCACCACCATCGAGGCCTTCAACATCGCCGAGTACTACCAGACGCCCGTGATCGTCCTCTCCGACCAGGAGATCGCCGCCCGCAAGGAGACCCTGGATCCCATCGATACCAGCCAGTTCAAGATCATCGACCGCCTCCGCCCCACCGGTGCGGAGCTGCAGGGCTACACCCGGTTCAAGCAGACCGAGAACCACATCAGCCCCATCAGCCACCCGGGCATGCTCGGCGGCACCTATCTGGCCTCGGGCATCGAGCACTCCGAATCCGGGGCGCCGACCAACAGCGGCTCCGTCCACCAGCGCATGAGCGACAAGCGGACCAAGAAGTTCGATCCCCTGAAGAACCGCAAGGACCTCTTCGAGATCACCGGCAATCCGGATGCCCCCCTGGCCATGGTGGCCTGGGGCAGTGTGGCCGGCATCTGCCGCGAGGCCCTGGCCATGGCCCAGGCCGAGGGGATGAACGTGAAGCTGCTGGTGCCCTACCTGCTCTACCCAGTGGCCGAGGGGGTCTACAACGACTTCTTCGCCTCGGTCCAGAAGGGCCTGATCATCGACCAGACCCACCTGGCGCAGACCTTCAAGCTGCTGCGGATGCACATCGACCTGCCGAAGGGTGTGCAGCCCCTGTCCCGCAGCGGCGCGAACCCCTTCCTGCCCGGCGATATCGTCGCGGCCCTCCACCATCTCCTCTCGGAGCTGCAGCGCAGCCACGAGGGCGAACTTCAGCCCCAGGAGTGAGGTCGACCATGAGCGCAACCGGCACCTGCGAATACCAGCCCAAGGACTACAAGAGCGACCTCAAGCCCATCTGGTGTCCCGGATGCGGCGACTTCTCCGTGGTCCAGGGCATCTACCGCGCCCTGGCCGCTATCGGCCGCCCGCCCCACGAGATCGCCTTCGTCTCGGGCATCGGCTGCTCCAGCCGCATCCCGGGCTACACCACCGCCTACGGGTTCAACAGCGTCCATGGCCGGGCCCTGCCCATCGCCCAGGGCATCAAGATGGCCAACCCGGATCTGACGGTGCTGGCCGCCGGTGGCGACGGCGACGGCTTCTCCATCGGCGGCGGGCACATCGCCCACCTGATCCGCCGCAACATGGACATCACCTACATCGTGATGGACAACCAGATCTACGGCCTCACCAAGGGCCAGCTCTCACCCACGTCGCAGAAGGGCCGCGTCACCTGCACGTCCCGCTACGGCAGCATGGAAGAGCCCGTCAATCCCCTGCTCTACGTGCTGGCCTACGGCGCCGGCTTCGTGGCCCAGGCCTCGCCGACGGACCTGGCGGGAATGGCGGCGACCATCGAGGAGGCCATCCGCTACCCCGGCTTCGCCTTCGTGAACGTCCAGTCTCCCTGCGTCACCTACGGCGAGGAAGCCCAGCAGATCAAGGGCCTCAAGTCCATCAGTGAAAGCCTGGCGAGCATGGGGCACAACCCGGCGGACCGCCTCGCCGCCATGGACCTCGCCCAGCAGTACGGGCAGAAGATGCACCTCGGCGTGTTCTACCGCAATCCCGAGCCCCCGCCGACCTACGGCGACCTGGTCAAGGAACGGCAGGCGCTTCTGTCCAAGGATGCCCAGCCCAAGGAACGCATCCTCGACCTCTTCATCAAGAAGTAATTAGGAGGTCCCATGGCCATCCAAGGCATCGATTTCGCCAACCTGTCCCTGAAGGATGCCCTCGACCTGGCCATCCTGGTCGAGGACGAGGCCCAGGAGCGCTACGAGGAGTTTGCGGCGCAGATGGACCAGCACCGCACGCCGGAGGCCGCCAAGTTCTTCCGGTACATGGTCGAGAACGAGGCCAAGCACGGCCGGGAGCTGCTGGCCCGCCGCATCAAGCTGTTCGGCGACGCGCCCCGCTCCGTCACCCGGGCCATGATCTTCGACATCGAGGCGCCGGACTACGATGCCGCCCGCGCCTTCATGACGCCGCGCAACGCCATGAAGGCCGCCCTGGCCTCCGAGGTGAAGGCCCACGATTTCTTCGTGTCGGCCCTGCCCGCGCTGAAGGATGCCGACGTCCGGGCCCTCTTCGAGGAACTGCGGGACGAGGAGGTCGAGCACCAGGACCTGGTCAAGAAGGAACTGGCCAAGCTGCCGCCCGACAGCGGCCTGTCCGACGAGGACTTCGTGGACGAGCCGGCGGCGCAGTAGCCCCGGCCTGCCGCACCAGACCGCGAGACCAATACCAGGACCACCAGGCGCCGCCTTTCCGGCAGCCCTTGGTGGTCCTGGTGCTTGGCGCGCCCTGGGGCGCGGCTTCACTCCATCGCGACCGGTTCCGTGGCCCGGCTCTGCCGCATGAGGAAGAGCAGGGGGAAGAGCACAAAGCAGAGCACACCCATGAACCAGAAGGTGTCAGAGAAGGCCATCATGCTCGACTGCCGGATCACGGTGCCGTAGGCGACCCCCTGGGCCACATGGGCGGCGTCCGCAGGCGAGAGTCCCCCGCGGAGCACACCCAGCTGGGTGGCCCGGTCCAGGAAGCCCTGGTAGGCGGGATCGCCCGGAGAGAGGTGGCCGATGAGGTTGTTCTGATGAAACTGGGAGCGGCGGGAGAGCATGGTGGTGGCGAGGGCGATGCCCGTGCTGCCCCCGATGTTGCGGACCAGGTTCATGAGACCCGTGGCATAGGCCGTTTTCTCGTGCGGGATGTGCTGGAATGCGGACACGTTGATGGGAATGAACAGGAAGGCGAAGCCCAGGCTCTGCACCACGCGGGAGACCATGGCCGTCTGGAAGTCCACCTGCAGGTTGAAGCCTGACATCTGGATGAGGCCCAGGCCGCAGGTGAAGAACCCGATGCCGATGAGCCAGCGGGCATCTGTCCGTTTCAGCAACCCCGCCACCACCGGCATCATCACCATCACGGCCAGGCCGCCTGGGCTGAGCACCCAGCCGCTCAGCAGGGCCGTGTAGCCCAGCATGGTCTGGAGGAAGATGGGCAGGAGGGCCAGGCTGCCGTAGAGCACGAAGCCCAGGACGAAGAGCATGAGGATGGAGACCGCGAAAGTCCGGTCCTTCAGCAGCCTCAGGTCCACGATGGGCCGGTCCTTCCGGAGCTCGTGATAGACGGCGTAGACCAGTGCCACCACCGCGGCGATGGCGAAGAAGACGATGAGGTTGGAGCTGAACCAGTCCCTGCGCTGGCCTTCGTCCAGCACGATCTCCAGGGAGGCCAGCCCCAGGGTGATGACGCCGATGCCCAGGTAGTCGAAGCGGGCGCCCTCCTTGAGGGAGATCCGGTGGAAGGACGGCGGATCGTGGACCAGGGCGCTGGTGAGCGCGAAGGAGAGGAATCCCACCGGGATGTTGATGAGGAAGATCCAGTGCCAGCTGAAATTGTCGGTGATCCATCCCCCCAGCACCGGGCCGATGATGGGCGCCAGCACCACGCCCATGCCATAGACGGCCATGGCCGCGCCGCGCTTCTCGTGGGGGAAGGTCTCCACCAGGATGGCCTGGGAAATGGGCTGGAGGCCGCCGCCGCCGAGGCCCTGGAGCACCCGGAAGAAGATGAGCCAGCCCAAGGACGGCGCGATGCCGCAGAGCAGGGAGGCGATGGTGAAGATGGACACGCAGGTGAGGTAGAAGCGCTTGCGGCCGATGAGGCTGGAGAAGTAGCCGCCCAGGGGCAGCACGATGGCGTTGGCCACCAGGTACGAGGTCAGCACCCAGGTGGTCTCCTCCACCGTCGCCGAGAGGTTGCCGGCGATGTGGGGCAGGGCCACGTTCGCCACGCTGGTGTCGAGGACCTCCATGAAGGTCGCGATCATCACGGTGAGCGCGATGATCCAGGGGCTGATGTGGCGGTGGGTGTTCATCTAGGACATACGACCGAAGAGGTCAATGGGCACTTGCTCTTCACCGCAAGGGGAGAAAAGCTCTGTAGCCACAAAGAGCACAAAGAACACAAAAGGTGATATGCCTTCCAATCCTGCTGCTGAAGTTCCAACGCCTGACCTCGTGCCTTTCTTCGCGCCCTTTGTGTTCTATGTGGTCGAAATACCTTTGTGGTTGGTCAGTTTCATTGCAGGAGAACCGTGGCCTCGACGTTCATGCCGGGCCGCAGGACCACCTTCCTGGATTCCTCCTCATCGATGCGGATCTTCACGGGGATGCGCTGGACGACCTTCACGAAGTTGCCCACGGCGTTCTCAGGCGGCAGCAGGCTCATGCGGGAGCCTGTGGAGCCGGCGATGGAATCCACGTGGCCCTTCAGCACGACGCCGTTCATGTCCACCTTGATCTCCGCCTCCTGGCCGGGCTTCATGCGGGCGAGCTGGGTCTCCTTGAAGTTGGCGGTGACCCAGCTCTGGTGAAGGGGGATCAAGGTGAGCAGCCCCTGGCCGGGCTGGATGGTCTGGCCCGCCTCGACGAACTTGCGGGTCACGACGCCGTCCACGGGCGCGAGGATCCTGGTGTAGCCCAGCTGGAGGTCGAAGCCTTCCTGGGTGGCGCGGGCCTGGTCCACCTGGGCCTGGGCCGAGGCCAGCCGGGCCTCGGCGATCCCCACGGCCACCTTGCGGATGTCGGCTTCGCGCTGCAGCGAGGCCAGGTGCTGCTGGGCCTCCCGCCATTCGCCGTCGGCGACCTCGGCCTGGGTCTTGAAGCCGTCGAACTGTTGGGCCGAGATCTCCTCGCGGGCTGCCAGGGGCTTCATGCGCTGGAGGTCGGAGGTCGCCTTGTCCAGGCTGGCCTTCTTGGCGTCGAGCCGGGCCTTGGCGGTGTCCAGATCCGAGCTGCGGGCCTGCTGGTAGGCCACCTGGGCCCGTTCCAGGTCGGCCTTGGCGCCTTCGACCTGGGCGCGGGCCTGGGCCAGGGCGCCCCTGGCCTGATCGAGCCGGGCCTGGATGTCGCGGGGATCCACCACGACGAGGGGATCCCCGGTCTTCACGGCCTGGTTGTCCTCCACCAGCACCTTGTCCACGGTGCCGTAGACCCGGCAGGAGACGGGCACGAGGTGGCCGTCCACCTGGGCGTCGTCGGTGCTCACGCGGTTGCGGGAGTAGAACCACATCCCGGCGGCGAGGAGCAGCACGAGGGGCATGCCGATCTTCAGGACGAGCATGGCCCGGGACCCATTGGCCTCGGGCGCCCCCGAGGCGGAAGGGGCTGACGGGTTGGAAGCTTCTTCAGTCATCGGGGTCTCCATCAGCGTGCAAAGTAGGTTTCGAGCTGCCCCGTGGCCCGGGCCAGGTCCGCACGGGACTGGTTCAGGCGGTAGAGGGCGCTGATCTGGTTGTCATTGGCCCGGGCCAGTTCATCCTGGGCATTGATCAGTTCGATGTTGTTGCTCACGCCGGCTTCGAAACGGTGCTGGGACTGCGTGAGGGCCTCCGTCGAAAGCGCCACGGCGAGGTTCGACACTTCCACCTCGTGGACGGCGGCCTCCAGCTCCGCCTGGGCCACCTGGACCTCGTAGCCGACCTGGGCGCGGACCTCCCGCCGGGCCTCCTGCACCCGGCTCTGCTCGGCCGTGGCGCGCGCGACCTGGGAGGAGATGAGGCCGCCCGTGAACAGCGGCACGCGGAGGCCCAGGGAGACCTGGTAGGTGTTGCTCCCGGACATGGACTGGAGGGCCGTGGAACCGTAGCTGCCCGTGGCGACGAGCGTGGGCAGGCGCAGGCCCTGGGCGGCCTCGCGCAGGTTCACAGCGGCCTTCTCCCGGGCATCCAGCGCCGCGAGCTCGGGGCGCTGGGCGAGTCCGGACCGGTAGGCCTCCTGGAAGGTGTCGACCGGGAGCGCAGGCGTGGCCAGGGAATCCGTCAGCTCGACGGCGGTGCCGGGCTGCAGGTCCAGCAGGCGGGCGAGGCCCGCAAAGGCCGTGGTCCGCTGGGTCTGGGCCTGGATGAGGCGCTGGCGCTCGGTCTGGAGCTGGAGCTGGGAGCGCAGGGTGTCGAGCCTGGTGCCCACCCCCTGCTTCTGCTGGTTCTCCGCCAGCTTGGCCAGGGCCTCCGCCAGGTCCACCCGGGACTCGCCGGCCTTGACCGACGCGATGGCGCGGAGGGCGTGGAAGTACTGCCCCACGACCAGGGCGGTGATCTCCTCGCGCACGGCCCGGCCCTGGGCGCGGGCCGAGTCCTCGGCGTTCTGGGAGGCGCGCCACTTCTTCCAGAGGCTCAGGTCGAAGAGGGAGACCTGTGCCTCGAGTCCCGCCGTGCTCCAGTTGAAGGGCCCCACCACGGACGGGAAGCCGGGCACGGACATCCCCATCTGGGCTTCCAGGTTGTACTTGTTGCGCTGGCCATAGGCCTGGGCCGCCACCGTGGGCAGGAGCGCCGAGGCCGCGGCCCGGCGGTCATCCCCGCTTTCGGCGATGGCCAGCAGGGACTGGTGCACCCGGGGGTTCTCGCCGAGGGCCGTCCGGATCGCCTGCGCAAGGGTGAGCCGGACCACCGTGGAGGGCCTTTCGCCAGGCGCTGAAGGCACCTGGGACCAGGCCGCCGTCGATCCCAGCAGGGTCAGGCAGAGCACAAGAACCCCGCAGGGAACGCGGGTGGTGCCTGGTGCCCGGGGGGTGAGGCGGGACATGAAATCCTCCATCCGTGTTGAAGCAGCTTCTGGTCGAGTCATACGGCGGCGCCGGATCTCGACGGGTTTTGGACGGGGCTGGCGGGATCCAGGGCGGCCTGCTCGCTGTTGATCCGCATGCGGTTCAGGAAGCCCTTGAACAGGTCCAGTTCCTCCCGCGTGAAACCCCGGAGGTGCGCGTTGAGCACCTTCATGGCCACGGGCGGCATGAGGGGGTACAAGCCCCGGCCCGTTTCGGTGAGTTCCAGGCACATGACCCGGCGGTCCTTGTCGCTCCGGGCGCGCCGGATCAGCCCCTTTTCCTCCAGGCGATCCAGCATGCGGGTCATCGAGCCGGTGTCGTAGCGGCTGAAGCGGCAGAGCTCGGCGGCCGTGGAACCGCAGCCATTGGCGATGCGCATGAGGATCACCCACTGCGCGCCGGTAATGCCCATGCCGGTCATCTCATCGTCAAAGGCGGACAACAGCCGCCCGGAGACATCGGCGATGAGGCGCCCGATGCTCTCCTCCGGATTGTAGTTTTCGGGGGTGTACAGCGGCTCTGTCCCCCTTGAATCGGTGCCCACGACCTCATCCTCGCATTTAATGCCTAAGCAATCACTGCCAAGGCAGTAATGTTAGGGCAGTCGGCCCGGTACGTCAACGGCCCAGGTGGGGCTGTCCGCTCGGCAGTGGCGGTGGCCGATTGCCATGGGACCGGGCATCATCTGGACCGGGACGGCGCCTGCCTCCGGAGTCCTGATGAAACGCTTCCTGCTGCTGCTTACCTGCCTGCTTTCGCCCAGCCTTGCGCAATCCCCACCCGAAGTGCCGCAGGCAGGTCATTGGGAAGGCTCCCTCCAACTGCCCAAGGGGAAGCTCGATTTGCTCGTGGACCTTTGGGTGAAGGGGGATGACTGGAAGGGCGTTATCTCCATCCCTGCGCAAGGCGTGAAGAACCTGGCGCTCACCAAGATCAGCGCGGGGGCCGGCCGGCTCAAGTTCACCCTGCCGGGCATTCCTGGCGATCCTGCTTTCGATGGGGCCATCGGTCCAGGCGGCATCGCCGCCAGCGGCACGTTCATCCAGGGCAGCGCCCAGTTGCCCCTGACGCTCCGGCGCACAGGCCCGGCACCCGTGGAGGCGCTGAAGGCTGAAGCGGCCAGCTGCCTCCAGCCCCTCCGTGCAGGCGAGCGAAGGGTCCGTTTCCCGGGGTTCAATGCTTTTCCATTGAATGCGACGGTGCTCGCCGGTGGCGCCCATCCCTATTTCGCCGTGATGGTGGCGGGCTCGGGACCCACGGATCGCGACTGGTCCAGCCCCCTCATTCCCCTGCCCAGTCACGGGGGACGGGACGTGGCCGTCTGGCTGCAGGCCCAGGGAATCGGCTCGCTGCGCTACGACAAGCGGTTCATTGGGTCCAGGGACCCGGGACTCGACATCTCGCTGGACGCTCAGGTGGGTGATATCAAGGCGGCCCTGATGGCTGTCCGCGCCCTGCCTGAGGCGAAGGGGAAGAAGCTGCTGCTCGTGGGACATAGCGAGGGGGCGCTGCTGTCGCTGCTGGCGGCCGGTGAAGCCAATGCCCTGCTGCTGCTGGCCATGCCAGGCATGAGAATGGGCCGGCTCATCCCGGTCCAGGTCCAGGCCAGGCTGGAGGCAGCGAAGGCGCCGGCGGAGGTCTCCAGGCTCAACCTTGCCTACCTCGAATCGGTCCTGGGGGCCATCCGCACGGGCCAGGACCTGCCCGGAACGCCAGCGGGCGTGGCACCGGGCATCGCCGCCCTGGCGCAGGGTCTGGCCCGCCCGGAAAGCCGGGGCTTCGTCCGGGATCTGCTGGACCTGGATCCATGGACCATGGCCCTGCGCCTGGTGGTGCCCTGCGCCATGGTCTGGGGCGACCGCGACATCCAGACCTGGGAGCCCGGAACCCTGCCCCCCGCTTTCAAGGGGACCCTGATCCAGGTTCCAGAGGCGAACCACCTCTTCAAGCGGGAGCCTCGCGCCAGGACCGGGCTGTCCGGTGCTGATGCCATGAGCGCCTACGGCGACAGCACGCCCCTGGCGGACCTATCGCCGGTGGCCGCGTGGCTCCGGGACTTGAAGTAGCTATTTGGCTTCGGCGGGAACGGGAATAAATAGCGTGTGAATGCCGCCATGGGTGGAGGCCATGCCCGACAGGGTGAGGGTCTGGGCCATGTGCTCGCTGAAATAGGCAGCCAGGCTCGCCTTGCCGTCCCGCCTCGGATGGTGCGGCTCGGGCATGAGGATGTAGAGCGTCCCATCGGCCGCGAGGATGCCCGCGGGGGCGCCCGCCGCCACGCATTTCGCCCCGCAGGCCCTGTGGCCCTCGCCCCGCTTGCCCAGCTGGGTGTAGCAGGAGACGTCCACCACTTCGCCGGTGACGGTGAGGGGCTGGGCCTCGGCGAGGACTTTCCGGTTCGCATCGGTGGAGGCGGCCTCGTAGGTGGTGGCGGACCAGGCCGGGCTCTGGGGCCCGGGAGACTGGAGCAGGAGCAGACAGGCCATGAGCAGCATGAGCCCTCCCTTGTGAAGGGCCCCATGGTACGTCCATCCCGGGGCTGGACAAGGCCCCCAGTCCACCCGCCTCCTCCTTGCTATCCTGTCCCTCCACACTCCCGGAGGTTCCATGTTCCGCCTTGACGGCAAGGTCGCTCTCGTCACCGGTGCCAGCCAGGGCATCGGTGCAGCCATCGCGAAGCAGCTCGCGGCCCAGGGAGCCACCGTGGTCTGCGCCGCGCGCACCCTGAGAAAGCTCCAGGAGGTGGCGGACGCCATTGCGGCGGAGGGCGGCAAGGCGGATGTGGCGGTGGCCGACCTCTCGGACGGCGCCTCGGTGAGGGCCGCGGTGGCCACGACGGTGGAGCGCCACGGCGCCATCCACATCCTGGTGAACAACGCCGGGATCACCCGCGACAAGCTGCTCATCCAGATGAAAGAAGAGGACTGGGACGCGGTGATCAACACGAATCTCAAGGGAGCCTGGGCCGCGATGCAGGCAGCCACCAAGCCCATGATGAAGCAGCGCTGGGGGCGGATCATCAACATCGCCTCCGTGGTGGGCCAGATGGGCAACCCGGGCCAGGCGAACTACGTGGCGGCAAAGGCCGGCCTCATCGGCCTCACCAAGTCTGTGGCCCGGGAATTGGCCAGCCGCAACGTCACGGCCAACGCCGTCACCCCGGGCTACATCGAGACCGCCATGACGGCGGATCTCCCCGAGGGCGTGAAGGCCGAGTTCACCAAACAGATCCCCCTGGGTCGCATGGGCACCGTCGACGACATCGCCTCCGCCGTGGTCTTCCTGGCCAGCGAGGAGGCGGGCTATGTCACGGGCCAGGTGCTCAGCGTGAACGGTGGGCTGCTCATGCCCTGAGCCTGCCATGCTCGCCCGGGTGCAGGTGCTGTTCCGTCAAGGCTGGGCCGCCTTCAGGCTCCGCCGCGACCTGCCCTGGGTGCTGTTCCTGGGTGGCCTGCTGCTGACTGCTCACAGCGGGGGCGGATGCCTGGCCACCGGCCTGCTCTGGCTTGGCGGCTGGGTGCTGTTCTGGCGGGGCTTCCTGTGGGTCTGGCGGAAGCTGCTCTTCAGGGTGTCGCGGCGACTCTGGGTGATCCTGGCCCTGATGTCGGTGCTGCCCGTGCTGGGTCTCGGCGTGCTCCTGACGGCCACCAGCTGGCTGGGGCTCGGGGCCCAGGTGAGCCGGGCCACCCAGCAGAACCTCTTGGCCTGGCAGGAGGCCCTCAGCCTGGCGAACCAGGCGCCCTCGGATGCGGGGGCCCTCCAGGTCCTCCGGTCCTATGGGGCTGCCCGGGCGGAGCACGTCCCGAGCCTGCCGGCAGGGGTGCCGGCCACCTTTCTGGGGATGGCGGTGGACCTCCCAGAGGCCGGTGCTGCTGGGCAGGTCAGTCCTTTGTTCCTCAGATCTGTGCGGAAGGAGGCTGCGGGCTACCGGATCCTGTCGCTGCCCTTCCGCACCCTGGGGGAGCGTACCCAGGGCCGATCCGGCGGCAGGATCCAGTTCCGCATCACTCCCAGGCGGGAGTTGAAGGCAGGCGAGAAGGAGACCATCAGGGTCCAGGCCGCAGGAGGCACCGTCGGGGAGGCGCCGATCCTTGGGGGGCCTGGGCAGGAGGTCGCCCGTTGGGCAGAGGGCCAACCCCTGGCGGGAACCGGCCTCTTCCGCCCCTTCGACCTGCCGCCCCAGGCCTTCACCCTGCTCGACTGGAAGACGGGCCGTGCCCTGGTGCTGACGGCCACGCCCGAGACCAACCTCTACTGGCTATTCGCAGGCTACAAGTCCGCCGAAGGCCAGGCCATGTCCGAAGGGGCGGTGAAGGCCATCGTCGTGGTGGCCCTGATCCTCATGGGGCTCCTGGTGGCCCAGGCGATCGCCACCCTGATGGGCCTCAGCCTGGCCTGGTCGCTGGGGCGGGCGGTGAACGAACTGCACCGGGGGGTGCTCCGCCTGACCCACGGCGATTTCGACACGCGCATCCGGCCGCGGGGGCGGGACCAGGTCACCCAGCTGACCGAAGCCTTCAACCAGATGGCCGTCCGTCTCCAGACCGCGGATGCGGAGAAGGGGGAACGCCTGCGGATGGAAGAGGAGTTGCGGGTCGCCCGGGAGGTGCAGATGCGGCTGCTGCCGGACCTGGAGGCCCTTGGAGTGCCCTGCGTGCGAGCCAGCATCCTCCCGGCCCGGGAGGTGGCAGGGGACTACTACGATGTCTTCCCCCTGGCGGACGGGGGCCTGGCCTTCCTCATCGCGGACGTGAGCGGGAAGGGCACCAGCGCGGCCTTCTACGCGGCGGAGACCAAGGGCGTGCTGTCCGCCCTGGACAAGCAGGTTCTCGATCCTCTGGAGGTGGCCGACCGCCTGAATACCATCTGGTGCCAGGGGCACGGACGCCGGCTGTTCCTCACCCTGGTCTACGGCACCTTCCATCCGGCCACGGGACGCTACCGGTTCGTGCGGGCCGGGCACCCGCCGGCCTTTTTGCGGCGCGCCGGAGGCCCGGTCCTCCGCCTGCACCCCCGGGGCCTGGGCGTGGGCCTCAGCGCCGGCCGGTTCAAGGAGGCACTGGAGCCCTGCGAGGGTCTTCTGGAGCCCGGGGACAGCCTGGTTTTCTACACCGATGGCCTGACCGAGGCCCAGGCGCCAGATGGCAGCCTGTACGGGGAGGAACGCCTGGCGAGCCTGCTCGGCAAGCCCGCGGAGGACCTGCAGGCGGCCATCCTCGCGGACGCGGTGGCCTTCGCCCAGGGGCGCAGCTTTGCCGACGACCTGACCCTGCTCATCCTGAGGCGCTGATCCGGTCCGGGGGGGCCCGGATCAACCGGCGGCTTCCTTCAGTTCCCGGACGATCTCCGGCGCCCGCAGGGGGGCCATCAGGAGGGCCCTGCCGAAGAGCGCCCTGGCCTCGTCGGCATGACCTTCGCTCCGGGCCAGCCAGGCCTGGGCGCGGAGGAGGTAGGGCGACTCCACCGCGGACAGTTCCCGGCCGCGGGCCAGCAGGGCCCGGGCCATGCCCCGGTGCCCGTCCCGCGCCAGGCATTCCGCCTCCCCGGCCAGGCAGCGGGCCTCCATGACCGGGTCCCTGAGCTCATGGTGGAGGGTCAGGGACTGTTGATAGTACCCGCGGGCAGCATCGTTCTTCTTGGAGGTGCGGCTCAATTCCCCCAGGCGGTAGCAGGCCAGGGCCTCCGCGGGCCGCAGGCTGTTCCTGCGGGCCAGTTCGAGGCACTGGCGCACCATCCCTTCGGCCCGGTCCAGGTCGCCCCGGGCCTGGAAGACGCTGGCCAGGCCCAGCAGCGTGGAGGCCAGGCCGTCCTGGTCGCCGATCGCTTCATGGAGGGCGAGGGCCTTCCTGTAGAAGGCTTCGGCCCGGTCCAGGCCCCCCTCCTGGGCCATGGCGAGGTCGCCCAGGTTGTGGGTGAGGGAGGATTCGCCCCACCGGTCCCCGAAGGCCTGCACGGCCTGGAGGGCGCCGAGGTAGTCCGCCTCCGCGTCCTTGAGGCGGCCCCGGTCCTTCTCCAACCCCGCGAGGTCCTTCAAGGTGCGGCTGGCACTGAGGCGATCACCCACCGTGCGGAAGATCGCCAGGGCCTGCTGGCACTCGGCCTCGGCCTCGGCGGGCCGGTGCTGGCCCTGGAGATTGACCCCGAGGGTGGCGTGGGCGCTGGCCTCGAAGGAGGCGTCGCCCAGGGTCCGGGCCAGGTCCAGGGCGGCCCGGGCCGCCTGGTCCGAGGCCTCCCAGAGTCCCCGCTCCCCCAGGCGGATGGCGAGGAAGTGCAGGGCTGCCATTTCGCCGAAGCGGTTGCCCTGGGCCCTCGCGGCCCAGCGGGCCCACTGGAAGACCGGTTCCGGGGCCGCATCCGCCAGGCGGCTGAGGCACCGGGCCTCCGCCAGGACTGCGGGTACGAAATCAGGCGCCAGCTGGGCGGCCTCCTGGAAAGCCGGAACAGCCCCCTTGAAATCGCCCCGGTCCATGAGCGCCGAGCCTCGGGTGTAGGCCGCCATGGCACCTGCGGGAAGGTCGGGCCAGAGCGGCCGCTGGCGGCTCGCGAGGGGATCCACGGCCCTCAAGAGGTCGCCCGAGGCGCTGCGGGCGAGGGGCAGGGAGATGTCCAGGTGTTCCCGGCTTTCCCGGGCCTCGCCTGCGTGCCGCACCTTCCCGCTGGCGTCGACCAGCTCGAAGGAGAGGGCGAACGACCCGTCCTCGCCCTTCCGGAGCTTGCCCCGGAGGAGGAGCTGGGTCCCGAGGGCCGAGGCCAGTCGCAGCTGGTCCGAGGGATTGAGCGCACCCTCCGGCGACAGGCGCAGGGTGCTGCGGGCCCGGGTCAGGGTCTCCGCGTCGAGGGGGGCCAGCCTGGGGTGTTCGCGAAGGGCCGCCGCGAGCAGCTCAGGAACGAGGACCCCCGCGATGGGATCCAGCCGCGGCTCGCCGGTCTGGTTGAGGAAGGGGAACACGGCCACCCGGGCCGGTCGCTGGCGGGTCAGGTCGGCGATGACGCCGCGGCCCAGGAACCCGTTCACGGCCACCGCCAGGAGCAGGGCACTGGCCACCGAAAACGCCGTCCAGCGAAGGAGCCTCCGGGGCTTCAGGAGATCGCCGAGGGTGGCGGCGACGCGGCTCGCGGTCGGCCGCTTGAACGGGTGGGCCTCGAGCATGGCCCTCAGCAGTTCGGCGGTGCCCGCAGGCAGGCCCCGCCCCTTCAGTCCCCGGCGCGGCCCATCCACGATGGCGCGCATCCGGGTGCGGCCTTCTCCGGGGAAGGGATGTCCGCCCGCGAGCAGTTCCCAGGCCACGATGCCCAGGGAGAAAAGGTCGCTGGCGGGACCCGCGGCCTGGCCCTGGATCTGCTCCGGGGAGGCATAGCTCAGGGCGTTCTGGGTGGCCCCAGCCTGGGGGGTCTGGGACCAGGGATGGGGGCCCGAGGCTTCCTGCCGGCTGTCCTCGGGCCTGGTGGCGGTCGCGTCCTGGCGATCCGGATTCCGCCTCAGTTCGGCTTCCTCCAGGGACAGGAGCAGCGCCAGGTTCGGCACTGCCGGCGGGGTGATCTGGTTCTCCGAGGGGCCCCGGGGATCCATGAGCCGAGCCAGCCCGAAATCCAGGACCTTCACCTTGGGGGCTTGGTTGGGGCCCCCGGGGGCGACCAGGATGTTGCCGGGCCTGAGGTCGCGGTGCACGAGCCCCCGGGCGTGGGCCGCTTCCAGGGCGAGGGCCACGGACCGGACGACCTGGAGCCTGTCGCGCACCCGCAGGTCCGGTGCCGCCTGGTCCAGGGGTCGGCCCTCCACGAGTTCCATGGCGATGAAGGTGCCGCCGGGCCCGTCCACCCAGTCATAGATCTGGCAGATGTTCGGGTGATTGAGCTGGGCCAGGGCGAGGGCCTCACGACGGAACCGCTCCGGCGCGCCCGTGTCCCGGGCCTCCCCCGCCCTCAGGGCCTTGAGGGCCACAAGGCGCTCCAGGGTGGCATCCCATGCCCGGTAGACTTCACCCATCCCGCCGCTGCCCAGCAGGGCTTCCACCCTGAAGCGGCCGACCTGGGTTCCTGGCTCGAGGAACTGCCGTCCCGGGGGCTGCGCCGACACTTCCTGGGGGTCGTTGGACATTCGGCACCGGGAATTTTTTTTACCTTAGCACACCCCCGGGGGGCTGGGACTCAAGCGCTTTTGAGGCCATCCTCTCAGTCGAGGGTGGCCCTCCGCTCGCCGTCCAGCCAGCGAAGGCGCAAGGTGGCCCCGGAGGGGAGGGCCGAGGCCCGGGTCAGGGGCCGCCCATCCAGGCCGAGGGCCAGCACGAAGCCGCGGTGGAGCGGTCCGGTGGGATCCAGGCCCTGCAGCCGTTCAGCCAGCACCGCCAGCCGCTGGTCCCGACGCTGGAGGGCCCGCAAGGCCGCGGGGCCCAGGCGCCTCCGGGCCTCCAGGATCCGGGGCAGATCCAGATCCCCCGCCGCGGTCGAGGCGGCCTGGGCCACCCTCTGCCGGAGCAGGGCCAGCCGGGCCGCCGCGCCGTCCAGGCGCCGGCTGGGATGGGCCAGGGCGAGGCGCTGGGACAGGAATCCGAACCGGGCCGCGGTGGCCGCCAGCGGGTCCGCCCGGTTCAGGCCGTGGTCCACCAGCAGGTTGAGGGTGGTCTCCAGGCCCCGGAGCCGCCAGAGGGTCTTGGCCGTCAGGGCCTCCACGCGCCTCCGCAGGTCGGCGGCCAGGGCCGTGCGGTCCGGCGTGGCCAGCTCCGCGGCCTGGCTGGGGGTGGCCGCACGGCGGTCCGCCGCGAGGTCCACCAGGGTCGTGTCGATCTCGTGTCCCACCCCCGTGACGACCGGGATCCGGCACTCCGCCACGGCCCGCACGAGGTCCGGATCGTTGAAGGCCCAGAGATCCTCCAGGCTGCCCCCGCCGCGCACCAGCAGGAGGGCCTCGCAGCCCCAGTGGGGATCCTGGAGCTCCTGGATGGCCAGCAGGGTTTCCGGCACGCAGCGGTCCCCCTGGGCCGCCGCCGGGGCGATGAGCAGATCGATGCCCGGGGAGCGGCGGGCCGTCACCTCCAGCACGTCGCGCAGGGCGGCCCCCCCAAGGGCGGCCACCACGCCCAGCCGCCCGGGGAAGCTGGGCAGGGGCCGCTTGGGCCGGTCGAAGAGGCCCCGGGTGCGCAGGTCCGCTTCCAGCTGCCGCAGCCGCGCCTGGAGGTCGCCGGCCCCGGCCGGTTCGCAGTGGGTCACGGCCAGGGTGATCGTTCCCCCCGCCACGTAGAGGTTCAGGCTGCCCCTCAGGACCACCCGCTGGCCATCCGCGGGGCGGTGGGACAGGAAGCGCTGCTGGCTGGCCCACACGGCGCAGGTGAGGGCCGCGCCCTCCTCCTTCAGGGTGAAGTACCAGTGCCTGCCGGACCCCCGGAAATTCGAGACCTCGCCCACCACGCAGACCGCGGCGAAGGGCGGTTCCAGGCGGGCCTTGACCTGTTCCAGCAGGCGCTTGACGGAAAGGGGGGCTGCTTCGCTCATGGCTTCCGGAAATAACCCAGGCCCACCGTGAGACCCGCGAAGACCGTGTACCGGGGCGCCCCGTGGCTCAGTCCCAGGTCCACCCCCGCGTCGAGCACCAGCCGCTTGGACACCTTGCAGGCCACCGCCCAGAGGTTGTCGACCAGGTGCGCGCTGACCGGCGTGGCCTGGATCGCATACAGCTCCCCGGAGACCGACCAGGTGTCCCCTAAGCTGCGCGAGATGGAGACCGTGCCGGCGGTCTGGGGGGCCCGCCCCCCGCCCAGGTCCGGCCTGAGTCCGATCCACGATTCCAGGACGTTCACGTCGATGTGGTAGGGGCCCGCATCCCGGCTGAAGAGCAGGGTGAGGGTGTCGACGGGGGCGCCGTTGCCGAGGCCCCCGGCCGAGGGTGCCGTGGGAAAGGTGTGGGCCAGCTGGACGGCATGATCCATGCCGAACAACCCCTCGTGGAGGTAGCACCACTGCGCGCCCAGACTGAAATCGCCGGGTCCCGAGGCCGTCGCCGCCCCGACCGGCGCCAGACGCTGGAAGCCGGGCGAGGCCAGGCGGAGCTCGAGATCCTTCTCCAGCCCGAGCTTCAGGAGGGTGGGGGTTCCGAAGCTCGTGCTGTCGTCGCGGAAGGTGCTGCGCTGCACCCCCCACTCCAGCTCCGCCACCCCCGGCTGGGTGGTGAGGGCCGGCGTGGCGAAGGTGGGCCGGTTGGGGTTCACCTCGATGGGGGGATCCTCGGCTCTCAGGGCGAGCGAGAAGAGCAGGCAGAGGGACAGTGGGATGCGCATGGGTCTTCAGGCTAGCGGATCCGTCCCCGGGGATCCGAGCGATTTCCCGGCACCCAGGGTCCTACCTCGCAATACAATGGTGGAACTTCCCGAGGTGACGCCATGTCTGGATGCGCCCTGTTCCTCCGCTTCCTGGTGCTCGCGCTGGCCCTGTCCGGCCCCGCGCAGGCCCAGACCAAGCTGCTCCGCTTCCCCGATATTCATGGCGACAAGGTGGTCTTCACCCATGGTGGAGACCTGTGGACGGCCCCGGCCAGCGGCGGGACCGCCACGCGCCTGACCGCTCATCCCGGGCTGGAACTGTTCGCGAAGTTCAGTCCCGATGGGCAGTTGATCGCCTTCACGGGCCAGTACGACGGCGATGAGCAGGTCTATGTCATGCCCAGCGGGGGGGGCATTCCGCGCCAGCTCACCTTCGATCCGGCCGCGGGCCCGCTGCCCCCGCGGGGCGGCTACGACCACCAGGTGGTGGGCTGGACTCCGGACGGGACCGGCGTGGTGTTCCGGGCCGCCACGGATGCTGATGGCGTGCTCAGCCGCACGGCGCTCTACACCGTGAGCCTCAAGGGGGGCCTGCAGGTAAAGCTGCCCATGCCCACGGCGGGACCCGGCTCCTTCTCGCCGGACGCTACACGCATCGCCTACACGCCCATGTTCCGGGACTTCCGCCACTGGAAACGCTACGAGGGGGGCTGGGCCCAGCACCTCTACGTGTTCGACCTGGCCACCCACCAGCAGAAGAAGATCGCCGCCAGCAAGCGCACCGAGCGCGACCCCATGTGGATCGGCGACCGGGTCTGCTTCGCCTCGGACCGGGACGGGACGCTGAACCTGTATGCGGTGGATCCCGCCACGGACGCCGTGAGGCAGCTGACCTTCCAGAAGACCTGGGACGTGCGCTGGCCCTCCTCCGACCACCAGTCGCGCATCGTCTATGAGCTGAACGGCGAACTGCGCGTGTTCGACCTGAAGGACGGCAGCGATCGCGGCCTCTCCATCCAGGTGCCCACGGACGGGGGAGCCTCGCGTCCCACCCGCATCACCGTGGAAAAGAACATCGAGGGCTTCGGCCTCTCGCCCAAGGGCGAGCGGGCGCTCTTCGTGGCCCGGGGGGATGTGTTCACGGTGCCCATCGAGAAGGGGGCCGTCCGCAACCTCACGAACAGTTCCGGAGCCCATGACCGGCTGGCCAGCTGGTCGCCGGACGGGAAGAAGATCGCCTTCATCTCGGACCTGAGCGGCGAAGATCAGCTCTATCTGGTGGACCAGGATGGGAAGGGGCATCCCGAGGCGCTGACCACCGGACTGGCGGCCCAGCTCAACGAGCCCGTCTGGGCGCCCGACGGGAAGCACCTCGCGTTCAGGGACAAGGACGGCATCGTCTATGTGGTCGGTGTGTCGGACCACAAGAGGGTCCAGGCCGCCAGGGATGAGTTCGGGGGGCGGGGCGGGGACCTGGCCTGGTCGCCGGACGGCCAGTTCCTGGCCCTCTCCCTCTCGAACCTGAACGGCATCCGCAGCCTCCATGTCTGGAGCCTGGCGGAGCAGCGCCTGCGCCGCCTCACGGGCGACCTCTTCCCCGTCACGGACCCCGCCTGGGATCCGGAGGGCCGGTACCTCTACGCCCTCAGCCGGCGGGACTACGCCCCGCAGGTCAGCAACCTGGAATTCGACTTCGCGGGCAACCGCAACCTGGACGTGATCGCCTACGCCCTGCGCCGGGACGTGCCCCACCCCTTCCCGCCGGAAAGCGATGAGGTGGGCGCCGCGGCCGAGAAGAAGGAGGACGGCGAGAAGAAAGCCGAGGCCGCCAAGCCCGTGGTGGTCCGCATCGACTGGGAGGGCTTCGAGCAACGTGGCACCCGCGTGCCCATTCCCGCCGACAACCTGGGCGCCCTCGAGGCCACCCGCGGCCACCTGCTCTACACCAAATCCGCGCCCTTCGTGTACGGGGAGGCCAACGGCCGGAGAAGCGGCGGCAGCAGCCTCTGGATCTTCGACCTGAAGAAGCGCCAGGAGAGCGAGCTGCTCCCCGACATTCAAGGCTGGACCCTCAGCCGGGATGGGAACAAGGTCCTGGCCCATGTGGGGCATGGGCCCGCGGCCTCCTACCAGCTGATCGAGGCCAAACCCAAGACCACCGAGAAGAAGACCGTGTCCACCAAGGAGCTCTATGTGGACCTCATCCCCGCCGAGGAGTGGCGCGAGGTCTACGACGAGACCTGGCGCCGGTTCCGGGACTTCTTCTACGTGAAGAACATGCACGGCAACGACTGGAAGGCCCTGCGCGAGCAGTACCGTCCCTGGCTCCAGCATGTCACCCACCGCTCGGATCTGACCTACCTGCTGACCGAACTCATCTCGGAACTGAACATCGGCCACACCTACACCGAGGGCGGCGACTACGTCCAGCCCGAGCGGGCCAAGGTGGGCCTGCCCGGCGCCCGCATCGAGCTTGACCCGGCCGCGGGTAGATACCGGCTCGCCCGCATCTACCGGGGCCAGAACGAGGAGCCCAAGTACCGCAGTCCCCTGACCGAGGTGGGGGTGGATGCCCACGAGGGCGACTACATCCTGGCCATCGACGGGGTGGACTTGAAGGCCGAGGCCAACCCCTACCAGCTGCTCCGGAACAAGACCTTCACGGTGACCCTGACCCTCAACGCAAGCCCCACCCTCGAGGGGGCTCGGCAGGTCACCTACCGCCCCATTGAAAGCGATGCCAGCCTGCGCTACCTCGACTTCGTGCTGCGCTCGAAGGAGACCGTGGACAAGCTCAGTGGTGGGAGGGTGGGCTACCTCCACATCCCGGACATGGGGGCCCCCGGACTCTACGAATTCACCAAGTGGTACTACCCCCAGATCCGCAAGGAAGGACTGGTCGTGGATGTCCGCGCCAATGGCGGGGGCAACATCAGCCAGATGGTCCTGGAGCGCCTTGGCAAGAAGCTGCTGGGCACCCGCTTCGGCTACCTGGGCGACCATCCCGGCACCTACCCAAGCACGGTCTTCCACGGCTCCATGGTGGCCCTCATCAGCGAGACCAGTGCCAGCGACGGCGACATCTTCCCCTACTACTTCCGGTTGGCGGGCCTCGGGCCCCTCATCGGCAAGCGCACCTGGGGCGGCGTCGTGGGCGGGAACTACTCGCCCCTGATCGACGGGGGCAGGGTCTTCGTCCCGCAATCCGGGACGAACGCGGCCACGGGGGAGTGGATCATCGAAGGCCAGGGTGTCTCTCCCGACATCGAGGTCGAGGATGATCCAATCTCGACGCTGGCAGGCCGGGATCTTCAGCTGGAGCGGGGCGTCGAGGAAGTCCTCAAGCGGATCGCCGACCATCCCATGACCCTGCCGAAGCGTCCGGCGGACCCGGTGAAGTCGAAGTAATTTTGGTCACAACCAACTACATTCTCCTTGGTGTCCTGCCGACATCTCTATAAGGTTCATCGTAGAAGATCTGGAGGTAGAAAATGTTGATGCTCGCCCTCGCGGCCACCCTTCCGCTTCTCGTGCTGCTCCTCGGCATTCCCCTGATGATGAAGCCGGCGGCCAAGGTCGCGCCCGTCGCCTGGCTGGCTGCGGTGCTCACGGCCATCTTCGTGTTCCATTTCCCGGCGAAGGTGACGCTCCTGGCGGCCGCCCAGGGCGGCCTCACGGGCATCTTCCCGATCATGTACATCCCCTTCGGGGCCCTGGTCATCTACAACGTGCTGAAGGTCACGGGGTGGATGGACAAGATGCAGGGGGCCATGGCGAACCTCACCGTGGACCGCCGCGCCCAGGCCCTGCTCATCGCCTTCGGCTTCGGGGCCTTCCTCGAAGGCATCTGCGGCTTTGGGGCCCCCGTGGCCATCCCCGCCAGCATCCTCATCGGCCTGGGCTACAACCCCTTGATGGCCGCCCTGGTCTGCCTCGTGGCCAACACGGGCCCCGTGCCCTTCGGCTCACTGGCCATTCCCACCGTGACCCTGGCCAAGACCACGGGCCTGGACCTGATGAAACTCTCCCAGATGACCGGCCGCTTCATGGCGCCCCTGGCCATGATCATGGCCTTCGCGACGGTCTTTGCCATGTCCAAGTTCAAGGGCCTGCGGGGCGCCCTCGGCACCATCCTGATCGCCGGCCTCAGCTTCTCGATCACCGAGTTCCTGGTGTCCAACTTCATTGGTCCGGACCTCACCTCCGTGCTGGCGAGCCTCGTCTGCCTGGTGGCCGTGGCCGTCTCCCTGAAGCTCCAGAAGCATGCCAGGCCCTGGCTCTTCGAGGGGGATGCCCCACCCAGCAACGTCATCAAGGCGTTCCACTTCCGGGAACTGTTCCTCTCCTGGCTGCCCTACCTGCTCCTGGCCGTGTTCGTCATTGCCGTGAACCTGCCCAAGACCAAGCCCCTCTTCGCCGGCGCTGCCGCGGGCTGGCACTGGGCGGTCCTCAAGACCCAGATTTACAACCCGAACAAGGTCTACTCCTTCGCCTGGCTCCAGACTCCAGGCACCATCATGCTCATCGCCGGCCTCGTGGCCTTCCCCTTCATGGGCATCCGCTACTCAGTGATGAGCCAGCAGTTCGGCAAGACCTTCAAGCAGATGATCCCCTCCTTCATCGCGGTGGCCTGCATCCTCTCCATCGCCGAAGTGATGAACCTGGCCCTGCCCATCATCGACCCCAAGACCAAGCTGGCGGTGGTCGGCGACCTGGCCATCAAGCAGATCTCCATGGTGGCCACCCTCGCCAATGGCATCGTCGCCCTGGTGAGCAAGCAGATCTACCCGCTGCTGAGCCCGCTCTTCGGCGCCATCGGCGTCTTCCTCACGGGCAGCAACACCTCCGCCAACGCCCTCTTCGGCAACCTGCAGAAGCTCACCGCCCAGGGCATGGGCCTGTCCGACATTCTCATGGCTTCGGCCGGCAGCGCCGGCGCTTCCGCGGGCAAGATGATCTCGCCCCAGAGCATCGTCATCGCCGCCACCGCCGTGGGCCTGGCCGGCAAGGAGGGCCTCATCATGCGGCAGACCATCAAGTACACGATCCCCTACGTGATCCTGCTGGCCCTCATGACCTGGGGATTCGCCTTCGTGTTCCCCTGGCTCGTTCCTTGATTTAGGTTCTAGAGCAAAGCCAAGATCACCACCAAGACACCAAGGCACCAAGAACTGCCATTGCAGGATATTGCTCTCCTTGGTGGTCTTGGTGCCTTGGTGGTGAAAAGCTTTTTGAAAGCCCAAGAGGATCGAATTCCATGCGCATCATTGTGGCTCCTGATTCTTTCAAAGGCAGCGTGTCCGCCCTCGGGGTGGCCGAGGCCATGGAGCGCGGCATTCGTGCCGTGTTTCCTGAGGCCGAGGTGATCAAGGTGCCCATTGCCGATGGTGGCGAGGGCACCGTCGAGGCCCTGGTGGCCGCCACCTCCGGACGCCTGCTGCACGCGATGGTCCACGGGCCCATGGGGGAACCCTTGCGGGCCCACTGGGGCATCTCCGGGGACGGGGCCACGGCCTTCATCGAAATGGCCTCGGCCTCGGGCCTGCCCCTGGTGCCCAAGGAGCGCCGGGATCCGCGCATCGCCAGCACCTTCGGCACCGGCGAGCTGATAAAGGCGGCCCTCGATGCCGGTCTCCGGCGGCTCGTGGTGGGCATCGGCGGCAGCGCCACCAACGATGGCGGCACGGGCATGGCCCGGGCTCTGGGCGCGCGATTCCTCGATGCCGAGGGCGGCGAACTGCCCGAGGGCGGGGCGGCCCTGGCCCGGCTGGCCAGCATCGACCTCTCCGGGCTGGATCACCGCCTGGCCGAGGCGTCCATCCTGGTGGCCTGCGACGTGGACAACCCCCTCTGCGGCCCCCGGGGGGCCTCGGCGGTCTATGGTCCCCAGAAGGGCGCCACGCCGGAGATGGTGCAGGAACTGGATGCGGCACTGGCCGTGTTTGCGGGCATCGCCACCGCCGCCACGGGCCGGGACATCGCCCTCTCAGCGGGCGCGGGAGCCGCGGGTGGGCTGGGGGCCGGACTGCTCTTCTTCACGCCCGCGAGCCTGCGGCCCGGCGTGTCCATTGTGCTGGAGACTACGGGCTTCGGGGCCCTGGTCCAGGGCGCCGACCTGGTGATCACCGGGGAGGGCCGCACGGATGTCCAGACGGCCATGGGCAAGGCGCCCGTGGGAGTGGCCGAGGTGGCCCGTCGCCATGGCGTGCCCGTGATCTGCCTCTCGGGGGGCCTGGGCGATGGCGCGGACGAGGTGCTGGAGCATGGCATCGACGCCCTCCTGGCCACGGTACCCCAGCCCATGACGCTGGAGGCCTGCATGGGCCAGGGTGCCACCCTGGTGGAGGCGGCGGCGGCCCGGCTATGCCGGGTCCTGAAAGTGGGCCTGTCCCTGCGCCGGTGATGGCGCCGGGGCGGCCTGCTTGACAAAAACAAACGCCAGGACCGCGCTGCGATCCTGGCGTGGGTGTCGGCGGGGCGAGTCTCAGGGTTTCGCGGGCGGTGGCGGGGCGGGAGGTGCAGTCACCGCGGGCTTGGGCGCCACGACATTCTTCGGAGCGGGTGGGACGGGGATGAGGCTCGGGAAAACGTAGGCCTGGAGCATGGCGATGAGGCCGATGACCGCCGCGCCGGCGACTGAATGCCACCAGACCTTGCGGAAGATGGGCCCCAGGGCATGGGCGCGTTCCTTGGGATCGTCGTAGCAGGCCGCACAGGCCACCATGATGGACTGGGCGTCGATCATCTTGCCCATGACGCCACCGGTGGAGTTGGTGGCTACGATGAGCACCTCGTTCAGGTGCAGCTGCTGGGCCGTGATCTTCTGGAGGCTGCCGAACAGGGCGTTGGAGGCCGTGTCCGAACCCGTGAGGAACACACCCAGCCAGCCCAGGTAGGCGGCAAAGAAGGGATACATCACACCGGCGCTGGTGAAGGCGAGCCCCAGCACGGCGTCCGTGCCGGCATAGCGGGTGAGGAAGCCGAGTCCCAGCACCTGGCCGATGACGAGCACGGGGATCTTCATGCGCTTCAGGGTCTGCGTGATTGCCTGCTTCCACTGCTGTCCACTCAGACGGAGCACCAGGCCGGAAAGCACGGAGGCCACGAAGACCCCGGTGCCCGCGGCCGAGAGCCAGTTGATGGTGAAGCGGGCCCCCTCGGGCTTCGCGCCCGCCAGCACCACGGGCGGCATCCGCTGCACCAGGTTGTGGAGGGCGGGCATGTCCCAGAAGGGGAGGGAGAGGGTGCCGCCGAACTTGGACCCGAGCAGGGTGGTGTCGAACTTCACGCTGGCGAAGAGGGCGTTCAGGGTCTTCTTGAATTCGGGCATGCCCCACAGGGCGCAGCAGCCGATGAGGATGGCCCAGGGCAGCCAGGCGTAGACGGTCTGCCCGATGGTGTAGGGGTACTTCCAGGTGGACTTATCGATGGTCTCGGCCTTCTTGCCTTCCTGGCGTTCCGCCTTGAGGAGGAACCGCGTCTTGGGATGCCAGGCGAAGCGGAGGAAGAGGGCCGTGCAGATGACCGAGAAGACGCCAGAGACCACGTCGGTCATGAGGTGGGTGGGAGCCCAGCCCGAGGAGAACCACTGCATCCCGGCGAAGGAGGCACCCGCCATGAGGGTGGCGGGCCAGACCTCGAAGACTTCCTTCCAGGTTCCGCCTTCCATCTTCACAAAGAGGGCCACGAGCCAGAAGGGGACCAGGATGGAGACGAAGGGGAGCTGGTGTCCAGCCATGGAGGAGAGGCTGAGCTGGTCCACGCCGCTCACGGCGGCCAGGGTGACGATGGGCGTGCCGATGGCGCCCCAGGCGACCGGCGCGGTGTTGGCGATCAGGTTGAGGACCGCGGACTGGAAGGGCTTGAAGCCCAGGCCCACCATGACGGCCCCGGCGATGGCCACGGGCGTGCCAAAGCCCGAGGTGCCCTCGATGATGGCCCCGAAGGAAAAGGCGATGAGGAGCACCTGCAGGCGCCGGTCGAACGAGATGTGGACGATGGATTCCTTCACGATCTCGAACTGGCCCGTGACGACGGTCATCGTGTAAAGGAACATCGCCCCCAGGACGATCCAGATGATGCCCAGGAAGCCCGATAGGGTCCCGAAGCAGAAGGCCGAGATGGCCGAGACCACCGGCATCTTGAACACGATGCAGCTGACGAGGAAGGCCGCGATCACCCCGTAGAAGGCCGCGTAGGGCGCCGAGATCCCGAGGTGCTTGTTCCCCTCTCTGTCCCGGTGGGGATGCAGCGCGATGAAGTAGAGCAGCACTGCGATGGGAACCGCGGCTATCAGGGTGGACCAGAAGACATTGCCAAAGGGGTTGTAGTTCTGAAAGAACATGCTGCCTCCTAGGGGTTTGGGTCTGATTGCCTCGATGCAGGGATGGTGCGCACTGAAGGGGGAAGGCTGCTTGCAAGTCCGGCCGGGGGCGCTTGGCTGGGAAGGGGCGGCTCTTGAAATGAGGCGGGGATCCGGTCCGGGGACTCACCGTGGGAAAGCACTGACACATCCTGAAATAGACTGATTGGAAGAATCGGCTGGATTCTCTCCCTCCTGGTCATCGATGTCAATCAATTAGGATTGATCTTTCCAACATCCCGTCCCGGGACCGAAAAGGGGGTTTTCCAAGGACTTGGCCAGGCTCCTAGGCTTCGGCGGCCTGAAAGGCCTCGTCGAGGACCTGGCTCAGGTGCCGCACCTGCACGGGGAGGCCTGCGCGCCGCGCGCCGTATTCCAGGTGCATCATGCAGGCGGGGCACTCGGTGGCCAGGACCTGGGCCCCGGTCTTCGCCACATTGGCTATCTTCCGGTCCAGGACCCCCTTTGCCTCCTCGTGGTGGAGGAAGGTGTAGCTGCCCGCCGCCCCGCAGCACCAGTCCGCCTCGGGCAGTTCCCTGTAGTGCAGGCCTGGCACCGATTTCAGGAGCTGCCTGGGCTGGGCGGTGATCTTGCCGAAGCGATTGGAGAGGTGGCAGGGATCGTGGTAGGTGACGCTCCCCTCGAGGGCGCCCAGGCCTTGGACGGAACCCGTGGCCACCAGAAACTCACTGAAACTCCGGACTTTCCTGGACAGGGCCTCGGCCTTTCCGGCGTAGGCGGCGTCGTCCTTCAGCAGCGTCCCGTATTCCTTGAGGAAGGTGCTGCAGCTCCCACATTCCGACAGAATGACGTCCAGTTCCATGGCCCCGGCCATCCGGTCCAGGTTCTTCCGGGCGATATCGCGGGCCGCATCCAGGTCCCCGTAGGAATGGGCCGGGCGCCCGCAGCAGGTGTTGTCCAGGATGGTGATCTCGCAGCCGAGGCGAGCCAGCACCCGGTGGGTGGCTCCGACCACCTCCGGGTACTGGAAGCTGAGGCCGCAGGAAGCAAAATAGCCCACCCGGTGGAGCACCTTCCCGGGCCTGGGAACCGCATCCTTCTCTCCCCTCAGGAAGGGCGGGGTCTCCATCCGTGGCAGTACGCGGTTCACCACGTTGAGGCGGCTCTTCGGGCCCCCGAGCAGGCCGGACTTCGCCATGGCGGTGGCGAGCCCGTGGCGTTTCGCCCAGAGGGCCATGCGTCCGGCGAACTCAAGCTTCCGGCTGTCCGACAGGATGTTCCGGAAGAGGAGCCGCCGCCAGGCCGGTTGTCCGTGGCGCTTGAGGTAGGCATGGCGCATGGCCGTCACGATCTCGTCGGTCTTGATGCCGGGGAAGCAGTGGGCTGTGCAGCCGCGGCAGAGCAGGCAGTCCTCGAGGGCCTCGATCACCTCCTTGGAAAGCTCCATGGTCCCGAGGATCAGGCTTCGGGCGATGGCCTGCCGACCCCGGGCCAGGGAGTGTTCCTCGCCGGTGACGCGGAAGACGGGGCAGCCCGCCTGGCAGAAGCCGCAGCGGTTGCACTGGGCGATGGTGTCGAAGAGGGGGAGCAGTTCGGGGGTTGCCATCTTCCGGCCTCGGCTTCAGATTCCGCCCAGGAAACGCCCGGGGCTGCACAATCGCTGGGGATCGAACTCGGCCTTGATCCGGCGCATGGTGGAAAATGCGGAGCCGGGCCTGCCCCATGCGTCGACGCGCTCCTTGAGGCGCCGCGGCGCTTCCTGGATGACCAGGCTTCCGCCGACCGCGGCGGCTTCCCCCCGCAGCACCTCGAGGGCCTCGGTCAGCCCCGGGACCGCCTCGTCACCGGGGCACCCGTCCTCGGGCCGGAACGCGACGCGCACAATGCCGCTGCCGGCATGGGCCGAGACGGCGGCCCAGAGGCCTTTCGCGGCCGCCTGGGCGCGGACGGAAGCCATCATCCCGGCCGTCCTTCCGATGGGTACCGCCAGGGTGCAGAGCACCCGGAAGGGCTCCTGGGGCAGGGCCTGAAAGAGGTTCGTGACGGCATCCCAGGTTTCGGTGGAATCTGCTTCCTGGAAGCGGCGCGAAGCCCCCCCCCGCACCGAGATCATGGCCTCCAGATCGCGGACCTGTCGCGCCACAGTCTCGCGGCTGCCGGCAAAGCCGGCCACCACGGCAAAGCCTCCGGCGGTGCCGAGGCGGGGCGTGAGAAGGTCCAGCGCCCCGGGGTCGAGCAGATCGAGGGCTTCGGGCAGGAGGAAGGACCCAAGCACCTCTTCCACCACCGAAGCGGCTGCCGGCAGCTCCGGGAACAACCCCATCACGCTGGCCTGGACCGCGGGCATGGGGAGCAGCTTCACGGTGACCTCGGTGACGATCCCCAGGGTCCCGAAGCTGCGGATGAAGAGCTTGTTCATGTCGTAGCCCGTCACGTTCTTGATGACCCGGCCGCCACAGTGGATCCGCTCGCCGTCCGGTAGCACCACCCGCAGGCCCAGCACCCAGTCCCGGATCGTCCCATGCTGGAGCCGACGCGGGCCGCTGAGGTTGGCGGCGACGAGCCCTCCCAGGGTCACCCGGTCCCCCTCGGGCGGATCCAGGGGCAGCAGCACCTTCTTCCCGGCGGCCAGCTTCTGCAGGCGGGCGAGGGGCAGGCCCGCCTCCACGCTCGCGCAGAGGTTGTCCGGATCGAATTCCACGACCCGGTCCAGGCGATCGAGGCGCACCACCAGGTCCACCCGTTCCGGAGGATTCCCCGTACCCATGGCCGTCCCTCCGCCCCAGGGGACCAGGGCCGCCCCCTCCGCAGCGCAGGCGGAGACCACACTGGCCACCTCGTCCTGGGTGCCCGGCCGGACGGTCAGGGCGGGGACCCGCCCATCCACGGCAAAGGGCACCGTGGATTCGGGCGCGGCATCCACGTGGTGGGCTCCGACAAGGTCCACCAGGCGCCGTTGGAGGGAGGCGAGATCAGGAGACACCAGCCACCTCCAGGGGTGCCGGGAAGATCTTCCCAGGGTTGGCCAGGTCCTTGGGATCGAAGGCGCGCTTCACCCGGAGCTGGCTCCGGATGTCCGCCTCGGAAAGGACCAGGCGCAGTGCGTCCATCTTCTCGAGGCCCACGCCGTGCTCGCCGCTGATGGTCCCGCCCAGGTCGACACAAAGGGCGAGGATCTCCATGCCCGCCTTCATGACGCGCTCCTTCTGCTCGGCATTCCTCCAGTCGAACAGGATCAGGGGATGGAGGTTGCCGTCCCCGGCATGGAAGACGTTGGGGATCTTCAGGTCGTACCTCTCCCCGACTTCGGCGACCTTCTTCAGCACGGCGGGAAGCGCCGTCCGGGGCACCGTGCCGTCGCAGACCAGGTAGCTTGGACTGAGGCGCGCCACGGCCCCGAAGGCGCCGCGCCGCCCGGCCCAGAGCAGGGCCCGCTCTCCTTCATCCTTGGCGACCCGCACCTCCCGCGCGCCATGCTCCATGCACAGGCGCACGATGGCCTCGCTCTGGGCCTCGAGGTCGTCCCTCAGCCCGTCCACCTCGATGATCAGCACCGTGGCGCAGTCCAGGGGCAGTCCGCAGTGGATGGACTGCTCCACGGCCTGGATCACCAGTTGGTCCATCATTTCCAGGGTCGCCGGCACCATGCCTGCCGCCACGATGGCGGACACCGTCTCGCTGCCGCGGTCGATGCTGTCGTAGATGGCCAGCATCGTCTTCACCCCTTCGGGCTGGCGCACGATCCGCACCACGACCTCGGTGCAGATGCCGAAGGTCCCTTCGCTTCCGACGAACACGCCCGTGAGGTCGTAGCCCGGTCCGTCCGGCGCCACGCCCCCGAATTCCGCGATCTCCCCGTCAGGCAGCACGACCGTGAGGCCCACCACATGGTTCGTCGTCACCCCGTACTTGAAGCAGTGCGGGCCCCCGGAGTTCTCCGCCACGTTGCCGCCCAGGGTCGCCGCCTTCTGGCTGGCGGGATCGGGCAGGAACTGGTAGCCCAGGGGCGCCAGGGCATTGCCCAGCTCCAGGTTGAACATGCCAGGCTGCACCCTGGCCCTGAGGTTCACCGGGTCCACCTCCAGCAGCTGGTTCATGCGGATCATCTCGATGACCACCCCGCCTCTAAAGGGGATGGTGCCCCCGCTCAGGTTCGTGCCGCCGCCCCGGGGCAGGAAGGGGACTCCCTGCGCGTGGCAGACCTTGATGACCGCAGCCACTTCCTCCGTGGAGTGGACGAACACCACGGCGTCGGGGCGCCGCTCCTCCAGGTAGGCGTCGTACTGGTAGAGCTGCAGGTGCACGGGCGCATTGAGGACATTCGCCTCACCAACGACCTGCCTCAGGGCTTCGACGAGAACACGCTGTGCCATGGCCAACTCTCGGGGGTGGGGATGCTGGGGGGATTGTAGCAACCTGGAGATGGGCACGGTTTGCTATGTTCAACCTATCGGTCCCTGCCGGAGAATCCCAAATGCCTTCGGCGCTGGACTTCCGTCACATTGTATGGGCCGGATGCCCTGCTGCCTCCGGCTCTGGATCCCCATATGCTGGCGGCATAAATGGCCCAGAGAGCTGACCTGGCAGGGGTTGCCGCCACCCGCTCGGCCGGATGCTGAGCGTGAGTCGCTACCGCTGCGGCCTGGATTCCCCAGGGTGGGCGGCAACCTAGCTGGCCGACCGCAGCATGTCCCGGGCCTGCTGCAAGAAGGCCTTCTCGGCCAAGCCCATGTGCCGCTCCGGATTCCACACCAGATGGGTCGAGATCCGGATCTCCGGTCCCTCCCAGGGGATCGCCACCAGCTTCCCGGCCAGTAGCTCCGCTTCGACGGCCATCCTGGGCAGGGGTGCGACACCCAGACCCGCCTCCACGCAGCGCTTGATCGTCTCGACCCCCTGGAACTCGAGGAAGCGGCCCGGGTGCGCTCCGGCATTGATCAGCTGCCGCTCGAACTGATTGCGGTAGCTGCATCCGAGGGCCTTCAGCAGGACATCTTCCCCGATCAGGTCCTGGGCTGAGATCCCCCGGGCGGAGGCGAACCGGTGCGAAGGTGACGCGAGGATCAGGATCTCCTCATCCCGGAGCTTCTCAACGGCGAGGGTCTTGGAGGGGAAGGGCTCTTCCAGGATGAAGGCGAAATCCACGATGCCTTCCAACACCTGGCGCTTGAAGTCACGCACGAAGCCGGGAAGGAACTGCACGTGGACCCGCGGGAACCTCCCCTTGAAGGCCTTCAATACCGGCGGCAGCAGGTAGGTGCAGATGGTCTCAGGCGCCGTGAACCGGAGGGTGCCCACCCCGGTTTCATCCTGCAGGGACGCCTTGGCCTCATGCGCGAGGGCGAGGATCCGCTCGGCATAGACAAGGAAACGCTCGCCGGGTTCTGTGAGCTCGAGCCGGTTGCCCACGCGGTTGAAGAGCGCGGACCCGAGGTCCTCTTCCAGGCTCTTGATCTGGGCCGTCACACTCGACTGCGCGTAGCCCAGGGAGGTGGCAGCGTTCGTGAAGTTCAGGGTGCGGGCGGCCATGGTGAAGGTGGATAGGGTTCGGACATCCATGGGTGTCATTGTACCTGTGTCCCCCTGGGGTAACTGGATGCGCCGAGCGATCAGTGTTTCCGATTCCAGGGATCGGAAGGATTCCCTGGTTTCCAGCGCGCCTTGAAGGGAAATTGAACCTGGACCCGGCGGAGCCCACACCCCAGAACGGGATCCTGCACCCCGGGCTTTCCTGAGCCTGTAAAATAGACCCATTCCCCCAGCTTTCACCTGGAACAACCACATGGCGCCTGGCCGGGGTGCCGCCACCGGAGGCTACGATGACCGACGCTCTCGAGTTCCGCAGGGGGATTCTGACGACCTACCCTGACGTCTATACGCCGGAGGTCCTCCGCGCCCTGGAGGTGCTGGCGCCCCTCGACCAGCGCCGCCGGGAGCTGATGGCCCAGCGCACGGCGAGGCGGAAGCGGCGCCACGAGCGCTTCGAGCGGATCGGCTTTTTGGACTCCGCTTCCCTGATCCCCGGGACGCAGATCACCGTCGCCGATGCCCGCGCCGGGAACTTCGATGGTGCCGTGATCCCGCCGGACCTCCAGCGCCAGTGGATCCAGGGCACGGGGCCGGCCACCAAGCCCCGTTCCGACGTGCGTTCCGGCATCCGCAACGTGGCCTATGCGCTGCTCTCCGGGGCCGACGGCTGGATGTTCGACGGCGAGGATGCCCTGGGGCAGGTGGATACCATGTCCCTGGACAACCACCGCAACCTCAAGCTCGCCCTGGCCCGGGACCCGCTCTTTCTCGAGGTCGCCGAAGAGGTCGCCGACGAAATGAACCGCTGGGCCGAGGGTTTCTTCGGCCACCCCATCATCGCCGACTGGCGCCGGCAGCTGGACTTCACCACCGTGCTCTACCGGTGCCGGGGGCTCCATCTCGATGACCGCCACCTCCGCCTGGGTGGCCACGGCTTCTCCGCGTCGATCTCGGATCTGGTGCTCTTCATCGTGAACAACCACCGGAAGCTCCAGGCCGCGGGCCGCAGCCTCGTGCTCTACCTGCCCAAGCTCCAGACCGCCGAGGAGGCCGCCTACTGGAACAGCCTGCTCCTGGCCCTGCAGGCCCACCTGGGCCTGCCGGCGGGCACCATCAAGTGCTACGTGCTTGTGGAGCAGATCGAGCAGTGCTTCCAGCTCATGGAGATCCGGGCCGCCCTCTCGCCGCACTTTGTGGGCTTCAACACCGGGCGCTGGGACTACATCAACTCCGTGTCGGACGCCATGGCCTGGGACCAGGCCTTCGTAAATCCCAACATCCAGTCCATCACCATGACCTACGGTTACATGCGGACCTACGAGGACCGCGTCCGTCGGGCCATGAACACGCCGGACCGGCATGGCCGGTGCGCCCTCTGGCAGGGCGGCATGGAGCCCAACATCCCCGTTGGCTCCGAAGCCGGAGTGTCCGCGAGCATGAAGAAGGCCGTGGCCGGGGCCGAACGCGAACAGCGCGAGGGGGCCTCCGGCAAGTGGGTGGCCCACTGGAAGATGGTCCACATCGTCCGGCCGGTCTGGGAGAAGGCGGGCCAGGCCAACCAGATGGGCCGCGCCTTCCCGGCGCTGACCTACACGGCCGAGGATGCGGCCGGGCTCACCCAGCTGGAACCGGCGCCCCGCACCATCGAGGGGGCGCGGGACCTGCTCTCGGTGGCCCTGCAGTACGGCAACGCGTTCCTGCGGGGCTTCCAGGCCGCCGCCCTGAAGCCCGCGGACTTCTTCGGCAACGACGACGTGCTCTACCTCATGGAGGACATGGCCACGGGCGAAATCCGGATGTCCATCCTCTGGGAGTGGATCCACAAGGGCGCCGTGCTCACCGAGGCGGATCCCGCCACCGGCTGTGCCGCCGGGGACGCCTTCACGCTGCCCCTCTTCTCCCAACTGCTCGAGGAGGAGTACGCCAAGCTCCGCAGGGCCCGCAACAAGGATGTCCACGACGACTCCAAGGACACCACCCTCCCCATCGCCAAGGCCATCGTCCGGACCTACGTCCAGAGCGACGTGAAGCCCCCCTGGTATGTGGATCTCTTGAACATCGACCTCGGCCTGGATGACCTGAGCTCAGCCGAAGCCCGCATCGCGCGCTTCCTCGAGACCTTCAAGAAGGACGGCACCCGCATCACCGAGAATCTAGACTTCTGAGGCAAAAACTGCGACAGGTTTAACGGGATCAATAACTTGAATAATAGGATTAAAGACAAGTGTATTAATCTTTGATCCTGTTGATCCTTTTTGAATCTTGTTAATCCTGTCTACGCTTGTTGCAGTTCCGCCGCGAAGGCGTCGAGCGCCCGGTAGTAGGGGTCGATGCTGGGGATGTAGTGGCGCTCGCCGGCGGCGTGGGGGCCGATTCCTGTCTGGCCCCAGACCACGGCCTGGCCCCCGGGGGCGAAGCGGGCCGAGGTGCCGGCGCCCTTGCGGCCGATGCGGACGTCGCCGCCCGCGGCCGCGATGCCGACCAGCAGGGCCTTGAGGTAGGTGTTCTCAGGGTCGCAGGCCACGCCGGGCTCCCAGGCGGAGGGGAGGAACTCCAGCTGCAGCTCCGCGGCCAGGGCCTCGATCTCGGCGCGCATCTTCGACACATCGTCCTGGGGAATGGGCCGGATCTCCACCCCCAGGGAGCCGCGGTCCGGCGTGATGTTGAAGATCCCGGGCGTGCCCACCTGGATGTAGGCGAACTTCGCCTGGGACTGCCAACCGTCGGCGGCCTTGAGCGTGAGGTGCTTGGCGAACAGCTCGCGCAGGGCCTCGCGGGCGCTGAGCAGGCGCTCGGTGAGGTCGGGACCGCTGGCCAGGCCGCTGTGGCCGCGGGTGCCGTGGGCCACCAGCTCGAAGCGCAGGACGCCGCGGTTCTGGGTGCAGACCTCGCCCCAGAGCTCCGTGCCCTTCTCGCCGGTCCGCTCCCCCGCGATGAAGAAGGAGGGCTCGTAGTTCCACTCGTCCTTCAGCTGCTTGAGCACGTGGGGGGTGCCCATGGGCTCCAGTTCACCGTTCTCCTCGTTGCCCACCAGCAGCAGGTTCACCGGGGGATAGGGCGCACCCTTCTTGAGCGTGTCCTTCATCCACACCAGGTAGGTGGACACCACGGTCTTCATGTCGGCGGCGCCGCGGCCCCAGAGGTAGTCGCCTTCGACCTTCGGCTCGAACTGGCTGTCGTCCGGCTCCGGCTCCACCACGTCGAAGTGGCCGCAGAGCATGGCCGGGGCCTTCTCACCGCCGGGGAAGTGGGCCAGCACCGCCGGGAAGGGACCCTGGTCGAAGGTGACCACGGGCACGCCGTGGTTGCGGAGGTAGTCGTGCACGAAGGTGGCCGCCCGGTGGACCTCGGTGACCCGCTCCTCGGGGCAGGCGGTAACGCTGGGGATGCGCACCAGGCGCTGGGATAGGGCCACAACCTCCGAGGCCTTGTCCGGGTAGTCGAGGTCCACCAGCGCCTCGGGGCGGGGCTGGAAGCGCACGGGGGCCTGGGGATCCAGGTGCACCTCGTCCCGCGCGTGCTCCACGAAGTCCTGGAGCTTGCTCTCCTCGGCGCCCAGGTCGGCGAGGTGGGCCGTGATGGTTTCCACGTCGTCACGCACGCGGGCCTTGCGGGCCTCGGCCAGTTCCACCAGCAGGTCGGGCGGCACGATGTCCGAGCTGCCGAGCTTGGCCTTCAGGGTCTGCCGGATGCGCTCGGCGGTGCTGGGGGCGCCCGCGGCCAGGTCGCGCAGGGGCTGGAGGTCGTCCCACATGCCCAGGGCCTCAGCCAGGGGCCGCATCTGCTGCAGCGTCCAGTCCAGGAAGGCGCGCAGGGAGACGGGCTTGGCCGTGAGGGGATCCTCGATGACGCCCCGCAGGCCCTCCCGGGCGGCCAGGTCCTCGTTGCGCCGGGCGCGCTTGATGTCCTCGGCGTCGTAGCGGAAGCCCCGGGCGAAGTCGGCATCCGCGTAGAAGCGGAGCAGCAGGAGGTGCTTGAGCGTGAGGTTGGCGATGTCCAGGGCCAGGTCGTGGCCGGGGTCGTCGGTGCGCACCTCCACCCGGGCCATGGGCAGGTCGATGCGGGCGAAGAGGTTCTGGCGCTCGATCTGGGCGGCCATGTCCTCCACGTTGCGGGTCTCGCCGGCGGCGAAGAGGCCCCGGGCGTAGATGTCGTGCAGCTGGTCGCTGGTGACCTGGATGAGGCGCTCCACCGGCTCCGCCTGGGAGCGGGCGCGCACGGGGATCCAGTTGTTGTTGCCGAACCGCACCCCACTCCGCACCAGATCGTAGGAGAGGCGGAGGTAGTCCGCATGGCTGCGGTTCAGGTCCGGCACATCCAGGGCGGTGGGGTTCGGGAAGGTGAGGTTGCGCACGGATTCGTAGGGGGTGAGCCGCACGACGGGCTTGCCGTCCTGTTCGGAGGCCTGCAGGGGGGTGCTGGCGCTGGTGGCGATGAAGACGGCCGCGAAGGCGCGCATGAGGCGGGTGCCGGTGATGTAGACCTGGTTCTTGTAGTCGTCCAGGTGGGTGTCGCCCCGCTCGGCGGCGGGCAGGTGCATGAAGTCCCAGGCCAGCATGGGCTCGGGCAGGCTCAGGTTCGAGTGGGTGCCGGCCGTCGCCAGTTCCGTGCCGTAGAGGTCCACGCAGCGCTGGAGGTAGCGCCGCTTGGCCAGGTGCCAGGACTCGGGCACGCAGTCGGGCCCGATCTTGGGCAGCACGAGCAGGTTGCCGTGCCAGTAGTGGAGAGGTTCTCCGAAGCTGCGCCCGGCCTTGGCCAGGGCGTTGATGAGGGCGGCTTCCAGGAGGCGGCCTTCGTAGACCGCTCCCCTGGGCGTGTGGTAGGGCCGCGTGACCCACTCGATCATCCAGTGGAACACCTCGAGCTGGTGGTACTCCTCCATCCAGGGCGACAGCACCTTGGAGCGCAGGTGATCGACGAAGGACATGTGGTCGGGGCCGGTGCCGACTGTCAGCAGCGGGCGGAACTGGGGATCCACCAGGTTCCACTCCAGTTCCAGTCCGCAGAGCCCGCCGGAGGGGCGGGTCTCCAGCGCCGTCTGCCGTGCCAGCTGGAACTTCGAGACAAAGGCCTTCAGGTCGAACACGGGTACTCCAGATCATTCAACGCAAGAAAACGGATAACCACCAAGGCGCCAAGTTTCCTTTTGTCTCGTGTATCCGTGAAGCGGATACCGAGAAGGCACCAAGAAAAACCAATACCGTCTTTGTCAGTTCTTGGTGTCTTCGTGTCTTGGTGGTGAATCTTTTTCTATTCAACCCTGAAGCGACTTGAGTGCCGCGAGCAGGCGCTCGGCGGCGCCCTGGGTGCGCTCGGGGGGGGTGGCATAGGAGAAGCGGATCCACTCGCCGCCGTAGGGGCTGAAGAAGGCCCCGGGCACGACCGCTACGCCGTGTTCCTCGGCCATGTACTGGCCCATGGGCTCGGAGTCGGCCCAGCCCTTGGCCTGGAGGGCATCGGCCACCTTGATGAAGGCGTAGTAGCCCTGGCCGATGATGTGGGTGAGGCCCTTCTCCTTCAGGTAGGTCCGCAGCCAGGCGCGGCTGGCGCGGCAGGGGCCGGCGATGGGCTCGGCGGCCACCTTGATGCCCTTCTCGTAGGCCGCCATGGCCACGGCCAGGCTGAAGAAGGAGGGCATCACCGTGTGCGAGGCCTGGGCCACGATGGTCTTGATCACCTCCGCATCGGCCAGCAGGTGGCAGTTGCGGATGTTGGAGCCGCCGAGGCTCTTGGTGATGCCGTCGAGCACCATGAGGCGCTTGCGCTGGGCGGGCTCGAAGGCCCGCAGCAGCACGTTCACGTCGTAGGGCTCTTCATCACCCACGGTGTGGTACATCCAGTCGAAGAGGACGTAGGCCACGCCCGCCTCCAGGGCGGCGTGGGCCAGGGCGATCTGGCGCTCCAGGGTGATGGTGTTGCCCGTGGGGTTGTCGGGGCAGGTGATGACCAGGCCGGCCACCTTGCGGCCCGTCTTCGCGGCTTCCGCCACGCAGGCCTGGATGCCCGCCTCCGAATAGGCCCAGGCCTCCTCGGCCCGGCCGGGCGCCCACATCACGTTGGCGCCGATGCCGTAGGGCCCCCAGTTGTAGCTGATCCAGGGCACGCGGCTGACCACGACCACGTCGCCCTGGCGGCCATGGCCCAGGGCCAGCATGGCCTGGTAGGCCTTCACCAGGCCGTCCCGGCCGCCCTGGGTGCCCATGACGTTGGCCGGCCCCCAGCCCGTGTCCGGCGCCAGCTTCCAGTAGGCTTCGGCCACGACCTTGCGGAAGGCGTCGGTCCCGAAGGGCATGTCGTAGGCGGTGCCGTGCTGCTTCTGCAGTTCGAAGGCGCGGTCCAGCAGGGCCTCGGGCACGCCCGGCAGCGATGCGCCGCCGTCGCCCTGGCTGGCGTCGAAGATGGGCACCCCGGGCTGCCGCTCCTGGAAGACCTTCAGCGATTTGTTGATGAGAAACATGCGTGAGGCGGGGATGGCCATCATCTTTCCCAGGTGATCGCTCACCGGGACGAGATTCGCCTCTGGCACGGCGAAGGCGGGGGTGTCGGGGGAGAGCAGGGCGGACATGGAACCTCCCGATAAGAAAATGTCGTCCCTGCATGTAGTTGGGACGACAAATCGCCACTCCAGGTTAACAGTGGCAACCGTTGGCTCAAGTTATAATGATTTATGCTTTGATTAATTGAACTTATGGTTCCAGCGGCAGATCCACGTGGCGGAAGGGTCTGCCCGAGGGGCCTGAATAGTCCTCCACCCGCTGGCCGGACCCCCGCAGCAGGTACCGGTAGCTGAGCAGGCCCTCGAGGCCCACGGGACCCCGGGCATGGATCCGGCCTGTGCTGATGCCCACCTCGGCCCCGAACCCGTAGCGGAAGCCGTCGGCGAAGCGGGTCGACGCGTTGTGGAAGACCCCCGCCGCGTCCACCTCCGCCAGGAACCGGGCGGCCGCCCCCGGATCCTCGGTGACGATGGCTTCCGTGTGCCCGCTGCCGTGCGCGCGGATGTGGGCCAGGGCCTCGTCCAGGTCCGCGACCACCCTCAGGGCCAGGATGGGTGCCCCGTATTCCGTGTCCCAGTCCGCCTCCCCGGCCTCCGCCAGGTCCGGTACCAGGGCCCGGCAGGCAGGGCAGCCCCGCAGATCCACGCCGCGGGGCCGGAGATCCGCCACCAGGGCCGGCAGGAGGCGGGACGCGGCCTGCCGGTGGATCAGGACGGTCTCCACGGCGTTGCAGGCTGAGGGGTACTGGAGTTTGGCGTCGCGGACCAGGGCCACGGCCATGGTCGTGTCCGCGGCCACGTCCAGGACCATGTGGCAGATGCCTTCCGCGTGCCCCAGCACGGGAATTCGCGTGGCGGCCTGGATGCTCTGCACCAGGGCATTGGATCCGCGGGGGATCACCAGGTCCACCAGGTCGGGGCGCTGGAGCAGGACTGAGACCGCCGCCCGGTCCGGCAGGCCCTGGACGGACGCCTCGGGGAGCCCGGTCTCAAGCAGGGCGCCCTGGACCGCGTCCAGGAGCGCCGCATTGGAGCGGCTCGCCTCGCTGCCGCCCTTGAGCAGCACCGCGTTGCCGCTCTTGAGGGCCAGGGCGCTGATCTGGATCAGGGCATCCGGTCGCGATTCGAAGATGACGCAAAGCACGCCCAGGGGGCAGGTCACCCGGGTGAGTTCGAGGCCCTCGTCCAGTTCCCGGCGCAGCTGCAGGCGGTTCAGGGGATCCGGGAGGGTGGCCACGGCGCGGACACCCTGGGCCATGGCGGCCAGCTTGGCCCCGTCCACCTTGAGGCGCTGGAGGGCCGAGGCCTCGACGACGCCCGTGGCCGCGAGGACATCCTCGGCGTTGGCCGCGAGGATCTGCGGGGCTCGGAGTTCCAGCTGGTCGGCCAGGCGGTGGAGAACCGTGGCCCGCAGCTCGGAGGTCGTGGTCGCCAGCTGGCGGGAGGCGTTCCGGGCGGCCAGGGCCTGAATGTCGGGGGTGCGGGCGGGTTCCGAAGTCATGAGGGAGCTCCCTTGGGTGCGGCAAAGAAGAGGGTGCCGACGGGATCACCGGCCAGGATGTGTCCCAGGATCCCGAAGACCAGGCCCGAGGCCAGCACCACGGGCACGCCTGCCCGGGCGGCCACCCGGGCGGCCTCCACCTTGCTGACCATGCCGCCGCGACCCCGTCCCGAGGTGCCCTTCAGGTCGACCTGGAGCTGGGCGCCGAAGGGAACTTCCGTCAGGGGCGTCGCATCGGGATCGAGGTCGGGGTTCCGGGTGTGGAGGGCGGTCACGTCCGAGAGGAGCACCAGCAGGTCCGCCTCCAGGTGGTTGGCCACCAGGGCCGAGAGATGGTCATTGTCGCTGAAGACGGGGGTGTGGCCGTTGAAGGAGCGCTCCAGCTCCAGGGTGGAGACCGTGTCGTTCTCGTTGAGCACGGGGATGGCCCCCAGCTCCAGGAGGGTGTCCAAGGTGTGCCGGAGGTTGGCGTGGCGGACGGGGTCCGAGAAGTCGTCCTCGGTGAGCAGGACCTGGGCCGCGCAGAACCCCATGCGGCCGAAACCTTCCTGGTAGATGGACATGAGCTGCCCCTGGCCGGCGGCTGCGCAGGCCTGCTTCTGGGGCAGCCCCGCGGGTTTCTTGATGCCCAGCTGGCGGGCGCCGAGCCCGATGGCGCCTGAGGAGACCAGCACGGGCTGCCCCCCCCGACGGCGAAGCTCCGCCACGGTCTCCATGAGGCCGTAGAGGCGGCTGAGGGCGGGCCGGCCCTCGGCGTCCAGGACCACCTGGGTCCCGAACTTCACCACGATGCGGCGTGCCCGCGGGAGATCCTCCCTGCCTGTCAGCGGGGTTCTCTGGTGGGTGGAGATCTTCGGGACGGGGTTCATGGCCACCTGCTGAAAGAAAAACCCCCGGGTCGGTGCGACTCCGGGGGTGGATGTGAGCAGACCGTGAGGACGACTGGCTCAGACCCCTCCTGCTGGCGCACCGGAGGTGGGCTGGCTAGGCGGCGGGTTGAGGGTCCAGAAGAGAATCATGATCCCTCAATTCTGCCACAGACGATTGAGGGAACAGCAGAGGAGAAAGACTGAAATTGCGAAAGACGCGAAAATAAGCTGCTTTGTGTTCTTTGTGGCTGATCTGCTTTCCACAAGATCACTCGTGGTGCTGGGCATCAACAGGAAATTGGCCACGAGGAATACAAGAGGCACCAAGGCAAGAAGGCTGTGGTCGCAGGGCCCGCCTTTTTCCGCTGTTTCGCGGTTCCGGAGTTGTCGACTCACACCGTTGCGGAGGCCTCCCGTAGTGCCTTCCACAGCGCCTCCACATGCCGCCGCTCGGTGGTCTCGGCGCCGAGGCTCACGCGGAGCATCTGCTTCCCTTTCAGCATCGAAGGCGTCAGGTAGGCCCTGCCGCTCTCGTTGATGCGGCGGGCGATCCCCAGGTTGTGGGAGGCGAGGGCGGGCTCGTCGAGACCCGGCCGCAGGTGGCGGATGCAGACGGTCTGCAGCGGAACCGGGGCCAGGCGCTCCCAGTCGGAGGCGGCATCCACCTGGTCCTTCAGCCACTGGGCGTGACCCAGGTCCCGGCGCAGGCGGGCCTGGAGGCCCTCCACGCCCACGTCCATGAGGTAGAACCAGAGCTTGAGGGCGCGGAAGCGGCGGCCCAGCTGGATGTGCCAGTCCCGGAAGTTGCTCACCTGGCCGTCCTGGGCCGTGCGCAGGTAGCTGGGGTTGGTGCTCATGACCCGGATCAGGTGCTGAGGGTCCCGCACGAAGTAGGCGCTGAGGTCGAAGCCCACCCCCATCCACTTGTGGGGGTTGAAGACCAGGCTGTCTGCCCGCTCCACGCCCTCCCACATCCAGCGGCACTCGGGGAGCACCATGGCCGTGCCGGCCAGCGCCGCGTCCACGTGGAGCCACAGGCCGTGCTGTTCGGCCAGGTCCGCCAGGGCGGCGATGGGATCCAGCGCCGTGGTGCCGGTGGTGCCGACGGCGCCGACGAGGGCGCAGGGCCGCAGGCCGATCTCGGAGTCCTTTTCGAGGGCAGCCTTCAACAGGTCGAGGCGGATGGCGTGGCGCTCGTCCGTGGGGATGAGGCGCAGGAAGCTGCGGCCGAAGCCCGCCAGGAGCGCGGCCTTCTCGATGGAGCTGTGCCCCTGGTCCGAGGCGTAGACCACCATCGGCGCCTCGCCACTCTGCAGGCCCTCGGCGGCTTGGGCGAAGCCCGAGACCTTCTCCCGGGCGCAGAGGAGGGCGGTGAAGGTGGCCGTGCTGGCGGTGTCATGGATGACCCCGGTGAAGGCGGGGCCGAGGCCCACCATCTGCCGCAGCCAGTCCATGACCACCTCTTCCACCTCGGTGGCGGCAGGACTGGTCTGCCAGCTCATGCCCTGGGCTCCGATGCCTGAGGCGGCAAGGTCACCGAGGATCGAGCTGTAACTGGTGTTGCTGGGGAAGTAGGCGAAAAAGGATGGATGGTTCCAGTGGGTGATGCCGGGCATCACGTCCCGATCGAGGGCGGCCAGGGCCTGGTCCATGCGGCCCCCCTGTTGGGGCGGATGGTCCGAGAAGGCGGACCGGATTTCCCCGGGCTGCACCTGGCTCATGACCGGCAGGCGCTCCAGGCCCTCGCGGTAGTCCGCGATCCAGTCCACGAGCTGGTAGCCAAGGCGGCGGAATTCGTTCTGATCCATGGCTTCAATTCTGGCCGCGTACCGGCTGCTGCACAGTCCGGATCTGCGAGGGACCCGAGGGCCGGCGAGCCCCCTTCGGTCCCGACTCCCCCTCGGTGGACCAGGGCAAAACAGACCTGGATGGTAGGCATAAATGGCATGTGTACACGACGTGTAAACTAGAAAAAAAAGCTGTGGTGCCCCTTGTTGAATCGCTTAATTACTTTAATGTCATGAATGCTGGATATCCGGGAGGCGGCATGATCTATCCAGAAGGGGTGCCCCTCGATCCCCTGGGCCGGGAGGGAGCAGCCGCGGCTTCTCCAATGCCACCGACCCAAGGGGCTCCAGGCCCTCCCGACGGAGGCGGACGTCGGGCGGTCCTGGTGGTGGACGATGAGTCGATCCTGCGTCAGGTGCTGGTGGAGACCATCGGCGACCGCTACGGCTGCAAGATCTTCGAGGCGGAGGATGGTCTGGAGGCCGTCGAAGCCTTCCAGGCACACCAGGACGAAATTGGCCTGGTGCTGATGGACTGCATGATGCCCCGCCTGAGGGGACCGGACGCCTTCGATGAGATCCGGCGGATCCGGCCCGGCGTCCTGGGCATCCTCATGAGCGGATTCAGCGATGAAATCGGCCAGGAGTTCGTCCAAAGGCACGGTTTCGCGGCCTTGCTCAAAAAACCCTTCCCGTTCAGGGTGCTTGCGGACCTCATGGCGGACCTGGGGATTGGGGCCGGGAAAGCCCAGTGCCCAGAGGAGCCAGAGCCAGGGTCCCCTGGCCCCGGCGACCCCTAGCCCAGGGGCTGGCCCACGGGCCATGGAGGGGCCTACTCGTAGCGGAGGGCCTCGATGGGATTCTGGCGCGCGGCCTTCAGGGCGGGCTGCGGGACCCGCTCCACGAGGCAGAGCCGAGTGGGAGGACGCCCCGTGGGGCGTCCGTTCGCGGGGCAGCAGGCGCCGTGCGCGAGACGAAGACGAGCGC